>ERZ791830.220-NODE-220-length-70901-cov-4.658259_pt1 | contig 70901 bp, 62 predicted proteins | sample MGYA00509945_ERZ791830 | MGnify/ENA primary metagenome ERZ791830 (study PRJEB30046, sample SAMN00792021) | human gut metagenome | study: EMG produced TPA metagenomics assembly of the A metagenome-wide association study of gut microbiota in type 2...
TCAAATCATCCAGTGTCAAGGTGGTGACAGAAAACAGCGAAGTCTTTTTACTGGGCCTGGTTACAGAGCAGGAAGGGCGAGCGGCAGCAGATGTTGCCAGTAGGGTGAGCGGAGTGAAGCGGGTCACGACGGCCTTCTCCTATATCCGGTGAAGGCAGTATCAGAGTTGCCTTTAGTGTAAATTTACGTTAAAAATCAGAAGAGCACGTTTCCGGGCCGTTCATGCCACCACGTGAACATTCGTCGCGGAATACCGGAGACGTGCTCTCTATAATAACCAATATACATAATTCCTCTTTGACAGACCCTGAATTCGGGGGATTTTTTTGCCCGGGTATGTTCACTCACAGATAAAATCCCGGTGCGCTCCGGATGTCGCTGCTGGTAAATAATCTGAGCTTTTATCCATACAGGTCAAAGATCGTGGCGTTGACACGTGTACGTCTGGCTCCGGTGCAGGAGCCAGATTGTCCGTATTAATTACATCCTGAGCCGATGCGATAAACTGAATCGCTTCCTGAATGGTGGTGCAGTGTCCCCTGGATAACAATATCTGCGAACGGCTTCTGGCCCGGAAGCATTACCATCCCAGAGCCATCCCGGCTGAAACGCCAGCTCCATTTTCAGTGTCCCAGGCTGCATTCACTTTAACAGCACTGTTTTCACTTGTATTAAAATGGAAGCCGGCAGCAACAGCACCTTCACTCCGGTATCCGGCCATGGCCATACCAAATGAGACCTTTTTCCCGGGGACGGACGGTATCCCCGTCATTGCCATCGCACCTGCAATACCTGCATCTGCACGTTTTCTGTTTTTGTCTATATCCTCTTTAAGCTGCGCAAAACGTTTATTCGTATTACGCTCCAGCCCGTTTACCCGCATGTCGGTATAACCGGTCGCTGCACGCAGTGTTTCCCTGTCTCCCCGGATTCGTGCCTGCCCCTCATCCCGGATCCGTTGTGTATTCTCTCTGATACCAAGAGTGTTGGTACTGATTTGTTTGCTGTTCTCCGAAATATTACTGTTAACCACCTGCAGATTTTTAGTTATCGCACTGGTGTTGTTTGTTATGCGTTTATCAAGCGCTGCATCCGCCTTTTCTGTCACAGTCTGCAAATCCCTGAGCTGTGCAACGTTAACAGCATCCGTATCGACAGAACCTGCTGCAACGTTAGCTATCTGTCTTGTAACAGCATGTCGTCCTGTTGTCGTTGCACCAACACCTACAGATACAGCATCGTGCGTTGCTATATATGTCGCAAACATATCAGCCCGCTCTTTTTTCACTTCCTCCAGTTGTTTAGTCTCTTCAGCAGACAGCGTCCCTTGTGAATTATAAGCGGATATTAGCTTATCGATTTCCATAAGCCTGTTAAGCTGCTTGTCAGACATCCTGGATTTTACTACATCCCCTGAATTCCAGCGCTTTGTCTCTGGCATATATGCTTCAATACCAGCGCCATGATCAGCAACACTTCCTGCGCCCAGAGCGACAGAGAATGGTTTCAATGTTGTTGCGTTTGCTCCTAACGCGGTAGAGTTATTTGCAATAGCTCTTGCTGATGCACCTAAAGAAATACTTTTTTCTGCATTTGCCTGTGAATATCGACCAACAGCAACAGCGAAATTAGCTTTTCCCGTACTGTTATCACCAAGTTCCACGATCATTTTATCAGGAATACCATTTGCAGATAAGACAGGTAAAGAAGCTGAGCAGTAGAGAAATAATGATTTGCATATATAACTGACACTGATTTTACGCATTTGAATCCACCATCTCTTTTATATAGTATGCATAATACAAACAGAACCATCGTTGGATATTTATATACAAGTAAAAACAAATAATTTAAAATTTATTTTTTGAAATAAATAATGTGGTATGATAATAAATCCAGGTCAGCAGTAACTGGCTATCGTGTATAATTATCCAGAAGTCCTGCAGAGCCTTCCGTCTGTTCATCATGTGCCAGGTTTGCGTTCGGGATATGATGTGCCATCTTATGATGATGGCAAGAGATATTACTGCGTACCACCTCAATTCTGTACACATCAGTGCCCGTCGTTTCCCCGGGATTTTTCAGTGGGCCACCGGTATGCAAACAAAAAATCTGCCGTTAACTAATTCTTTGTTACAGAATGATTACGCAGAAAGTATTTTTGTATTTAATGGCGAACGTGACGTTTCGGAAATGCCTTTACCGGAAGAAATGCTACTGACTGGAAACGCTGAGTCAGAAAGATAATTCGGTGTATTCATGACTGTTATCAATGTTTCATGTGTATGATGTCAACGACGGATGAAAAGTTATCCACTTATATGAGGCATTATAGGATTATTTCTGGCTGACGTTGTTTCAGTTCAGACCAGGGGCAGTGAATATGCTGACCTGCTTTTTCGCTGATATCAGTCCCCCTGTAATTACATAGATAATAGATATACCTCTCCGTTGATCAGGCTGTCCAGGTAATTGATACCGCACTTCCTCATCAGTTCGTAGCAGAGTGTACTTAGCATGGCTAGTGCAGTTTCTGATGATTTACAGTGTGTATTCAGGAGAGTAAGAAATTGTTCAAAACATCCTGGTTTATACTGGTGCTTTGATATTCATTGTGTCCCTTTTTCGTTCGTTATTATTTCCATATTTAATATGATGCCTGTACATGTAAAATTGGTGTTCAGGAGGTCTATAATGAAATCTGGCAGGGGACTCCCGTCAGTCCGGTCATAATGGCTGGTGATGCCTGGCTCACGACAAAAATTCGTTCTCAGTTACTTACAAGTGCCCGTGTCAAATCATCCAGTGTCAAGGTGGTGACAGAAAACAGCGAAGTCTTTTTACTGGGCCTGGTTACAGAGCAGGAAGGGCGAGCGGCAGCAGATGTTGCCAGTAGGGTGAGCGGAGTGAAGCGGGTCACGACGGCCTTCTCCTATATCCGGTGAAGGCAGTATCAGAGTTGCCTTTAGTGTAAATTTACGTTAAAAATCAGAAGAGCACGTTTCCGGGCCGTTCATGCCACCACGTGAACATTCGTCGCGGAATACCGGAGACGTGCTCATTATAATAACCAATATACATAATTCCTCTTTGACACCCTCCTGAATTCGGGGGATTTTTTTGCCCGGGTATGCTCACTCACAGATAAAATCCCGGTGTACTCCGGATGTCGCTGCTGGTAAATAATCTGAGCTTTTATCTGTATGCAATGGTCAAAGATCGTGGCGTTAACATCCCCCGGATAGTTTTGTCTGAATCTGATTTTTCTTTTCAGGCAGAATGCCTGTCTGCCGTCCCGGTGTCAGAGTGTAATTTGCACAATACGGCAATTTGCCGTACAGTGTATTCAGGAGGTACAACTCATGCCATCTGCAACACAAACTGCCCGACTGGAAGCAAGGATCAGCACAGAACTACATGCCATGCTGAAGCGCGCTGCAGAAATCCAGGGGCGCACTATGACCGATTTTATCATTTCTGCCGTTCAGGATGCGGCCCAACGCGCTATCGAACAAACCGATATAATCCGACTGTCCCGGACAGATCAGGAAATTTTTGCTCAGGCATTACTGTCACCAACAGAGCCGAATGATGCGCTTAAACGGGCCTTTAAACGCCGTAATAATATGCTGTACACAAAATAAATATAATGTTTCAACTGACACCATTTAACAGCACATATGACAGAACCTCATTTTTATGTGGCTCTGATGCTCTGGACCGTTACATAAAAGAGCATGTCACACAGGATATTCGACGACGCATCGCGGCCTGTTTTGTCGCTGTAGATAACGATCATCATATCATCGGATACTATACGTTATCAGCGGCCAGTATATTATTAACTGACTTACCTGAGCATTTGAGAAAAAAGCTTCCGCGATATCCCACTATTCCGGCTATTCGTATGGGACGACTGGCAGTAAGTCTGTCATCAAAAGGAACGGGGCTTGGGGGAGCACTTTTAGCTGATGCGCTATATCGTGCATACACATCTGAAATTGCAGCATATGCGCTTATTGTTGATGCAAAAGATGACACGGCAGTCGCATTTTACAAACATTATGGCTTTATGGCGTTCCCGGAGTCCGGAAGAACTTTATTCATGCCATTGGCATCATTATCCACAATAAAATAAACAGAATAAATCAGGGAAATACGGTGCTTGTGGCAACGTCAGCCCACGAAGTTAAATGTTAACGGGCAACACGGCGGCAGGAAATCTGCCGCCGGATTGTTGTGAAGGCTGACCACACTGCGCGCCCTTTTTCCTTGATTATCCCGCTCAGTCCAGTGGTCTGTTCCGGATGGGGCGGTGTTGCGTACTGAATTAATGTGATTACGGAATACCATAATGCCGTATGTACGCAAGATTATTTACCAGCCGCCGGCAACCCCTGCACCAATCGCGGTGTTATGAGATGAGTCCCAGGAGATGTTGAGGCGTATATTGGTATTACGTGATGTTTTATACTGAATGCCTGCGGCCACAGCATTAGCGTTCTGATAGTTACCCACGCCGATCCCGTATGAAAAAGAATTTTCAGCCACATAGGGGATGGAGGATATTGCTGTCACTCCGGCGATGCCTGCATTAAGTCTTTTTTCTGCCCGTTCAATTTTATTGCTCAGGTTTCTGAATTTGTTGTCGGTATAACGATTGGCCTCTGACAGTGCCCGGCGGGTACTGATATCGCTGTAGGCTGTTGCCTGTTTCAGTGTCAGTGAATCCCCGGTGTCACTGTATGCCTCTGCTGTTGCCAGAGTTTCTGCATCACCTGCGATGCGTGCCTGGCGTTCGGTCATCAGTAATCCGTCAGTACGGTTATTGATGTCGGTTTCTTTCTGGTCAGCATAAGTATTCGCACTGACCAGTGTTCTTTTGTTGTTTTCATCGCTGTGCGTTCTGGCAGCAGCCAGAGTTGCAGTATCGCCCGCGATGCGTGCCTGGCGTTCGGTCATCAGTAATCCGTCAGTACGGTTATTGATGGCGGTTTCTTTCTGGTCAGCATAGGTATTCGCACTGATCAGTGTTCTTTTGTTGTTTTCATCGCTGTGCGTTCTGGCAGCAGCCAGAGTTGCAGTATCGCCCGCGATGCGTGCCTGGCGTTCGGTCATCAGTAATCCGTCAGTACGGTTATTGATGGCGGTTTCTTTCTGGTCAGCATAGGTATTCGCACTGACCAGTGTTCTTTTGTCGTTTTCATCGCTGTGGGCTCTGGCTGCAGCCAGCGCTGCTGCATCACCTTCTGTTCGGGCCCTGGTTTCAGTTATGACCTGACCAGAGAGGGTATTAAGCTGATTCTGCAGGTTGTTTGTTGATTTTATTCTTTCTCCAGCTTCCCGGTTAACAGCACTGGTCATCTGCATCAGATTTACCGCATCATGGTCATCTTTCCCCTGTGCCAGATTTGTGATGCGGCGTTTCAGTGTGTCAGAGCCGACGGATACGATATTGTTTCCGTTAGCACTGGAATGACTGCCCAGTGCCACGGAGTCGTTCCCGGTTACGGACGATGTCAGACCTATGGCAACAGATGAATCACCGTTAATTCTGGTGGCATTACCGAGGCTGACGCTGTAACCATCCAGCACAATATCTTCGCCCACTTTTCTGATCAAACCGGAAGCTTTTACCGTGGAGGAATTACCAATAACAATGTTGTTATACCCTCCCTCCACGGAATTACTGTTACCCACAACCAGACTGTTTGACTCTGATGTGACAGTATTTTCACTGCCGTAAATATTTCCGGAGAATCGTGTTGTTGTATTGTTTTTTTCTCCAGTGATGTTCGGTGTGTTGACATCAGCATGTGCTGTCTGACAGACGATGGCGGCTGACAGCATAGCTGCAACTGTTAATGAATAAGAAACGTGTTTTTTTACTTCGGACATTATTTTTTCCTGCCAGATTATGACCTTTCAGGTCCCGGTACCCTGGATAAGCGCGGCAGACAGGAGACCACCTGCCTTTCTGAGGACAGGATGAGAAGCATCCGGTGTGATGGCGATGATTAATTCATCATATGACCAGGGAAATTTTTCTGTTGCTGTACAGAGTTATTTGTGGTGGGCATACCCCTGATGCATCAGATTACGGAAATGTTTTTCCGGAGAAGAGAATACATGTCTTTTAATCCCACAGATGAACAGTACGCCATTATTAACTGGCAGGGGCAGCAACTGGTTGTGAATGCGTTTTCCGGCACAGGGAAGACGAGTACGCTGGTACAGTTTGCCCGGGCCAGTCCGGACAGCCGTATGCTCTATCTTGCCTATAACCGGGCAATACGTGATGAGGCAGAGCGTAAATTTCCCTTTAACGTGGAATGCAGAACGTCACATCAGCTGGCGTATGCCCGGGTTGGAAGACACTACCGTCATCGGCTGGTTCCGGGATTACGTATTACTGATGTGGCGAGAAAGCTGAATACACGATACTGGGCTCTGGCACGGGTGGCAGGGACGGGGCTGAATCACTTTATCTGTTCTGCCGATGCGGTACCGGGCCTGCATCACCTGCCGGATAAGGATGAGATGCGGGGTGTTCCGCCAGCAGATGCGCTTCGGGCGGTGCAGTTGCTCTGGAACGAAATGAGCAACCCCGGGGGGACGTTCCCGGTGACGCACGATACTTATCTGAAACTCTTCCAGTTGTCCGGTGCAGACCTGTCTCACCGATGGGACACTATCCTGTTTGATGAGGCGCAGGATGCGAATCCGGTGACCACTGCTCTGGTTCTGGGGCAGAAGTGTCGGGTGATCCTTGTTGGCGATCGTTATCAACAGATTTACCGCTTTCGGGGTGCGAATAATGCACTTTCCCATCCTGCACTGAAGAATGCGGACCGGTTGTGGCTGACACAGAGTTTCCGTTTTGGTCCGGCGGTGGCTCGTATGGCAAATCTTCTTCTGCAGCGTGAAGGTGAAACACGAGAGGTGAAAGGTTGTGGTGGTGATGATGAGGTATTGCTGAAATGCCATGCGCGTGAACATCTGCAGGGGCATTACACGGTACTCAGTCGTACTGTCGCGGGTGTGATTGGTACTGCGCTGATGGCGGCAATGAAAGGGCAAAAGGTTTACTGGGTGGGGGGAATCGAAGGTTACAGGACCGGGGAACTTGAGGATCTCTACTGGTTCCAGGTTGATATGCCGGAACGGATGCATTCAGACAGGCTGCGCCGGGACTACAGGAATTTTGAAGAATATAAATATATTGCAAAATCCACGAAGGATGTGGAGATGAATCAGTCCCTTCGGCTTCTGGAGTTGTGTTTTCCGTTACCGAAAAAACTGGAACTTCTCCGGCAGTATACGGTAACGAATGAGCAGGATGCAGATATCACTGTGTCAACGGCACACCGGAGCAAGGGGCTGGAGTGGCCGGTTGTAATGCTGGATGAGGATTTCCAGGATATCACGGATCCGCTGATGACGGAGGCTGAGCGTCATGATGAAGCCTGTCTGTTATATGTGGCTGTCACCCGGGCCCTCAGGACGCTGGTACTGAATGATCTGATGCACCAACTGGCAGAAGAACAGCAGAAAACTGAAGGTTACCGGGGGACCGGGTACGACATCTCAGGTCTGGTTCAGGAGAATGGGCATGCTTGAACGCCTGAAAAGGTTATTTCCTGTGAAGACAGAATGCTCTGATGTCCGGACGGATATTCCCGGGGAAACGGTGCCGGAGGGGTATTTTACACCATTGCCGGCTGATGTACTGGTATCCACACCGTTCAGGAAAAGGTGTCTGAAACAGTTATGGGAAAACAGTTCCATGCCGGTGGATATGTATCAGCGCCTTTGTCTTGATCCTGTGCATCAGTTGTTGTCTGTCAGTCAGAATCTGCCGGCCACAGCAGAAGGTCGCTGGGGTTACACCGGTGGTTTTGGTGACCTGACCCTGCAGTTCACGACGTATGCTGTCCGGCTGGCCAGAGGCAGAATGTTTCCACCGGGAGCGACAGCAGAAGAGCAGGCCGCGCAGGGGAGTGTGTGGAACATGGTGGTGTTCTGGTCGGCTCTGTTTTATCACCTGCCGTTGCTGGCGGAACTGGAAGGCGAACAGGCCGACGGCAGATGCTGGCAGCCGGGGATATCTGTACCGGAGGGCGTATACCGGTTCCGGTTCAGGAAGATGCCCTGCCAGGGAACGGAGGGACGGCAACTGGCAGCCCTGATGGCGGGACAACTGCTGCCCGGAGAGGCGGGAGCCTGGCTTGCCACTGTCCCGGGGGCATTACAGAATCTTGCCGGAGCAGTCTGGCATCAGCATCCTGAAATGGCGCTGATACGTACAGTATTACAGGAAGCTATGGAGGAAGTCGTGAGTCCCCTCGCTGCAGGAGATGTGGCCGAAGTTCCGGTGGCTGAGGTTGTTCCGGTACTGCTGCAGTCAGCAGCAATTTCAGCAGAAAGCGTCATTCAGCCGTTGCCGGTTGTACAGTCGCCAGTGGAGGATGCCGAAAATGAGGGCCGGACAGCGGAACAGGAGGTGGATGAGGGGAACGAAACTGATGCTGATACCGGAATGCTCCTTACGCTGTTTTCGGCTGCTGATTTGTCGGATGAGGGAGGGCAGATAGCGTCAGGCGTGCCGCCGGATAAAGAAAGCGGTATTGAGTTACCGGAAGAGAGCGGATGTGTAACAGAAAATCAGGGAAACCGTATCCCGGAAACAGTGGAAAAAACGGCAGAGTTTTCCCTGACAGAGGATAGCAGGGTAGAGAGTGAATTTATCAGATGGTTAAAAGAGGGGCTGAGGGAGGGTTCACTTTCGGTTAACAGCGTTGATTCAAATGTTCATGTTGTTTCCGGATATGTTTTTCTGTGTGCCCCGGGGATTTTTTATCGTTTTCTGAAGGAGAGTGGTTCCGGGCAGGATCGTCGTTATGTTCAGTCGCTCTTTGAACGGGCAGGTATCCATAAGGTACGTTCAGGAGAGCGTTTTTTTCAGGCCCGTCTTTATAGTGACGCAGAACATTCCGGACGTTACAAAATGGTTTCGGGATATCTGGTTAAGGGCAGGTTTCTGTACGGGAATATTACGGTTCCCGGAGACAGCCCGCTTATTGTTTTCGGGTGAGTAAAGGCGATGATGTGCAGAATTTGACCGGAGAGTGCGGGAGCACAGTAAACAAGGGGAATATATAATGCAGAATGACGATTCCGTCACAAAAATCACCTGGGAACAACTGCTGGAAGAGTACTTTTTTTCAAAGAATCTTCGGCCGGATACAGAGTGGAGCTACTGCAAAGTTGTCAGGGTATTCAGGGAATTTATCGGTGATATTTTGCCGGGGGAGGTGACTGTCCGTGATGTTCAGCGATACCGGCGTTATGTCCTGAAAGAGCAGAAGCGCAGGGAGGTGACCTGGAATAACAAGGTGGCCCACTTGCGGGCAATTATGGGATTCGGGATCAAGATGAAACTGCTGCCTCAGACAGAAAACCCGTTGGTGGAAGCATCAGTTGCGAGTACTGAAAAAAAGAAAAAGACACTGAGTGACAATCAGATGCTCAGGGTTTACCTGGTTGTGCAGAGGTTTGCAGAAGCGGAAGAGCAGAACATGGTGAATAGTCGTCGACGCAATGCTATATACCCTGCCTGGTACTGGCTGACAGTTCTGGATGTTCTGCGTTATACCGGAATGCGCTTTAATCAACTGAAGCATATCCGTGTGAGGGATGTCTGTCCGGATGAAAGCATAATTGATCTTAAGCTGGAGGGAAGTAAAACTCACAGGGAATGGGGCGTTCCTCTGGTGGCTCCCCTGAAGGTATCGATGGAAAAACTGCTGGAGCGGGCCCGTCAGTGCGGGGCAGGTGATGATGACTATCTTTTTGACGTCTGTCGTTTCAGTGAGCCGATCTCTGCCGACAGATATCAGTACTGTCCCGTTCGGGCGCATCAGACCGTACGTTCATTTTTCCGGCGACTTTCGCGAGAATGTGGTTTTCCTGTTTCACCACATCGTTTCAGACATACGCTGGCAACCAGACTGATGAAATATCCTGAACGTAATTTACATCTGGTCAAATCCATACTGGGACACAGGAGTCTTACAACGACCATGGGGTATGTTGATGTCTGTATGGAGTCTGCAGCACAGACACTGGAAGATGCCCTGAGTTTGTATACAGATGAGCGCACAGTGAGCAAGATTTGCAAAGGGGGGAATAAATCTTGACAGGCTGAATCAGCGATGTAAGCATACAGTGTTAACGAGAACAGGGCGTCTCCGCAAAAGACACCCTGTTTGAGGATACGATACCGAACTCAATCAGTGTAACCACAACTTACACAAACGGAGACCCTTTGATGCCGCATCCTGTATTAACCGCCCGTCAAGGATCTCATCCCTTAACCAGCGTGTTCTGGTATATGGTGCCCGGAGGCGGAATCGAACCACCGACACGGGGATTTTCAATCCCCTGCTCTACCGACTGAGCTATCCGGGCAACGGGGCGCATTAAACCGTAATCTGCACATCTCGTCAACCTAATTTCAGTAAAAGCGATTCAACTGCTTAAGATTGCGGCAAATCGCTTCTTTTCTGTGTTTCTGTCAGGTCAATGCACCACCCTGGCGGCAGCGGGCGAAGCGCAGGATATCTTCCGCCAGCCGATGTGCAGTGTCGACATCCGCCTGGCTACGATTCACCAGCATTCGGCTTAAACAGCCTTCCAGCACCAGTTCCATCTGCTTTGCTACCATCGCCGGATCGTCAACTTCCAGTGTGGTTAACAGTTCGTGGGTGAAATCGTAGGCCCCGCTTTTTTGCTGATCGGCCAGTTGATGAATAGGGTGGCCAGGATCGGGATAAAACGTACAGGCAGCGATAAATAGACAGCCCGGATAGCGGTTGTTTTTAACGCACTCCGATAACGCCTGATAACGTGCCAGCAGCTTTTGTTCGGCGGTTTGCGTTTCGTCCAGCATCAGCTGACGACGCCAGACATCTATCTGTTGGCTAAGATAACGCAGCGCATCGTAGAGGATTGCCTCTTTGTCTGGCCAGAAGCGGCGTAGCTCGTCCAGTGGATAATCCACACGTTCAGCAACCATCTCCAGCGTGGTGTTGGCAATCCCTTGTAATTCTAATAATTTCAGGGCTTCTCCCAGTACATCTTCACGTTGCACGCTATTTTCCTCCGTCTTTCCCACTGCAAGTGTCGTTCACGGTTGGCGATCGCGCAAATGTGCGCTGAAGGTTTCAGCATCCATAAAGCCCGTGACGCGTGCTTGTGGATGCTCCTGGCCTTGTCCGTCAAAAAAGAGAATTGTCGGTAGGCCAAGGACATTAAGATGCTTTAACAGCGCCACATCTTGTGCGTCGTTGGCCGTGACGTTGGCCTGAAGTAAGACCGTGTCTGCTAACGCTTTTTGCACCTGCGGGTCGCTGAAGGTGTATTTCTCAAACTCTTTACAGGCGACGCACCAGTCGGCATAAAGATCTAACATCACCGGTTTGCCTTTGGCTTCAACGAGCGCCTGATTTAACTCATCTACCGTTTTGATTTGTGTAAAGTTGAGATGCGTCTGAGTTTGCGCGGTATGCGTCGCACCAAATGCCCAATCCTGAAGTGGGCGCACGCTAACCAATGCCGCTGCCAGCAGGATTATTTGCACCACGCGCATCCAGCCGCGTTTAGCCTGTAGGCTGGTGATAAAGGCCCAGCCAAAGAATGCGACACCCAGCGCCGACCACAAGCGTAATCCCCATACATCACCAATCACTCGCTCCAGCAGGAAGACCGGCAGTGCGAGGATCACAAAACCAAACGCGGTTTTGACTTGTTCCATCCACGGGCCGCTTTTCGGCAGCAAGCGGTTACCAAAGACGGTAATTAGCATCAGCGGCAGGCCCATGCCCAACGCATAGAGATAAAGCGTGCCGCCGCCCAGCCACATGTTCCCGCTTTGGGCGATATACAGCAGAATCGCGCTAAGCGGTGCGGTGGTGCATGGTGAACAGATCAGTCCGGCAATCGCCCCCATAACAAACACACCGCCAGGTGAGCCGCCCTGTTGGCGATTGCTCATCAACGTGAGACGTGTTTGCAGCGAAGAGGGGAGTTGTAGAGTAAACAAGCCAAACATTGACATCGCCAGCAAGGTAAAGACGATGGCGAGGCCAATGAGCACGTATGGGTGCTGTAGCGCCGCCTGGAACTGTAACCCTGCGGCGGCAACTACCAGACCCAGCGCCGTGTAAGTCAGTGCCATCCCCTGCACATAAATAAAGGTCAGCAACAATGCTCTGGCAGTGGAGAGCCGCTGTTTACCACCCAGCACGATGCCAGAAATCAGTGGGTACATTGGCAGCACGCATGGCGTAAAGGCGATACCAATACCGATCAACAACGCCCAGAGCGCGGAAAAGGGCAATTGCGCGGTGTGCTGCTCTTGCTGCGAAACAGACACAGGCTGTGACGCTGCGTTGTTGGCGACCACTTCGCTTAACGGAACGGTTTTGGTTTCTGGCGGATAACAGAAACCGGCATCAGCACAGCCCTGGTAGGTGACAGTTAACGTCGCTCCCGCACTCGCCTGGTTGATGGTTACGGGAAGCGTCAGCCGATCGCGGTAAATCTCGCTTTTGCCGTAAAACTCATCTTCATGCCAGACGCCTTGCGGCAGCTGCACGTCGGCAATTTTCGCGTGTTCCGGCGTAATGCGGATCTGTTTACGGTAGAGGTAGTAACCGTCTTTGATCTGCCAGGTCAGATTAAGGTCATGTTGGTTTTGCTGAAAATCAAAAGTAAAGGCTTGATCCGCGGGGACAAATTGTGAACGTCCCGGCGCGTCGAATAATCCGGCAAAAACGGAAGTGCTGCAAAGTAGCAGGATCAGCGTAAAGATGCGTTGAGCCATGAGAGGTAATCTGTGTCTCCGTGTGTAACAGGTAAAACCAGAAGTTCCGGGGTTTGATATGGATGATGAGACTTCAGGCATTCCAGCAGTGCCTGCTGGTGAGATACGGTAGTTTTTAAAATCATCTGCACTTCGTATTCTTGCTCCAGCTTACCTTCCCAGTAATAGAGAGAGGTAGCGCCGGGGATCAAGGTCGCGCAGGCCGCCAGTTTTTCCGCCAGCACTTTGGCGGCTAAATCCTGGGCTGTCGCTTCATCCGGTGCGGTACATAGCACCACGACAGACGCGGTATTCGAACTTTTTTCATCAAGCATAAACACCTCGCAAGAACAGATGGAACCGCAAGAGAGAGGTCACTATACAACGGACGGGGGAAGGATGTTAGTCGGCGGGAAAGAAAGCGGGGCTTGAACGCCCCGCGATTGGTCATTACAGCATGAAGCTACCCAGCACGAAGCCGAAGCAAACGGCCAGGGCAACACCCAGAGTACCCGGGATGAAGAACGGATGGTTGAAGACGAATTTACCGATACGGGTTGTACCCGTGTCATCCATCTGTACCGCAGCAACCAGCGTCGGGTAGGTCGGCAGAATGAACAGACCAGACACCGCAGCGAAAGAAGCAACAGCGGTCAGCGGTGAAACGTTCAGTGCCAGAGCCATCGGCATCAGTGCTTTTGCGGTTGCAGCCTGAGAGTACAGCAGAGCAGAAGCAAAGAAGAAGATGACGGCCAGCAGCCACGGATGACCCTGAATCACTTCACCAGCGGTATCTTTGATCCAGTCGATGTTGTTGGAAACGAAAGTATCGCCCAGCCACGCAACACCCAGGATACAAATACAGGCGCTCATACCTGCTTTGAAGGTGCTGGAGTTGAGGATGTTGTCGGTATCGACTTTACAGATAACGGTGGTCAGAGTTGCAACGCTGAGCATGATGATCAGGATTGCGTTGGTGGTGTTCATCAGCGGTTTTTCAACCAGACCCATGCTTGGGCTGTTGATGATTGCATAGATAACCACGCCAACTACGCCCAGCAGGAACAGCCAGACGGACGTTTTTGCACCGGATTTGATTTCAATCTGCTTTTCACCGCGCAGTTCAACCAGGCCCTCTTCCAGACGCTTGCGATAAATCGGATCGTCAGAGAGTTTGGAGTTGAACAGCATAGTGACCAGAAAGGACATCACCAGAACCGCCAGCAGGGTGGACGGGATGACCACGGAGAGCAGATGGAGGTAGCTGATGCCATGACCTTCCATCACGGAAGACATGTAAACCACTGCCGCTGAGATTGGCGATGCGGTGATCGCAATCTGCGCGGATACCACTGCAGTAGACAGCGGACGGCAAGGTTTGACGCCTTGTTCCTTCGCAACTTCAGCGATAACTGGCAGTGTCGCCAGAGATATGTTGCCAGTACCAGCAAAGATAGTCAGGAAATAGGTCACGATCGGTGCGAGGATCGTGATGTATTTCGGGTTACGGCGCAGCAGCTTTTCTGTCTGATGAACCAGATAGTCCAGACCGCCAGCAACCTGCATGGCAGAAATAGCGGCGATAACCGCCATGATAATGGAAATGACATCGAACGGGATGTTACCGGGTTTAACGCCAATAGCGGCAAGAACCAGCACCCCCAATCCGCCTGCAAAACCAATACCTATTCCCCCCAATCTGGCGCCCAAGAAGATCGCCAGCAAAACTATGATGAGTTCTACAACTAGCATATTAGCCTTCCTTGTTTTTTAACAAGTTGATATTAGGTTGTTATTTTTAAGTTACTGCTCACAAGAAAAAAGGCACGTCATCTGACGTGCCTTCTTTATTTGTACTACCCTGTACGATTACTGTTCGCTTTCATCAGTATAGCGTTTTGCTTTGTAAGCCGGGTGCATCAGATTCTGTACGGAGAAAATATCGTCAAGTTCCGCTTCAGTCAACAGACCGCGTTCCAGAACGACTTCACGTACACTCTTACCGGTTTCGGCACAGATTTTACCCACGATGTCACCGTTGTGGTGACCGATGAACGGGTTCAGGTAAGTAACGATACCGATAGAGTTGTAAACGTAACCTTCGCACACTTCTTTGTTAGCAGTGATGCCGTTAATGCATTTTTCCAGCAGGTTGTAGCAAGCGTTGGTCAGAATGTGAACGGATTCGAACATGGCCTGGCCAATGACCGGCTCCATAACGTTCAACTGCAGCTGACCTGCTTCTGCTGCCATGGTAACAGTGGTGTCGTTACCGATGACTTTGAAGCATACCTGGTTAACCACTTCCGGAACAACCGGGTTTACTTTAGCTGGCATGATGGAAGAGCCCGCCTGCAGTTCCGGCAGGTTGATCTCGTTCAGGCCGGCACGTGGACCAGAAGAGAGCAAGCGCAGGTCGTTACAGATTTTGGACATCTTCACAGCCAGGCGTTTCAGCGCGCCGTGAACCATAACATAAGCGCCGCAGTCAGAGGTCGCTTCGATCAGGTCTTCAGCCGGTACGCATGGGAAGCCAGTGACTTCAGCCAGTTTTTTCACTGCCAGCGGAGAGTACTCTTTCGGCGTGTTCAGACCAGTACCGATTGCTGTTGCGCCAAGGTTAACTTCCAGCAGCAGTTCAGCGGTACGTTGGATATTTTTCACTTCTTCTTTCAGCAGGATGCTGAAAGCGCGGAATTCCTGACCGAGGGTCATCGGTACTGCGTCCTGCAGCTGGGTACGACCCATTTTCAGGATGTCCTGGAATTCGACAGCTTTACGTTCAAAGCCTTCACGCAGTTGGTTAATCGCATCTACCAGCTTAATCAGGGAAGAGTAAACTGCGATACGGAAACCGGTCGGGTAGGCGTCGTTAGTGGACTGACATTTGTTAACATGGTCGTTCGGGTTCAGGTACTGATATTCACCTTTCTGGTGACCCATCAGTTCCAGACCGATATTGGCCAGCACTTCGTTGGTGTTCATGTTTACGGAAGTACCTGCGCCGCCCTGGTAGACGTCTACCGGGAACTGATCCATGCATTTTCCGTTGTTCAGGACTTCATCACATGCGGCAATGATGGCATTCGCTACACTTTTAGGAATGGTTTGCAGCTCTTTGTTTGCCATAGCTGCGGCTTTTTTAACCATTACCATACCGCGAACAAATTCAGGAATATCACTGATTTTGTTGTTGCTGATATAGAAGTTTTCAATCGCTCTCAGAGTGTGAACACCATAGTAGGCATCAGCTGGAACTTCCCTGGTACCCAACAGATCTTCTTCGATACGAATGTTGTTTGACATGTGAACCTTCTTTTTCAAGCTGCCAATGATTTGCTTTAAACACACAGAATATATGTGGTTTCGAATGTTTTTCGACCGACGATTATCCCCTGCATCGACCGAATACCCGAGATCATATGCTGCTTGAGGATTTCTACCGTAATCTGGATCACTTTAAGTGTCGGTTTTTACCCCTTAATTATTAATTTGTGAAATAGATCACCGCTTTGGGATTACTACCAAAAATAGTTGCGCAAACATCTTGAAATTTTGCTAATGACCACAATATAAGCTGAACGCGATTCGCAACCCATTCAGGTAGCCGGGTTTTACCGGCTGCTATTACAGGAGAAACCTTTGCGCTGGTTACCTTTTATTGCCATTTTCCTTTATGTCTATATTGAGATTTCAATCTTTATTCAGGTTGCCCATGTATTGGGGGTATTGCTGACCCTCGTGCTGGTTATATTCACGTCAGTTATCGGGATGTCATTGGTACGTAACCAGGGCTTTAAGAATTTCGTGCTGATGCAGCAAAAAATGGCGGCGGGTGAAAACCCAGCGGCGGAGATGATTAAAAGTGTTTCGCTGATCATTGCCGGTTTGCTGCTTTTATTACCGGGCTTTTTCACCGACTTCCTCGGTCTTCTGCTTTTATTACCGCCGGTGCAAAAGCATCTGACAGTGAAGTTGATGCCGCATTTGCGCTTTTCTCGTATGCCAGGCGGCGGTTTTAGCGCCGGGACCGGTGGCGGTAATACTTTTGATGGTGAGTACCAGCGAAAGGATGATGAGCGCGACCGCCTTGATCATAAAGACGATCGCCAGGATTAATGTCGAAACGCCGGATTATGTGGTTATGCCATTTTCCGGCGTTTTTCGTTTTGGCAGCAACAGCCATAACCCCGCCAGCATGATCAGCGCATAGAGACTTTTCCAGCCGACCATTGCCAGTAACAGAACGCATAACAGCCCGCCAACCACCGCCAGTAGTCGATAACGTCCTTGCAATAATTTACAGCCTGCCAGCATGCATAACAGATAAATCATAATAAAGATGCCATTGGCATAAATAATAAGAGCGTCCAGATTGATCTCTAAAGCATGAATCACCAACGTGCTCACCACACAGCAGCCGAGCACCGCATTGAGGGCATTATTCGGGATATGGCGAGAAGAGAGGCGTGCCAGGTAGTGGTCAGGATTATGTTGCGCCTGCGACCAGACCAGGCGGGCGAAGCTCTGTATATAAATGTTGAGACTGGCAAAGCAGGCCAGATAGCCAATCACGCAGGCAATCCATAACGCTCCTACACCGAACAACTGCACTACAATTTTTGGAAGCGATGCTGCCGCCGCCATTTTTTCACCATAGGCGTCGAAGTGTAAGACGACTACCGTACAGCCCCAGTAGACTAATCCTGCCAGCAGCAGACCAATCATCAATGCGCGAGGAAAATCACGCTCTGGATTTTTAAATTCCGAGGCAAGATGGGCAAATGCTTCCAGACCGACAAAACACCAGAACATCACTGATAACGCAGCAAATAACCCGGTAAGTTCGATATTACCAGGTGCCGGGAAGGGGATATTCGCAGGTTTGATATCGCCCGCCCACCAGATAGCGACAATCAGCGCGACGATAAGTCCGGCAATAACGGTTTGTAGATTAGCACTGGAACTGGCACCGCGAGTACCGATATACCACACCAGCGCCAGCGTACCGAGTTCTGCCAACAACAGTTGCCAGCTATGCCAGCCAAACATTGCCTGGCCGAACCCGGCGGCAATTTGTAGCGCGGCAGGCAAACCCACGGGAATGACCGATAAAAACAACCAGCCGGTGACTCGCTCAAGTCGCGAACCAAACGCCATACCGACGAAGTGCGCGACACCGCCTGCGCTGGGATAGTGGCGACCCAGAATCGCAAACACAATCGCAATCGGGAACACTAAGATAATCAAAACGGGCCACGCCCACAGGCTGTTATTGCCCGCTACCAGCGCAGCTAACGCAGGAACGGCAAACACGCCAGTGCCTAATAATGACGTCGATAGCAGGCCAATGCCCTGGGCCAGCCCCAGTTCTTGTTTGAGTCCACTCATGGGTTGATATCCGATTGCGCCCAAATTTTGGGCAACTGCGTAGATTTTCGATGGTAGCACAATCAGATTCGCTTATGACGGCGATGAAGAAATTGCGATGAAATGTGAGGTGAATCAGGGTTTTCACCCGATTTTGTGCTGATCAGAATTTTTTTTCTTTTTCCCCCTTGAAGGGGCGAATCCTCATCCCCATTTCTCTGGTCACCAGCCGGGAAACCACGTAAGCTCCGGCGTCACCCATAACAGATACGGACTTTCTCAAAGGAGAGTTATCAATGAATATTCGTCCATTGCATGATCGCGTGATCGTCAAGCGTAAAGAAGTTGAAACTAAATCTGCTGGCGGCATCGTTCTGACCGGCTCTGCAGCGGCTAAATCCACCCGCGGCGAAGTGCTGGCTGTCGGCAATGGCCGTATCCTTGAAAATGGCGAAGTGAAGCCGCTGGATGTGAAAGTTGGCGACATCGTTATTTTCAACGATGGCTACGGTGTGAAATCTGAGAAGATCGACAATGAAGAAGTGTTGATCATGTCCGAAAGCGACATTCTGGCAATTGTTGAAGCGTAATCCTCGCACGACACTGAACATACGAATTTAAGGAATAAAGATAATGGCAGCTAAAGACGTAAAATTCGGTAACGACGCTCGTGTGAAAATGCTGCGCGGCGTAAACGTACTGGCAGATGCAGTGAAAGTTACCCTCGGTCCGAAAGGCCGTAACGTAGTTCTGGATAAATCTTTCGGTGCACCGACCATCACCAAAGATGGTGTTTCCGTTGCTCGTGAAATCGAACTGGAAGACAAGTTCGAAAATATGGGTGCGCAGATGGTGAAAGAAGTTGCCTCTAAAGCGAACGACGCTGCAGGCGACGGTACCACCACTGCAACTGTACTGGCTCAGGCTATCATCACTGAGGGTCTGAAAGCTGTTGCTGCGGGCATGAACCCGATGGACCTGAAACGTGGTATCGACAAAGCCGTTACCGCTGCAGTTGAAGAACTGAAAGCGCTGTCCGTACCGTGCTCTGACTCTAAAGCGATTGCTCAGGTTGGTACCATCTCCGCTAACTCCGACGAAACCGTAGGTAAACTGATCGCTGAAGCGATGGACAAAGTCGGTAAAGAAGGCGTTATCACCGTTGAAGACGGTACCGGTCTGCAGGACGAACTGGACGTGGTTGAAGGTATGCAGTTCGACCGTGGCTACCTGTCTCCTTACTTCATCAACAAGCCGGAAACTGGCGCAGTAGAACTGGAAAGCCCGTTCATCCTGCTGGCTGACAAGAAAATCTCTAACATCCGCGAAATGCTGCCGGTTCTGGAAGCTGTTGCCAAAGCAGGCAAACCGCTGCTGATCATCGCTGAAGATGTTGAAGGCGAAGCGCTGGCAACTCTGGTTGTTAACACCATGCGTGGCATCGTGAAAGTTGCTGCGGTTAAAGCTCCGGGCTTCGGCGATCGTCGTAAAGCTATGCTGCAGGATATCGCAACCCTGACTGGCGGTACCGTAATCTCTGAAGAGATCGGTATGGAGCTGGAAAAAGCAACCCTGGAAGACCTGGGTCAGGCTAAACGTGTTGTGATCAACAAAGACACCACCACTATCATCGATGGCGTGGGTGAAGAAGCTGCAATCCAGGGCCGTGTTGCTCAGATCCGTCAGCAGATTGAAGAAGCAACTTCTGACTACGACCGTGAAAAACTGCAGGAACGCGTAGCGAAACTGGCAGGCGGCGTTGCAGTTATCAAAGTAGGTGCTGCTACCGAAGTTGAAATGAAAGAGAAAAAAGCACGCGTTGAAGACGCCCTGCACGCGACCCGTGCTGCGGTAGAAGAAGGCGTGGTTGCTGGTGGTGGTGTTGCGCTGATCCGCGTAGCGTCTAAACTGGCTGACCTGCGTGGTCAGAACGAAGACCAGAACGTGGGTATCAAAGTTGCACTGCGTGCAATGGAAGCTCCGCTGCGTCAGATCGTCCTGAACTGCGGCGAAGAACCGTCTGTTGTTGCTAACACCGTTAAAGGCGGCGACGGCAACTACGGTTACAACGCAGCAACCGAAGAATACGGCAACATGATCGACATGGGTATCCTGGACCCAACCAAAGTAACCCGTTCTGCTCTGCAGTACGCGGCTTCTGTGGCTGGCCTGATGATCACCACCGAGTGCATGGTTACCGACCTGCCGAAAAATGATGCAGCTGACTTAGGCGCTGCTGGCGGTATGGGCGGCATGGGTGGCATGGGCGGCATGATGTAATTGCCCTGCACCTCGCAGAAATAAACAAACCCCCGGGCAGAAATGTCTGGGGGTTTTTCTTTTGGTCATCTTTCTAGTATAAGATTCAGACACGGACGACGCGAGTGGCGTCCAGCTCATTGATTATGGGGAATAACATGCACGTAAAATACTTAGCAGGGATTGTCGGTGCCGCGCTACTGATGGCGGGTTGTAGCTCCAGCAACGAATTGAGTGCTGCCGGTCAGAGTGTACGCATTGTGGACGAGCAGCCAGGCGCAGAGTGCCAGCTGATTGGTACTGCGACAGGTAAGCAAAGCAACTGGCTTTCCGGGCAACACGGAGAAGAGGGCGGTTCTATGCGCGGCGCAGCAAACGATCTGCGCAACCAGGCGGCTGCAATGGGCGGTAACGTGATTTATGGCATCAGTAGCCCGTCGCAGGGAATGTTGTCCAGTTTTGTCCCGACGGATAGCCAGATTATCGGTCAGGTTTATAAGTGCCCGAACTGATGTGATCCAGAGGCTGGGTGACAAACGTATTATTGCCTGATGCGCTTCGCTTATCAGGCCTACAGCAGGCATTGCAACTGATTGAATGCTTGAGAATTTGTAGGCCGGATAAGGCGTTTACGCCGCATCCGGCATGACCAACGATCACGTTATCAGTCATTTCAGGCTGGATGGCTCCAGCCTCGCATTAGCAAAGATGAGATTATTTCGCCTGTGGTGCAGTTTTGCTGGTGGATTGAACACGTAAGTGATGCAGCGCGCGTAAGCATTGATCCTGGGTTAGCGGTTGGGCGTTATTCGCCGCTACGGTGCGAACATAGACCTGACATGGCACACCCGCGAGTTTTTTCAGTCGTTGGCTGAAATCAAGCATTCGGCGAGTGATCGCCTCTATTTCTTTACCCGGCGTTGCTTCACGCGTTTTCACCACTGCGCCGCTAAATTGTTCTTTGCCACTTTCATCTTTAAAGCGGTAAAGCACCGCCAGATAATGGTCGAACAGGTTATGTTTCCATTCCGGTTGGGAATAGGTGTCATATTCCAGATTGCCATTTTCCTGGCAGTCAACGTCATATAACGGCAGGAAATCTAACAGTGAGGTAATACGTAATGCCAGTTCACGCATTTCCGCATTATTAATTGCATGAATGATTGCTCGCGCCAGCATTTCAATCTGCAACTCATTGACGACTAACTCACATTTGCTACCGTCATGTAGCGTTAATACGAAGGTAAGATTTTCGCCTTGATTATCGGTAAGTTCCAGCGTGTTAACCCGACGATTAATATCGGCATTTTTAAGCTCATCAACCAGAATTTCTGGGATGTTTTCTGCCATTTTCTTAATGACTTTATCGCGAGCTTGCTCATACTGAAGGCGTGCAGCAGCATCCAGTTTATGCTTTTGATGCATACGACTTTCCAGCGCAATCAGCAGGTCGCGCAGTTCCATGACAGACATAAAGAACAACGATTCTTTATTGCGAGGTTCTTTAATTTTCAGCGCCAGTGCAATGAAATTATTACTCTTGCGAATAACACCGGTATTAACACCCTTGATGCTTATGGCCATGTAGGTTCTCCCTAACCATTTCTCAATTAAATAATTAATTTTAATTTATAAGCCAGATAAATGGGCTTGGTAGTAATAGTTGTTAAAATAACATAAATAGCCGTACTCACTCTATATAAACAGAAAAGAAAGGTTAATTATTGGTGTTGGCTATATAAAGAGTAACAACAGCAATGTATATGAATAATTAAAGGTTATGCAACGGGCAAAGATTAAAATTCCCAGTTTAATGACAGGTTGCTGTACTTGCGTTTGTTGCTCTTGCCGGATGCGGCGTAAACGCCTTATCCGGCCTACAGTTCATTGCAAATCCATTCAATTTCAATGCACAATGTAGGCCTGATAAGCGTAGCGCATCAGGCTAATGTTTAACTTCCCTGTTTAATCAGTTACTGCTGGCGTAGCTGGAGATCCAGCGGCGTTTTGCTGGGTTCGCCGCCGATTTCTCGCGCCAGTTTCGGCACCAGATAACCCGACACCAGTGTCAGCAACTCACGCATAATCTGCCGTGCTTCGTCATCACTCACCATAAAATGCGCCGCGCCCTGTACTTTATCTAGCACATGCAGGTAATACGGCATCACGCCGGCATCGAACAACGCATTACTCAGGTTTGCCAGCGTTTGTGCGTTATCGTTCACACCACGTAACAGAACGCTCTGGTTAAGCAGGGTGACACCGACACGGCGCAATTTAGCCATCGCCTGACGGAACGTTTCATCTACCTCATTGGCATGATTGATGTGATTCACCAGCAAGATTTGCAGCGTAGAACGGGCAAAGCGTTCAACCAGCGCCTCGGTGATACGTGCCGGGATCACAATCGGCAGACGGCTGTGAATCCGCAGACGTTTGATATGCGGGATGGCTTCCAGTTGTGTGAGCAACCAGTCCAGCTCGTGATCTTTCGCCATCAGCGGATCGCCGCCGGAGAAAATCATCTCGTCCAGTTCCGGATGCGCAGCAACATACTCAAGAGCAGTCTGCCAGTTACGCTTGTTGCCCTGATTTTCGGCATAGGGGAAGTGGCGACGGAAGCAATAGCGGCAATTTACCGCGCAGCCGCCTTTGACCAGCAAAAGCGCCCGGTTGTGGTATTTATGCAACAAACCAGGCACTACGCTGTGCTGTTCTTCCAGCGGGTCGGTGGAGAATCCGGACGCGACGACAAACTCATCTTGCGAGGTAAGTACCTGACGCAAAAGAGGATCGTCCGGATTGCCTTTCTCCATGCGATCGATAAATGAGCGGGGCACACGCAGGGCAAACAGCTTTTTGGCGCTGCGTCCGGCCAACAGTTTTTCGTCCGCGTCTATATTCAAAAGACGCAGAAGTTCATCAGGATCGGTCACAACATCGGCAAGTTGCGTTAACCAATCTTCTCTGGATGGGGTATTTAGGGTTACAATATGCGCCATTTTGTGGCTTAGCTACCAATTAACAAATTTCAGAGGGCCTTATGGCAACGTACTATAGCAACGATTTTCGTGCTGGTCTTAAAATCATGTTAGACGGCGAACCTTACGCGGTTGAAGCGAGTGAATTCGTAAAACCGGGTAAAGGCCAGGCATTTGCTCGCGTTAAACTGCGTCGTCTGCTGACCGGTACTCGCGTAGAAAAAACCTTCAAATCTACTGATTCCGCTGAAGGCGCTGATGTTGTCGATATGAACCTGACTTACCTGTACAACGACGGTGAGTTCTGGCACTTCATGAACAACGAAACTTTCGAGCAGCTGTCTGCTGATGCAAAAGCAATTGGCGACAACGCTAAATGGCTGCTGGATCAGGCAGAGTGTATCGTAACTCTGTGGAATGGTCAGCCGATCTCCGTTACTCCGCCGAACTTCGTTGAACTGGAAATCGTTGATACCGATCCGGGCCTGAAAGGTGATACCGCAGGTACTGGCGGCAAACCGGCTACCCTGTCTACTGGCGCTGTGGTTAAAGTTCCGCTGTTCGTACAAATCGGCGAAGTCATCAAAGTGGATACCCGCTCTGGTGAATACGTCTCTCGCGTGAAGTAATGCGGTTGTGGTGCGGCCTGCAGGCTGCACCATCACTTATTCAGGTCAGAGATGATGAAACGCCTTATCGTTCTTGTTTTGCTTGCCAGCACGCTGCTCACGGGCTGTAACACCGCTCGCGGTTTCGGCGAAGACATCAAACATCTCGGCAACTCCATCTCTCGCGCTGCCAGCTAATTTTTCTTCTCTTCCGAAAAATCATCAGATTTCCATCATTTTTGGCGATGTTGTCTATTATTAATTTGCTATAGGCAAACATAAATAACATTACCTAAAAGGAAGACGTTATGGTGAAGAAGACAATTGCAGCGATCTTTTCTGTTCTGGTGCTTTCAACAGTATTAACTGCCTGCAACACCACGCGTGGCGTTGGTGAAGACATTTCTGATGGCGGTAACGCGATTTCTGGTGCAGCAACGAAAGCGCAGCAATAAGCAATAACGGTACGACAGTTATGTCGTGCCGTTTGTTTTTTTGCGATAGTCACAAAGGTAATAGTTGAAATTCCCCTGCCACCTGGCAAAATATCCGTTCAACCATCAGCTTTGCAGGACGACCTGCAAACGCCTCTTTTCACCGGGGACGGCCCCAATTCTCCGGAGCCTGATATGTCCTGGATTATCTTAGTTATTGCTGGTCTGCTGGAAGTGGTATGGGCCGTTGGCCTGAAATATACCCACGGCTTTAGTCGTTTGACGCCAAGTGTTATTACTGTGACGGCGATGATAGTCAGTATGGCGCTACTTGCCTGGGCGATGAAATCGTTACCGGTAGGGACGGCTTATGCCGTGTGGACGGGTATTGGCGCAGTCGGCGCGGCCATCACCGGCATTGTGCTGCTCGGTGAGTCCGCTAACCCGATGCGCCTGGCGAGTCTGGCGTTAATCGTATTGGGGATTATTGGTCTGAAACTCAGCACTCACTAACTACCGGGCTGCTGTACCCAAATAAACTTACTGACATCAAACCCTTCCCGGGTCGCGACTGCCAGCATCTCCTGTTTCACTTCGTCAGAAATGGTTGGCGTGCGGGAGAGTATCCACAGGTAGTCGCGGTCCGGGCCGCAAACCAGCGCATGGCGGTATTCCCGATCGAGTGCAATAACGTTATAACCGCCATAGAAAGGACCAAAGAATGACACTTTCAGCGCAGCGCGAGTTGGTGCGCCGGTAAAGTACGCTTTCCCTTCACTCTGCTGCCACATTCCTCTGTCAGGGTTATAGCCTTTATTAATGACATTCAGGCCGCCGTCATCACGCAGGCTGTATGTTGCGGTGACTTTTTCCAGTCCACGTTCAAAACGGTGATCAAAACGGGCAATCTCATACCAGGTACCGAGATAACGTTTGGCGTCGAAATTATTCACTACTGTTACGCCACGCGGCGGCGTAGGAGAACTGCAGGCAACGACCAGAAATGCAGCTGTCGCTGCGGCAACGAGAGGGAGCAGGCGCATAAATGTTTCCTTACTGGTTTTTTTCTAAGTGTAGATGACAGCAAGGAAAAGCGCAGAAAAGGTCCGAAAATTCGGACCCGATGAAATTTTACTGTAGAGCGTTGAGAATCTGCCAGGCGGCGGCGACTCTCGCTGGATTGGGATAGTTTTTGTTAGCCAGCATCACTATACCCAGCTCTTTTTCTGGAATAAACGCGACATAGCTACCAAATCCGCCGGTTGCCCCTGTTTTATGTACCCATGATGCGCGTACTGCAGGAGTTGGGGGCGTAATCGCTTTTACGGGGTGTGCTGCCAGTGCAATTTTATTGCCACTGCCGTTAATGATGCTGTCAGGATTTACCGGCCAGTCCAGCATTTCCCAGCCCAGGCCCTGATACATATCGCCGGTTTGCCAGTAGCGAGATTGTGCCAGTTGTATCCCTTGCTGAAGTGTTTTGTCGTTGATATCACGGGGATTCATATTGCTTCGTACCCAGCAGGCCATATCTTCAATGGTCGACTTCACACCATAAGTTTCAGCATCTAACGCCCCTGGCGAAACATGAACTGCCTTGCCTTCGCGATATCCCCAGGCGTAATTCTTTTCTTCTGCGGGCGGTACATTAATCCACGTATGGTTGAGTTTGAGTGGCTGGAAGACACGTGTTTGCATCGCCTGCTCAAAACTCAAACCAGACGGCTTCACAGCCAGTGCGCCGAACAAACCGATACTGGAGTTGGCATACAGACGTTGTGTTCCTGGCGCCCATGCAGGCTGCCAGTTTTGATAGAAGCGCAGCAAGTCGCTTGAGGATTTCACCTCATCCGGCACCTGCAATGGCAGGCCGCCAGCAGTGTAGGTTGCGAGATGTAATAGTGTGATCCCATTCCACTGTTTAGCGGTAAGTTCAGGCCAGTATTTTGTTGTGGGATCGCTTAACTTGATTTCCCCTCGAGCAATAGCGTCGCCACCAAGCACGCCCGTAAATGTTTTGCTGACCGAACCTAACTCAAACAACGTTTGCTGTGTGACGGGCTGCTTTTTGGCGATGTCCGCATAGCCCCAGGTAAAGTAATAAGGTTTACCCTGATAAATTACCGCCACCGCCATACCGGGGATCTTTTGTTGCTCTATAAGCGGGGTAATTGTGCGATGCACAATATCGTTGATTTGTTGAGGGGCAGCAAATGTGGAGCAAGAGGCGGTAATTAATAAGGCGCAGAGCGTCGTTTTGAACATAAGGTCTGGTTTCCATACAAAACGGCCCGCCATAGGCGGGCCGGATTTACATTGGCGATACGTTAGATTGTAACGATACCAATCAGCGTGACAACTGTCAGGATAGCAGCCAGACCGTAGAAAACCCATTTGCCCGCAGGCACGTGAATTTTCAGATCGTGCATCGCGTGGTGCATACGGTGTAAACCACACCACAGCGGCAGAACGATCATCAGGAACAGGAATACGCGACCAATGAAGCTCTGCGCGAACGCCAGAACGCGCTCGTAGCTCAGCGCATCACCCGGAAACAGCCCCAGTGGCAGCAGAATACCCACCAGCAGGATCATCACCGGCGCAATAATTGCGCTCCACATACCACCGGCCCCGAAGAGGCCCCAGAATACCGGTTCGTCAGAACGCTTTGGATTTGGATTAATCATCTCAGGCTCCTTACCAGTACAGGGCAACAAACAGGATTACGATGGTGGCAACCACAGTTACCGCCCAGAGACTTTTGATAATTGGCTCTGGTCCCATTTTTTCGTCTTTTACAATGATATTGGCTGCTTTCGGTGCCAGTTCAAACCAGGTTTTGGTATGCAGCAGAGCTGCCGCCAGAGTGATCAGGTTAATGATCACGATAACCGGGTTTTGTAAAAAGTCGACGAATCCCGCCCAGGCTTCCGGGCCATTTTTCAGGGCAAACAGCCCGAAAATCAGTTCAATGCTGAACCACACAGCCGGAACCGCCGTGCCTTCGCGCAGCATGTAAAAGCGATAAAACGGCAATTTTTTCCACCAGGTGGACGTCATTGGCCGTACATACGGTTTACGTTTAGTCGTCATGTTGCACTCCTTAGCGTGGTTTCAGGGTCGCGATAAGAAAGTCTTTCGAACTTTCTACTTTGCCCTGCTGAATGGCCGCAGCCGGATCGACGTGTTTCGGGCAGACTTCGGAGCAATAGCCCACGAAAGTACAGCTCCATACGCCGTTCTGGCTGTTCAACTGCGCCATACGCTCCTTCTTACCGTGGTCGCGGCTATCTTCGTTATAACGATGCGCCAGCGTAATGGCAGCCGGACCGATGAACTCTGGGTTCAGGCCAAACTGCGGGCACGCGGCGTAGCACAGACCACAGTTGATGCAACCGGAGAACTGGTGATACTTTGCCATCTGCGCCGGGGTCTGGATGTTAGTACCCTGATCCGCGGTGCGGGAGTTGCCGATGATGTACGGTTTGATCGCTTCCAGACTTTCGATGAAGTGGGTCATATCGACCACCAGATCGCGTTCAATCGGGAAGTTAGCTAACGCTTCAACCTTCATACCGTCGGTGTAATCACGCAGGAAGGTTTTACATGCCAGTTTTGGCACGTTGTTAACCATCATGCCGCAGGAACCACAAATCGCCATACGGCAGGACCAGCGGTAACTCAGGTCCGGTGCCAGGTTGTCTTTGATGTAGCCCAGCGCATCCAGTAATGAGGTAGTTGCGTCATAAGGCACTTCATAGAATGCGCTATGCGGTGCGGTATCGACTTCCGGGTTATAGCGCACCACCTCAATTTTCAGGTTTTTCATCTCAGCCATTCGCCTTCTCCTTCTTATTGGCTGCTTCCGCCTTATCGGCTGCATCCGCTTCGCCACCGTAAACGCGTTTAGCTGGCGGCAGCGTAGTAATCTTCACGTCGCTGTACTCCAGGCGAGTCGTGCCATCAGCATCGCGGAAGGCGAGGGTGTGTTTGAGGAAGTTGACGTCGTCACGCTCGGTGCAACCTTCGTCCAGACGCTGGTGTGCGCCGCGGGACTCTTTACGTGCCATTGCGGAGTGCGCCATACATTCAGCAACGTTCAGACCGTGGCCCAGTTCAATGGTGTAGAGCAGGTCGGTGTTGAACACGCTGGAGGTGTCGGTGATGCGCACGCGCTTGAAGCGTTCCTGCAGCTCTGCCAGCTTGTCGATGGTTTTCTGCATCAGTTCCGGCGTACGGTAGATACCGCAACCTTCTTCCATAGCCAGACCCATTTCGTCGCGGATCTTCGCCCAGTTTTCGCCGCCATCCTGGTTAACCAGATCTTTCAGACGTTGTTCAACGCCAGCTGCCTGCGCTTCAATTGCCGCTTCGTTGCCATTACCGGCAGTTGCTGCACGCTCTGTCGCTTGTTCACCGGCCAGACGGCCGAAGACCACCAGTTCCGCCAGGGAGTTGGAGCCCAGACGGTTTGCACCGTGCAGACCAACAGAGGAACATTCACCCACGGCGAACAGACCTTTAATGCGGGTTTCACAGTTCTGATCGGTTTCGATACCGCCCATGGTGTAGTGTGCGGTCGGACGTACCGGAATCGGTTCTTTAACCGGATCGACGCCAACGTACGCTTTCGCCAGTTCGCAGATGAACGGCAGACGTTCATGCAGTTTTTTCTCGCCGAGGTGACGCAGGTCGAGATAAACCACATCGCCACGCGGCGTGGAGATGGTGTTGCCTTTACGCCATTCGTGCCAGAAGGCCTGAGAAACTTTGTCGCGTGGACCCAGTTCCATATATTTGTTTTTCGGCTCGCCCAGCGGAGTTTCCGGGCCCATGCCGTAATCTTGCAGATAACGGTAGCCATTTTTGTTGACCAGAATACCGCCTTCACCGCGGCAGCCTTCGGTCATCAGGATACCGGAACCTGGCAGACCGGTTGGGTGATACTGAACGAATTCCATGTCACGCAGCGGAACGCCGTGGCTTAGCGCCATACCCATACCGTCACCGGTAACGATGCCGCCGTTGGTGTTGTAACGATAAACGCGACCCGCACCGCCAGTAGCCATAACGACCGCGTTAGCACGGATCTGCACCAGCGTGCCTTCCATCATGTTCATTGCTACCAGGCCGCGAACATGACCATCATCAACCAGAATATCCAGCACGAAATGTTCGTCAAAACGCTGGATCTGCGGGAATTGCAGAGAGGTCTGGAACAGCGTGTGCAGCATATGGAAGCCGGTCTTATCGGCGGCGAACCAGGTGCGCTCGATTTTCATGCCGCCGAAGCGACGTACGTTGACGCTACCATCCGGGCGACGGCTCCATGGGCACCCCCACAGTTCCAGTTGGGTCATTTCGGTTGGGCAGTGGTGGACGAAATAATCCACGACATCCTGCTCACACAACCAGTCGCCACCCGCTACTGTATCGTGAAAGTGATATTCGAAGCTGTCATGATCCTGCGCGACAGCGGCGGAGCCCCCTTCTGCAGCAACGGTATGGCTACGCATCGGGTATACTTTTGAGATTAGTGCGATTTTTGCATTTGGATTTGCCTGCGCGGCAGCAATTGCAGCACGTAATCCCGCGCCACCGGCGCCTACAATGGCAAGATCGGCTTGAAAGGTTTGCACGACATTCCTCCAGATTGTTTTTATCCCACAGCCCCGTACTTCAGGGTAAGTGCCTGAAAGTTACGGTCTGCGAACGCTATTCCACTGCTCCTTTATAGGTACAACAGTATAGTCTGATGGATAAGTCTGAAATTTGACGAGATCGATTTTTTTAGTGCGCAAGAGGGCTAAATTATCACTGAAGATGATTAATTTAATTACTAAACCATCAGATCGTGCTTTTTTTAGTCACTGCCCACCGCTGTTTGATTCCTGCGTAAAATTTGTCTCGCCGTCGCGTTGCGAGTAGACTTCGTGCCCTTGTCAAAAACTGGAGATTTAACTATGAGCGAAACGGCATCCTGGCAGCCGAGCGCATCCATTCCTAACTTATTAAAACGCGCGGCGATTATGGCGGAGATCCGTCGTTTCTTTGCCGATCGTGGAGTGCTGGAGGTGGAGACGCCTTGTATGAGCCAGGCGACGGTAACCGATATTCATTTGGTCCCGTTTGAGACACGTTTCGTTGGCCCCGGGCATTCGCAGGGGATGAATCTCTGGTTAATGACCAGCCCGGAATACCATATGAAACGCCTGCTGGTTGCCGGTTGTGGGCCGGTATTCCAGCTGTGCCGCAGCTTCCGTAATGAAGAGATGGGGCGTTATCACAACCCTGAGTTCACTATGCTGGAGTGGTATCGACCGCACTATGATATGTACCGGTTGATGAACGAGGTGGACGATCTCTTACAACAGGTGCTGGACTGCCCGGCAGCAGAAAGCCTTTCTTATCAACAAGCTTTCTTGCGTTATCTGGAAATTGACCCGCTCTCTGCCGACAAAACGCAACTGCGGGAAGTCGCAGCGAAACTGGATTTGAGCAATGTTGCTGATACCGAAGAAGACCGCGACACGCTGCTACAATTGCTGTTTACCTTTGGCGTAGAGCCAAATATTGGCAAAGAAAAACCGACCTTTGTGTACCACTTTCCAGCCAGCCAGGCATCACTGGCGCAAATCAGTACCGAAGATCATCGGGTCGCTGAACGCTTTGAGGTTTATTATAAAGGTATTGAGCTGGCGAATGGTTTCCATGAATTGACGGATGCCCGTGAGCAGCAACAACGCTTTGAACAAGATAACCGTAAGCGCGCGGCGCGCGGTTTGCCGCAGCACCCCATTGACCAGAATCTGATTGAAGCCTTGAAAGTCGGTATGCCTGACTGTTCCGGCGTGGCATTAGGTGTTGATCGTCTGGTGATGTTGGCGCTGGGCGCGGAGACACTGGCTGAAGTCATCGCCTTTAGCGTTGACCGGGCATAATTCTGAAAAATTACTGAATTAACAGCGAAGAATGGCGTGATAAGCGCCATTCTGTAGCATATGTTTTCATTTTTCCGTTAAAGGCCACAATTTAAGACTGGATATTTGATATCATCCAGGTATCAATTCTGTATTGGTTTTTACGCTGCCCGCTCAATGTTGGGCAGTGCAGTTCAGTGGGCGCGTTTTATACACGCGCTGAAATGAAGGATGGTTTCATGCCTCACACGATAAAAAAGATGAGTCTGATAGGACTCATATTGATGATCTTTACTTCCGTATTTGGATTTGCCAATAGCCCATCGGCTTATTACTTAATGGGTTATAGTGCGATTCCCTTTTATATATTTTCTGCATTGTTATTCTTTATTCCATTCGCCTTAATGATGGCTGAAATGGGAGCTGCCTATCGCAAAGAAGAAGGTGGTATCTATTCCTGGATGAATAATAGTGTCGGACCACGTTTTGCCTTCATTGGTACGTTTATGTGGTTTTCCTCTTATATCATCTGGATGGTGAGTACCTCCGCGAAAGTTTGGGTACCGTTCTCAACATTCCTCTATGGTAGCGACATGACCCAGCACTGGCGTATTGCTGGACTGGAGCCTACGCAGGTGGTTGGTCTGCTGGCAGTGGCATGGATGATTCTGGTCACCGTCGTTGCTTCAAAGGGGATTAATAAAATTGCCCGCATTACTGCGGTGGGCGGTATTGCAGTAATGTGTCTGAATTTAGTATTGCTGTTAGTAAGCATTACTATTTTGTTATTAAATGGTGGGCATTTCGCGCAGGATATTAATTTCCTTGCATCACCGAACCCAGGTTATCAGTCCGGTCTGGCAATGCTATCGTTTGTGGTATTTGCTATTTTTGCCTATGGCGGAATTGAAGCGGTTGGTGGTCTGGTCGATAAAACGGAAAATCCAGAAAAGAACTTTGCCAAAGGTATTGTTTTTGCCGCTATTGTTATTTCAATCGGTTATTCGCTGGCAATATTTTTATGGGGTGTCAGCACAAACTGGCAGCAGGTATTAAGTAATGGTTCCGTTAACCTCGGCAATATTACCTATGTGCTGATGAAGAGCCTCGGGGTGACGCTGGGTAACGCACTGCATTTGTCACCTGAAGCGTCATTGTCGCTGGGTGTATGGTTTGCGCGTATTACCGGACTTTCGATGTTCCTCGCTTATACCGGGGCGTTCTTTACGCTTTGCTATTCACCGCTGAAAGCCATCATCCAGGGGACGCCGAAAGCGTTGTGGCCGGAACCGATGACGCGCCTGAATGCGATGGGGATGCCTTCTATCGCCATGTGGATGCAGTGCGGGTTGGTTACTGTCTTCATCCTGCTGGTTTCGTTTGGTGGCGGTACCGCATCGGCGTTCTTTAACAAGCTGACGCTGATGGCGAACGTGTCTATGACGCTTCCTTACCTGTTCCTCGCGCTGGCTTTCCCGTTCTTTAAAGCACGTCAGGATCTCGACAGACCGTTTGTGATTTTCAAAACGCATTTGTCGGCAATGATTGCGACAGTGGTTGTCGTACTGGTGGTGACATTTGCGAACGTCTTCACCATCATTCAACCTGTGGTTGAAGCCGGAGACTGGGACAGCACATTGTGGATGATTGGCGGCCCTGTCTTCTTCTCGCTGTTAGCGATGGCGATTTACCAGAACTATTGCAGTCGCATGGCGAATAAACCTGAGTTAGCTCTCGACTGATCATATGAAATCCTGCAACTCATCGTCTCTCCGGCGATGAGTTGTCAGGAAGTAATGCGTATGGATGATACTCTCCAGGGCCGGTGATAACTGAAGATGATGTTAAGCTGCTAAATGAGCCACGTTGACATCATTTGGCAGCTTCATGCATTACAAACTTCCCGCCTGACGACCTTTGCCCGCAGAAGTTAATGTTCTCCCCGTTTGCTTACCGTTGAGGCTTTCCAGACGCATCTGGAAGGGCGGGAATGGCATATCGATACCGTGGGCGTGGAAGCCTGCCAGAATCAGCTGGTGGATCTCATGGCGTAGCGGCATACGGTGACCCATCTCAGCGGCGTAAATACGCAGCTCGAAAATCTGAATCCCCTGTTGCAGATCCACCAGGAAGACTTCCGGTGCCGGGTTGTCGATCACCAGCGAGCAGCGACGCGCTGCGGTGAGCAGGATTTCCGTCACTTCTTCGCTATTGGCATCGGCAGGGGCCGGTATCGTCAACACCACGCGCGTGACCGAGTCAGAGAGCGACCAGTTGATAAACTGCTCGGTAATAAACGCCTTGTTCGGCACGATTATCTCTTTACGGTCCCAGTCGCTGATGGTGGTGGCGCGGGTGTTAATTTTCGTCACGCTACCGGTAAGATCGCGGATCGTTACCGTATCGCCAATGCGAATCGGTTTTTCGAACAGGATAATCAGGCCAGAGATAAAGTTGGCGAAAATCTCCTGCAAACCAAAACCGAGACCAACACCGAGCGCGGCAACCAGCCACTGCAATTTCGACCACTCAATACCAATCATCGAGAAGCCGACCAGCCCGCCAATCAGCATCAGCAGATATTTGGTGATGGTGGTGATGGCGTAGCCCGTACCCGGCGTTAAATCCAGGTGCTGCAAAATCGCCAGTTCCAGCAGCGCGGGCAGGTTGCGCACCAGCTGCGTGGTGATGATAAACACCAGAATGGCAATCAGCACCGCACCGAGGGTAATTGGCTCCAGACTTTCTACGCCCTGTACCGTGGAGGTGACATCCCACAGCGAAATATTTTCGAGGAAGCCGAAAGCGGAATGGATTTCTGACCACAGCACAATGACAGAAAGCAGGGCGATCAACATCAAAATTGAGCGCACCAGCCGCAAGGATTGCGCACTGATGGCATCGAGATCGACTTCGCTTTCATCGACTTCAATTGCCCCTTCCGGGCTACTGTGATGATGCGCTTCCTCTTCGCCACGCGCGCGTTGCGCTAACATCTCTGCCCGGCGATGCTTCGCCCGGTCAAACGCCAGCCTGCGACGCTGGATCAGCATCCAGCGGCGGATAACGTGATAAACCACCAGTAGCAGGAACCAGATGGCAACCGAGGTTTCAAGCCTCGCTAACAGTGCCTGCGCCGTTGCCAGATAACCCACCGCTGACGCCAGAATGGCAACCAGTGGTGCGCCAATCATCATGTTCCACAGCATATGGTTGGTAATGTTGTCGCCGCTGCCCTCTTTGTTGAGGTACAGCGGGATCCCGGCCTTTTTCAGGCTGAGGGTGACCACCGCCAGCGCACCGCAAATGAGGATAAAGCAAAGCCGTCCCAGCGAACCGGAGAATTCACGGTCGTCGAGGTTATCGAACATCATCAGCGCCATAATCAGCGGCACAATAAGCCCGATGCTCATCAGGTAGTAGCGCATCCCACGGGAAACACGTTCGCGCGGCCAGCCAAAATGAGCGATAAACAAGCCGTTCGGGCGGGCAAAGGTGGCGCAAATCATCACTACCCACAGCAGCGGCACGGTGGCCGTTACGCCATCGCCAATCGCGACCGCCAGCGGATAAGGCCACGCCTCGCGCAAGCCGTAACCCAGCGTCATCCACAGCACCGGCAGCGGTGACGCGACGAGAATCGACCAGAAAAGAGTGCGCAACGTCAGCCAGAAGTGATCCTGAGTCACTTTGCCGACTTTCGCCGCCGAACGTTCAAGAAAACGGGTGAAATAGCGGCGCGAGTAAATACTGCAACCGACCAGAATCAACGCGCCAAACAGCGGCAAAATCGTCTCTTTGCTGGTCAGCATCATCACGCTGGCTTTACCCAACTGACTGAAGGTGTCCAGCGAGATGAGGCGGCGCAGATCCTGGGCGATTTCCAGCGGCCAGGCGATAGTCATCGGGCGCACGTCAGAGGTCCAGAACAGATAGCGGTGCGTCGCTTCGTTCACCTCTTTCAGCGCATCCTCCAGTTGCCCGTTGGAGACTTTCAGCTTGGTCAGTTCCAGCAGTAGCGTGTCTCCACCCTGCAACAATGAGTTCAGCAACTCACGCTGAGTGCGTAGCTGTGCTTCCAGAATACGGTTTTGCTCGGCGGTCAGCGGCTGACCGTCGGCCTGATGAATTTGCCTTAGCTGCGGCTGTTTATTAAGCAGATCCTCATAACGTAACCGTTGCACACGCAACTGCGCCATTTCGGTATCAAGTTGTTGTGGTTTTGGCATTTCCGGCAGCCGTGCCACCTGCGCCCGCAACGCTTCGCCGAGCAGGTTGGACGAGCCCAGCCATTGCGACTGTTCACGCAGCGTATTCAACGCCTGCCGGACCTGTAACGTCTGGCTGGTGGCCTGGCGCTGTTGCGAGGCAACGAGATCCATCCGCTGCGCCTGTTGATTCAGTGCCGCCGATAGTTCGCGGTTAATTTTGAATTGCGCGACGATATCTTTCGGCAAATCGGCACTGTTTTCTGCCAGTAATTCGGTACTTTCCAGCGCCCGCTCCGCCTCAAGCTGACGTTGGCTATTCAACTGATTACGTAAGGCCTGCAAATACGCATCCAGTTGCTGGCTCTCTTTTTCCGCCAGCTCTGAGCGCAAGCGCGCTAATTCCTGACGGTTATTGGCAGACAGCTGCGCCAGTTCCAGTTCATCAACGAGCGCTTTCAGGCGTGCGGAGTCAGACTGCAACGCGAAATTTTGTGCCTGATTGAGCGGAGTATTGCCGGTAAGCGTTCCCAGGCGGCGCTCGATCTCATTTAACTGACGGCGGGCATCGGTTTGCTGTTGCGGCAGTTGATTCAGTGAATCGGCAATCTCGCGGGCGCGCTCCTGCTCTTGCTGGGCCTGACGGCTCTTATCCAGCAACTGACTGCTGACCTGGAGAATTTCCTGATTCAGCGCATCGGTAGACATTCCCGGCGACACGCTGCGCGGCTCGTCACGCATGTTGTTTAATTGTGCGCGCAGAGTAGCGGAGAGTTTCGGGTAATTATCGATAACTTGCTGATATTGTTTGATGCGCTCAAGGGAACCTTTTCGTTCCTCAAGCGCATTTAAGGCAGACTGGAGTGCCTCTATGACTTCTGGCTGCGCGGGTTTCGCCGCTTTTGCCTGCTCCAGTTCCTGGGTGATTTGTTTGCTATCGGGGGCCGTCGCGGCGTACGCCCCCCAACTGAGGCACCAGGCCATCAGAAAAGTGATAATCAGGCGCACGTCAGCGTTTCCTTTGATGGATTAGACCTGGTCTTTTTTGTCGTCAACCAATGGGCTGGCGTCGTGTTCTGCTTCGATCTCTTCAGCAGGAAGCGGGGCAGGTTCAGCGTCTGGCGTAACAAAGGTTTCGGTAGATACTGCCAGCGGCTGGCCAATTTTCGTGACAGACAGGCTTTCCAGTTGCTCAACCAGATTCACTTTACCCGGTGCAAACAGGTTGATAACGGTGGAACCGAGTTTAAAGCGACCCATTTCCTGGCCTTTAAGCAGTGCCACAGAACCGTCGTTTTCCCCGGCAGGCCAGGTCCAGCGCTTGATGATACCTTCGCGCGGCGGCGTAATGGTGCCCGCCCAGACCGTCTCAATGCTGCCAACAATCGTCGCTCCGACCAGAATCTGCGCCATTGGGCCAAATTCGGTATCGAAAAGGCAAATCACGCGTTCGTTACGGGCAAACAGATTCGGCACGTTCTGAGCGGTGAGATGGTTAACGGAGAAGAGATCGCCCGGCACGTAGATCATCTCACGCAGAATACCGTTGCACGGCATGTGTACGCGGTGGTAGTCACGCGGGGAGAGGTAAGTGGTCACAAACGTACCGTTGCGGAACAGGTCCGCCATCAGATAGTTGCCTGCCAGCAAGGCTTCGAGGCTGTAGTTGTGGCCTTTGGCTTGCAGGATTTTATCTTCTTCGATTTTACCCAACTGGCTGATAACGCCATCGGCAGGCATGACCAGGACATTCGGATCGGTATCGATTGGGCGTACTTCGTCACGCAGCGGACGGACAAAGAATTCGTTAAAGGTGCGGTAGCTGGCGGTGTCCGGCTTTTGCGCCTCTTTCATGTCGACCTTGTAGTATTTAACGAACAGATCGATAACCAGTTTTGTCAGCCATCCTGCCCGCTTGCTTGCGCCCCAACCCGCCAGGCGAGTAAGCCATAGTTTCGGCAGAATGTACTGTAGCGAAAGTTTAAATGAATTTAACAAGGTAGCCTCCAGGCCATTGTTTTGTCGTTCCTGATCCGGCCTACATGCCGGATCCTGAAAAAAAGGGGACGATTCTAACGACGGTTAGCTTAATTGTCAGTCATCCGTATCAGAAAAGTTTTTACGCGTTTTTACCTGCGCCATGCTTTCCAGAATACGGTGATAGTTTTCGAAACGGGTTTCCGCGATTTTTCCTTCCTCAACCGCTTCCCGGATAGCGCAGCCCGGATCGGTATCGTGTTTGCAATCGCGATATTTACACAGACCTAAATAGTCATGGAATTCGACAAAGCCCTGAGTGATTTGTTCCGGCTCCAGGTGCCAGAGGCCGAACTCACGCACACCAGGGGAATCAATCACATCACCGCCGTGCGGGAAGTGATACAGTCGTGCGGCGGTCGTGGTGTGCTGACCGAGACCCGAGTTGTCAGAGACATCGTTGGTCAGGATCTCTTTTTGCAGCCCCAGCAACGCGTTCAGCAGGCTGGATTTGCCGACGCCAGACTGGCCGGCAAAAATGCTGATGCGCCCGGTCAACGCCTCTTCCAGCGGTTTTAGCCCATCCTGAGTATGGCTGGAAACCATCAATACGCGATAACCAATGTTGCGGTAGATATCCATCTGCTCGTTGACGAACGCCATGCCTTCGTCGTCCAGCAGGTCTATCTTATTGAGCACAATAATCGGCTCAATCTGCAAGGTTTCGCAGGCCACCAGGTAACGGTCGATAATATTGAGCGACAGCTCCGGCAAAATGGCGGAGACAATGACAATCTGGTCGATGTTGGCGGCAATAGGTTTCACGCCGTCGTAGAAATCCGGACGCGTCAACACTGAGGTGCGCTCATGCACCGCTTCCACGATCCCTTTGACATTTACGCCTTCCGCCGCCGGTTTACCCGGACGCCAGACTACGCGGTCGCCGGTTACCAGCGAACGGATGGTACGGCGAATATTGCAGCGGTGAACGTCGCCATCGGCGGATTCCACATCAGCGTGCATACCAAAGCGGCTGATGACGATACCTTCATCAGGCTCGCCAAACAGATTGTCGTCGTAGTCGGGCTTCTCCTTAGACGTTTTAAGACGACGCTGGTGATTGGCGTTCACGCGGCGCTGCTGGCCTTTGGAGAGTTTATTTTTACTCAATCGTACAGACTCCTGGTCGCCCCTGATGGGCAAAACATCTATGATACACGCAATTGTGGATCAATATAGTCACTGTGAATGGGTGGAAAATAGCATGAGTGCCAATGAAAACAACCTGATTTGGATCGATCTTGAGATGACCGGTCTGGATCCCGAGCGCGATCGCATTATTGAGATTGCCACGCTGGTGACCGATGCCAACCTGAATATTCTGGCAGAAGGGCCGACCATTGCAGTACACCAGTCTGATGAACAGCTGGCGCTGATGGATGACTGGAACGTGCGCACCCATACCGCCAGCGGGCTGGTAGAGCGCGTGAAAGCGAGCACGATGGGCGATCGGGAAGCTGAACTGGCAACGCTCGAATTTTTAAAACAGTGGGTGCCTGCGGGAAAATCGCCGATTTGCGGTAACAGCATCGGTCAGGACCGTCGTTTCCTGTTTAAATACATGCCGGAGCTGGAAGCCTACTTCCACTACCGTTATCTCGATGTCAGCACCCTGAAAGAGCTGGCGCGCCGCTGGAAGCCGGAAATTCTGGATGGTTTTACCAAGCAGGGGACGCATCAGGCGATGGATGATATCCGTGAATCGGTGGCGGAGCTGGCTTACTACCGCGAGCATTTTATCAAGCTGTAAAATTTTTCCTGGTCACGTAAGCGCCGGAATCCACTTGCGGCGGCGTGATTTTGACGCTAAATTGAACGTCTTGCTGATAATTTCAGCACTTGAGATAAAAACGCAAAAAAAACTTTTTTGGGGGGTTGCAGAGGGAAAGATTTCTCGTATAATGCGCCTCCCGTAACGACGCAGAAATGCGAAAATTACGAAAGCAAAATTAAGTAGTACGCGGGAATAGCTCAGTTGGTAGAGCACGACCTTGCCAAGGTCGGGGTCGCGAGTTCGAGTCTCGTTTCCCGCTCCAAAATTTGAAAGTGCTGTAAGGCACAGACCACCCAAGCGGGAATAGCTCAGTTGGTAGAGCACGACCTTGCCAAGGTCGGGGTCGCGAGTTCGAGTCTCGTTTCCCGCTCCAAAATTTGAAAGTGCTGTAAGGCACAGACCACCCAAGCGGGAATAGCTCAGTTGGTAGAGCACGACCTTGCCAAGGTCGGGGTCGCGAGTTCGAGTCTCGTTTCCCGCTCCAAATTCTTCTCTCAATAAAATATCCACAGCGATGCGATGCGTTATTGCTGGTTTTCGTTGTCTCTGACAAACTCTTGTAAACAGAGTTATCCACAGCCTCAGGCTGTAATCTTAATTTCAAAGAAACTTCGCACGGTGAATAGTATTTTTTTAACCTATTGATAGATAAGTTAAAAATTAAGATTCCGTTTTGTCGAGTCGATCACTTGACGATTTTATTCGTCTTGAATTGCAATGCGTTTTTATTTTTATTCACAAGCTGTGGATGAATCAGGCGTCACGCGGTAACCCTTTTTCAATCACCCGAACCAGACGCTGTTTTTTCGGCAATTGCACTTCGACTATGCACGCATTTCGTCTCTCTATTTGCTGCGCAATCGCCCACGCTATGTGCTCATCGAGAAGTGGGTGCTCACCTTTACGACTTTCCAGCGCTGTCAAAATCGTTTCATCCCAAGGGGCATTGCCTAATGCTACGGCGATATTACGCAGCCAACGCAGGTGACCAATACGACGAATCGCCGATCCTTCCGTGACTTTTAAAAACTTCTCTTCGCTCCAGGCGAATAACTCAATGAGTTCCGGTGCGTGTAGCGGCTTACGCGGGCTGAAATCCTCTTCTGTGGTGAGTTGTGAATAGCGATTCCACGGGCAGATAAGCTGGCAGTCATCGCAACCGTAAATACGGTTTCCCATTAACGGTCGCAACTCTTCCGGGATCGCCCCTTCAAGTTCGATGGTGAGATAAGAGATACAGCGGCGAGCATCGACGGTATATGGCTCGACGATGGCACCGGTCGGGCAAATCGTCATACAGGCCACGCATTTACCGCATCCTTCCTCGACTGGTTGATCCACGGGCAGCGGAATATCGACCAGCAATTCGCCTAAAAAGAAGAAAGAACCGGCCTCGCGATTGAGGATAAGTGAGTGCTTACCTGTCCAGCCGAGCCCAGCTTTTTCAGCTAACGGGCGCTCGAGAATAGGCGCAGAATCGACAAACGGTCTAAAATTCAGCGAAACACAATGTTGCTGAATCATCTCGCCCAGCTTTTTGAGTCGGTTGCGCAGAAGTTTGTGATAGTCACGGCCCAGCGCATAACGGCTAACATAGCCGAGTTTGGGGTTTTTCAGCGTGCTGGCAAATGCGGCGTTAGCAGGAAGGTAATTCATCCGCACGCTGATCACGCGCAGCGTACCGGGCAATAACTCATGGGGGCGAGCGCGCAGCATACCGTGACGTGCCATCCAGTCCATTTCGCCGTGGTATTGTTTGTCCAGCCATGCTTGCAGTTTGGGCTCGGACTCGCTGAGATCGGTATCGGTAATACCTACCTGCTGAAAGCCCAGTTCCAGTCCCCACTGTTTAATTTTTTGCGCTAACTGATTGAGATCGAGGGGCTCTGACATGACGGACCATACAATGAAGAAAAACCCCGTAAGTATACCACACACCGTCTGGTACGCCGACGATATCCGCCGCGGAGAACGCGAGGCGGCAGATGTGCTGGGGCTCACACTCTATGAGCTGATGCTTCGCGCTGGCGAGGCCGCATTCCAGGTGTGTCGTTCGGCGTATCCTGACGCCCGCCACTGGCTGGTGCTGTGCGGTCATGGTAATAACGGCGGCGATGGCTACGTGGTCGCGCGACTGGCCAAAGCGGTCGGCATTGAGGTCACGTTGTTGGCCCAGGAGAGCGACAAACCGTTGCCGGAAGAGGCCGCGCTGGCACGCGAAGCATGGTTAAACGCGGGTGGCGAGATCCATGCTTCGAATATTGTCTGGCCCGAATCGGTAGATCTGATTGTTGATGCGCTGCTCGGTACCGGTTTGCGGCAAGCGCCCCGCGAATCCATTAGCCAGTTAATCGACCACGCTAATTCCCATCCTGCGCCGATTGTGGCGGTTGATATCCCTTCCGGCCTGCTGGCTGAAACTGGCGCTACGCCAGGCGCGGTGATCAACGCCGATCACACCATCACTTTTATTGCGCTGAAACCAGGCTTGCTCACTGGAAAAGCGCGGGATGTTACCGGACAACTGCATTTTGACTCACTGGGGCTGGATAGTTGGCTGGCAGGTCAGGAGACGAAAATTCAGCGGTTTTCGGCAGAACAACTTTCTCACTGGCTAAAACCGCGTCGCCCGACTTCGCATAAAGGCGATCACGGGCGGCTGGTAATTATCGGTGGCGATCACGGCACGGCGGGGGCTATTCGTATGACGGGGGAAGCGGCGCTACGTGCTGGTGCTGGTTTAGTCCGAGTACTGACCCGCAGTGAAAACATTGCGCCGCTGCTGACTGCACGACCGGAATTGATGGTGCATGAACTGACGATGGACTCTCTTACCGAAAGCCTGGAATGGGCCGATGTGGTGGTGATTGGTCCCGGTCTGGGCCAGCAAGAGTGGGGGAAAAAAGCACTGCAAAAAGTTGAGAATTTTCGCAAACCGATGTTGTGGGATGCCGATGCATTGAACCTGCTGGCAATCAATCCCGATAAGCGTCACAATCGCGTGATCACGCCGCATCCTGGCGAGGCCGCACGGTTGTTAGGCTGTTCCGTCGCTGAAATTGAACGTGACCGCTTACATTGCGCCAAACGTCTGGTACAACGTTATGGCGGCGTAGCGGTGCTGAAAGGTGCCGGAACCGTGGTCGCCGCCCATCCTGACGCTTTAGGCATTATTGATGCCGGAAATGCAGGCATGGCGAGCGGCGGCATGGGCGATGTGCTCTCTGGTATTATTGGCGCATTGCTTGGGCAAAAACTGTCGCCGTATGATGCCGCCTGTGCGGGCTGTGTCGCGCACGGTGCTGCAGCTGACGTACTGGCGGCGCGTTTTGGAACGCGCGGGATGCTGGCAACCGATCTCTTTTCCACGCTACAGCGTATTGTTAACCCGGAAGTGACTGATAAAAACCATGATGAATCGAGTAATTCCGCTCCCTGATGAGCAGGCAACATTAGACCTGGGCGAGCGGGTAGCGAAAGCCTGCGATGGCGCAACCGTAATCTATCTGTATGGCGATTTAGGCGCAGGTAAAACCACCTTTAGCCGGGGCTTTTTACAAGCTCTGGGTCATCAGGGTAATGTCAAAAGCCCCACTTATACGCTGGTCGAACCCTATACGCTCGACAATTTAATGGTTTATCACTTTGATTTGTACCGCCTTGCCGATCCCGAGGAGCTGGAGTTTATGGGGATTCGCGATTATTTTGCCAACGATGCCATCTGCCTGGTGGAGTGGCCACAACAAGGTACTGGTGTTCTTCCTGACCCGGATGTCGAAATACACATTGATTATCAGGCACAAGGCCGTGAGGCGCGCGTGAGTGCGGTTTCCTCTGCGGGTGAATTGTTGCTGGCGCGTTTAGCCGGTTAACCTTTGAAAGGTGGCGGGATGATGTATCGCATCAGAAATTGGTTGGTAGCGACGCTGCTGCTGCTGTGCACGCCGGTGGGTGCCGCGACGCTCTCTGATATTCAGGTTTCTAACGGTAATCAACAGGCGCGGATAACGTTGAGTTTTATTGGCGATCCTGATTATGCGTTTAGCCATCAAAGCAAACGCACCGTGGCGCTCGATATCAAACAAACGGGCGTGATTCAGGGACTGCCGTTGTTGTTCAGCGGCAATAATCTGGTGAAGGCGATTCGCTCTGGAACGCCTAAAGATGCACAAACGCTACGGCTGGTGGTCGATCTTACCGAAAACGGTAAAACCGAAGCGGTGAAGCGGCAGAATGGCAGCAATTACACTGTCGTCTTTACGATTAACGCCGATGCGCCGCCACCTCCTCCTCCGCCGCCCGTGGTTGCGAAACGCGTTGAAACGCCTGCGGTTGTCGCACCGCGCGTCAGCGAACCGGCGCGCAATCCGTTTAAAACGGAAAGTAACCGCACTACGGGTGTTATCAGCAGTAATACGGTAACGCGTCCGGCAGCGCGCGCGACGGCTAACACTGGCGATAAAATTATCATCGCTATTGATGCCGGACACGGCGGTCAGGACCCTGGCGCTATCGGCCCCGGTGGTACGCGGGAGAAAAATGTCACCATCGCCATCGCGCGTAAATTGCGTACTTTGCTCAATGACGATCCGATGTTTAAGGGCGTTTTAACCCGTGACGGGGATTACTTTATCTCGGTGATGGGGCGCAGTGATGTGGCACGTAAGCAAAACGCCAATTTCCTCGTGTCGATTCACGCTGATGCCGCACCGAACCGCAGTGCGACTGGCGCTTCCGTATGGGTGCTCTCTAACCGTCGCGCCAACAGCGAAATGGCCAGCTGGCTGGAGCAGCACGAGAAACAGTCGGAGCTGCTGGGTGGGGCGGGTGATGTGCTGGCGAACAGTCAGTCTGACCCCTATTTAAGCCAGGCGGTGCTGGATTTACAGTTCGGTCATTCCCAACGGGTAGGGTATGATGTAGCGACCAGTATGATCAGTCAGTTGCAACGCATTGGCGAAATACATAAACGCCGACCAGAACACGCGAGTCTCGGCGTTCTGCGTTCGCCGGATATCCCGTCAGTACTGGTCGAAACCGGTTTTATCAGCAACAACAGCGAAGAACGTTTGCTGGCGAGCGACGATTACCAACAACAGCTGGCAGAAGCCATTTACAAAGGCCTGCGCAATTATTTCCTTGCGCATCCGATGCAATCTGCGCCGCAGGGGGCAACGGCACAAACTGCCAGTACGGTGACGACGCCAGATCGCACGCTGCCAAACTAAGGACGATTGATGCCAATTCAGGTCTTACCGCCACAACTGGCGAACCAGATTGCCGCAGGTGAGGTGGTCGAGCGACCTGCGTCGGTAGTCAAAGAACTGGTGGAAAACAGCCTCGATGCAGGCGCGACGCGTATCGATATTGATATCGAACGCGGTGGGGCGAAACTTATCCGCATTCGTGATAACGGCTGCGGTATCAAAAAAGATGAGCTGGCGCTGGCGCTGGCGCGTCATGCCACCAGTAAAATCGCCTCTCTGGACGATCTCGAAGCCATTATCAGCCTGGGCTTTCGCGGTGAGGCGCTGGCGAGTATCAGTTCGGTTTCCCGCCTGACGCTCACTTCACGCACCGCAGAACAGCAGGAAGCCTGGCAGGCCTATGCCGAAGGGCGCGATATGAACGTGACGGTAAAACCGGCGGCGCATCCTGTGGGGACGACGCTGGAGGTGCTGGATCTGTTCTACAACACCCCGGCGCGGCGCAAATTCCTGCGCACCGAGAAAACCGAATTTAACCACATTGATGAGATCATCCGCCGCATTGCGCTGGCGCGTTTCGACGTCACGATCAACCTGTCGCATAACGGTAAAATTGTGCGTCAGTACCGCGCAGTGCCGGAAGGCGGGCAAAAAGAACGGCGCTTAGGCGCGATTTGCGGCACCGCTTTTCTTGAACAAGCGCTGGCGATTGAATGGCAACACGGCGATCTCACGCTACGCGGCTGGGTGGCCGATCCAAATCACACCACGCCCGCACTGGCAGAAATTCAGTATTGCTACGTGAACGGTCGCATGATGCGCGATCGCCTGATCAATCACGCGATCCGCCAGGCCTGCGAAGACAAACTGGGGGCCGATCAGCAACCGGCATTTGTGCTGTATCTGGAGATCGACCCACATCAGGTGGACGTCAACGTGCACCCCGCCAAACACGAAGTGCGTTTTCATCAGTCGCGTCTGGTGCATGACTTTATCTATCAAGGCGTGCTGAGCGTGTTACAGCAGCAACTGGAAACGCCGCTACCGCTGGACGATGAACCCCAACCTGCACCGCGTGCCATCCCGGAAAACCGCGTGGCGGCGGGGCGCAATCACTTTGCAGAACCGGCAGCTCGGGAGCCGGTAGCTCCGCGTTACACTCCTGCGCCAGCATCAGGCAGTCGTCCGGCTGCCCCCTGGCCGAATGCGCAGCCAGGCTACCAGAAACAGCAAGGTGAAGTGTATCGCCAGCTTTTGCAAACGCCCGCGCCGATGCAAAAACCAAAAGCGCCGGAACCGCAGGAACCTGCACTTGCGGCGAACAGTCAGAGTTTTGGTCGGGTACTGACTATCGTCCATTCCGACTGTGCGTTGCTGGAGCGCGACGGCAACATTTCACTTTTAGCCTTGCCAGTGGCAGAACGTTGGCTGCGTCAGGCGCAACTGACGCCGGGTGAAGCGCCAGTTTGCGCCCAGCCGTTGCTGATTCCGTTGCGGCTAAAAGTTTCTGGCGAAGAAAAATCGGCATTAGAAAAAGCGCAGTCTGCCCTGGCGGAATTGGGTATTGATTTCCAGTCAGATGCACAGCATGTGACCATCAGGGCCGTGCCTTTACCCTTACGCCAACAAAATTTACAAATCTTGATTCCTGAACTGATAGGCTACCTGGCGAAGCAGTCCGTATTCGAACCTGGCAATATTGCGCAGTGGATTGCACGAAATCTGATGAGCGAACATGCGCAGTGGTCAATGGCACAGGCCATAACCCTGCTGGCGGACGTGGAACGGTTATGTCCGCAACTTGTGAAAACGCCGCCGGGTGGTCTGTTACAATCTGTTGATTTACATCCGGCGATAAAAGCCCTGAAAGATGAGTGATATCAGTAAGGCGAGCCTGCCTAAGGCGATTTTTTTGATGGGGCCGACGGCCTCCGGTAAAACGGCGTTAGCCATTGAGCTGCGTAAAATTTTACCAGTAGAGTTGATAAGCGTTGATTCTGCCCTTATTTACAAAGGGATGGATATCGGGACGGCGAAGCCGAACGCTGAAGAGTTACTCGCCGCGCCGCACCGATTGCTGGATATTCGCGATCCGTCGCAGGCTTACTCGGCTGCTGATTTTCGCCGCGATGCGCTGGCGGAAATGGCCGATATCACCGCGGCGGGGCGGATCCCACTGTTAGTGGGCGGTACGATGTTGTATTTCAAGGCATTGCTGGAAGGGTTGTCGCCGCTACCGTCGGCAGACCCGGAAGTGCGGGCCAGAATTGAGCAACAGGCGGCAGAGCAAGGTTGGGAGTCATTGCATCGTCAACTTCAGGAGGTAGATCCGGTTGCGGCAGCAAGGATTCATCCAAATGATCCACAAAGGCTTTCCCGGGCACTGGAAGTTTTTTTCATTTCGGGTAAAACTTTAACGGAACTGACGCAAACGTCAGGAGACGCTCTACCGTATCAGGTGCATCAGTTCGCCATCGCCCCGGCGAGCCGTGAACTGCTCCATCAACGCATTGAGCAGCGTTTTCATCAGATGTTGGCTTCAGGTTTTGAAGCAGAAGTCCGGGCGCTTTTTGCCCGAGGAGATTTGCATACGGACTTGCCTTCCATTCGTTGCGTGGGTTATCGCCAGATGTGGTCTTACCTTGAAGGCGAAATCTCATACGATGAAATGGTTTATCGAGGTGTTTGCGCCACGAGACAGTTGGCGAAGCGGCAGATAACCTGGCTGCGTGGTTGGGAAGGGGTTCACTGGCTTGACAGTGAAAAACCAGAACAGGCGCGTGACGAAGTATTACAGGTTGTTGGTGCTATCGCAGGCTGAATGTGTACAATTGAGACGTATCGTGCGCAATTTTTTCAGAATCGAAAGGTTCAAAGTACAAATAAGCATATAAGGAAAAGAGAGAATGGCTAAGGGGCAATCTTTACAAGATCCGTTCCTGAACGCACTGCGTCGGGAACGTGTTCCAGTTTCTATTTATTTGGTGAATGGTATTAAGCTGCAAGGGCAAATCGAGTCTTTTGATCAGTTCGTGATCCTGTTGAAAAACACGGTCAGCCAGATGGTTTACAAGCACGCGATTTCTACTGTTGTCCCGTCTCGTCCGGTTTCTCATCACAGTAACAACGCCGGTGGCGGTACCAGCAGTAACTACCATCATGGTAGCAGCGCGCAGAATACTTCCGCGCAACAGGACAGCGAAGAAACCGAATAAGGTTTCGGGCTGTTTTTTTACACGGGGAGCCAGCGATCCTGCGTTCCCCGCTGATCTATTTAGAGGGTTATACGCTTGTTTGACCGTTATGATGCTGGTGAGCAGGCGGTACTGGTACACATCTATTTTACGCAAGACAAAGATATGGAAGACCTCCAGGAGTTTGAATCTCTGGTCTCTTCCGCCGGTGTCGAAGCATTGCAGGTGATTACCGGTAGCCGTAAAGCGCCGCACCCAAAGTATTTTGTAGGTGAAGGTAAAGCAGTTGAAATTGCGGAAGCTGTCAAAGCGACGGGTGCTTCGGTCGTTCTTTTTGACCATGCCCTGAGCCCGGCGCAAGAGCGTAACCTGGAGCGTTTGTGCGAGTGTCGTGTTATCGACCGCACCGGCCTTATTTTAGATATTTTCGCCCAACGTGCGCGTACCCATGAGGGTAAGTTGCAGGTTGAGCTGGCGCAGCTGCGCCATCTGGCTACGCGCCTGGTGCGTGGCTGGACCCACCTTGAAAGACAGAAAGGCGGGATAGGTTTGCGTGGTCCGGGTGAAACCCAGCTCGAAACCGACCGTCGTTTGTTGCGTAATCGCATCGTGCAGATACAGTCGCGCCTGGAAAGAGTTGAAAAGCAGCGTGAGCAGGGGCGGCAATCGCGTATCAAAGCCGACGTTCCTACTGTTTCGCTGGTGGGATATACCAACGCCGGTAAATCTACCCTTTTCAATCGCATCACCGAAGCGCGGGTCTACGCGGCAGACCAGTTGTTTGCCACCCTCGACCCGACGTTGCGGCGTATTGACGTTGCAGATGTCGGTGAAACCGTGTTGGCAGATACCGTAGGGTTTATTCGCCACCTGCCGCACGATCTGGTTGCAGCATTTAAAGCCACGTTACAAGAGACGCGGCAAGCCACATTACTGCTGCACGTCATTGATGCGGCGGATGTGCGTGTACAAGAAAACATCGAAGCGGTGAATACGGTTCTTGAAGAGATCGACGCTCACGAGATCCCAACCCTGCTGGTGATGAACAAGATCGATATGCTGGAAGATTTCGAACCGCGTATTGATCGGGACGAAGAGAACAAACCGATCCGTGTCTGGCTTTCCGCACAGACCGGAGCGGGGATACCACAGCTTTTTCAGGCTTTGACGGAGCGGCTTTCCGGCGAGGTGGCGCAGCATACATTGCGTCTGCCACCGCAGGAAGGGCGTCTGAGAAGTCGTTTTTATCAGCTTCAGGCAATAGAAAAAGAGTGGATGGAGGAGGACGGCAGCGTAAGTCTGCAAGTTCGTATGCCGATCGTTGACTGGCGTCGCCTCTGTAAACAAGAACCGGCGTTGATCGATTACCTGATCTAACGGCGTAGCGTCTGAAGCGTGGAGTCATATCCTCTGGCGTCGAAAGACAACAGGGATCACCGCATAACAAATATGGAGCACAAACATGGCGTGGAATCAGCCCGGTAATAACGGACAAGACCGCGACCCGTGGGGAAGCAGCAAACCTGGCGGCAACTCTGAGGGAAATGGAAACAAAGGCGGTCGCGATCAAGGGCCACCTGATTTAGATGATATCTTCCGCAAACTGAGCAAAAAGCTCGGTGGTCTGGGCGGCGGTAAAGGCACCGGATCTGGCGGTGGCAGTTCATCGCAAGGCCCGCGCCCGCAGCTTGGCGGTCGTGTCGTTACCATCGCAGCGGCAGCGATTGTCATTATCTGGGCGGCCAGTGGTTTCTATACCATTAAAGAAGCCGAACGCGGCGTGGTAACACGCTTTGGTAAATTCAGCCATCTGGTTGAGCCGGGTCTGAACTGGAAACCGACGTTTATCGACGAAGTCAAACCGGTAAACGTGGAAGCCGTGCGTGAACTGGCCGCTTCCGGTGTGATGTTGACGTCGGACGAGAACGTAGTGCGCGTTGAGATGAACGTGCAGTACCGCGTTACCAATCCGGAAAAATATCTGTATAGCGTGACCAGCCCGGATGACAGTCTGCGTCAGGCTACCGACAGCGCCCTGCGCGGGGTTATCGGTAAATACACCATGGACCGCATTCTGACGGAAGGTCGTACCGTGATTCGTAGCGATACTCAGCGCGAACTGGAAGAGACTATCCGTCCGTATGACATGGGTATCACGCTGCTGGACGTCAACTTCCAGGCTGCTCGTCCGCCGGAAGAAGTAAAAGCGGCGTTTGACGATGCGATTGCCGCGCGTGAAAACGAACAGCAATACATTCGTGAAGCAGAAGCGTATACCAACGAAGTTCAGCCGCGTGCGAACGGTCAGGCGCAACGTATCCTCGAAGAGGCGCGTGCGTACAAGGCCCAGACCATCCTGGAAGCTCAGGGTGAAGTGGCGCGCTTTGCTAAACTTCTGCCGGAATATAAAGCCGCGCCGGAAATTACTCGCGAGCGTCTGTATATCGAGACGATGGAAAAAGTGTTGGGTAACACCCGCAAAGTGCTGGTTAACGATAAAGGTGGCAACCTGATGGTTCTGCCGTTAGACCAGATGCTGAAAGGTGGTAACGCCCCTGCGGCGAAGAGCGATAACGGTGCCAGCAATCTGCTGCGTTTGCCGCCAGCCTCTTCCTCCACAACCAGTGGAGCAAGCAACACGTCGTCCACCAGTCAGGGCGATATTATGGACCAACGCCGCGCCAACGCGCAGCGTAACGACTACCAGCGTCAGGGGGAATAACGATGCGTAAGTCAGTTATCGCGATTATCATCATCGTGCTGGTAGTGCTTTACATGTCTGTCTTTGTCGTCAAAGAAGGTGAGCGCGGTATTACGCTGCGTTTTGGTAAGGTACTGCGTGACGATGACAACAAACCTCTGGTTTATGAGCCGGGTCTGCATTTCAAGATACCGTTCATTGAAACGGTGAAAATGCTCGACGCACGTATTCAGACCATGGACAACCAGGCCGACCGCTTTGTGACCAAAGAGAAGAAAGACCTGATCGTCGACTCTTACATCAAATGGCGCATCAGCGATTTCAGCCGTTACTACCTGGCAACGGGTGGTGGCGACATTTCGCAAGCGGAAGTGCTGTTGAAACGTAAGTTCTCTGACCGTCTGCGTTCTGAAATTGGTCGCCTGGACGTGAAAGACATCGTCACCGATTCCCGTGGTCGTCTGACCCTCGAAGTACGTGACGCGCTGAACTCCGGTTCTGCGGGTACAGAAGATGAAGTTACTACCCCGGCAGCGGATAACGCCATTGCCGAAGCGGCAGAGCGCGTAACGGCTGAGACGAAGGGCAAAGTTCCGGTCATCAACCCGAACAGTATGGCGGCGCTGGGTATTGAAGTTGTCGATGTGCGTATCAAGCAGATCAACCTGCCGACCGAAGTGTCTGAAGCGATCTACAACCGTATGCGCGCCGAGCGTGAAGCGGTAGCGCGTCGTCACCGTTCACAAGGTCAGGAAGAAGCGGAAAAACTGCGCGCGACTGCCGACTATGAAGTGACCAGAACGCTGGCAGAAGCTGAGCGTCAGGGCCGCATCATGCGTGGTGAAGGCGATGCCGAAGCAGCCAAACTGTTTGCTGATGCATTCAGTAAAGATCCGGACTTCTACGCATTCATCCGTAGCCTGCGTGCTTATGAGAACAGCTTCTCTGGCAATCAGGACGTGATGGTCATGAGCCCGGATAGCGATTTCTTCCGCTACATGAAGACGCCGACTTCCGCAACGCGTTAATATAACGACTGCGGTACAGGTCAATAAAGCCACCGCATCCTCAGGGATGTCGGTGGTTTTCTTTTTCTATAAGGATAATGAATGAATTCGACAATCTGGCTGGCGCTTGCCCTGGTTTTGGTACTGGAAGGTTTAGGGCCGATGCTTTACCCGAAGGCATGGAAGAAGATGATCTCTGCGATGACCAATTTGCCCGATAATATTTTACGTCGTTTTGGCGGTGGACTTGTGGTTGCGGGCGTTGTGGTCTACTACATGTTGAGGAAAACGATTGGCTGAACAAAAAACAGACTGATCGAGGTCATTTTTGAGTGCAAAAAGTGCTGTAACTCTGAAAAAGCGATGGTAGAATCCATTTTTAAGCAAACGGTGATTTTGAAAAATGGGTAACAACGTCGTCGTACTGGGCACCCAATGGGGTGACGAAGGTAAAGGTAAGATCGTCGATCTTCTGACTGAACGGGCTAAATATGTTGTACGCTACCAGGGCGGTCACAACGCAGGCCATACTCTCGTAATCAACGGTGAAAAAACCGTTCTCCATCTTATTCCATCAGGTATTCTCCGCGAGAATGTAACCAGCATCATCGGTAACGGTGTTGTGCTGTCTCCGGCCGCGCTGATGAAAGAGATGAAAGAACTGGAAGACCGTGGCATCCCCGTTCGTGAGCGTCTGCTGCTGTCTGAAGCATGTCCGCTGATCCTTGATTATCACGTTGCGCTGGATAACGCGCGTGAGAAAGCGCGTGGCGCGAAAGCGATCGGCACCACCGGTCGTGGTATCGGGCCTGCTTATGAAGATAAAGTAGCACGTCGCGGTCTGCGTGTTGGCGACCTTTTCGACAAAGAAACCTTCGCTGAAAAACTGAAAGAAGTGATGGAATATCACAACTTCCAGTTGGTTAACTACTACAAAGCTGAAGCGGTTGATTACCAGAAAGTTCTGGATGATACGATGGCTGTTGCCGACATCCTGACTTCTATGGTGGTTGACGTTTCTGACCTGCTCGACCAGGCGCGTCAGCGTGGCGATTTCGTCATGTTTGAAGGTGCGCAGGGTACGCTGCTGGATATCGACCACGGTACTTATCCGTACGTAACTTCTTCCAACACCACTGCTGGTGGCGTGGCGACCGGTTCCGGCCTGGGCCCGCGTTATGTTGATTACGTTCTGGGTATCCTCAAAGCTTACTCCACTCGTGTAGGTGCAGGTCCGTTCCCGACCGAACTGTTTGATGAAACTGGCGAGTTCCTCTGCAAGCAGGGTAACGAATTCGGCGCAACTACGGGGCGTCGTCGTCGTACCGGCTGGCTGGACACCGTTGCCGTTCGTCGTGCGGTACAGCTGAACTCCCTGTCTGGCTTCTGCCTGACTAAACTGGACGTTCTGGATGGCCTGAAAGAGGTTAAACTCTGCGTGGCTTACCGTATGCCGGATGGTCGCGAAGTGACTACCACTCCGCTGGCAGCTGACGACTGGAAAGGTGTAGAGCCGATTTACGAAACCATGCCGGGCTGGTCTGAATCCACCTTCGGCGTGAAAGATCGTAGCGGTCTGCCGCAGGCGGCGCTGAACTACATCAAGCGTATTGAAGAGCTGACTGGTGTGCCGATCGATATCATCTCTACCGGTCCGGATCGTACTGAAACCATGATTCTGCGCGATCCGTTCGACGCGTAATTCTGGTACGCCTGGCAGATATTTTGCCTGCCGGGCTAACAGTGTGATACATTGCTGTGTCGGTTAAGCCATTACGCTATCCGACACAGTGTTAAATCCTCGCTTTTTTCCTTCCCCGAACTGAAATAAATTAGCGACACAGCTTGTGGCTGGTTTATCATCAATATAAATGTATTTTTTCCCGATTTCCCTTTTGAGGTTGATGTGCAGTTAACGAGTTTCACTGATTACGGATTACGTGCGCTGATCTACATGGCGTCATTGCCAGAAGGGCGGATGACCAGTATTTCTGAAGTGACTGACGTCTACGGCGTCTCCCGTAATCATATGGTCAAAATAATCAATCAACTTAGTCGTGCCGGCTACGTGACTGCTGTTCGTGGAAAAAATGGCGGCATTCGCCTGGGTAAACCGGCGAGTGCGATACGTATTGGTGATGTGGTGCGCGAGCTGGAGCCCTTATCGCTGGTGAATTGCAGCAGTGAGTTTTGCCACATTACACCTGCCTGTCGGTTGAAACAGGCGCTTTCTAAGGCCGTGCAAAGTTTTCTTACGGAACTGGATAACTACACGCTTGCCGATTTGGTTGAAGAGAATCAACCGCTTTATAAATTATTGCTGGTGGAGTGACGAAAATCTTCATCAGAGATGACAACGGAGGAACCGAGATGTCACAAGATCCTTTCCAGGAACGCGAAGCTGAAAAATACGCGAATCCCATCCCTAGTCGGGAATTTATCCTCGAACATTTAACCAAACGTGAAAAACCGGCCAGCCGTGATGAGCTGGCGGTAGAACTGCACATTGAAGGCGAAGAGCAGCTTGAAGGCCTGCGTCGCCGCCTGCGCGCGATGGAGCGCGATGGTCAACTGGTCTTCACTCGTCGTCAGTGCTATGCGCTGCCGGAACGCCTCGACCTGGTGAAAGGTACCGTTATTGGCCACCGTGATGGCTACGGCTTTCTGCGGGTTGAAGGGCGTAAAGATGATTTGTATCTCTCCAGCGAGCAGATGAAAACCTGCATTCATGGCGATCAGGTGCTGGCGCAGCCGCTGGGCGCTGACCGTAAAGGTCGTCGTGAAGCGCGTATTGTCCGTGTACTGGTGCCAAAAACCAGCCAGATTGTTGGTCGCTACTTTACCGAAGCGGGCGTCGGCTTTGTGGTTCCTGACGACAGCCGTCTGAGCTTCGATATCTTAATCCCGCCCGATCAGATCATGGGCGCGCGGATGGGCTTTGTGGTGGTTGTTGAACTGACCCAACGCCCGACTCGCCGTACCAAAGCGGTGGGTAAAATCGTCGAAGTCCTTGGCGATAATATGGGCACCGGCATGGCGGTTGATATCGCTCTGCGTACCCATGAAATTCCGTACATCTGGCCGCAGGCTGTTGAGCAACAGGTTGCCGGGCTGAAAGAAGAAGTGCCGGAAGAAGCAAAAGCGGGCCGTGTCGATTTGCGCGATTTACCGCTGGTCACCATTGATGGCGAAGACGCCCGTGACTTTGACGATGCAGTTTACTGCGAGAAAAAACGCGGCGGCGGCTGGCGTTTATGGGTCGCGATTGCCGACGTCAGCTACTATGTGCGTCCGCCAACGCCGCTGGACAGAGAAGCGCGTAATCGTGGTACGTCGGTGTACTTCCCTTCGCAGGTTATCCCGATGCTGCCGGAAGTGCTCTCTAACGGCCTGTGCTCGCTCAACCCGCAGGTAGACCGCCTGTGTATGGTGTGCGAGATGACGGTTTCGTCGAAAGGCCGCCTGACGGGCTACAAATTCTACGAAGCGGTGATGAGCTCTCACGCGCGTCTGACCTACACCAAAGTCTGGCATATTCTGCAGGGCGATCAGGATCTGCGCGAGCAGTACGCCCCGCTGGTTAAGCATCTCGAAGAGTTGCATAACCTCTATAAAGTGCTGGATAAAGCCCGTGAAGAACGCGGTGGGATCTCATTTGAGAGCGAAGAAGCGAAGTTCATTTTCAACGCTGAACGCCGTATTGAACGTATCGAACAGACCCAGCGTAACGACGCGCACAAATTAATTGAAGAGTGCATGATTCTGGCGAATATCTCGGCGGCGCGTTTCGTTGAGAAAGCGAAAGAACCGGCACTGTTCCGTATTCACGACAAGCCGAGCACCGAAGCGATTACCTCTTTCCGTTCAGTGCTGGCGGAGCTGGGGCTGGAGCTGCCGGGTGGTAACAAGCCGGAACCGCGTGACTACGCGGAACTGCTGGAGTCGGTTGCCGACCGTCCTGATGCAGAAATGCTGCAAACCATGCTGCTACGCTCGATGAAACAGGCGATTTACGATCCAGAAAACCGTGGTCACTTCGGTCTGGCATTGCAGTCCTATGCGCACTTTACTTCGCCGATTCGTCGTTATCCTGACCTGACGCTGCACCGCGCCATTAAATATCTGCTGGCGAAAGAGCAGGGGCATCAGGGCAACACCACTGAAACCGGCGGCTACCATTATTCGATGGAAGAGATGTTGCAACTGGGTCAGCACTGTTCGATGGCGGAACGTCGTGCCGACGAAGCAACGCGCGATGTCGCTGACTGGCTGAAGTGTGACTTCATGCTCGACCAGGTAGGTAACGTCTTTAAAGGCGTAATTTCCAGCGTCACTGGCTTTGGCTTCTTCGTCCGTCTGGACGACTTGTTCATTGATGGTCTGGTCCATGTCTCTTCGCTGGACAATGACTACTATCGCTTTGACCAGGTAGGGCAACGCCTGATGGGGGAATCCAGCGGCCAGACTTATCGCCTGGGCGATCGCGTGGAAGTTCGCGTCGAAGCGGTTAATATGGACGAGCGCAAAATCGACTTTAGTCTGATCTCCAGTGAACGCGCACCGCGCAACGTCGGTAAAACGGCGCGCGAGAAAGCGAAAAAAGGCGATGCAGGCAAAAAAGGCGGCAAGCGTCGTCAGGTCGGTAAAAAGGTAAACTTTGAGCCAGACAGCGCCTTCCGCGGTGAGAAAAAAACGAAGCCGAAAGCGGCGAAGAAAGACGCGAGAAAAGCGAAAAAGCCATCGGCGAAAACGCAGAAAATAGCCGCAGCGACCAAAGCGAAGCGTGCGGCGAAGAAAAAAGTGGCAGAGTGATCAATACCCTCTTTAAAAGAAGAGGGTTAGATTGCTGACAAAATGCGCTTTGTTCATGCCGGATGCGGCGTGAACGCCTTATCCGGCCTACATAATCACGCAAATTCAATATATTGCAGAGATCATGTAGGCCGGATAAACGTAGTGCATCAGGCAAAACGTAAACAACGAGTACATTAATGAGCGAAATGATTTACGGCATCCACGCAGTGCAGGCCCTGCTGGAGCGCGCCCCTGAACGTTTTCAGGAAGTCTTTATTTTAAAAGGCCGTGAAGATAAACGTCTGTTACCGCTGATTCACGCCCTTGAGTCTCAGGGCGTGGTTATCCAGTTGGCAAACCGCCAATATCTCGACGAGAAAAGCGACGGTGCCGTGCATCAGGGCATTATCGCCCGCGTGAAGCCAGGACGTCAGTATCAGGAAAACGATCTGCCGGATCTGATCGCTTCGCTCGATCAACCGTTCCTGCTGATCCTCGACGGTGTAACCGATCCGCACAACCTCGGCGCGTGCCTGCGTAGCGCGGACGCTGCTGGCGTTCACGCGGTGATTGTGCCGAAAGATCGCTCCGCACAGCTCAACGCTACGGCGAAAAAAGTAGCCTGCGGCGCGGCAGAAAGCGTTCCACTGATTCGGGTGACTAACCTTGCGCGCACCATGCGTATGTTGCAGGAAGAGAATATCTGGATCGTCGGTACGGCAGGCGAGGCGGATCATACACTCTATCAGAGCAAAATGACCGGACGCCTGGCGCTGGTGATGGGCGCGGAAGGTGAAGGTATGCGTCGCCTGACCCGTGAACATTGCGATGAGTTGATCAGCATCCCAATGGCAGGAAGTGTTTCTTCCCTGAACGTTTCGGTTGCAACCGGAATTTGCTTATTTGAAGCGGTTCGTCAGCGCAGCTAGTTCGTCTGAATTATGAAAAGCCATCCAGATTTGGATGGTTTTTTTTTGTCTATAGCTGGTAAGATAATTACGTACTGCAAATATTCATTTTATTAATATTTAAACTAAATCTATATGGAATAATATATGACATGGAATCCGTTGGCGCTGGCGACGGCGCTGCAAACTGTACCTGAACAAAATATTGATGTGACAAATAGCGAGAGCGCATTAATTATTAAAATGAATGATTATGGCGATTTGCAAATCAATATTCTTTTTACTTCCCGCCAAATGATTATCGAAACCTTTATTTGTCCGGTAAGTAGTATCAGCAATCCAGATGAATTTAATACCTTCTTATTAAGAAATCAGAAGATGATGCCGTTGTCATCGGTAGGAATCTCCAGCGTGCAACAGGAAGAGTATTACATTGTTTTCGGGGCGTTATCGCTTAAATCTTCTCTTGAAGATATCCTGCTTGAGATAACCTCGCTGGTAGATAACGCATTGGATCTGGCTGAAATTACAGAAGAATATTCACACTAATTACAAGGACGGGTATTTATGGGAATTTTAAAAAGTTTATTTACGCTGGGGAAATCGTTTATCTCCCAGGCGGAAGAATCCATTGAAGAAACCCAGGGCGTGCGCATGCTGGAACAGCATATTCGTGACGCTAAAGCTGAACTCGATAAAGCCGGAAAATCTCGCGTTGATCTGCTGGCGCGGGTGAAATTAAGTCACGATAAGCTGAAAGATTTACGTGAGCGCAAAGCCAGTCTGGAAGCCCGTGCGCTGGAAGCGTTAAGCAAGAACGTTAATCCGTCGTTGATTAACGAAGTTGCTGAAGAAATCGCGCGCCTTGAGAATCTCATTACCGCTGAAGAGCAAGTGTTGTCGAATCTGGAAGTCTCCCGTGATGGCGTGGAAAAAGCAGTTACAGCGACAGCGCAGCGTATCGCTCAGTTTGAGCAGCAAATGGAAGTCGTTAAAGCCACTGAAGCCATGCAGCGTGCACAACAGGCTGTAACAACCTCTACCGTTGGCGCATCTTCCAGCGTTTCGACAGCGGCAGAATCCTTAAAACGCCTGCAAACGCGTCAGGCCGAACGTCAGGCTCGCCTGGATGCTGCTGCACAGTTGGAAAAAGTCGCAGACGGTCGCGATCTTGATGAAAAGCTGGCGGAAGCCGGAATTGGCGGTAGCAATAAAAGTAGCGCCCAGGATGTATTAGCAAGACTGCAACGCCAACAGGGCGAGTAATTTTTTTGCCAGCCTCGCTAAAAGGCTGGCAACTATTTTAAGGATAAAATATGTCTGGTTTTTTCCAGCGTCTGTTTGGCAAGGATAATAAGCCTGCTATCGCTCGCGGTCCGCTGGGACTTCATCTCAATAGTGGCTTTACGCTCGACACGTTAGCGTTTCGTTTGCTGGAAGATGAATTGCTGATTGCGCTGCCGGGTGAGGAATTTACGGTAGCCGCTGTCAGCCACATCGATCTGGGCGGCGGTAGTCAGATTTTCCGCTACTACACTTCAGGCGATGAATTTCTGCAAATCAATACCACCGGCGGCGAAGATATTGATGACATTGATGATATCAAGCTCTTTGTCTATGAAGAGAGCTACGGTATCAGTAAAGAGAGTCACTGGCGCGAGGCGATCAACGCCAAAGTGATGGGGGCAATGATCTTAAACTGGCAGGAAAAACGCTGGCAGCGATTTTTTAACAGCGAAGAACCGGGAAATATCGAACCCGTCTACATGCTGGAAAAAGTAGAAAATCAAAACCATGCCAAATGGGAGGTCCATAATTTTACCATGGGCTACCAACGCCAAGTAACCGAAGATACTTACGAATATTTGCTGTTAAATGGTGAGGAATCTTTTAACGATCTCGGCGAGCCAGAGTGGTTATTTTCGCGCGCGTTGGGTGTCGATATCCCGCTGACATCACTTCATATTATTGGTTAATTACAAGGACGTTTACAATGCATATACTGGATTCACTTCTTGCCTTTAGCGCCTATTTTTTTATTGGCGTGGCTATGGTGATTATTTTTCTTTTTATCTATTCTAAAATTACACCGCACAACGAATGGCAGTTAATCAAAAACAATAATACCGCGGCTTCACTGGCGTTCAGTGGTACATTGTTAGGTTACGTTATCCCATTATCCAGTGCGGCAATCAATGCGGTGAGTATTCCAGACTATTTCGCCTGGGGCGGGATTGCACTGGTGATTCAGTTACTCGTTTTTGCTGGTGTCAGACTTTATATGCCCGCATTAAGCGAAAAAATTATTAATCACAATACCGCAGCAGGAATGTTTATGGGAACCGCCGCGCTGGCTGGCGGTATTTTTAACGCAGCTTGTATGACATGGTAATGGACGATCATGGCCAGAAAACGCAAATCAAGAAATAACAGTAAAATTGGTCACGGAGCGATCAGTCGCATTGGAAGACCGCATAATCCTTTTGAGCCGCGCCGCAATCGCTACGCACAAAAATACTTAACGTTGGTGCTAATGGGCGGTGCCGTTTTTTTAATAGTCAAAGGATGGAGTGAAAGTAGCGATGTCGATAACGACGGCGACGGAACGTTTTACTCGACAGTGCAGGATTGTATTGATGACGGTAATAATGCCGACATTTGCGCGCGTGGCTGGAATAACGCCAAAGCGGCGTTTTATGCCGATGTTCCGAAGAATATGACTCAGCAGAACTGTCAGTCTAAGTATGAAAATTGTTACTACGACAACGTTGAACAGAGTTGGATCCCGGTAATATCTGGATTTTTGTTAAGCCGGGTTATTCGTAAAGATCGCGATGAGCAGTTTGTTTATAACAGCGGCGGATCCTCATTTGCTTCCCGCCCCGTCTGGCGCAACACTTCCGGTGATTACTCCTGGCGCTCCGGTTCTGGCAAAAAAGAGTCTTACTCTTCAGGCGGCTTTACCACCAAAAAAGCGTCAACCGTTTCGCGCGGCGGCTATGGTCGTTCTTCCAGCGCCCGTGGGCATTGGGGAGGCTAATCATGCTGAGACACAACGTTCCTGTGCGACGGGATCTGGACCAGATCGCCGCTAACAACGGTTTCGACTTTCATATCATCGACAATGAAATCTATTGGGATGAGAGTCGGGCTTACCGTTTTACTCTGCGCCAGATTGAAGAGCAGATCGAAAAACCGACTGCGGAACTGCATCAGATGTGCCTTGAGGTGGTGGATCGCGCGGTTAAAGACGAAGAGATCCTGACGCAACTGGCGATCCCGCCGTTGTACTGGGATGTGATCGCCGAAAGCTGGCGCGCACGCGATCCTTCGCTGTATGGCCGGATGGATTTTGCCTGGTGTGGCAATGCGCCGGTGAAGCTGCTGGAGTACAACGCCGATACGCCGACCTCGTTGTATGAGTCGGCTTATTTCCAGTGGTTGTGGCTGGAGGATGCCCGGCGCAGCGGCATTATTCCGCGTGATGCCGATCAGTACAATGCCATTCAGGAACGCCTGATGTCGCGCTTTAGTGAGCTTTACAGTCGGGAACCGTTTTATTTTTGCTGCTGTCAGGACACCGATGAAGACAGGACTACCGTGCTGTACTTGCAGGACTGCGCCCAGCAGGCAGGGCAGGAGTCGCGGTTTATCTACATTGAAGATCTCGGTTTGGGCGTCGGCGGCGTACTGACCGATCTTGATGATAATGTCATCCAGCGTGCATTTAAGCTGTATCCGCTGGAGTGGATGATGCGTGACGATAACGGTCCGCTGCTGCGCAAGCGTCGCGAGCAATGGGTGGAGCCGTTATGGAAAAGTATCTTGAGTAATAAAGGGCTAATGCCGCTGCTTTGGCGCTTCTTCCCTGGTCATCCTAACCTTCTTGCATCCTGGTTTGAAGGTGAAAAACCGCAGATTGCCGCTGGCGAAAGCTATGTGCGTAAACCGATCTACTCGCGCGAAGGCGGCAACGTCACCATTTTCGACGGTCAGAATAACGTCGTTGACCACGCTGATGGTGATTACGCCGATGAACCGATGATCTACCAGGCGTTTCAACCTCTGCCGCGATTTGGCGATAGCTACACACTCATCGGTAGCTGGATTGTCGATGATGAAGCGTGCGGAATGGGGATCCGTGAAGATAACACGCTGATCACCAAAGACACCTCTCGTTTCGTTCCGCATTACATTGCTGGCTAAGAATGTTTTAGCAATCTCTTTCTGTCAGGAATCCATGGCAGTGACCATACTAAAGGTGACTGCCATTGATGGAGGGAGACACAGTGCACTGGCAAACTCACACCGTTTTTAATCAACCTATACCATTAAATAACAGCAACTTATACCTGTCTGATGGCGCGCTCTGCGAAGCGGTAACGCGTGAAGGTGCTGGCTGGGATAGCGATTTTCTAGCCAGTATTGGTCAGCAGTTAGGAACGGCTGAATCCCTTGAACTGGGGCGGCTGGCGAATGTGAATCCGCCTGAATTATTGCGCTACGATGCGCAAGGACGCCGTCTGGACGATGTGCGTTTTCACCCCGCCTGGCACCTGCTGATGCAGGCGCTATGTACCAATCGGGTGCACAATCTTGCCTGGGAAGAAGACGCTCGCTCCGGCGCATTTGTGGCGCGCGCGGCGCGTTTTATGTTACATGCGCAGGTTGAGGCGGGGTCGTTATGTCCGATAACCATGACCTTTGCCGCCACGCCATTGTTGTTACAGATGTTACCCACGCCGTTTCAGGACTGGACCACGCCGCTGCTGAGCGATCGCTACGATTCTCACTTATTGCCAGGTGGGCAAAAACGCGGTTTGTTGATTGGCATGGGAATGACGGAAAAGCAGGGCGGTTCCGATGTCATGAGCAACACCACCCGCGCAGAGCGCCTGGAAGATGGCTCTTATCGGCTGGTGGGGCATAAATGGTTTTTCTCGGTGCCGCAAAGCGATGCGCATCTGGTGCTGGCGCAGACTACGGGCGGTTTGTCCTGCTTTTTTGTGCCGCGCTTTTTGCCTGACGGGCAACGCAACGCGATTCGCCTCGAGCGGCTGAAAGATAAGCTGGGTAATCGCTCTAACGCCAGCTGCGAAGTGGAGTTTCAGGATGCCATTGGCTGGTTGTTGGGGCAGGAAGGGGAAGGAATTCGTCTGATCCTGAAAATGGGTGGGATGACGCGTTTTGATTGCGCCCTGGGTAGCCATGCCATGATGCGCCGTGCGTTCTCGCTGGCGATTTATCATGCACATCAACGCCATGTTTTTGGTAATCCATTGATCCAACAGCCCCTTATGCGTCATGTCTTAAGTCGCATGGCACTTCAGCTTGAAGGGCAAACGGCGTTGCTGTTTCGTCTTGCGCGAGCGTGGGACCGGCGTGCCGATGCCAAAGAAGCTCTGTGGGCGCGTTTATTTACACCTGCGGCAAAATTTGTGATCTGCAAAAGAGGTATGCCGTTTGTGGCCGAAGCGATGGAGGTGCTGGGCGGCATTGGTTATTGCGAGGAGAGCGAGCTGCCGCGGCTTTACCGGGAGATGCCGGTAAACAGTATTTGGGAAGGTTCCGGCAATATTATGTGCCTGGATGTGCTGCGCGTTCTCAATAAACAAGCGGGCGTATACGACTTATTGTCGGAAGCATTTGTGGAAGTGAAAGGGCAGGATCGCTATTTTGATCGCGCGGTTCGTCGTTTACAGCAGCAGCTGCGTAAGCCAGCTGAAGAACTGGGGCGAGAGATTACTCATCAGCTATTCCTGCTGGGCTGCGGTGCGCAAATGTTGAAATATGCCTCTCCGCCAATGGCGCAGGCGTGGTGTCAGGTGATGTTAGATACGCGCGGCGGCGTACGGTTGTCAGAGCAGATCCAGAATGATTTATTGCTGCGGGCGACGGGGGGAGTGTGTGTGTAAGCGTATACGACTGATGCGACGCTGGTTTCGATTAACTCAATGAAATATGTGAAAATTGTAGGCCGGACAAGGCGCTCGCGCCGCATCCGGCATTGTTCATTTGCTGTAGATGACACTCATGCATACAGGATCGCCTGTACGCGCCAGTTATCAGGCTGCTGGTCTTCGTACATGGTAATAATGCGGTACCATGACGCACCTTGTTCATCGGCCTTTAACGCCACGATACGTTCCACGTCCTGCGGATCCCCTGAAATATTGCTAACTGAGATCTGACCTATTTCATTCAGGCCCGTCACGCAGTCAGCACTGGCGAATTCTGCAGACTGTGCCGTGGCGCTCGCAGGATAAGTCACTAATTGCAGCGAGGGTGAGGCAAGTAATTGTTTCATCGTCAGCTCCATTTTTCGTTTCCCCACATGTTGCAGGGCATTCCATCGCGGTAATAAACGCCCAGGCTTCCAGCCGGTAATTTATTGTGCACAGGTAAACGCATAGGGACGCAAAGCAATGTAAAGCTGACTATGTAAGTTGTCTGATTTATTTACGGTACAAAATGGCTTGTGAATACCACTGTCCTGTCACGATGGTTTCGTCCACCATGACGACAACGTAATAATCAGCTTTTGCAGCGACAGCTTTCGCTCTGATTTCTGCTAAAGCGTCATCCGGAGAACCCCGAACCATCGTGCTTACGCTACCTATTCGCTGTAACCCTTGCGTCTGGTCGCGGCGAATCTCTTGCGGATGGTTCGTTACTGGCGGTGCTGGCTGTGGCGTACCTTGCAGTGCGCTACAGGCACTTAACATCAACACCAATAATAAACTGGCAAACCGGTAAATAACGCTATTACGTTTCCTGCTAACCATAGTGTAGTGCCTTATTAATTTAACTTTGGGGGAATGTTCCCGAATTGTTACCTGGTACGCGATTTTCGAATGAAAACGTGACGAAAGCGTAACCCACATCTCAACATTATGAACTAATACCGCCAGCAGAAACTTGTGCTAAGGATTTCTTCATGTCATACCAGACAAAAAGGAGAGACAGATGATTGAAATAGAATCACGCGAGCTGGCAGATATTCCCGTTCTTCATGCTTATCCTGTCGGGCAAAAAGATACCCCGTTACCGTGCGTAATTTTTTATCACGGCTTTACTTCATCCAGCCTGGTGTATAGCTATTTTGCCGTTGCGCTGGCGCAGGCTGGTTTGCGGGTGATCATGCCGGATGCGCCCGATCACGGTAGCCGTTTTAGTAGCGACGAAGCGCGGCGGTTAAATCAATTCTGGCAAATCTTGCTACAAAGTATGCAGGAATTCACTACTTTACGTGCGGCAATAGCCGAAGAAAACTGGCTGCTTGATGACCGTCTGGCAGTCGGTGGCGCGTCGATGGGCGCGATGACGGCACTGGGAATTACCGCTCGCCACCCCACGGTGAAATGTACCGCCAGCATGATGGGATCGGGCTATTTTACATCGCTCGCCCGTTCACTGTTTCCACCGCTGATACCTGAAACGGCAGCACAGCAGAATGAATTCAATAACATTATCGCGCCGCTGGCAGAGTGGGAAGCGACAAACCACCTGGAACAACTTGGGGACAGACCTCTACTGCTGTGGCATGGCCTCGACGATGACGTTGTGCCTGCCGACGAATCACTACGTTTGCAGCAGGCCTTAAGCGAGACGGGACGGGATAAACTGCTAACCTGTTCATGGCAGCCAGGCGTGCGTCACCGCATTACGCCTGAGGCGTTAGATGCTGCCGTGACATTTTTCCGCCAGCATCTTTAAACACGCAGAATGCTGACCCCTTGCGCTTCCAGTTGTTGCAGGATTTCCGGGTTAGCATTTTTGCCGGTGATCAGCATATCGATTTGATCGGCACGGCTAAAAAGCATTCCCGCGCGTTCGCCAATCTTACTGCTATCAACCAGTACCACCAGTTTCCCTACCACGCTCAGCATCTTCTGCTCTGCCATTGCTGTCAGCATATCGGTTTTATACAACCCTTCTGCGGTCAGCCCTTTTCCGCTGGTAAACATCCAGTGCCCGGCATAGAGACTGTTTTCGCTGCCCTGCGGGCTTAAAGTGATGGACTGACTTTTGTTGTACTGTCCACCCATAATGATCACGCTGTCATGTTCTTGATCGATCAGGTAATTTGCCAGCGGTAGATAATTAGTGATGATTTGCACTGGCTTGCCACACATTTCCCGCCCAAGCAGAAACGCGGTGGAGCCGCAGTTGATGACTACGCTTTCGCCCGGATTAACCAGCTGCGAGGCTGCTTTAGCGATACGTACTTTTTCATCGTGATTCTGCGCCTGATGCAGATTCATCGGCGTCCAGCGCGGGCGCTGCTGGGTAATAGCTTCTGCGCCATTGCGCACCTTTTTCAGTTTGCCGCTTTCGTCAAGTTTATTGATATCGCGTCGCGCAGTGGCAGGCGAAATTCCCAGACGCTCAACGACTTTCTCAACGGTCACAAAGCCCAATTGTGCGAGCATTTCCAGGAGGATTTGATGTCTTTGTGCTTCAGTCATGAGCTATTCCGATAAAATTTGATTTTTTTAGATGATATTTGAAATAGCCAGGAAATACTACGCCGGATAGCGCGAACTTCTCCACGCTATCCGGTATAAACGACAGATTACAGGAATGACTTGAACGGCAGATCCGGTTCAATAGTGAAGCAATCATCGAAACCGCGCGGATAGTGGTACTCGAAGTTGTCTTTATCCAGCGGCCAGGTAAATTTGCCGCCAACCTGCCAGATAAACGGCTTGAAGCCATACTTCAGACGATCTTTTTTCATCTCCCACAGCACGCGGATCTCTTGCGGATCGGCCTGGAAGTTTGACCAGATGTCGTGGTGGAACGGGATAACCACTTTCGCATTCAGGGCTTCACCCATACGCAGCATATCGGCGCTGGTCATTTTGTCGGTAATACCGCGCGGGTTCTCACCATACGATCCTAACGCCACATCGATCTGATGTTCGTTACCGTGCTTCGCATAATAGTTAGAGTAGTGGGAGTCGCCGCTGTGATACAGGGAGCCGCCAGGCGTTTTGAACAGATAGTTCACCGCGCGATCGTCCATGCCGTCCGGCAGTACGCCAGCCGCTTTTTGATCGGCAGGCAGGGTGATCAGTGCAGTACGGTCGAAAGCGTCAAGCGCATGAATTTCAATGTCTTTCACTTTTACAACATCGCCCGGTTTGACCACGATGCAACGCTCTTTCGGTACGCCCCAGCCAATCCACAAATCAACGCAGGTTTTCGGTCCAATGAATGGTACGTCATCAGCACAGTTCTGCATCACGGCAGCAGCGACGTTAACGTCGATATGATCGTTGTGATCGTGAGTCGCCAGTACCGCGTCGATCTGGCGAATCGCAAACGGATCAAGAACAAACGGGGTGGTGCGTAGGTTTGGCTGCAGTTTTTTCACGCCAGCCATGCGCTGCATCTGGTGACCCTGTTTCATTAACGGGTTACCGTGACTTTGTTTGCCAGTGCCGCACCAGAAATCAACGCAAACGTTGGTGCCACCTTCTGATTTCAACCAGATCCCGGTGCAGCCTAGCCACCACATCGCAAATGTGCCAGGGGCGACCTGCTCTTGTTCAATTTCTTCATTCAGCCAGCTACCCCACTCCGGGAAAGTGCTCAGGATCCAGGATTCTCGGGTGATACTTTTCACTTTACTCATCGCCATTTACCTTCATGATAGTTCAATTCGAATCAATATGTGATTGGTTTTGATTAATCCTGACACTATTTTTTCAGGAAGGCAATGACCATTTTTTGACTTTTTGCCAGGGAAGTGGTTGTTGATTTTGAGTGTGGAAAGATTTAATGGAATGTGTAATTCAATTAACTAAATGAATTTAAATGAATAGTTGTTTCGTTGTGTGAATCCCATTCTATCCATGTGGAATTATTTGCGGGTCGCGTCACATTTAATCATAAATAATCTTGTTGTGATTACTTTTGAAAATTAGAGTGAGTGCACAACATTCCGGGTGTGTGGAATACCCGGTTACCTCTTCTTCAGGAGATCGTTATGGAGATCCTCTACAACATCTTTACCGTGTTTTTTAACCAGGTCATGACCAATGCCCCGTTGTTGCTGGGTATTGTGACCTGTCTGGGCTACATCCTACTGCGCAAAAGTGTCAGCGTTATTATTAAAGGCACGATTAAAACCATAATTGGTTTCATGTTGTTGCAGGCAGGGTCCGGCATCCTCACCAGCACCTTCAAACCGGTGGTGGCGAAAATGTCCGAAGTCTACGGCATTAACGGCGCAATTTCCGATACTTACGCGTCGATGATGGCAACCATCGACCGCATGGGCGATGCCTATAGCTGGGTAGGTTACGCGGTGTTGTTAGCGCTGGCGTTGAACATCTGTTACGTGCTGCTGCGTCGCATTACCGGTATTCGTACCATCATGCTGACTGGTCATATCATGTTCCAGCAGGCGGGGCTGATTGCCGTTACGTTGTTTATTTTCGGCTACTCCATGTGGACGACCATTATCTGCACGGCGATTCTGGTTTCGCTCTACTGGGGCATTACCTCCAACATAATGTACAAGCCGACTCAGGAAGTGACGGACGGCTGCGGTTTCTCCATCGGTCACCAGCAACAGTTTGCATCATGGATTGCCTATAAAGTTGCGCCGTTCCTCGGCAAAAAAGAGGAAAGCGTTGAAGACCTCAAACTGCCAGGCTGGCTGAATATTTTCCACGACAACATCGTCTCCACGGCGATTGTGATGACCATCTTCTTTGGTGCCATTCTGCTCTCCTTCGGTATCGACACCGTGCAGGCGATGGCAGGCAAAGTGAACTGGACGGTGTACATCCTGCAAACTGGTTTCTCCTTCGCGGTGGCGATCTTCATCATCACTCAGGGCGTGCGCATGTTTGTGGCGGAACTCTCTGAAGCATTTAACGGTATCTCCCAGCGCCTGATCCCTGGTGCGGTTCTGGCGATTGACTGTGCGGCTATCTATAGCTTCGCGCCGAACGCCGTGGTTTGGGGCTTTATGTGGGGCACCATCGGTCAGCTGATTGCGGTTGGCATCCTGGTCGCCTGCGGTTCCTCGATCCTGATTATTCCAGGCTTTATCCCGATGTTCTTCTCCAACGCCACCATCGGCGTGTTCGCTAACCACTTCGGTGGCTGGCGTGCGGCGCTGAAGATTTGTCTGGTGATGGGGATGATCGAAATCTTTGGTTGCGTCTGGGCGGTGAAACTTACCGGTATGAGTGCCTGGATGGGTATGGCGGACTGGTCGATTCTGGCACCGCCGATGATGCAGGGCTTCTTCTCCATCGGTATCGCCTTTATGGCCGTCATCATTGTAATTGCACTGGCTTATATGTTCTTCGCTGGCCGCGCACTGCGCGCAGAAGAAGATGCAGAAAAACAACTGGCAGAACAGTCTGCTTAATAAGGAGTTTTGATTATGACCGTACGTATTCTGGCTGTGTGTGGCAACGGACAAGGCAGTTCCATGATCATGAAGATGAAAGTGGACCAGTTTTTAACCCAATCAAACATTGACCACACGGTAAACAGCTGCGCGGTTGGCGAATACAAAAGCGAGTTGAGCGGCGCGGATATCATCATCGCTTCTACGCACATTGCGGGCGAAATCACCGTGACCGGCAACAAATACGTGGTTGGTGTGCGCAACATGCTCTCTCCTGCCGACTTTGGCCCGAAACTGCTGGAAGTGATCAAAGAACATTTCCCGCAGGATGTGAAGTAAGGACGCGCCATGAAATTACGTGATTCGCTGGCTGAAAATAAATCCATCCGCCTGCAGGCCGAAGCAAATACCTGGCAGGAAGCGGTGAAAATCGGCGTTGACCTGCTGGTAGCGGCAGATGTGGTAGAGCCGCGTTACTACCAGGCGATTCTGGATGGCGTTGAACAGTTTGGTCCTTATTTCGTTATCGCTCCGGGGCTGGCAATGCCGCACGGGCGTCCGGAAGAGGGCGTTAAGAAAACCGGTTTCTCTCTGGTAACGCTGAAAAAGCCGCTGGAATTTAACCACGACGACAACGATCCGGTGGATATCCTCATCACCATGGCGGCGGTTGATGCCAACACTCACCAGGAAGTGGGCATCATGCAGATCGTCAACCTGTTTGAAGATGAAGAGAATTTCGACCGTTTACGCGCCTGCCGTACCGAGCAGGAAGTACTGGATCTCATTGACCGCACCAACGCGGCAGCTTAAGAAGGAATTGAACATGTCATTACCGATGTTGCAAGTCGCGCTGGACAACCAGACAATGGATAGCGCCTACGAAACCACTCGCCTGATTGCCGAAGAAGTCGACATTATCGAAGTGGGTACCATTCTGTGCGTGGGCGAAGGCGTGCGTGCGGTTCGCGATCTGAAAGCGCTCTACCCGCACAAAATCGTACTGGCTGACGCCAAAATTGCCGATGCAGGCAAAATCCTTTCGCGTATGTGCTTCGAAGCCAACGCTGACTGGGTGACCGTGATTTGTTGTGCGGATATCAACACCGCCAAAGGTGCGCTGGACGTGGCAAAAGAGTTTAACGGCGACGTGCAGATCGAACTGACCGGTTACTGGACCTGGGAACAGGCGCAACAGTGGCGCGATGCAGGTATTCAGCAGGTGGTTTATCACCGCAGCCGTGACGCGCAGGCCGCTGGCGTGGCATGGGGTGAAGCCGATATCACTGCGATCAAACGTCTTTCCGATATGGGCTTCAAAGTCACCGTCACCGGTGGCCTGGCGCTGGAAGATCTGCCGCTGTTCAAAGGCATTCCAATTCATGTGTTTATCGCCGGTCGCAGCATCCGTGATGCCGCTTCTCCGGTTGAAGCCGCGCGTCAGTTCAAACGTTCCATCGCCGAACTGTGGGGCTAAGGAGCGGATATGTTGTCCAAACAAATCCCGCTTGGCATCTATGAAAAAGCGCTCCCCGCCGGGGATGAACTTAATCAATCTATATTATTGAATAATAAGTATATATTTAAACGCCTCCCTATAAATAGCCCCCAATATAGCCCCCAAGGTGTAGTTGTTATACATGGAGGTATATTGAACTCTGTTGAAATATTCTCTGTAATGGTTCAGTGAATGCAGCATACCTACCTGTCTTGTTCCGGACGAGACACAATACCTGTGATATATAAGTCTATACTGAAGAAGATACTTTTCCCGCATAATGTTTCGCAATAATATCATTTAGCCGATCAACCAGTTCTGGTTTCCTGAACGTGATGTGTGCGGAGCCCTTCTTAAAGTATCTGATGTTGAACATCTCATCTTCATAGCACACTTTGCCCTGAACGGAGCGGATGTGATCATCCAGCTGAATAATAATATTTTCCCGGCTGTCGGGGATCGGTTTGCCGCTGAACAGGTGCAGCATTCTTTCCAGGTCGGCAAGTCGATCTGCCTGTTGCCCGGTGATAAGATGCAATCCCCACCGGTCCCACCTCACCAGATTGTTGACGATAATTTTACTGCCAAATTTACAGGGGCAATTGGTTTTGTAATTCCAGTTCAGCCCTCTGAAGACGTTGATCACCCCTCGTTCAAACACTTCATCTTTGTTCTGGTGCAGTTGTTCAAATGTGCTCAGAATGTTCGCTTCACTGATTTCCGGAAAATTATCGTACTCCAGTGAGCTGTACCATGTATCAC
>ERZ791830.226-NODE-226-length-70008-cov-4.123254_pt1 | contig 70008 bp, 50 predicted proteins | sample MGYA00509945_ERZ791830 | MGnify/ENA primary metagenome ERZ791830 (study PRJEB30046, sample SAMN00792021) | human gut metagenome | study: EMG produced TPA metagenomics assembly of the A metagenome-wide association study of gut microbiota in type 2...
TATTTTATTACGGAGTTCTACCAGAACTTATATAGCATTGCGTTTATCCGGTTGTAAATCTATTAAATTATAACCGAAATAAGCAATAATTGTTTGAATAAAGATTATTATTTTTGTTTATATTAACACAATAATGTCGCGTTTCCCAGCACACTCGCATCAGCATTAACATTTGTTTGTAGCAAATAGACAGAGTTCTGGTAGGACTTAGTTCTTGTTTTGGCTGTATGTATGTAAATGTTAAACCTGTTATTTAACTTTAGGATAAAGTGTTATGGAAATTTTCATTATTAATTCACCTAAACAATCTGACTTTATGAGGAAGAGCTTTGTTATGTTGGTACTATTCTGCATTGGGATATGTACAAATGTGCTGTGGGCACAAGGAAAAGTAAGCGGTGTTGTGATGGACAAAGAACTGAATGAGCCTCTTGCTGGCGTAAATGTTCTACAAAAGGGTACGACTATTGGAACTGTAACTGATTTCGATGGAAAGTATTCTCTGGAAGTTGGTGAAAATGCAATTCTGGTATTTTCTTATTTGAGTATGAAAACAGTGGAAGAACCGGTTAACGGACGTTCTGTTGTTAATGTTTCTATGGTTTCCGATTCTGAACAATTGGGCGAAGTTGTTGTAACTGCCATGGGTATCAAACGCGAATCGAAAACGTTGTCATATGCAGCCCAGACTGTTGGCGGCAAAGACTTGAATGAAATTAAAAACGTAAACATGATCAACTCTTTACAGGGTAAGAGTGCCGGTTTGCAGATCACTCCGAACTCTACCGGTGCGGGTGGTGCTTCCAAGATCCTGTTTCGTGGTAACAAATCTATTAATGGTAGCAACCAACCGTTGATTGTGGTAGACGGGGTACCTTTGATGATGAATGTGTCTGATTCACAGGTAAACAGTAATTATGGTGGAGGTCGTGATGGTGGTGATGCCATGTCTACGATCAATCCGGACGATATTGCTCAGATAACTTTATTGAAAGGTGCTTCTGCGGCGGCTTTGTATGGTGCTGTGGCTGCCAACGGTGCAATTATGATTACTACTAAATCGGCATCGTCGGGTAAAGTGTCGATCGATGTATCGAGCAATACAACAGTGGAAACAGTTGCTTCGTTGCCTAAGTTCCAGAATTCTTACGGAATGAGCAATGAGGGTACATTCAGTTGGGGGGACAAATTATCGACTACTGCTCCAAATTATGCGAAAGATTTCTATCAGACTGGTTTCACTACCAACAATTCAATTGCTTTGAGTGGTGGTAATGAACACATCTCTTCTTATTTTTCTTATGCGAATGTAGCTTCTCACGGTGTAACACCGAAAAATACCTATATGAGTCATAACCTGTTGGCTAAAGTCGGTTTCCACCTATGGAAGAAAGTTCATATTGATGTAAGTGCCCGCTATAATAATCAGGATATTGAAAACCAGGCAGCAGCCGGTTTTCTGGGTAATCCGGTTACCGGTGCTTATTTGTTCCCGAGAGGAGAAGACTGGGATCATTACAAAAATAATTACGAGGTGTATAAACCTTCTTTGAACGCAAATGTCCAGAACTGGACGAATGTTGCCCAGGAACAATTCTCCAACCCTTACTGGATGGTGAACCGTCAGAAACCGACTTCAAACCGTAACCGTTATGAATTCGGAGGTAGTGTTAAATATGATATTATGGAAGGTCTTTCCGTTACCGGCCGTTTGCGTTACGAACGTGGCGATGAGAAATGGATATATAATGAATATGCTTCCAGTACAGGTGGACGTAACCAGATGGGTACCATGAAGGATTCCCGTATTTTCAGTGAACAGATGTATGGAGATATTCTGGCAAGCTATAATAAGAGCTGGGAAGATACTTATACTTTATCGGTGACAGCTGGTAGCAGTTTTACGAAAACAACTGGTTCCAGTGTTGATTTGATCGGTTGGGGTGACTCCAAGTTCTCGGTTGTAGATGGCAAACCGACTGGTAGTGCTTATTATCCGAATATCTTCTCTCCGGCTAACTATTACCGGATGACTACGACTGAATCATTGAAAGAAAAACGTTTGAATTCTGTATTCGCGACTGCTCAGTTCGGTTATATGGAAGGTTTGTTCCTGGATGTAACTGCTCGTAATGACTGGTCTTCTGCTTTGGCATATACGGATGGTGTTTCTTTCTTCTATCCGTCAGTAGGTGCCAGTGCTTTACTGGATAAGTTTATTGACTTTGGCAAGAATGTTAATATGTTTAAGTTGCGTGCTTCTTACTCAATGGTTGGTAATGACGTTCCTATTTTTATGACGAATCTGCGTTATGAGTTGGGTGACCAGGGAGCTTTGACGCCTCCCGAAAATGCACCGTTCAAAACATTGAAACCGGAAAAGACAAATTCTCTGGAAGTTGGTTTTGACGGAACATTCTTTCAGAATCGCCTGGATGTGAACCTTACATATTATAAGACAAATACAAAGAACCAGTTCTTCTCAATCTCAGCTCCGTGGGAAACAGGTCTGAGAAACCGTTATGTAAATGCCGGTAATGTGCAGAACCAGGGTTTTGAAATTGGCTTGGGTTGGCATAATCAGTTTACCGATCATTTTAGCTGGAGTACAAACTTCAACTTTGCTTATAACGAGAATGAGATTAAGGAATTAGTAGATGAACTACCTGACGGTTTGACTCTGGCTGATTATGGCGGAGCAAAAGTGATCCTGAAGGAAGGCGGCCATTATGGTGACTTGTATGTTCGTCAAATCAAAAGAGATGACAACGGTAAACCTGTTGTTTCTGAAAACGGTGCTCCCCAGTTGGGTGGTGACGGTATTCAGGATCTGAAATATGTCGGTGATATGAATGCTAAAGTAAATATGGGTTGGACCAATACATTCCACTATAAAGATTTCACTTTGTCATTCCTGATCGATGCAAAGGTGGGTGGTAAAGTAATGTCCATGACTGAAGCAACATTAGATGGTTGGGGTGTTTCCGAACGCTCTGGTACTGCCCGCGATAATGGTGGTGTTGTGTTTGAAGGAGTAACTTTTGATCCTCAGAAATTCTATTCCGTAGTAGGTGCAACAAACTTCAATTCGCAGTATGCTAATGAGTTGTATGTTTACGATGCAACGAATGTCCGTTTGCGTGAGTTGTCTTTCGGATATACGTTCCGTAACCTTTTCGGTATCGGAAAGAATCTGAATGCGTCTTTGATTGCCCGTAACCTGTTCTTCTTCTACAAAGATGCTCCGATGGATCCGGATGTATCTGCCGGTACCGGAAACGGTTGGCAAGGGGTTGATATGTTTGCGTTGCCTTCTTCCCGTAGTGTTGGTCTTAATCTGAAATTAAACTTCTAATCTTGATTATCTATGAAATTAAATATATTATTCAAATATGCAGCCGCTTTGGGCCTGACTATTGCCTGCGGCACGATGATTGTCGGTTGTACTGATAATTTTGAGGAACTGAATACCAATAAATATGAAGTCGATCCGGATAACATGCCGTTTGAGGCTCAGTTCATAGAACCGATTACTTATGTATATGCTCCGCAGCAAAATATGTTCCAGTTTTGGACAAACCTGAGTGTTGATCTGTTTGGCGGTTATTTCATGACCCCTCACAACTTTGGAGGTAACGGGAATGCCGATTATAAATTGAACCGCGGTTTCTGTGGCGGTATGTATGAGAATTTTTATCTGCATATCTTCAATAATACCCGCCGTCTGATCAATGCCTGTGATGAAAAGGGTATCAAAGATTATGCTGCCGTTATGCGTGTTGTCCAGGTTTACGGTATGCTGATGACGACAGATGCTTACGGCCCTATTGCCTATCAGTCTGTATTGGATGGCAATGATGTGGCTTTTGCTTATGATACACAGGAAAGTGTTTATAATAGTATGTTCACTTTGCTGGATGAAGCAATAGAAGGTTTCAAAAATGGAACTTCATCTGCAGCAGACATGCAACAGTTTGATTATTGGTGCAAAGGTGACCGCTCTTTATGGATAAAGGTTGCTAACCAGTTCAAACTGCGTATTGCGATGCGTATTGTAAAAGCGAATCCGACGTTGGCAAAACAGAAAGCGGAAGAAGCGTATCAGGGTGGCGTTCTGACCTCTGCCGATAAAGATATTCTGATTGATCAGGGTTTAAGTAATGAATTGACCCGTATGTTCGAATGGGGAGATTGTGGTGTCAATGCATCTTTGGTAACTATTATGGAAGGTTATAAGGATCCTCGTACACCGTTGTATATAACGAAGAATACTCAGGAAATTGTAGCCGAAGACGGATCTAAAATAGCTGTAGATACTAAGTATCTGGGCATACGTGCGGGTTGTGAATTACCTTCGAAGCCGAATAAATGGGGTGGTTTCTCAAGTGTCGTTTGTTCTTATGCTACTCCGTTCCCGGTAATGAAGGTGGCAGAAGCTTATTTCCTGCGTGCAGAAGGTGCTTTGCGTGGTTGGAGTATGGGTGGTAATGCCAAGGAGCTGTATGAAGAAGGCATCCGTATCTCTATTAATAATGAGTTGAAATACAAAAAGGCTTATGTGAATGGAACGGTTGATATATCTGAACAAGATATCGAGAATTACATCAATGGTACTACAACGCAGATTGACTTCGTAGATCCGATTGACTCTAAAAATAGTTATAAAGCAATGAATACAGTGCCGGTTAAATGGAATGATGGTGCAAGCAATGAAGAAAAGCTGCAGCGTATCATTACGCAAAAATGGCTGGCAAACTTCCCGTTGTCTACAGAAGCCTGGGCTGAATATCGCCGTACAGGTTATCCTAGACTATTCCCGGTTCGTGTTAACAGCAGTAACGGAACAATTGATACGGATGAACAAATTCGTCGTCTGATTTATTCTGAAATTGAAATCAATACAAATAATGCAGAATTACAGAAAGGTATTGATCTGTTGAATCAGGAAAACTCAAGTGGAAAATTTACCGGCGATATTGGCGGTACTCGTGTCTGGTGGGATAAAGCAAATGTGGGGAACTTCTAAATTGCAGATTCTGTTAGATAGTTAAAATAGAAAAAGGCTTCCTGTTTCAATGCAGGAAGCCTTTTTGCTTTATTCTAATATACCTTTCCCTTGGCGTACAATCTCAAACTCATCTGTGGTGCAATCTACAACCGTTGAGGCTTCGAAACCACCGTAACCACCGTCGATAACGATGTCCACCGTATTTTCATACTTTTCATGGATCAGCTCCGGATCGGTCGAATATTCGATCACGTCATCGTCGTCATGAACAGACATGGTCAGAATAGGGTTTCCCAGCTCCTTTACCAGGGTCCGGATAATATTGTTGTCCGGCACACGGATACCGACTTCTTTCCTGTTTTTGTATATTTTCGGCAATTCGCTGCTTGTCGGCAGGATGAAGGTGAAAGGACCGGGCAGGTTCTTCTTCATCAACTTGAAAGCGGAATTGTTTACTTTGGCATATTCGCTCAAATTAGAAAGATCGTAACAGATGATGGAAAGGTTGCTCTTTTGCGGATTGATACCTTTCATCTGGCAGATCTTTTCAACTGCGCGGACATTCAATGCATCACAGCCGATCGCATATACTGTGTCGGTCGGGTAAATGACCAGGCCTCCGTCGCGAAGGACGTCGATAACCTTGTCTATTTCCCTCGGATTGGGATTTTCGGGGTATATTTTTATTAGCATAACTGTCAGCTATTTACGGCTGGTTAGCCGTAAATAATATTTCCGTTCTCGTCGGTAAATTCTTCTAATCCTTTGCTGTACTGGTTCATGGCGCGAAGGCTCATGCCCATGCTTGAGAAGCCACCATCGTGGAAAAGGTTCTGCATAGTAACCTTGCGGGTCAGGTCGGAGAACATTACGATGCAGTAATCTGCACATTCTTCGGCCGATGCATTACCCAGCGGACTCATCTTATTGGAGAAATCCATCAGATGATCCATACCTTTCACTCCGCTACCGGCTGTTGTCAGGGTCGGCGACTGAGAGATCGTATTGATACGTACTCCTTTTTCGCGTCCGTAAATATAACCGAAGCTGCGTGCAATCGATTCCAGCAGGCTCTTGGCATCCGCCATGTCGTTGTAACCGAAGAAAGTACGCTGTGCTGCCACATACGATAAAGCAAGTACCGAACCGCAATCAGCGATAGCATCCTGCTTTTTGGCTACCTGGAGCATCTTGTGGAAAGAAACGGCGGATATATCCAATGTCTTTCCCAGCATATCGTAATCCAGGTCATCGTATGTACGTTTTTTGCGCACATTCGGACTCATGCCGATAGAGTGCAATACGAAATCTATTTTTCCTCCCAGTATTTCTACTGATTTTGAGAATACCATTTCCAGATCTTCCACGCTAGTGGCATCTGCCGGCAGCACTTCAGCGTTCAGCTTTTTAGCCAGGGCGTCGACTTCACCCATACGTACGGCAACCGGCGTATTACTTAATGTAATAGTTGCCCCTTCTTCCACAGCCTTTTCTGCCACCTTCCAGGCAATCGACATCTCGTTCAGCGCACCGAAGATAATGCCTCTTTTACCTTTCAATAAATTATGACTCATACCTTTATTTAATTTATTTACGGCACAAAAGTACATAAAATGTGCAAGATAAACAATTTATGTCCGGCTTTGCTGCATAACTTGTGGAGAACTTCCCTTAAAAGAAAAAGCCCGGACGCATATTTCTGCATCCGGGCCTCCTGTTATTTGTCGGAAAATTATTCCCTGTAATAAACTCTTTTTACCCGTGGAGAAACTGAGGTCAGTATCTCGTAAGGTATAGTTTTCAGCTTGTCGGACAGTTCGCTTACCGGAAGTTCTTCGCCGAAGACGATGACCGGGTCGCCTTCCTGGGCGTCTGTGTCGGTCACGTCGATCATGCAGGCATCCATACAGATATTTCCGACGATCGGACAGCGTTTTCCGTTGATGGAGACTTCGCCTCCCCGGTTACTGAAATGACGGTCCAGGCCGTCGGCATAACCGATCGGGATAATGGCGATGCGCGAATCACGGTCCACATAAGTACGGCGGCTGTAACCGATGGAGTCGCCAGCCGGGACATGTTGTATCTGAAGGATGGTGGTACGCAGGGTACTGACATTGCGCAGGCCTTTTATGCCGGAAGCACTTACACCGTATAGTCCGATTCCCAGGCGGACCATATCCATCTGATAGTCCGTGAAACGTTCGATTCCGGCAGAGTTCAGGATATGTTTGATGACTTTATATTCCAGGCCGTTTTCCAGTTCGGCAGCCGCCTGGGTAAATGTATTCAGTTGTTTCTTTGTGAAATCATCGAAGATGGATGAGTCGCTTCCCACCAGATGGGAGAATACAGAACGTGCCGTTACGCCACTTTGTTCTTTCAACCGTTCACAGATGGCCGGGACGTCATCCGGTTGGAATCCCAGGCGGTGCATTCCCGTGTCTATCTTGATATGGATCGGGTAGGAGGTGATCCCCCGTCGTTCCGTTTCCTTTATCATGGCATCCAGCAGGCGGAAGCTATATATCTCCGGCTCCAGATTGTTTTCAAACAAGACATTGAAACTGCTGAACTCCGGATTCATTACGATAATAGGGATTGAGATGCCCTCTTTACGGAGTTCCGCCCCTTCATCGGCAACGGCAACGGCCAGGTAATCGCAACGATGTTCCTGTAATGTTTTAGCCAGTTCGTATGAACCGGCCCCGTATCCGAATGCTTTTACCATACAAACCATCTTGGTTTCCGGTTTCAGCTTCGAACGGTAATAGTTGAAGTTATGCACAACCGCGTCCAGGTTTACTTCGAGGATCGTTTCATGCACTTTCTTTTCCAGTAACTCGGAGATACGTTCGAAGTGGAAGTGGCGTGAGCCTTTTATCAGGATCAGTTCGTCTTTGAACTTCTTGAATGTCGGTGATTTGAGGAACTCATCCGTGCTGAGGTAGAATTCCTTTTCGATATCGAATGCACTGCCATATTCTTTCAGATCCCGTCCGATACCGATAATCCGGTCGATGTTTTTACGGCGAACCAGGTCGGCAACCTTTTTGTAAAGCGACTTGGGCAAGGTGCCTGATTGCAGGATGTCGGAGAGGATCAACGTACATTTCAGGTTCTTGTCCACATGACGGCTCTGCTGGAAGTCGAGGGCGATATCCAGCGAGTTGATATCCGAGTTGTATGTGTCGTTGATCAGCATGCAATTGTTGATGCCTTGTTTCACGTCCAGGCGCATGGCGACAGGCTCCAACCGGGCAAATTTATTTGCATCATTTACGCTGGTCGGCTTCAGATAAAGCATTACTGCCAGGCAATGGATCACATTTTCGATGGAAGCATCGTCGGTGAAAGGAATGACGTATTTCTGAGTCAGCCCGAGCAGTGTGCAAAGGATGACTGTTTCTTTCTCTTTCTTTTCGATCTTTTCGATATAAAGCGGTGCATCCGAGTCTGTCCGGCTCCAGGCAATCGCCTTATGTGAAAGGCAGGCCGATTCGATACAGTTGGATATAAACGCATCATCCCCGTCATATATAATGGCTTCGCATTCATTGAACAAAGTCAGTTTCTCCAGGCATTTCTGCGTGGTAGAAATGAAATTTTCCTGATGTGCTTCTCCGATATTGGTAATAACACCGATAGTCGGTGAAATGATCGGGCGCAGGTTTTCCATCTCATCCGGTTGGGAAATGCCGGCTTCAAAGATTCCCAGCGTATTCTTGTCGCTTATTTGCCAGACGGACAGCGGCACGCCCAACTGTGAATTGTAACTGCGCGGCGAGCGGACAATGTTGAATTCCTTGTGCAATAGTTGATAAAGGAACTCCTTTACAATCGTTTTCCCGTTACTGCCTGTAATGCCGATCACCGGGATATTGAACTGTTTCCGGTGATGGGTAGCCAGTTTCTGAAGAGCTTTCAACGTATCTTTTACCACCAGGAAATTTGCTTCTCCGAGCGATTCGAACTCCGGAAGCATTTCGCTCACTACAAAATTGCGGACGCGTAGTTTGTAGAGTTCCTTTATATATCTGTGTCCGTCGTTGGTCTTTGTCTTAAGGGCAAAGAAGAGACTTTGTTCCGGAAAAGAAAGCCGGCGACTGTCAGTCAGCAAAATGCTGATGGTGCTATCCTGCAAGTTATTTGCCTGCGCACCGATAATTCTGACGATTTCTTTTATTGAGTATTCCATTCTTTACATTAGTTTAGACTTTATTATTTCCATCTCTTTTGTACTATCAAAGGAAGGAAATTTCTCGTTAATTCGTTCCATCTTTAACAAAGTTTGCGAGATGAAGCGTTTATAGGCTTCACTTTCGGGTTGAAACGGGCGATGATTAATAGCCTTTTGGATCTCTGCCCATTCTTTAAGAAAGCCTTTCGTTTCATCGGATAAGAAATTTTCTGTAAAACGTTGCCAAATATAATCAACAGCGAGTTCCGAAGGATGCAGCATGTCGGTTGCATAGAAGCGGTAATCGCGCAGCTCATCCATCATGATTTCGTAGGCGGGGAAGTAAGCGATCCGTTCCGGATAGGCCATCTGGAGCGTATCGGCTGCCAGTAGCAAAGTGGCCTTACTGAGTTGATTGCCATGTGCCCCGTCCTTCCAGTGGCGTATCGGACTGACGGTGAAAAGTATCTTCAGGTCCGGGCATTGCTCCCATAAGGAGAGCAACAACTCCTTCCATTCCGACACAATCTCCGCCACGGATAGCATCGAGCGGTCAAACATTTTCTCCGGTAGCTTATGGCAGTTTACTATCACCTGGCCGGAACTTTTCAACCGGTAGACATAGGCAGTCCCCAGTGTGATCACCATATATCCGGTTTTCCTGATTTCTTGTGCCGAGGCAAACAATCTGTCGTTAATCTTTTCCAGGCACTCTGTTTCCGAGGTGGAAGAGAAACGGCTGTGGTGCGTAAAACTATGATATACGCCTTCGTGCCGGAATAAATCATTTGCTGTAAACCGCTCCGGATGCAGCAGCATTCGCAATGCGGCAGCGATGGATGCCGGATTATACAGTGTTCCGAACGGATTAATATCGACATTGAACTTGTTCTCAGCCAGCTTCGCCCCGATATTTTCCGCAAAACAGGAACCGAGCAGTAAGATGCGTTCCTGCCAGGAAAACCGGAAAGGAGGCTTGGGTATTTTGATAGTGGTGTATAGTTCCATATTATTCCGTAGGGTCGTTAGGTAACGGGCCGGCTGTTGGTTGTTGGGGCGAACGCCTGGTGTAGAAAGCTCGTTTTCCGCACCAGCTCTTTTGTATCTGATTGTCTTCAAGCAGCTGTTCCAGATCTTTTTTAGTCTTTTGCCGCGTGCATTGGTTCAGGCTGGCAGCAACCGTCAGGTTGATTGTCCCATAGTTTTTTATATACCACAGGATACGTTTCTGCCGGATATCGGCATTGTAGTTTTTTTTCTCGCTGGTCCCTTCCCGCCGTTCGATACGAACGCCCCGGAAACGTTTCTTCAACTCCGGATCAGCACGAAACTCCACGTTCTTAAACTCAATGGATGCCGAGCGTATATCTTTTTTGTTTTCCACCTGCTGCTTGCATCTCAGCGTCACTGAAAACGTGCCGATCCCTTCCAGATGTACGCTCTGGCTATTACTGAGACAGAAGTACAACCGATCGCTGATTGCCTTGATTGCCCCTTTGATATCGGCTGTCGTGAAAGTGCTCATGCTCTCGATCATCCGCGCCAGTTCGTTGGTATTGACGGTCTGGATATTGATAGCTCTGGCATGTAACGTGGGCTTCTCTTCCCCATTTCTGGGGGGATTGGCAAATAAGTCGTATTCAATACTCATATTCCTCCTGATATTTAAGGTTTAACGTCATGACTATTAAGGATTTTTCTCCCTAATCTTATTTATGAAACAATTTCTTTTCATAAATGTAAGGTTAGGAATACAAATATGTAAGGAATGCTTTACTTTTCTGTAATGTGTTCCTTCCGTATTTAAAAGTCCGTACCAAAGGTAATAAATCTCCTGATATAAAGAATTAATTATTCGGTACTTTTTCTTAGTTCTAGTAGGATTATTGGGTATGTGTTGTAAAGTGCTGAAAGAAAAGCTATATAGTTATATATTAATGTACGCCCGTACATTAATATTATTGAGTAAAAAATGTGTGAAAAAATAGAGTGTAATTGGTTGATTAATAAAGTGGCGATTGAGAAAAAGCCGTGGCGAAATAAAACGTTCCTTTTTTCTCGTCAACAAAAGTAAGAATTAGTTTCATACCAACCATTCTTTTTAAGATATTTTTTATCTGTCTATATGCTTTCTTATCAATCGAATAGCAAACAATGTACAAAACAGGGCCTTTCACAAACGAAAGGAAAGCCCCCCAAAAAAAATGGCGAGATTAAAGGAACGTTTAAACTCGCCATTTATTAAGAAAGCGAGGCGTTTCAATTGTGAATTGAACTTATTACACTTTAGTATTAATATTAAATTTTAAATTATGAACAAAAAGTTTTCTACTCTTTTGGCAGGTGTAGCATTGTTAGGTGCAACATCTGTTTTTGCAGCAGACAACGTTACTTCTTTAGTTGAAGGAACCAATAGTGGTTTGTATCAATTGGTTGTAGGTGATGGTACTGCTCGTGATCAGTTTTTGTCGGTTAATGCTGACGGAAAGTTGGTCGCTGTTCCTTCTATTGAAGCAGACAATGTAGCGAGTACTTTGTGGTGTGTTACTGTTACAGAAGAAAATAAGGGAAAAGCACCTTATTTTGACTTTGTAAACAAAGGTGCTGAAGCGTTGCTGGCCATTACAATGGAAGAATTTGCAGTTGGTGCCACAGTAACAACTGTTGCTCCTGAAGTTGGTGGTGAAATCAGTGGCTGGGCATTTTCTTCTACTTATGAAACATTGCAATCTAACAAGTCTTTGTATTCTTATTTTACAACAGACTCTGTTGTTGGTTTTGTCGTTGGTGCTGATAATACAGTAACTTTAAAGAAAGAGTTAGCAAGTAAAGTAGTTGATGGAACTTTTACTTCTTTCTCTTTGGTTGAAGCTGATTCTGTAACTTTGAATGCAACTCAGATCAATACTAAGCTGGGTATCCAGAAGGCAGATGCTGGCGTTACGCTAAAATTTACTCCGGATGCAAACAAAACAAGTTTGAAAAATCCGTTTAGCCAGGAATCTTTCTTAGCTGCTGATGCAGAAGACGGTTTTGTTTATATTACAAGAAAAGCTGATGATAAAGCTTTATTCGTAGATACTGCTTTCATCAACACAACAGGTTCTATGTTCCTTGCATTTAATTATATGGAGGATCTGGATGAGTTGAAAGATAGCGATTTGGAAGGACATGGTCAGTTCTTGTTCACTTATTTCCCGACAAATGACTCTTTGGTTATTCAGGTAAAGAGTATCATTAAAGAACCGACTGCTGGTAGCTGGGCTGCTACGGCTGCTACATCTATCACTGATAATGATGATGATTTCAACTATGTAACAGTTCAGGATTTGGTAAAAGCAGATCAAATTCGTGTCGTAACAATTGGTGAAAAGAAAGAAACTGATATCGTATTAGGTTTCACTTCTTGTAAAGAAAGCGATACAGACAGAGTATCTTTGGAAGACGGTGTATATTTCATCCGCAATGCTAAGACTAATAAATATTACGCATCTCCGATTCATATCGATGGCGCAAAAGAAGAATGGGTGAGCGTTGACGCTGACGAACAGAATGTTGACCACATGCCGGCTTACCAGTGGGTTGTTCTGAAAACTAAAACATCTGAATATTTCGCTGCTACTTCTCCGGTGGAAGTTGCAAACCGTGAATATGCAAGCTTGAATGGAACTTATCAGTTTACTCAGGCTATCGGTTCTTCTAAATATTTCTGTGCAGATCTTGCTGCTGACTCTTTAGTTATTACTAAGATTACAGATGCAAATATCTTAGGAGATGAACATCTTGGTTACAAATATCTGACTGAGGATGAGTTGATGATTACTAACTATGCATTCAACTACTTCAACCCTTACACAATGGAAAAATACATTGCTCAGGTGGCTGGTAGCAACAAATTGAATGTATTGCAGGATACTCCTACTTATTTCGAAATCAAACCGGTTAATGGTAACGTAGCAGCTGATTATGGTTATAAAGTAACAGCAGACGTTAAGAAGAGAATTAAAGGTTTGGCTCAGTTGAAGAGAGAGTCTTATACAATCCACACTAAAAAAGCTGTTATCGCATTAGGTGAAGAAAATAACTTCGTGATCACAGATAAAGTTGCTGCAAGCGAATTCTTCTTCAAAGAAAACAACCAATTGGATGCTACTTGCTATTATGCATTTGTAGATGCTGAAGATGTGAACGCAGATGGTTCATTCAACTTCAAAGCCGGTGTTGCTGACCAGAGTTTGACTGCCCTGTTGCAACAGCAGGTTATCAATGAAGTTAGAACATCTGCTTTCTCTATCGGTTTAACTGACCAACCTCTGTATCGTCGTTTCAACAATGTTAAATTGGATGGCGCTGTAGAAGGTAATGAAGATGCAACTAAGCTCTTGAAGTTCAAAGAAGCATACGTAAACGACTACTTGATGGACGAAACTAACGTAAACTTCAAGCGTGAAGGTATGAGCTACTTAGGTATCGGTGCTGCTAATATTGCTGAAGCTGGTCTGTCATTCAATGTTCGTCCGTACAACATTGGTAAATCTGCACAGTATAATATCAAACCGCAATACTTAATCTATGTAAGCGAAACTGTAAACGAAGGTTCTGAAAACATTCCTTGTGATGCAACTAACCACAAACACATGAATGCTGATGGCGAAGAATGTGGACCGGAAGATTGTATCCACGCAACTCCGGCTGTAGAAGGCTTCAACCGTTACAAACTGTTGGTTAGCTTCGCTGACTCTACAGATACACAAGTTGTTACAGAAAAACAACTTTACAAGTTCGGTAAATATGTTCGTGTAGGTTTTGTAGATGCTGTAGAACAGGATAGCGTAATCTATATCTTGGGCAATACATTTGCAACTGTTGCAACTAAAGATCTGAGCATGGATGATGTTAAGAAAGCTCTTGAAGCTAAGAAGATCTCTTCTATTAACATGAAAGCTACTGTTAAGGAAGACAAACATCACAACTACACTTGGTCATTCCGTTATATCGACCCGACTAAGGCTGCTAACGAAGTAGAAGAAGATCGCGCATTCTTGATCGAATCAAATGCTGTAGCTCCTATAGCTCCGAAGAATGCAGCATGGATCAAGAACCAGAATAACTGCTTGGTATTGTCTGCTATGGATGCTTCTTTCGATGATGCTAAGACTGGTGGTGATGCTGCTTTGATCTTCAACATCGAAAAGGGTGCTGCTGACGATATGGCAACAGACAATGAAAGCATCAGCGCTTCTGAAGTATCAGTAGTTGCAACTAACGGTGCCGTTATCATTAAGGGTGCTGAAGGTAAGACTGTTGCTATCAGCAATGTTCTTGGTCAGACAATTGCTAACACTGTAATCACTTCTAGCGAAGCTACAATCTCTGTTCCTGCAGGTGTAGTTGTAGTAGCTGTTGAAGGTGAAGCTGCTGTTAAGGCAATCGTAAAATAAGATAATTTATAATCAAAAATAAATTCTAAAATTTCCACGAGTTGGAGTCTAGGTGTTGCATGCAACGCCTAGACTATCCATCAATTATCCTGTGACAGGCGAACAAGTGGTTATTAATATTAAGTAATAAAATAAAGTTCTTACTGTAATTTCTCCCGTGAGGAAGGAATACAGAAAAAACAGCCTCTGCGATCTTGTGTCGTAGAGGCTTTGTTGGTTGCAGTTGTTTTGCATGATAAAATAGGTTGAAAATGAAAAAATGTAATTAATTTAGCTGCCAGGAAATAGTGTTAATGCTTGAAATCAATATGGGAAAACTGGATAAACAACAAGAGTACTTTGTTTTGTCTGCTTTGAAGCAAGACAGCAAAGAGGCTTTCTCATTATTGTTTCAGACCTATTATACCGATCTTGTATTGTTCTGCGGGAACTTTATAAAAGACAAAGATTCTTGTGAAGACATTGTTCAATCAATCTTTTTAAAACTTTGGAACGAGAGGAAAAACATACAGATTGAAACTTCTTTGAAATCTTATTTATTGAAGGCTGTCCGTAACAGTTGTTTTGATGAATTTCGTCATCTTGAAATTGTCCGTCAGTATGAGACGGAGTATGAAAATACAGTACTTGATTCTTACGATACGGAAAATTATGTCTTGTATTCAGATTTGCATGACCATTTGCGTCATGCCTTGGAACAGGTGCCGGAGTTGTATAGGGAAGCTTTTGTGTTGAATCGCTTTGAAGGGTTGAAATACAGGGAAATAGCAGAAAAACTGAATGTATCGGAGCGGACAGTTGAAGTCCGTGTCAGTAAGACTTTGGAATTATTACGGAAACATTTGAAAGAGTTCTTCATGCTATTGCTTTCAATAGGTATTCCCTAAAAAAAGTTATAAGCCATGTGGGAAATGATTCCCCGGACGTCTTAAATACTATAAAAGAGAAAAAATGACAGACAAAGATCAAATACAACCTATTATCACAGCTTATCTATCCGGTAAAGCAACGGCAGAAGAACGCCGTAAACTGGATGATTGGGTGAAGCAATCTCCTGATAATGACCGATATTATCAGGAAATGCGTAATATATGGCAGGTGATGCACCCCGCTTTTACCCCCTCTGAGATTAATGTATTTGAAGCCGAGAAAAAAGTTTTAGCAAATATCGCAACCACAAGGAGGAATATCGCCCGTACATTAATTATCTATTGGCAACGTATGGCTGCTGTCCTTGTCATCCCTTTGTTGATCATCTGTACTTATTTATTTTTAGAGAAGGATAATGGGGTGTATGATGCGATAGAGTATCAGGAAGTGAAATCACCTCACGGTACTTTCTCTGAAGTCCGTCTGCCGGATGGAACGAATGTTTGGCTGAATGGTGGAAGTACCCTGAAATATCCCTTAACTTTCCGGAAAGGCGAGCGGGATGTTTTCTTGAGTGGCGAAGGATATTTTGAAGTGCATTCGGATAAAGAAAATCCTTTTATCGTAAAAACCGATCAGATAACTCTCCGGGCTACCGGTACGGCTTTTAATGTGGAGGCCTATGGAAGTGATTCTATTACTGCTGTTACTATGGTTAACGGAAAGATCGATGTCGCTTTCGGAAACTCTTCACCTGTTGCTATGGTTCCGGGAGAACGAGCTTCCTTTAATAATCTCACGAAACAATGTCTTATTGCAAAGACTGATCCTTATAAGTGGTATGCCTGGAGAGACGGACTGATGATATTCAGGGATGACCCATTATCGTATGTCTTTAAGCGCCTGGGATTAACTTTTAATGTGAATATAGAATTAAAAGATCCTTCTTTAGCTAATGCACCTTATCGTGCTACTTTTGAATATGAATCGTTGGATGAAATATTGCGTTTACTTGAAATGAGTGCTCCTCTGCATTTCAAGCAGAATAAGAGGGTGAAGGACCGGAATAATGCATATGAGAAGCAAACAATAGAAGTGTATAAAAGAAAAAGGTGATGAAAAATATCACCTTTTTATCTTCCGAATAAAGAAAATCTGATTTTAAATAAAAAAAATGACTTTTCAGTTGTGGTAAAAAACAGCTGAGACGTCTTAGTTATGTATGAAAAGATAATTATTATTTGTTCACTATAAAAATCTGATGCCTATGAAGTAGTCAATTATTAAGATCAATGAGTAAGCAGCTTTAAATAAAAAGGAAAGGTGTGCGAGACCTTTCCTTTGATTGTTTAGCTGTTAAAAAGTTTTTAGTCAACCTTATTTTTCTAACTAAACAAACAAATGTATGAATTCCATTTCGGATAAAAAAATCGAAAGGCTAAGTTTTGCCATTAAAATTTTTCGAGTTATGAGATTATGCTTGTTATTTATAGCTTTAAGTCTAACGCAAGTTTTTGCCTCGGTATCTTATTCTCAATCAACTTCATTGACGCTCAAAATGAAAAATGTTTCTATTGAAGATGTATTGAATAAGATAGAGGAAAAAACAGAATTCCGCTTTTTGTATAATAAAGACGTTGTAAACGTGGGACAAATAGTGAATGTTTCTGTTAATGAAAGTAGCATTTCGGATATTCTGAATAATATACTGAAAAATACAGATATACATTATACTATTAGCGATCGTCAGATTGTATTAAGTAAAAGTGGATTATTCGCTTTGGTTAGTAATGAACGGATTGTGACCGGGATAGTGACTGATGAGAATGGAGAACCAATCATTGGTGCTAATATTATAGTAAAGAATGATCCGACACTAGGAGGGATTACTGATGTCAATGGTAAATTTAGTATAACAGTTCCTGAAAAGGCAACATTGGTTATTTCTTATATAGGATATGAATCCAAAGAAATAGCTGTGACTAATCAATCTGCAATACAGGTCGTTTTAAAAGAAAGCCACAGTCAATTGGATGAAGTGATCGTTGTTGGTTATGGCTCGACATCAACCAGAAAAACGGTAAGTTCAGTAACTAGTGTAAAAACAGATAAGATAGACGAACTGCCATATACAAGTACATCTGCTGCGTTGCAGGGACGTGCTGCCGGTGTAATTGTTCAGCAAACAGGAGGAGAACCTGGTGGAACAGTTCCTACAATTTCTATCCGCGGTGGTGGTACTCCTCTTTATATCATTGATGGTATTATTCGTGAACCATTGGACTTTAATGCTTTGACTTCTTCTGATATTGAATCAATATCAGTATTGAAAGATGCGAGTGCAACAGCTGTATATGGTGCTCAGGCTGGTAACGGTATCGTTCTTGTCACTACTAAGAGAGGAAATAGTGAAAAGATCAATATTGATTATACTGCAGGTTTTGATTGGAGCAGACCGACCATTATTCCGGACCGGGTCAATGCTGTTGAATATGTAACGGCAGCCAATAAAGCGGCTGAATATGATGGTCGTGGAGCTTATGCCATGTACTCGGAAGATGTGGTCAATAAAGTGTTGAACCATTCTGATCCGGCTAATTATCCGGATAATGACTGGCTGAAAATGGCAATCAATAATTTTGCACCTCAGATGCGGCATAACCTGTCTATGTCGGGTAAATCTAAAAATGGTGTGAAATATTATACTTCTCTGGGTTATTTAAATCAGGAATCTTTATTTAAGCAGTCCCATAACAATACTTTTAAACGCTATAATATCAGAAGTAATGTTTCTTCCTCTTTTGATAATATCGGTTTGGAAGTGGGGCTGAATCTGGATGCAATTTTGGAAAAGAGAAATCCGAATCCATATGGTCAGTCACAGATTTGGAGAAACTTATTGGCGTATAACAAACCAATAGACGTGGCTTACAATCCTGACGGGACTTACAGTGCTTTCTCTGTTCATCCATTGGCCTGGCTGGATAAAGAATCGGGATATGACCGGGTTTCGGATAATATATTAAACACACAACTTTATGCAACCTGGACGTTACCTTGGGATAAAGGGTTAAAGTTTAAAATTTTGGCTAACTCCCGCTATTCTAATTATAATGAAAAGTATTTTAAATCCAGTGCTCCCCAATATTCTCCTTCCGGGGTATTGAAGGAGGCTGCCCCATCTGAAATGTCACTGACAAATAGCTGGTGGCGTAATAATACATTGGAGGCTAGTGTGGAATATAGTCGTGCTTTTGATCGACACTTCCTCGAAGTCCAGGGAGTGTATAGCTATTATAATACGACAAATGAAGAATTCAGTGCATCGAGAAATGGCTTTATTTCAAATGATTTCGACCAGTTGTTTGCCGGAGACGCATCTACACAGCAGAACACCGGAACGGCTCAGGAGGGAGCACGTATTGGGTATGTGGGACGTTTGAGATATAATTATGCTGATAAGTACCTGTTGGAGGGAAACTTCCGTTATGATGGTTCTGATAATTTCGCAAGAGATCAGCGTTGGGGATTTTTCCCATCAGGTGCTGTTGCATGGGTTGTTTCGGAAGAAGGCTTTATGAAGACATTGAAGGATAAGCAGATTATTGATTTCTTTAAAATCAGAGCTTCTTATGGACAAGTGGGGTTGGAAACCGGAGTTGCTCGTTTTGGTTATATTCCTACTTATTCATATAACTCTCAATCTGCCGTTGTAGGAGGTGAGTTTGTTCCAGGTTTTACAGAAGGGAATCTGGTGTCGAATGCTTTGAGCTGGTATACAAAAGATGTATTTGATATTGGTTTTGATATGGCGTTCCTGAACAATCATTTGAATTTTACTTTCGATTATTATTATTATAAGACGAAAGGATACTTGATCTCTCCTCAGAATCGTTATACAACTACATTGGGAAAAGATCTTCCACAAGTAAAATCGAATAGTATCCATCGGCGGGCTGGTTATGAAGCAATGGTAAGATATAAGAATAAAGTCGGTCATTTGAATTATGATCTGGGTTTCAATTTTACGACTTATGATGAGTTGTGGGAAGTAAATGAAAGTGAATCGGAAGCCACTTTGAAAAACCCTAAAAAGCGTTCAACCCATCAAAAGAATTATTATGGAAATGCGTATCAGTCAAGTGGTATCTATCAAAGTGCAGCAGATGTCCTTGATAATCCTCGTTTCCTGAGTGCTACGGAATTGAAACCGGGTGATCTGGCTTATATTGATGTAAATGGTGATGGTAAAATTGATTCGGAAGACCAAGTGAGAATCGGTAAACCGTTCTTCCCGTCATTTAACTATGGCTTTGATTTCAATTTGGATTACAAAGGCTTTTTCTTGTATGGACTATTTCAGGGTACAGGACCGCGTTATGTTGAATTAAGCGGTTTGATGAAAGGTGGTAATACTATGGAGATGAATTATAAGTATCAGCTGGATTTCTGGACTCCGGAAAATGTGGATGCGGCTTATCCCCGTGCTTCTTCTTATCAGAATATTAATAGTTCGAACAATACGCAGTCTTCTGATTTCTGGATTAAAAATGCAAGTTATTTCCGTTTGAAGAGTCTGCAGTTCGGATACGATTTCAAGAATATATTGTTGAGGAATGTGAATGCGATTAGTAAATTGAAATTATCGGTAATGGGGACCAATCTCTTTACTATCTCTGGTGTGAAAGATTATTTCGATCCTGAAGTTGTGGATGGTAGCGGACAGGGATATCCTGTTCAACAGACATTCTCAGTTGCATTAAATGTTGGATTTTAAAAAGAAACAAATATGAAATATATAGCAATTTTATCGACTTTTATTCTTTTGTTTGCCTCATGTGCAGATGATCTGGATAAATCTCCATTGGATAAATTTTCAGAAGATAAGGTGTGGAGATCTGCAGAAGGAGCACAGACTTTTATTAACGGGACTTTATATGTATCCAAGTTGCTGACGGAGAATGCAGATGACTGGAGTGATAATTCAGTTGTCAACACAGAGATGAGCGCTGCTGTCAGAACAGTTCGCGAGTTGATGACGAATGCCAATGATTATGGTTGGAACAAATTCGGTGAAATCCGCCGGTGCAATCTGATTATAGAGAAGGTTACTGCTTCCGAAGATATAAAAGAAGCGGATAAGGAACCTCTGATCGCACAGGCTAAAATGCTCCGTAGTATTGTTTATTATACTCGTGCCAGATTGTTTGGACGCTTGATGATCGTTGATCGCGTACTGACTCCGGATGACGACCTTATGTTTCCTCGTTCGAAAACGATAAAAGAAACTTATGATTTTATTATTAATGATCTGACTGAAGCTGCGGAAGGATTGCCGGTGACTGCATCTGCTGGTGCTTTGACAAAAGGTGCAGCGTATGCTTTAAAAGCAGCTGTTTGTTTGCAGGGAGCAGCTTTTTTAACAGATTCTAATGAGAAAAGGGACTATTATCAGCAAGCAAAAAAAGCGTGTGAAGACTTGTTTGCATTGGGTATTTATTCTTTGGAAAGCGATTATGGAAAACTGTTCAATGATTATTCTACCGGGTTAAGTTCGAAAGAGGTGATTCTGGCCACTTATTATTTATCAGAGACGACAAAGATGTCAGGAACATGGATGCAATCTATTGTCCCTAACCAGGGAGCTGGAAAAATACCGGATGAGGTGGCTGCCGTATGGCCTGTGGAAAACTTTGAGGGGTGGCATGATAAATCTCCGTCTCAGGATTTGGTTGACGCTTATGAGGTGGTTGATGCCGACGGGAATGCTAAAACATGGGATGAAACATCTTACTATAAGAATTTCAAACCGAATGTCGATTATGTAAGTAATGCAATCTATAGGAACCGCGATGCCCGCTTTTATTCAACGATAGCTTACGACTCAGTCAAATATTTTAATTCAATCATTACAACACGTGTTGGTGGAAACTTGTATTATTTGAATAATAAGGAGAAAGACCGTCATATGACAAAAACAGGTTATTTATATATTAAGAACCTCTATCAGGATAAATCGGTCATTGCTGGCGTGCCGACAGACTGGCATTTGATTCATTTGCGTCTGGGACGTTCGTATCTGGACTATGCAGAAGCTTTGTTGAGACTGGGGGAAACAACTACAGCAATTGAATATATAAATAAGGTCAGAGTGACTCATGGTAAGTTGCCAGCTTTGTCGACAGCTCTTTCCTTTGATCAAGCCTGGAAATATTATAAACAGGAACGCCGTGTTGAACTGGTGCAGGAAGAAGATAGATATTGGTCTTTACTCCGTTGGGGAAAAGAAGACGGATTGGATGAAATTGAAGAACTTAATACACCTCCGACAGCAATAGAGATTGCGGCTGATGGCAAAAGTTTTGAGATCATACCGGTTCCGGTTGTAGGTCCGTCTAATGATAGAAAATTTACAACCAGAAGATACTTTTTACCGATACCCAAAAATGAAACAATTCTGAATGAAAAGTTGTCGGATGATCAGAATCCGGGTTGGGAATAATTATGAATATGTTATATTAGAATTTATTGAATATGAAACAACTGATATTAATTAAGTATGTATTGCTCTCTTTCTTGTGTATCTGTTTGTCATCGTGTCTGACGGCAGGATTAGATGATGATCTGCCTGTTTATACAGAGGCGGAAGTAACGGCATTCAATTTTGAATATCGCTGGACTATACAGGAGGGTATTAGTGAGAAGTTACAAGTAAAAACATTGACTGCACAGACGAAAATCAATCAGGCAGAAGGACTTATTGAATGTGCTATTACAGTGCCTAAAGTTTCCGGAACATTTACGGAAGAAGTAAGAAATCAGGTTTCCTTATCCAAATTGATAGGATATGCAACTATTTCAACTGCAGCATCGATTGCGCCTGTAGGATCTGCTCCGGTATTGGGGAAAGTTGGAGATTTTTCTCAATCAGATATGGTCTATGAGGTGACTGCGGCCGATAATAAGAATAAAAAGCAATGGAGATTGGTGATTACAAGTTTTACTAAGTAGCTGTAACCATATGTAAGAAGCACTCTTTTGGAATAAAGCTAAGCGATTATTCTTTAAGAGTGCTTTTTTGTATCTATAATATGATTTGACAGAATAGAAATTGAGTTAAAATGAAGAGATTAATATATTTATTTATCATATTGTTCCATTCTTGGTTGTATTGTTATGCAGAGTCAGGACAACGGATCAGTGTATTGGATTTTGGAGCAATACCGGATGATGGGTTTGATGATTCGGAGAGTATTCGTAATGCTTGTGAATATTGTAGGGATAATAAGTCTACCGTCTTATTTTTTCCGCCAGGTCTGTATGATTTCAGGGATTCACTGGCATTACAGATTGAGCGAGAGGCTATAAGCGGAGTATATGGAGAGAATGTACAAGGTCGCTTATTTAAACCGGATGCCCCTTATGTGAAAGCATTGGATTTGTTTGGAGCGGAGAATCTGGTTGTGGAAGCGGAAGGTGCTATATTATTATTGGAGGGATGGTATGAAGTTGTTTCGATAGATAAGGCCCAGGAGGTAGCAATAAAAGGTTTGAGTATTGTTTATCGGAGGCCGCCTAATACGGTGGGGAAGATAACTAAATTGAATGAAGGTAGCTTTGATATGCAGATCGATCCTGAACGGTATTTTTATTTGGATAAAGATGTAACAGGCAGAGTTCATTATGTGGATGCTATGAGAGAGAGATTATATACTGGTGGCAGAGTTTCCGGAAAAGAGTTACTTTCGAAAGACATGATCCGGATTTATACAGATTTCAGACCTTCTATAGGTGATTTCTGTGTATTGCGTCATTCCGGGCATTATCGTCCCGCAATTATGATAAAGGAATCGTCTGATATTCATATTGAAGGAGTTAAGATTCATAGTCAGCCGGGTATGGGAGTTGTCGGACATCTGTCGGAAAATATAACTTTAGAGAATCTGCAAGTGATTCCGGAAGCTGGTATGATTATTTCAACTAATACGGATGCAACACATTTTACTAGTTGTAAAGGAGAAATTGTGATAGAAAATTGTAAATTTGGAGGGCAGGGAGACGATTGTACAAATATTCATAATTATTATTATACAATTGTTCCCCAAACAAAAAGATCTGTAGAAATAAAAATACAAAATGCAGACCTTCATGCTTTATCATTGGATTATCCGGACGTTGGCGATACTTTGTTGGTTGTGAATAGGAGTAATTTGATGGAGAAAGAACATTTTGTAGTGGAGCAGGTAGATACGTCTACTGTAGACTGGAGGGTGAGTGTGACATTGAATAAAGACTGGCTTATCGGTTCTCCGGATCTTTATTATATGACAAATATTACACGTCGTCCCTCTGTTCGGATTACGAATAATACAGTGAAGAGTCACTTGGCAAGGGCATTTTTGATAAAAAGCAGGAATGTTCTTATCAATAAAAATGTAATACAGAATAGTACTGGAACGGCTATTCAATTAGGAGCTGAGGCTGGTTGGCGTGAAAGTGGTCCGGTGGAGAATGTGTTGATTGAAAATAACTGGATTTCCGGTTGTGGCTATGCACAAGGAACTCAGGGAGCTTCATCCGGAATCAGTATATCTGTATCCGGTATAAGAGAGAATACGGGTTTTTTAAACAATAATATTCTTATTCGGAATAATATTATTGAAGCGGTAAATGAACATGCTATATCGGTTGAAGACGCGAAGAGTGTTCGGATCATCAACAATGATATTTCGGGATGTCCGCATCCTGTTTACATGAAAAATACTGAATCTGTAACGGTGAAGGATGTTCGTTACTCTGATTAGTAATGGAATTATAATAAAAGCAATGTGTGAATAACCATTTATATAATAAAGTATCATGAAGAAGTTTTTATTTGTGTTTTTATTCTGGACTCTTGTTTGTGGCGGAACTCTTTCCGCTCAAAACCGTTGGTCGATCAATCCCGACGGCAGTATCTCCTGGAATGTCAAAGACCGTATCCCTCATTATGACCATATTGAGATGAGCGGGCTGAAAGTTTCGACTGTGCTCCGTTACGGGGTGAATGCGGACGGCTCTTTTGAACTGAATAAAAGTATGGTTTGGCCCATGTTGCGCACTATCCCGAACAATACACATGCCAGCCTGATGCGCCGTTTTGCCTGGAATGCAACGGATATGGTGTCGGTGAACGGACAATCGTTATCCGGAGAAAAGGTGAATAAGATTACGCTGGATGGGAAAATGACGGTAGAGAGTACTATTGGCCTGCCTCGTAATGCAGAAGCTGAACTGACACGCATCATTTTCCCGGCGGTGGCGAAACCGGCCGTTTATGAAAAGTATATCCTTCGGAATACAGGTAGTTCGCCTCTTACGGTGGAAGTGCCCGAATCGCGTGCCGTGATTAACACAGACTCGGAAAAAGGAGTGGACGGCAGTTATAAATTAGTCTCGGAAATTATCGGGGCAGCAACCAAACAGCTTCAGCCGAAAGAAGAACTTGTTTTTTATGCTGCCATCACCGGCTATAAAAACGGTGAAGCAGAATTGAAACCCGATGTGGAAAAGGAACTTCAGGAGCGGAAAGAACTGATTGCTGGCTTTTGGGATAATCTGATTCTCGAAACACCGGACCCTGTTGTCAATACCATGTTTGCCTTTGCCAAAATACGTGGTGCTGAAAGTATTTACGATACCAAAGGCGGATTGATGCACGGTCCTGGCGGTGAGTCATATTATGCCGCTATCTGGGCAAACGACCAGGCCGAATATATCAATCCCTTCTTCCCTTATCTCGGATATGGAGCCGGAAATGGCTCGGCCCTTAATTCGTTTAAACATTTTGCCCGTTTCATGAATCCGGAGTATGAAAAGATACCGAGTTCAATCATCGCAGAAGGTATTGATGTTTGGGGTGGGGCCGGTGACCGTGGCGATGCGGCAATGGTCGCTTACGGAGCTTCCCGTTATGCCCTGGCAAGAGGTGACAAGGCGGAAGCCGAAGAGTTGTGGCCTCTGATTGAATGGTGTTTGGAGTATTGCCATCGTAACCTGAATGATAAAGGAGTGGTCGCCTCTGATTCAGATGAACTGGAAGGACGTTTTCCTGCCGGAAAAGCCAATCTTTGTACCTCTTCATTGTATTACGATGCGTTGCGCTCGGCTGTCTATCTGGGAAAAGATTTGAAGAAGCCTTTTTCTGTATTGAGTGCTTATGAAAAACAGGCAAGAGACCTTCGGGAAAATATGGAAAACTATTTCGGAGCCAAAGTCGAAGGCTTTGACACGTATCAATATTATGAAGGAAACGATGTCCTTCGTTCCTGGATTTGTATTCCTCTGACTGTTGGAATCTTTGACCGCAAAGAAGGTACGATCAATGCCCTGTTCTCTCCCCGCCTGTGGACGGAGAACGGTTTGTTGACCCAGGCAGGAAGTGAAACATTCTGGGACCGTTCCACCCTTTATGCTTTAAGAGGCGTATATGCCTGCGGGGCAACCGAGAAGGCAACAGAATATTTGAAATTCTATTCCAATCAACGCCTGTTAGGTGATCACGTGCCTTATGCTATCGAAGCCTGGCCGGAAGGAAGTCAGCGCCATCTTTCTGCAGAAAGCGGATTATATGGGCGTATCATCACGGAAGGAATGTTCGGTATTCGTCCGACAGGACTGAAATCCTTCACTTTTACTCCCCGTTTGCCGTCGGAATGGAACAGTATGAACCTGCGTAAAATAAAAGCATTTAATACAACATTCGATATCGAAGTGCTCCGTGAGAATGGAAAACAGTTAGTTACTGTCAAATCCGAGGGGAAGACACTATTACATAAAGCCATAAAAGAAGGAGAAATCGTTTCTGTTAAACTAGACTGATTACTAATCTATTACAGCTTCCTCGTAGTTCCCTGCTTTGGAAACTGGCGTTCCCTGCCTGGGAAACTACAATTCCTTGGGCAGGGAACTCTGATTTCCTCCCGAGGAAACTCCGGTTTCTTGGGAGGAAATTGTATTTATCTCCCTGTTTGTTCCATTGTAGAACCACACTATTGTTTGGGTGCAGCCTTGATCTTTTGTCTACTTTTCTATCAAGAGAAAAGTAGGTCTCCCCCACCTGTTGATAACTTTTTTGTACTTTTCTCATATATTTCTTGGAAGGTAATTTGATAAATGTTTAATTTTACCCACAAATATAGTAAAGTGCCCGTTGCCAACGAAGTAGGGTGCTTTTGTTTAAGGGAAAGTTTAACGTGTAAAACAGAAAATGGAAGAGAAAGAGACTAGCTATCATGTACCGGTGATGCTCGATGAAAGCGTGAAAGGCCTGAATATTCAAGAAGGGGGTATCTACGTGGATGTGACCTTCGGAGGTGGCGGACATTCACGCGAAATCCTGAAACGGATGGATAGCGATGGCGAACTTTACGGATTTGACCAGGATGCCGACGCCGAACATAATATTCCTGATGACTCCCGTTTTGTGTTTGTTCGCAGTAATTTCCGTTATTTGTATAATTTTATGCGTTATCATGGCGTAGACGGCGAAGTGGACGGGCTATTGGCCGACCTGGGCGTTTCCTCTCATCATTTCGATGATAAAGACCGTGGTTTCTCTTTCCGTTTCGACGGAGCGCTGGATATGCGTATGAACACCCGTGCCGGCCAGACGGCTGCCGATATCGTAAACAACTATACGGAAGAAGCATTGGCCGACATCTTTTACCTTTACGGCGAACTGAAAGTTGCCCGCAGGCTGGCCTCATTGATTGTCCGGACACGTGAAAACAAAAAGATAGAAACAATCGGAGACTTTCTGGAACTGGTTAAACCCTTTACCGGAAAAGACAAAGAGAAAAAGTTCCTGGCACAGGCATTCCAGGCCCTTCGTATCGAAGTGAACGACGAAATGTGTGCCCTGAAAGAAATGCTGCAACAAACCCTCCAGGTCTTAAAGCCCGGCGGACGTTTGGTTGTAATCACTTACCATTCTCTGGAAGACAGGCTGGTAAAGAACTTCCTGAAAACAGGAAATTTTGAAGGAAAAAGCGAACAAGACTTTTTCGGAAATGTACAAACGCCATTTCGTATGGTAAATAATAAAGTAATTGTGCCTTCCGACGAGGAGATTGAAAGAAATCCCCGTTCGAGAAGCGCCAAATTAAGAATAGCGGAGAAGAAAGGAAAAAAAGAGAATTGAAAATTACAAATTGAAAATTAGGTTCGCGTTCGTATAATTTTCAATTAAAAAGGGAGTTATGGAGGAAAAACAACAACATAAAAAGTCAAAGAAAAAAGAGAAACGTCTTTCTCTTTTGTATGTGCTGGGCGGTGGTATCCTGAACGAGGATTTTATCGTTAAACACACAAGAATGATTGTGCTTGTTGTGATAATGATATTTTTCTTCATCGGCAACCGCTACACCTGCATGCAGAAACTAAGGGAGATTGACCGCCTGCAACAACGTTTGCGCGACATTCGTTTCGAGGCATTGTCTATTTCATCGGAACTGACGGGCAATAGCCGTCAGTCGCAAGTAGAATTATTGATTGAAGAACAAGGTATTGAACTGGAAGGAGCCAAAACTCCGCCGTATGAATTATACAAATAAATATGGCAGAAGAGAATGAACCAATAGAAATCGCCCCAAAAAGTAACCGGATATTATTCTGTTACTTTCTTGTCGTGCTATTATTGGGGCTTATAGCAGTGGGCATATTGTTTCGCACGTTTGATACAGCTTTTGTGGAGAAGGAGAAATGGGAGAAGGTGGCCGAAAGCCAGAAACGCCCGAACCGTCTGATATTACCTGGACGTGGAAACATCTATTCTTCCGATGGAAAGCTGATGGCAACCAGTGTGCCTCGTTATTATACCTATATCGACTTTCGTGCTGACGGATTTTCTGTCGATACGTTCCGGAATTCGAAGGTGAACGGGGTGGATTCACTTTCCGTTTATCTGTCACGTAAATTTAAGAACCGTACGCCGGCCGGTTATAAGGCGCATCTGCTTCGCGGACTGAATAGCAAAAGCCGTCAGTATCCCGTTTATGAGGGGCGTGCTTCTTATACCGACCTGAAAGAGATGAAGAAATTCCCGTTTCTCCGTTTGAGCCGTTATAAGAGTGGATTCTATACGAAGGAAATGGTGCAGCGCCAGAAACCCTTTGGGACACTAGCTTCCCGTACTATCGGAGATATTTACGGTGAGATTGAAGCCGGAGGTGTGACCAAAGGAAAGAACGGGTTGGAGTTGCAGTACGACTCTTTGCTTCGGGGTGAACCCGGAGTGAGTTCGGTTCGTCGTGTTGGTGGCGGATGGACGAATGTTGTTGAGATAGAGCCGGTCGATGGCATGGATATCCGGACTACGATTGATATCAATATCCAGGATATAACCGAGAAGTCATTGGTCGATATGTTGAAGAAGATCGACGCCGAATCCGGAACAGCCGTTGTCATGGAAGTGGGGACAGGCGAGGTGAAAGCGATAACCAATATGGGCCGTATCCGTGAAGGCGCTTATGCTGAAACCAAGAACCATGCAGTAGCGGATGAGATAGAGCCGGGTTCGACCTTCAAAGTCGCCTCTATGATGGTCGCTTTGGAAGACGGAATCTGCCAGCCAAGCGATACGGTGGATGTGGGCAAAGGTATTTATATGTATAAAGGTGCCCGTATGACCGACCATAATATGAATAAAGGCGGTTACGGTCGTATCTCGGCGGAGCAGGCTATCTGGTATTCTTCGAATATCGGTGTGGCGAAGATTATTCTGAAAGGGTACGAAAAGAACCCGACCAAATATGTGGAAGGTTTGTATAAGCTGGGCTTGACTATTCCGCTGAACCTGGAAATCCCGGGAGCCGGACGTGCCAAGATTCGTATGCCGAACGATACCGCCTTGTACTGGTCGAAGACAACATTGCCCTGGATGTCTTTCGGATATGAAACGCAGATACCGCCTATCTATACGCTGACATTCTTCAATGCCATTGCAAACGGGGGAAAGATGGTGCGCCCGATGTTTACTAAAGAGATTATGCACAACGGAAAGACGGTGCAGAGTTTCTCAACAGAGGTGTTGAAATCGTCTATCTGTTCAGACAAAACATTGGAGATTATCAAAGATATGTTGCTGGGCGTAGTAGAGAAAGGAACCGGTAAAGCTGTTCATTCGGATATCATCCGTATAGCCGGAAAAACAGGTACGGCGCAGATTGCTTCGGGCGGTGTTTACCGTACAAGCGGGCACCAGGTTGCTTTCTGCGGATATTTCCCGGCCGACGAGCCGAAATATTCCTGTATTGTCGTTATCCGCCGTCCGCGTATCGGTTATCCGTCCGGTGGAACGATGTCCGGGGGCGTGGTAAAAGCCATTGCCGAGAAAGTATATGCCAGCCATATGTCGTTTGATGTGCGTGATATGGAGCGCGATTCATTAGCCGTGATATTGCCGGCTGCAAAGAACGGGAATCTGGAGGCACTGGAAAATGTATTGGATAAACTCGATGTCAGTGCAAATACAGACAGCCTGGAGACAAAATGGGTTGTCGCAAAGCGTGAAGAAGGCGAAGAAGAACTTTATCTGCGTGACCTGACAATCCGTGAAGGCCTGGTGCCGAATGTGATTGGAATGGGCGCTAAAGATGCGGTTTTCCTGCTTGAAAGTGCCGGTTTGCGTGTTGTATTGGATGGAATGGGACGTGTTTCCGCCCAGTCGATGGGAGCAGGCACACGAATTGCCAAAGGACAGTCCATTCGCTTAACATTAAGATAATAGAAAGGGGAGGTTTCCGGACCTCTCCGTAAACAGATAGAATATGGAACTGAAGAAATTGATTCATACGTTGGATGTACTGGAAGTCGTAGGAACAGATGATGTAAAAATCGCAGGTATCCAGTCTGATTCCCGTAAGTTGGAAGACGGCTTTTTGTTCGTGGCGGTAAGAGGCACGGCGGTCGACGGTCACGCTTATATCGACGGAGCCATTGCCAAAGGTGCCGTAGCGGTAGTCTGCGAGGAAATTCCATCCCTTTCGGAAGAAAATGGAAATCCTTCCGGGAGAAATGTCATTTTCATCCGGGTGAAAGATTCGGCGGATGCATTGGGTAAATTGGTTTCGACCTGGTATGACAATCCTTCGGATAAACTGACGCTGGTGGGCGTTACCGGAACGAACGGCAAGACGACTATCGCTACCTTATTATATGAAATGTTCCGTAAGATGGGACATAAGGTAGGCCTGCTTTCAACTGTATGCAATTACATTGACGGCGAAGCGATTCCGACCGATCATACGACACCCGACCCGATCACCCTTCACAGCCTGATGGCACGGATGGTGGAAGCCGGATGCGAATATGCTTTTATGGAAGTCAGTTCCCATTCGATTGACCAGAAACGTATCAGTGGTCTTTCGTTCGACGGTGGTATTTTTACCAACCTGACACGCGACCATCTGGATTATCATAAAACAGTAGAGAATTATCTGAAAGCCAAGAAGAAATTCTTCGATGACCTGCCTGCCGGCGCTTTCGCTTTGACGAATGCCGACGATAAATCAGGACTGGTAATGCTTCAGAATACGGCAGCAAAGAAGCTGACCTATTCATTGCGCACATTGGCTGACTTCAAAGGAAAGATTCTTGAATCGCACTTTGAAGGAACCGAGATGATTATTAACGGCCGTGAGGTGGTTGTCCACTTTGTAGGCCGATTCAATGCTTACAACCTGCTGGCTGTTTACGGGGCTGCCGTTTCTTTGGGCAAAGACCCGGAAGAGACGCTGATTGTGTTAAGCACGCTTCATTCGGTTTCCGGCCGCTTTGAAACGATACAGTCTCCGAAGGGTTATACGGCAATTGTCGATTACGCCCATACGCCGGATGCTTTGACGAATGTGTTGAACGGTATCGATGAGGTACTGAATGGCAGAGGCCGCATCATCACCGTGGTGGGTGCCGGAGGAAACCGTGACAAAGGCAAACGTCCGTTGATGGCAAAGGAAGCCGCTAAGCTGAGCGACCAGGTCATCCTGACTTCTGATAATCCTCGTTTTGAGGAACCGGACGATATCATCAACGATATGGTGGCCGGACTAAGCAAGGCGGATATGGAACGTACGCTCTGTATCACTGACCGCATGCAAGCCATCAAAACGGCAGCCATGTTGGCGAAGAAAGGCGATGTGATCCTTGTTGCCGGCAAGGGACACGAAGATTATCAGGAAGTGAAAGGTGTGAAACATCATTTTGACGACCGCGAAGTAATAAGAAATATATTTAATAGTTGACAATTGACAGATGATAGTTGACAGTTAAATGTTCATCACAAATAACTGTCAACTGTCAATCGAAAACGAAGTTTTTATGTTGTATTATCTTTTTAATTATCTGGATCAGCTGGATCTCCCTGGGGCGGGGATGTTTAAGTACGTATCATTCCGTTCCGGACTGGCGTTGATCCTCTCTTTGTTCATCTCGACAGCGATCGGGCGCCGTATCATCGACCGTTTGCAATTATTGCAGATCGGTGAAACCGTGCGTAATCTCGGACTGGAAGGACAGATGAGTAAGAAAGGTACGCCGACAATGGGAGGTATCATTATTATCATTGCCATTTTGATCCCGACATTGCTTTGCGCCAAGCTGAACAATATTTACGTAATCCTGATGATGGTGACGACCGTTTGGCTGGGTGCTCTCGGTTTTGCTGACGATTATATCAAGGTATTCCGTAAGAATAAGGAAGGAATGCACGGCAAGTTCAAGATTGTCGGACAGATCGGTCTGGGACTGATTGTCGGACTGGTGTTGTTTATGAGTCCGGATGTTGTGATAAAGGAGAATATGGAAGTGCGCCATGATAATGTAATTGAAGAAGTGCATTATCATACGGTGGAAACCAAGTCGACCAAGACAACGATCCCGTTCCTGAAGAACAATAACTTTGATTATGCCCAACTGGTCAGCTGGGCGGGCGATTATAAGGAAGAAGCAGCGTGGCTGGTATTCGTGCTGATGACTATCTTTGTGGTGACGGCCGTTTCAAACGGGGCGAACCTGACCGACGGGTTGGACGGACTGGCTGCCGGAAGTTCTGCGATTATTGGGGTTGCTTTGGGGATATTGGCTTATATGTCGTCTCACTTCGAGTTTGCTTCCTTCTTGAATATCATGTTTATTCCGGGGGCGGAAGAACTGGTGGTCTTTGCTGCTGCCTTTATCGGGGCGACAGTCGGTTTCCTGTGGTATAATTCATATCCGGCACAGGTATTTATGGGTGACACGGGTAGTTTGACGCTGGGAGGTATTATAGCTGTGTTTGCCATAATTATCCGTAAAGAGTTGCTTATCCCGATTCTTTGTGGTATTTTTCTTGCTGAAAGTATTTCGGTGATGGCACAGGTTGCTTACTTTAAATATACAAAGAAGAAGTATGGCGAAGGTCGTCGCATATTTAAAATGACGCCATTACACCATCATTTCCAGAAAGCTGGGAATGCTGGTATACAGGCGTTGATACAAAAACCGTTCAATGTAGTGCCCGAATCGAAGATCGTGGTGCGCTTCTGGTTGATCGGTATTATTCTGGCGGTTATTACGATCGTCACATTGAAGATGAGATAATAAATATATATAAACGTGGAAAGAATTGTTGTATTAGGGGGAGGAGAAAGCGGTGCAGGTGCTGCCGTATTGGCGAAAGCGAAGGGATTTGACGTGTTCGTTTCCGACTTTTCGTCTATCAAACCCAAGTATAAGGAGATGCTGGACACCCACGGAATCCGTTGGGAAGAGGGACAGCATACCGAAGCCGACATTCTGAATGCCGACGAGATCATCAAGAGCCCGGGAATACCCGACAAGGCTCCGATCATCCAAAAGCTGAAAGCACAGGGGACGCATATCATCTCCGAGATCGAATTTGCCGGACGATACACCGACTCGAAAATGATCTGTATCACCGGTAGCAATGGGAAAACAACGACCACCATGCTGACCTACCATATCCTGAAAGAAGCCGGACTGGACGTCGGGCTGGCAGGAAACGTCGGTAACAGCCTGGCCTTACAGGTCGCCGAAGAACCGCATGCGGTTTATGTCATCGAACTGAGCAGTTTCCAGTTGGATAACATGTACGACTTCAAAGCGGATATAGCTATCTTGCTGAATATAACGCCCGATCATCTGGACCGTTATAACTACGAGATGCAGAATTATGTGGACGCCAAGTTCCGCATCATTCAGAACCAGACGTCTGAAGATGCATTCATCTTCTGGAACGACGACCCGATCATTGCCCGCGAGATTGCCAAGCGCCATCCTGCGGCTACTCTTTACCCATTCGCCGAAACACATGAAGACGGCGTGAAGGGATATACGGATAATAAGCAAATAGTAATTGAAACCTCAAACGGAACATTTACAATGGATCAGGACTTATTAGCATTAACGGGTACACATAACCTGTACAATTCGTTGGCTTCGGGTATCGCCTCCAAGGTGGTCGATATCCACGATGAGAATATACGGGCTTCACTGAGTGACTTTACCGGGGTGGAACACCGCCTGGAGAAGGTTGCCCGTGTACGCGGAGTAGATTATATCAACGATTCGAAAGCAACAAACGTAAACTCTTGCTGGTATGCCTTGCAAAGTATGACTACCAAGCTGGTACTGATACTGGGCGGGACAGACAAGGGGAACGACTACTCCGAGATTGAAGAACTTGTGAAACAGAAAGTACGTGCCTTGATCTTCCTGGGTGTCGACAATGCCAAGCTACATGCCTTTTTCGATGGGAAAGTAGCGCAGATAGAAGATGCCCGCTCGATGGAAGAAGCGGTAAACAAAGCGTATAAACTGGCAGAAAAGGGAGATACGGTCTTGTTATCCCCGTGCTGCGCCAGCTTCGACCTCTTCAAGAGTTACGAAGACCGCGGCGACCAGTTCAAGGCTTGCGTACGCAGTCTTTAATTTCCGGTTGTCGGAATAACGCTTTTCCGATGGTCGGAACAGTGCTCTTCCGATGGGTGGAACAACGCTTTTCCGATGATCGGAACAGTACTCTTCCGGTCATCGGAAATATAAATATCGGGAATCCGGAGATTGCCGTAGTTTTAATTTGAATAAAAGACAAGTATAGAATGGATCTGGCAAGTAAATTATTTAAGGGCGACCGGGTGATATGGATCATCTTCATGTTCCTGTGCCTGATTTCGGTTGTTGAGGTGTTCAGTGCCACGAGTACGATCGCCTACAAGAACGCGAATCATTGGGCGCCGATCGTTCGTCATGCCACTTTCCTGCTGGGTGGGTTTGTGCTGGTTTTGCTGTTGCACAATGTCCCGTGCCGGTTCTTTCCGGCGTTTATATTGTTGCTGCCCGTCTCGGTGCTGATGTTGCTTGTCACGCCTTTTGTCGGGATCAATGCCAACGATGCACACCGCTGGCTGGAGATATTCGGTATACAGTTCCAGCCTTCGGAGTTTGCCAAGCTGGCCTCCATTGTGTTTATCGCCTTCCTGCTCAGTAAGCGGAGCAGGTTTACCGACGACCAGATATTCAAATACATACTGATCGGGGTGGGAGTGACCTGTGTGCTGATTCTTCCGGAAAACTTCTCGACGGCATTTATGCTGTTCGGGGTCTGTTTCCTGATGATGTTCATCGGCCAGTTGCCATTGATGAAGTTGGGTAAGCTGGCGGGTGTCCTGATATTGGCGCTTATCTTGTTTATCGTTTTACTGCGGTTTACGCCGGCTGGGGTGACCCAATATTTGCCGGACCGTTTCAGCACCTGGCAGGGACGTTTGGAGCGTTTCTTCGACGGGCATGAATCGGATACCGACGAGAACGGAGTATATAAGATTACCGACGATAATTACCAGGTTTCCCATGCAAAGATCGCGATTGCACGCGGAGGGGTGTTCGGACAGTTGCCCGGTCATGGTCAGCAGAGAGATTTTCTTCCGCAGGCCTATTCCGACTTTATTTATGCGATCATTATTGAAGAATTGGGTGTGGTAGGCGGTGTATTCGTGCTGATGCTGTATATCATGTTATTGGTGCGAGTCGGGATGATTGCGCGAAAGTGCGAGAAAGCCTTTCCCAAATACCTGGTGCTCGGGTGTGGCCTGTTGATTGTCGTACAGGCGCTTGCCAATATGGCGGTGGCCGTCAACCTGATACCGGTAACCGGTCAGCCGATGCCGTTGGTCAGCCGTGGTGGTACTTCGACGGTGATATCCTGTATTTATTTCGGGATCATCTTGAGTGTAAGCCGTTTCGGAGCCAATATGGGTAATGAGGAAGATGAACTTCCGGAAGAAGATGAAACCGAAGGCGCCGGTGCAGTCCCAGCCATCACGGAGGAAGAAATCTCCAACTGGGTGCCCGACACACAGCCTGAAACAGAAGAAGTAGTAACAGAGACAAAATCAAGAGAATGAAGGAACAGTACCGTATAATAATAAGTGGTGGCGGAACCGGAGGACATATCTTCCCGGCTATCTCCATTGCCAATACCTTCAGGAAACGTTTTCCTGATGCGGAAATCTTATTTGTAGGTGCGGAAGACCGGATGGAAATGGAAAAGGTTCCGGCCGCCGGCTATGAAATAGTAGGTTTACCGGTGAGCGGTTTCGACCGTGCCCACCTGCTCAACAATATAAAAGTGCTCAACCGTCTGCGTAAAAGCCTCGGACTGGCGAAGAAGACAATCCGCGAGTTTCGTCCGGACATTGCGGTGGGAGTGGGCGGCTATGCCAGTGGTCCGACGTTGTGGATGGCGGCTTCTCTGGGCATCCCGACACTGATACAGGAGCAAAACTCTTATGCCGGAGTAACCAATAAGTTGCTGGCAAAGAAGACTTCGAAGATATGTGTCGCCTACGACGGTATGGAGAAGTTCTTTCCGGCCGACAAGATTGTGATTACCGGAAACCCTGTCCGCAAGGATCTGGAAGAAGCGACCGACAGGAAAGAGGAAGCGCTGGCTTTCTTCGGTCTTTCTCCGGAAAAGAAAACGATACTGGTAGTCGGCGGTAGCTTGGGAGCCCGCACGATCAACCGCAGCATACAGGGCGACCTGGATAAACTGTTCGCTTCCGATGTGCAGGTGATCTGGCAGACGGGGCGTTATTATTACAGCGAAGCCACCAAGCATCTGAAAGCCTATCGCGGCATGCCCATCTGGTGCTCCGACTTTATCACCCGTATGGATTATGCCTATTCGGCTGCCGACCTGATCATCTCCCGTGCCGGAGCAAGTTCTATTTCTGAACTTTGCCTATTGAAGAAACCTGTCATCCTGGTTCCTTCCCCTAACGTGGCGGAAGATCATCAGACAAAGAATGCCATGGCTTTGGTAAACAAAGATGCAGCGATCATGGTTTCAGATAAAGATGCTGAACAACAACTGGTAACGAAAGCCCTGGAGGTTATCCACGATGACAAACGTCTGGCTCAGTTGAGTAGTAATATCGAACAGTTGGCCCAGCATCAGAGTGCAGACCGTATTGTCGATGAGATAGTAAAGATAATAGAGAAGTAATAAAGAAAACGATATGAATATAAATACGATAACGGCTGTTTATTTTGTCGGAGCCGGAGGAATCGGGATGAGTGCCCTGATCCGTTACTTCCTTTCAAAAGGAAAACAAGTAGCCGGATATGATAAGACTCCGTCCGACCTGACCGCACAGTTGAACCGTGAAGGTGCCGTTATTCATTACGAAGATAATATCTCCCTGATACAGGATGCTTTTAAGGACCCGGCTAAGACTTTGGTTGTCTATACACCCGCCGTTCCCGAAACGCATACGGAGTTGGCCTGGTTTCGTCAGAATGGTTTTGAGATCATGAAACGTGCCCGTGTCTTAGGCGAAATCACCAACTGTTCGCGTGGACTTTGCATTGCCGGAACACATGGTAAGACAACGACCTCTTCCATGCTTGCCCACTTGCTGAAACAATCACATGTCGGTTGTAATGCTTTCCTGGGAGGTATCCTGAAGAACTATGACAGTAACCTGATGTTGTCCGATAAAAGCGACCTGACCGTGATCGAGGCAGACGAGTTCGACCGCTCTTTTCACTGGCTGACACCCTATATGGCTGTCATCACTGCTGCCGACCCGGACCATCTGGATATCTACGGCACAGAGGAAGCCTATCGTGAAAGTTTCGAACATTTCACCTCGCTGATCCGTCCCGACGGTTGCCTGCTCATGAAGAAAGGCATCAACGTAACGCCCCGGCTGAAAGAGGGTGTGAAACTTTATACTTATACCGGAGCAGAAGAAGCCGATTTTTATGCTGAAAACATCCATATCGGAAACGGTGAGATCCACTTCGACTTCGTTGGCCCGGATATCCGTATTGCTAACATTCAGTTGGGTGTCCCTGTAAAAGTAAATATAGAGAATGGGGTTGCCGCTATTGCCCTTGCCTGGCTGAACGGCGTGACTCCGGAAGAAATAAGAAAAGGCATGGCTTCCTTTGCCGGTCCGAAACGTCGTTTCGACTTTCACCTGAAGAAAGATGCTATCGTCTTGATCGACGATTATGCCCATCATCCGGCTGAACTGGCTGCCAGTATCCAATCTGTGAAGGAACTTTATGCCGGACGCAAGGTAACGGGCATCTTCCAGCCGCATCTGTATACCCGGACACGCGACTTTGCTTCCGACTTTGCCGCCAGCCTGTCGTTGTTGGACGAACTGATCCTGCTGGATATTTATCCTGCACGTGAAGAGCCTATTCCGGGGGTGACTTCGGAAATCATATTCGATGCTGTCACCATCCCAGCCAAGAAGCTGATTCGTAAAAGCGAACTGCTCGACCTGGTGGAGAAGGAGGCAGATACGTTTGAAGTTGTATTGATGGTTGGAGCCGGCGACATAGACCGGCTGATCGAACCCGTTAAACAAATATTGGATAAGAAATTGTGATTCGTATAGTTTCCATAGTAGTCGCTACACTGTTGTTTTGTTACATCGTGTTTGTATCCTTCTTCTTCCGTGAAATGAGGCAGGATAAGGTATGCCAGGACCTTCAGGTCGTGGTGAAAGACAGTCTCGACAAACATTTTGTAAGCGAAAGCGATCTGGTGACGATCCTTAAAAAGGCTGATCTGAACCCGATCAAGAAGCCTATGGACGCAATCAACACCGACAGGATAGAAACCGAACTCAAAAAAAACGAAATGATTGCCCGTATCGAAGCCTATAAGACACCTTCGGGGATCATAAAGCTGGAAGTTGAGCAAAAAATACCTATCTTGCGTGTGATTAGCTCCCGGGGAAACTTCTACGTGGATAACCTCGGCACTACGATGCCGGTCAGTTTCCGTTACGTCGCCGATGTCCCTTTGGTAAGTGGATATGTCGAAAAAGAGCTGGCGGTAACCGACTTATACAAATTTGCATTATTTTTGCAGGAGAATGAGTTCTGGAATAATCAGATAGAACAGATTTATGTTCATCCTGACAACGAAGTGGAACTGATTCCCCGGGTGGGAAACCACCGTATTGTACTGGGTACTTTCGACGATTTCCAGGAAAAGCTGGATAACCTCCGGCTCTTCTATGACAAGGTCATACCGAAAGCCGGTTGGGAGAAATACAGTATAATAAATTTAAAATACAAAGATCAGATTGTTTGTACTAAAAGATAGATGATATGGCATACACAGACTTTATAGCAGCCATCGACCTTGGCTCTTCTCACATGGTCGGTATGGTAGGAACGAAGAGCCCGACGGGAGCTCTCTCGATTATTGCCTACGAAGTTGAGAACTCCGCTACCTGTATACGAAGAGGATGTGTATATAATGTGGAAGAAACAGCAAATAAGATCAAACGACTCATCCTGAAGCTGGAAAATAAACTTGGCGGTGCCCGCATCGGAAAGGTTTATGTCGGCATCGGCGGGCAGTCGCTACGCTCTATCGACCATACCGTTCCCCGGATATTGGGTACCGACGGGGTGGTGACGGAAGAGGTCATCAGTGGCCTGTATGAGGAATGCCGTAATTATCATCCGGATATGCTGGATGTGCTGGCTGCCGTTTCTCCTACCTATTTTTTAGACGATAAACCTGAACCTAATCCGGTTGGCATTCCCTGTACCCGGATTGAGGCTCGCTATAAGCTGATTGTCGGACGGCCTTCGTTGAAACGTTATGTAATCAACAGTATTGCCGACCGTGCCAGAATAGAAATTGCTGACATTGTCGTTTCGCCGCTGGCCCTGGCCGATGTGGTGTTGACCGACAATGAAAAGGACCTGGGCTGTGCCCTGATCGGTTTCGGTGCCGGAGTGACTACGCTGACGGTCTATAAAGCCGGACAGCTGGTGAACCTCTCCGTCATTCCTTTCGGAGGCCATTTGATTACCCGCGATATCACCAGTCTCCATCTGGTTGAAGCCGAAGCGGAACGCGTAAAGCTGACCTACGGTAGTGCCCAGATGGAGAAAGATAATGATTTGAGCATTCAGGTAAGTTCTGCCGATGGCATGGGATTGCGCGAGATCAAACTCGCCGACCTCAATAATGTGATCGAGGCGCGTATGAAGGAGATTCTCGAAAATGTATATGCCCGCCTTGAAGCAACCGGCCTGATAAATTCGCTCGGTGCGGGTATCATTATCACCGGTGGTGGTGCCGCTCTGAAGAACCTGCCGGAGGTGATCCGTGAACGTCTGAAGATGGACGTGCGCTACTCTGCCGTGCGTAAGGGTATCGTGGAAAGCGGGGAAATGATTGCCAACAATCCCGAATATGCCGTTGCTGTTGGTTTGCTGGCAAGAGGAGCAATAAACTGTGCCCTTTATATACCGCCTAAGGTAGATCCTATACCGGAGAAGAAAGAAGAGCCGGTTGAGGAAGAACCTAAAAAGACTCCTGAGCCACCTAAGAAGAAACCGGAGAAGAAGAAAGGTCCCGGCTTGTTCGGACGCCTCACTAAAAGTATAGACACGTTTGGTAAGGGTTTGTTTGATGACGAAGACGATATAAAGTAACAACAGCGAATGTAATAAAACCGGAAGACAATGGACGACACAATATTAAGTTTCAATTATCCGACAGATACTCCTAAGATCATCAAAGTAATTGGTGTTGGAGGCGGTGGTGGTAACGCTGTTACCCACATGTACAAAGAAGGTATACATGATGTTACATTCGTTCTGTGTAACACCGACAACCAGGCACTGAACCGCTCGGACGTGCCGGTCAAAGTGCCTCTGGGGCGTAACATCACCCAGGGACTGGGAGCCGGAAACAAACCCGAACGGGCCATGATGGCTGCCGAGGAAAGTATGGAAGATATCCGCAAGATGCTGAGCGACGGTACCAAGATGGTCTTTATCACTGCCGGTATGGGTGGTGGTACGGGAACGGGAGCCGCTCCGGTAATCGCTCGTTTTGCCAAGGATATGGGAATACTGACGGTCGGTATCGTTACAATCCCCTTCGTCTTTGAAGGTGAACGCAAAATCATCCAAGCGTTGAACGGGGTGGAAGAGATCAGCAAGAACGTGGATGCCCTCCTGGTTATCAACAACGAACGTCTTCGTGAAATATATTCCGACTTGACCATGACGAATGCTTTCGGAAAAGCCGATGATACCTTGACCATTGCCGCTAAGAGCATTGCCGAGATCATCACTCTTCCGGGTATTATCAACCTCGACTTTGCCGATGTCAATACCACTATGAAAGATGGTGGCGTAGCTCTTATGAGTAACGGTTTCGGTGAAGGGGAAGGTCGTGTGCGCCAGGCAATAGAAGATGCTCTGAACTCTCCGCTGCTGAACAACAACGACGTGTTCAATGCTAAAAAGATATTGTTCAACGTATCGTTTGGCGAAGAGGCTGAGCTGCGTATGGAAGAAATGAATGACGTACACGATTTCATGTCACGCTTCGGACGTGACATCGAAGTGATTTGGGGTACGGCAATCGACAATACATTAGGGACGAAAGTCAAAATGACTATCCTAGCCACCGGTTTCGGTATGGAAGACATTCCTCAGATCGCCGAAAAGCGTCAGATCGAGCAAGGCCGCATGACCGAAGAGGAACTGCGCCTGGAAGAAGAACGCCTGAACAAGGAACGTGCCGAAAAAGACCTGATCGACAAATATTACGGAGCTTCCGGTCAGCGTATGCGCCGTGTGGCAGCCCGTGCAAAAGCGGTTGTGTTGAATCAGGATGAACTGGACGACGATGCCCTGATCGCCCTGATCGAAGATAATCCTACTTATAACCGTGACCCGAAGGTGATTGCCCGTGCCCGTTCCAAAGTGATGGGTGACGAGATCCCGGTTTCATCTTCTGTGACAACGACTCCTTCGGCGCCGCGTAGCGAAGGGAAGAAGCCTGATACGGGCGGTAAGCAGGTGATAAGTTTCCGATAATTCTTAAAAAAGAAATTAGATATGGATTTGTTTGAAAAAGTCAGCGAAGACATTAAAAACGCAATGAAGGCAAAAGACAAAGTTGCCCTCGAAACATTGAGAAATGTAAAGAAGTTCTTCCTGGAAGCTAAGACAGCTCCGGGTGCCAACGATACCCTGACGGATGCCGATGCGTTGAAGATTATTCAGAAGCTGGTAAAACAGGGCAAAGACTCAGCTGAAATTTATACTCAGCAAGGTCGTGCCGATCTGGCTGAAGCCGAACTGGCGCAGGTAAAAGTGCTTGAAACTTACCTTCCGAAGCAAATGACAGCCGAAGAACTGGAAGTTGAGGTAAAGGCCATCATTGTCCAGGTAGGTGCTGCTGGTCCGAAAGACATGGGCAAGGTTATGGGCGTAGCTTCTAAAGCCCTTGCCGGTAAAGCGGAAGGACGTGCTATCTCTGAAACGGTAAAACGTTTGCTGAATAGCTGATATTTAGAAAGAATTGAGCTATCCTGTTCCCGTGCTTGACACGGGATCGCAAAGGCACAAACCGTATCCTATATACTGCCGGTTTTTCTGCGACCCCGTGTCAAGCACGGGGACAAGGTAGTTCATATCTTATACTAACTAAACCATCAGGATATCCCGTTTGTGTATCGATAAATATCCTTTTCTGAATAGACCAACATTCTAATAACTCTTTATAATGATAACCTTTATCTGCTGCCTGGCAACTCTTATTGCCGGCTATTTTATCTACGGTTCTTTTATAGAACGTATCTTCGGGGTGGACCCTTCCCGCACAACCCCAGCTTACACCCATCAGGACGGAGTCGATTACATTCCGATGTCTTCCTGGAAAGTTTTTATGATTCAGTTTCTGAACATTGCCGGCCTTGGTCCGATCTTCGGTGCTATTATGGGCGCAAAGTTCGGTACGGCTTCTTTCCTGTGGATTGTCTTGGGGACGATCTTTGCCGGAGCTGTCCATGACTACCTGGCGGGAATGCTTTCATTACGTCATAATGGAGAAAGCCTCCCGGAGATTATCGGGCGTTATCTCGGAAATAACTTCAAGCAATTCATGCGCGGCTTTACTGTGGTCTTGATGATATTGGTCGGTGCCGTTTTTGTAGCCGGTCCGGCCGGTTTACTGGCGAAGCTGACACCGGAGTATCTTGATGCTACATTCTGGATATTCGTGGTATTTATCTATTATATCCTGGCTACTTTGTTACCGGTTGATAAAATCATCGGAAAGATTTATCCGTTGTTTGCCGTAGCCCTGCTGTTTATGGCAGTCGGCATTCTGGTGATGCTGTTTGTGAACCATCCGCCCCTGCCTGAGTTGACGGACGGGTTAGCCAATAAGCATCCGGAGAATCTACCTATTTTCCCGATCATGTTTGTAAGTATTGCCTGCGGGGCTATTTCTGGGTTCCATGCGACACAAAGTCCGTTGATGGCCCGTTGCATCAAGAGCGAAAAGATGGGACGTCCCGTCTTCTTTGGCGCGATGATTACGGAAGGTATTGTTGCCCTGATCTGGGCTGCTGCTGCAACTTATTTCTATCATAATAACGGGATGGGAGAAAGTAATGCTGCTGTAATTGTAGATAGCATCACTAAAGAATGGCTCGGTACGGTCGGAGGTATCCTGGCTGTCCTGGGAGTTATTGCCGCTCCGATCACTTCCGGTGATACGGCATTCCGTTCGGCCCGTTTGATTGTAGCCGACTTCCTGCATAAGGAACAGAAAAGCATCGTAAGCCGTCTGGTGATTTGTATACCTTTGTTTATTGTGGCGATCGGCATATTGCTCTATAGCCTGAAAGATAAGGACGGTTTCGATATGATCTGGCGTTATTTTGCCTGGACAAACCAGACGTTGGCTGTATTTACTCTTTGGGCACTGACAGTCTTCCTGACACGTTCCAAAAAACTGTACATCGTCACCCTGATTCCGGCCTTGTTTATGACAGCCGTTTGTTCGACTTATATCTTTGTCGCCCCTGAAGGTCTGGGGATGGATGTTACTGTTTCACAAACCGTCGGCTGTATCATCACCGCTATAACGCTGGTGGCATTCCTTTGGTGGAAAAAGAAAAATAAAACAGTAGATTATTAACTTGGACTGTTGCTTCCGGAGCAAGTATTCAATCAACATAAAAAAGGCATTGCCAACTCTTTCGAGCAGCAGCAATGCCTTTCTTATTTTATCTTCCGAAGAACCTGCTTTTGGCGGCTAATCTCCGGGATATGTTCATTAAAGTACCTGGATACCTTCTTCGCGGGCCTGTTCTTCTCCTGAAGGAGTGATCAGTTTGTAACCCTTACCGTGGATGTTGATGATTTCGATTCCGGGATCATCTTTCAACAGTTTACGAAGTTTAGTGATATACACATCCATACTACGGGCATTGAAGTAGTTATCGTCTACCCAAATAGTTTTCAGTGCATAATTACGTTCCAGAATTTCATTCGCATGAGCGCATAACAGGCTCAGCAGTTCGCATTCTTTAGTAGTCAGCTTAGTCACTTTGTCACCGATAGCCAGTGTTTGTTTCTGCGTATCGAATAAGAAATTACCCAGCTTGTAGAAAGGAATGTCTTTCATCTTCTTGCCTTTCACACGGCGAAGGATTGCTTCGATACGAAGCAAGAGTTCTTCCATGCTGAACGGTTTTGTCAGATAGTCGTCTGCACCGATCTTGAATCCTTCCAGAATATCTTCCTTCATCGTCTTTGCAGTAAGGAAAATAATTGGAATATCAGGATTTATAGAACGGATCTCCTGTGCAAGAGTGAAACCGTCTTTTTTCGGCATCATCACGTCTAATACGCAAAGATCATATTTGCCTTTGGTGAAACCTTTGTAACCAGCTTCTCCGTCAGAGAAAAGATCTGTTACATAACCTTTTGCCTGTAAGTATTCTCTTAATAGCATACCCAGGTTTTCGTCGTCTTCACAAAAGAAGATTTTCAGTTTTTCTTCCATAACTAACTTTTTATAAGAGGTAAAGTAATAATAAATTTTGTTCCTACATTTCCGGGTCCCATTTCAGCACGGATCGTACCTTTATGGTCCTCGATAATCTTACGGACGTAAGCCAGTCCCAAACCGAAACCTTTTACGTCGTGTACATTCCCTGTCGGTACGCGGAAGAAGCGGTCGAATACTTTCTTAAGGTATTCTTTCTTGATTCCTATACCATTGTCTTCAACGGAGATCAGCAGCTTTCCGTTGTTGTCGTTCCAGGTTCTTACCATCAATGTAAGCGGCACTTCCGGACGGCGGTATTTCACTGCGTTGTCCATCAGGTTAAACAATACATTGGTGATATGCATTTCATCTACGTAGATGGACGAATCGGTTGCCTGCAAGTCAATGTCGAGTGAGCCATCATACTTTTCTACTTTCAGGACGAAGGTGTTCGCTACGCTGATCACCAGGTCGTTTGCATCTACTTCTTTCAGTTTGAATGCTGCTTTCTGCCGTTCGAACAACGACATTTGAAGCACTTTTTCAACCAGGAAGCCTAATCGCTTCGTTTCATCATTTATCACGCCTGATATATGTTTGAATACATCGGGGCTTTTCGTTATATCCGAGTCTTTCAACATCTGTGCTGCCAGCGAGATAGTGGAAACCGGAGTTTTCAGCTCGTGCGTCATATTGTTGATAAAGTCGTTTTTCATTTCTGACAGTCTCTTCTGGCGGAATACAATATATATGGTAAAGATAAATGTTACCAACAGTATCAGCGAGAAAAGAACAGACGGTACAATAAATGTTACAGAACTTGAAATATAGTCACCTTTTGTAGGGAAGTATACTCTCAGATAATTCAGCTTTGAGGGAGGATCGTTCGGGAACAATACGTACGTAATTATATCAGACGCAATAGGTTCCTTCTTTATTTCCCCACTCTGGTACACGGTTTTCCCGTCTTTGTTTATAACAAAAAATATGAACGGCAGGTTCAAACCATTGTTAATAAATTCTGATTTTAAGTAATTGTTCAACTTCTTAAAATCGACACGCTCCTGAATCGGTTTAAGGTTTGCCGTATTTAATATATTCACCAAAACTTCCTGCATCAAAGCATTCTGATATTTAAGACGGCGCATAAGCGTTTTTTGCAGATCCTGGGAAGTACTGATAATATTATTGGACGTTTGTTTTTTGTCCAGCGATGACAGCGGTTCGAATTTCTGACTGAAACTGTGTAGCTGATCTATTTGCAGTATATTACCGTTGGCGTCCTTTATTTGTAGTTTCTGCTGGGTGATTGTCTGAGCAATCTCTTGGGGATCCTGGTTATTTTGCAGATAATAACTCTCGTCACGCTTAAGATCTTCTTCCAGATATCTCTGCGTTTCATCCAACTCCAGGTTTTTTGAGACCTGGTGCAGGCTTCTTTTGACTGTTTCATTGAATTGCTCGCTGCTTTTTTTGAGTATGATGCTTACGTACTTAACCTGTAGGAAAAGCAAACCAGCAAAAGCAAATGCCATCACAACTGCGAGTAACCAAATCGTAGATTTCCTCATTCTAAATACTTTCTCTTTTTAACAGAACAAATAACGCTCATTTTAGTTTAATATTTACACAAAAAAGGTAAAAATAGCGGGCTGTTTATATTAAAAAAGGTTTACCTGGTACTCCGGTTTTCTTCTTATTGTCTTTTAAAACAACCGTTTATGCTAATTAACATCTGTCTGTGTATATATATGCATCTTCATTTCTGTCTATAAAAACATAATTATTGATTATTTTGTTTCAACTTATGCAAAAAATATGAATTCCGATGGAAGAATTCACATCTCCATTTTCGTGCATACGCGTCAGATAGTATAATGTATAACGGATACAGGTGCTGTTTTATTTTATCCGGCAGTAAAGAACATATGGCTTAAGTACTTGAAACTTCTTAAAAACTTTTGCCGAATGCATTCAAATTTAATTATTAGCTATATCTTTGCTGCTGACAAGAGTTATGCAAGATGGCACAAGAAGGTATTACACAAATTGATGTAAAACAGGTATTACAGCAGAAAGCGCCCTCCGTGGCCGGTAAAATACCCGGTTTTATTGTCAATTATCTGATCCGTACCATTCATCAGGACGAACTGAATGATATCCTAACCCGTTATCATGACAAGGATGGGGTTGATTTTATGCAGGAACTGATCGGTTATTTTGACCTGACCCTGGAACTGGTGAACGAAGAGAACATCCCGGCGGAAGGCCGCTATATTTTTGCTTCCAACCATCCGTTGGGAGGGCTTGACGGTATCTGCCTCTCGGCAGTGATCGGACAGCATTATGACGGAAAGATCCGTTACCTGGTCAATGACCTGCTTCTCTACTTGTCAAATCTAAGGTCCATCTTTGTCCCTATCAACAAACATGGTGCGCAGGGTAAAAACAATGCTCGGTTGATCGATGAGGCCTATGCTTCCGAAAATCAGATTGTGACGTTCCCCGCAGGACTTTGTTCGCGTAAGATAAACGGACAGATACAGGATACCGACTGGAAGAAATCGTTTATCCAGAAGGCAGTCGAACATCAGCGGGATGTCGTTCCGGTATATTTCGAAGGAAGAAACTCTAATTTCTTCTACCGGTTGGCAAATCTGCGCAAGAGGTTGGGTATAAAGATGAACTATGAAATGATTTATTTGCCGGATGAGATGTTCCGGTCTAAGCATAAAACGTTCCGTATCCATTTTGGCAAGCCTGTCCCGTGGCAGACTTTCGATAGCAGCAAGAAGCCGGCCGAATGGGCCGAGTGGGTGAAGGGACTTGCTTATAATCTCAGGAAAACATAGACTCTATAATATATGCAAGACATTATTAAGCCGATTGATCGTGCTCTTCTGAAGTCGGAGTTGACGAAAGAAAAGAAACTCCGCAGCACGAATAAGTCAAACAATGAAATATATATTGTTACAGCCCACGACGCTCCCCATGTGATGCAGGAGATCGGGCGTCTGCGGGAAATCGCATTTCGTTACTATGGTGGGGGAACGGGGTTCCCGGTAGATATCGACGAGTTCGATACGATGGAGGACGCTTATCGGCAGTTGATTGTCTGGAGTCCGGAAGATGAGCAGATCCTGGGCGGTTACCGTTTCTTGTGCGGTTCGGATGTCAAGTTCGATGAGAACGGGAAGCCGATGTTGGCCACTTCGCATCTGTTCAATTTCTCGGAAAAGTTTAATAAAGAGTTCCTTCCTTATACGGTCGAGTTGGGGCGTTCTTTCGTTACTTTGGAATATCAGTCTACACGTGCCGGCGCAAAAGGATTGTTTGTGTTGGATAATTTGTGGGATGGATTGGGAGCTTTGTCGGTAGTCGATCAGAGTTTGCAATATTATTTCGGGAAGGTGACGATGTATAATACGTATAATACGGAAGCACGTAATATGATTCTTTATTTTCTGGGGATGCACTTTCCGGATGCGGATAAGCTGGTGACTCCGGTCTATCCGTTGGAAACCGATACGGACATAGAGAAGATGAAGGAGTTGTTCCGTTATGATAACTTCAAGGACAATTATAAGGTATTGAATCAGGAAGTACGTAAATTCGGTATCAATGTGCCGCCGCTGGTGAATGCCTATATGAGCCTTTCACCGAAGATGCGCGTGTTCGGGACGGCCATCAACCATGAATTTGGGGATGTGGAAGAGACCGGTATCCTGATTGCGATCAATGAGATTCTGGAAGACAAGAAAAAACGTCATATAGAAACTTATCTGAAAGAGGAAGGCCAGACGGCTGACCTGATAAGAAAAGCGGAATAACCTAGGGATGATTTCTGTTCACGAGGGCCTCATAAATGTTTTTGACGCCCTCGTGAATATTTATGAGGACGTCAAAAACAGTCTTTATACTTATAGTCTGACAGAAGACACGTTATCCGTGTTCCATAAACAGGCACATCTATTATTGGCACTAACCCAATTTTTCCTGTTCCTTTTGCTTTCTCCACTCCTCAGCTACTTCGACCAGGCTTTCATACCATTTCTCGCCGAACTTGCGGATAAGCGGTTCTTTCAGGAACTTATATAAAGGTAGTTTCTCTTTTTGTCCTAATATTTCTGCCGCTTTACATATTTTCCAGCGGTCGTAGTTGACAGCCCGGAAGTCTTTGTATTGGGTTACACGGACAGGATAGAGATGGCAGGATACCGGCTTGTAAAAGGACAGTTTCCCTTCACGATAGGCTTTCTCGATAGCACATTTACAAGTACCGTCGCTGTCATAACAGGTAAATACACAATCTTTGTTGTTAACGATGGAGGTGACGATATCACCTTCGCAGTCGATATAGGCTACGCCTTGTTTGTTGATAATTGCCTGGGCTTCGGGTGACAGGTCGTTCCATACGACCGGAAGCGCTTTCTCCAGTTTGGCAATCTCGCTTTTCTCAAGCGGGGCACCGGAATCACCTTCCACACAGCAGATACCTTTGCACTGGGCAAGGTCGCAGATGAAATTTGCCTCGATCAGGTCCAGGCTGACCAGAGTGTCGTCTATTTGGATCATTTTGTTATCAGGGGAGAGGTAATAAATACCCCTCTTCAGGGAGGACATGAAGGTTGGTATTGATATTTACACACCCCCTGCCCCCTCTCAAGAGGGGAAAAGTTACTATTGGTTACAATAATTATTTGATCAATGATTTTCCTGTCATTTCTTTCGGTTGCTTCAGACCCATGATATGAAGGATTGAAGGAGCAACGTCTGCCAGGATACCGTCTTCAACTTTAGCGTCTTTGTTTTCTGTTACATAAACGAATGGAACAGGATTCAAAGAGTGAGCAGTGTTGGGTGTTCCGTCTTCGTTCAAAGCGTGGTCGGCATTACCGTGGTCGGCAATGATGATTACTTCGTAACCATTAGCTTTGGCTGCTTCGACTGTGTCGTTCAGGCAAGCGTCGATAGTAACAACAGCCTTTTCGATGGCTGAGTAAATGCCGGTGTGGCCTACCATGTCGCCATTTGCATAGTTACAAACGATATAGTCATATTTCTTTGTGTAAATGGCTTCAACCAGTTTGTCTTTTACCTCGAAAGCACTCATTTCCGGTTTCAGGTCGTAAGTGGCCACTTTCGGAGACGGAACCAGGATACGGTCTTCACCTTCGAACGGAGTTTCGCGTCCGCCGTTGAAGAAGAAAGTAACGTGTGCATACTTTTCTGTTTCAGCGATGTGCAGCTGTGTTTTGCCGACTGAAGCGAGGTATTCACCCAGTGTATTTTCTACATTGTCCTTGTCGAACAGGATATGAACGCCTTTGAAACTTGCATCGTACGGAGTCATACAGAAATACTGCAAGTTAGGAATAGTCTTCATCCCGGCTTCCGGCATATCCTGCTGAGTCAGGACGATTGTCAGTTCTTTGGCACGGTCGTTACGGTAGTTGAAGAAGATCACAACGTCGCCTTCTTCGATAGTCGCTACCGGCTTGCCGTTTTCTACGTGTACGATCGGTTTGATAAATTCGTCTGTTACACCTTCTGCGTATGACTCTTCCATTGCCTGAACCATATCTTCGCAAGGTTTACCCGTGCCGTTCACGATCAGGTCGTAAGCCTCTTTTACGCGTTCCCAACGTTTGTCACGGTCCATTGCATAGTAACGGCCGATGATGGAAGCGATCTTTCCGCCTGTTGTTTGCAGGTGGTTTTCCAGCTGTTCGATAAAGCCTTTACCACTTCTCGGGTCCGTGTCGCGACCGTCCATAAAGCAATGAACATATGCTTTGTCGATTCCGTATTCTTTGGCAATATCCGCCAGCTTGAACAGGTGTTCCAATGAGCTGTGTACACCACCGTCGGAAACCAGTCCCATGAAATGGATCTGTTTGCCGTTTTCTTTGGCGTAGCTGTAAGCACGTTTGATTTCCGGATTATCGAGGATTGTGTTCTGGCGGCATGCGATATTGATCTTCACCAGATCCTGGTAAACGATGCGGCCGGCACCGATATTAAGGTGGCCAACTTCCGAGTTACCCATCTGTCCGTCAGGTAAACCAACATTTTCGCCGGAAGCCTGCAACTGAGAGTTTGGGTATGTTTTCAACAGTTCGTCCCAGTAAGGAGTGGGAGTGTTGTAGATTACATCATCTTTACCACGGTCGCCGATTCCCCAGCCATCGCAGATTAGTAAAAGTGCTTTCTTGCTCATGATTGCCTTGTTTATATTGTTTATACTTATTAAATATCTAATACCGGGCGCAAAGATAAGCATTTCTGATGTAATATTATTTGCCTTTAAAGTATTACTTTTGCAGGTAGATATGGAAAAGAAGATATACGACAACGATCTGGGAACCATCCTTCTCCGTACTGCCCCGCGAGCTACCCGTTATACGCTGAAAATATCAAAGGGAATGATCACTGCCACTATGCCGGTCGGGGGTGATGAGGGGAGAATGTTGTCCTTTATTGAAGAGAACCGGCAAAAACTTCTGAACGCTCTGAAAAAGCATCCGGCACGTCCGTTGCTGAATGAAACTGCCAGATTGGAAACAACTACTTTCCTGCTACATATTTTCCGGACGGAACGTGCCAATTTTTATATGAAATTGGACAACAGTATCCTGCATATCGCCTGTCCGCTGGAAACCCGGTTTGAATCGGACGAGGTTCAGCTCATATTGAAAGGTTTTCTGGAGAAGGCATTGCGGCATGAGGCAAAACGTCTGTTGCCGGACCGTCTGAAGACGTTGGCAGACCGGTATAAATTGACTTTCACGAGCGTACGGATCATGAACAGCAAAACCCGCTGGGGAAGTTGCAGTACGCGTAAAAGTATCAATCTCTCTCTTTCGCTCATGTTGCTTCCCTGGCATCTGATCGATTACGTCCTGCTTCACGAACTTTGCCATACGGTGGAGATGAACCACAGCGACCGTTTCTGGAAACTCCTGAATGAGATAACGGAAAACAGGGCGTTAATGCTCCGTCAGGAGTTGAAGAAATACTCCATACTGTAACACCTTCCTCCTTCACACCTTATGCGCCGGGAGGCACCGGTGTTGTATTGCGTTTACTGTGCCAGTGAGAACCGTAATGCAACACCGTAGTTGGAGTTGGATGTCGGATAAGATGCATTCGAGATCAGCGGCTCATTGATCTGCAAGTCATAGAAAGCACGCAGTGTCAGTGCACGGCTCAATCCGTAATCGGCGGAGAACTGGATCGTTTTGGCAATATTACCGCTGGTTGCCTGTGTGAAGCTATCCTCGATCTTACGGATCAATGACTGCATCTTGTTGTATGAGAAGTCCAGACGCACGGTCAGGTCATTGCTGAAATCACGCGTTTTCTTCATCTTCAATATCTTGTTGAACTCGGCGAACTTATATCCCAGTCCTATGGTGTACTTATTAGATAGTGCTTCCACAATCTGGTAAGACGAGATATTCAGGTTCAGATTACGCGTTGTCGTGTAATCGGCACGGATCGTGATATTGTTCAACATGGTCGCATCCACTCCCAGCAACGGGCTGAAACTCTCCGTCAGGCTGACGGAAGAGATGGAGTAAGGTGAAGACGGGATAGGAGCTTCGGAAGCATTCTGTGTAAATCCGAGGTTGTCACCCAGTCCGGCATCCACCCAGGTCGAATAAGTTTCGTAGGCACCGACATTGTAAGTACAGCGATACTGATGGGTCAGCATGACCGACTTGAAATGTTTCTTTATGGCCGGAATGCGGATCAGTCCGTCGTAGGTGATACGCCAGTTCGGCAGCATGCTGCGGATAGCCGGGAACGGGGAGGATGAAATCTTATTAGGATCTTTCCCTGTATAAGCGGCCAGGAAGGCCGGGATCAGTACATCGGCCGAGTTATGGCTGACTCCGCCGCCATGTTCTTTATTATATTCTTTACCTCCGTATTGAGATTGTCCCAGGAAACCGGAATTCGGATAGGTTGTTCCTGTATAGCGGCTTTCGAGGCGGTTCGCAATAGTCTCACGGTATTCGATAAACTTATTGAATGTTTCCGATGCATAGTTATTACTTGCATTGCCGACGCCTTTGAAGAAACTACCCAATGCGACAGTCGTCATCGTAAAGTTTCCTCCGGCCAGTTCCGGCATACCGGGATACATATATTGTATATCGGTGTTGCGGGTATCGACGCGGTTGGCATTCAGGTCGATCTTCAGTCCGGTGATAGGCTCCAGGTTTGCCCGGATATTCAGGTTTTTGGCACTGCTCATGACGGCCGGATTGACGTTGCTGGTGTTTTCAACCAGCCAGCCACGGTCTTTGGCGTCGTAGAGGAAGTCACGGTTTACGGCTCCGAAAGCAAAGCCAAGTCCCGGTGTCAGGCCGAAAGGCGAGCGGCCCTGTCCGAAGATATCACCGATCATTGGGGAGAATCCCGGAACCGACATACCGTCGGTCGTCGCATACTGGATATTGATACGGCGTATCATCATCAGGAAGCGGCTGCCATATTCTGCCGTTTTGTAGAGGAAGTCTTCCGTCGCTTTCGGACCCGGCTTGATAGTCAGTTTCAAATGAGCCGTATCCTGGTTCAGGATCATTACCTGTGCAAAGTTGATCGGCTTGTATTTGATGGCATAGACTTTGCCGTCGGCTCCGCGGGCGGTAATGCGCACCTTCTTGGTGAACATACCGTGTTGTACGACTGTTCCGCTGTCCATATTCAGTTGGATATCTCTTTCCAGTTTGATCTCTTTCTGTTCTTTCTTTTTGGTCGTGGTACGGGTGGCCGAGAACTTCTGGTTCACTTTCTTCAGGAACTTGTTCTTGTTGTAAAGCGATTGCAAGTTCAGGCTACCCTGCCAGTCGATCTGGCGCTGGTTGGTAATCGTGTTACCGAGCTCATATTCGGTGTTGGTAATGGCTCCACGGTCCCAGTTATACTGCGCGTTGTAAGTGACGGAACTGTTTACCCAATCCAATACCGGGATATACTGTAACGGCATATTCCAGGTCACGTTGAATGTCTGGTCGTATTTCAAAGGCGTACCCAGGTCGGCGATACTTTGTTTTACGGAATCTTTCCAGATCTGATACTTATCAGGGGCGAGTTCTTTGTTCACCTGTACATACGGCTCTTCGATCCGGGCATTTGTTCCAGAGGTAAAGGTCATGTTCAGGCTGTTCGTGAAGTCCCAGCGCAGGCTGAAAGCACGGTCCCAGTAGAACTCGGAGCTGAAGGTCACTTCAGGTTTGTAGCCGGTGTTTTCGAGGTCGCGCAGCTGCATTTCGTTATAGTTACGCATCATGGCTGTCTGGAAACTGATGTTCGACGGCAGGTAGTTCAGGCTGAACTGCTTGATGTAACGGGTGTAACCGTTGTTCTTCTTCAGCTTCTGGAATGGGCGGAACGGTTTCGCATACGGTGTGTAGTTGTAGGCGAAGTTACCGCGGTAATCCTTGGTCGTTTCATATTCCGTTTCCGGATTCTGCGTTTTCGTCTGGCTGAATGAATAGCCGATCGAGAAGTTTGCCGGGTCGTAAGGCATCGGGGTCTTGCTACGGATATCCGCTCTTACGTTATTGAATGAGATACTCTTGATGACGGTCTGGTCGACAGCCATACTCTTGATAGAGTCTTTTTCGGCTTTCGTGTCGACAGCGTCCAGGGCGTCACTCAGTTTAATATCCTGATCGAGCGGGTTATATTTTGCTTTTGTCTGATCCTTGGAGTAGGCATAATACATCGGGATGCTGACCTTCGCTTTTTCCGGGAAGAATTTACCCCATTCGATGGTCGTAGCCACGTTGTATTGTGTGAAGTCGTCGATGCGGCGTTCTGCCAGTGACTGGTCGAGGGCACCGAAACCAGCTGTTTCGATACGTCCGCCCACATTGACCGTACCCAAGTCGGAGACAGCCACGTTCAGGTTGGCGTTGGCCGCCCAACCGCCTTCTTCGTTAAACTCGCTCAGACGGAGTTCGTTTATCCAGACTTCACCGCTTTTAACTACATTTTGTCGGTTACGGACACCGATCATGATCGTTTTTACCTCCGAGAGGCTCGGGTTACCTACGATGCTGATCGTGTTGCCATTCTCGTCCATTTCTGAATAGACGGTATTGAATGTAATACCTTTGTCTCCTGCCCGTTTCTTCTTGTTGCGGCTTAGTTTAAGGTTGGTCAATACTTCAAGACGGAAGTCAAGCATGTTTTCCGCCGGCCAGATTTCTACGGCCTCATAAGATCCTTTTACCGGGGTAACTTTCAGCGGAACTTCATATTCGTAGTAATTATTTTTATAGTCGGAACCTAAGCGAATGAATACAGACAAATCTCCATTGGCAAGGGATGTGTAATTATCCGCATCTTCAGGCAATGCTTCTGCGTGGGTAAACAGTTGTAACCGTTTGTATTGACGCAGATCGTAATAAGTATTCTTGTAAACGGCACGTGCGTCCTTGGCAGCCAGGTCACTGACCTTCATGGATAATGCCTGTTCGTTCTGACGAGTCAGTTGAGGCTGGCTAGGGTCAGCAACACGGCTTACTCCCGGAGGTGTCATGTAAGGAATAGGAGTCCGTCGGCTGTTTTCTTCTATATTTACAGAAGATACTTCGAGTGTACCATTGAATAATGGCGGAACTTTCGGGTCGGACAGATCCTGCTCGTATGAACGCCATTCACCGCGTACCAGTTCGAATGTTCCGAAACGCAGTACGGTCGGTTTAGAGAATTGCGTCATATACATACGCATAAAGCGAATGCTCTTGAAGTCGCTGATAGCTCCGACAGTACGGTTGTATTGCTTAACAGGGATTTTGAATAGGTACCATTTGGCCGGATTGTTTCTGTTGTTATTTTCGTTATCCCCATTTGGTAATTTGGGATAGGTCGTTTTCATATCCACAATGAAGTTCTTCCCTACTTTCAGGTCTTCCGGACGAATAGATACTTTATATTCGAAATACTTTTCGTTCTTGTTCATGGTGTTATCCTGATTCAGGTCTTCCACATCCGGATTTTTGGAGGCGGATGTGTCGTAACGTTCTCCTGAAGTTCCGCTTTCGGCGGAGTTGCCTTCAGTACCATTGTAACGTTTGTAACGGTTTAAGATACTGACAGTGTCTCTGTCTAATTCCGTACCACGGAAATAACGGTATTTGTCAGTACCCGGATTCCGCAGAGGAGAGTATTCATCTTGTAACATTGCATCTATTAACTCCGGCGATAACTTTGTCATAAGTTTTTCAATAAACTCCTTGTATGCCGGATAATCCCGTTCTTCCTCTGCCGACAAACCGTTGAGTCCGACGTCCTGTCTTGCACGTGCGCCTGACGTATTGTCGAAGGCATAGACTGTGCTCTGCTGCTTCGGAACAAGTCCCCAGACAGTGGAATCTACCCTGCTTCTGTCACCATCGATAGGTAATCCGTTTTCATAGAATTTCTTTCCGTCTTTCAGGACGTCTTCCGATATTTCACCCAGGTTGAAATACAGGTCGCCGCCTTTAGCCGTAATACCTTCTTGTTCTTCATAGAGATAAGGGTCGAGCATCCAGAATTCGATGTATTCGATATTGGCTGTTTCGAAGTCGCTTTGGTCGATCTTACGCATGATACCGCCCCAGCGATTTTCCGGCTTTTGTAATGTTCCGTCAGGATTGACAAAGTCGGCATCCAGGTTGTACGGACCACGTTCATTCGGGTAATAAGCCAGGTTGAGCGCCTGGATCGTACTTGTTTCATTGTAACCCTGGTCTCTGTCCGGGAATAATTCGTCTACATAAATGGCACGGACATAATGGTTGGATAATTGCTCTTTATCATTACGGATATGTGTCGGAGCCTGACTGGAATTTTTACGGTTGAATAACCCGTCCACATAATACCATGCCAGCAGTGCACGGTTTTTACCATATTCTATATCGTTTGTTTTGCCTGCTTCAGGGAAAAGGGCATTAGCGCTATTATCCCAAGGCACGCTGGCGAGTTTCCACGGATACGGATTCAGCAGGTCGAAGCCGCTTTGGGTCGATTCGAAATCGTCCAAATAAGAGTAGCCTCCGCTATATTTGTTCTCATAATGGCCGGCTATCAGGTGGGCAAATTCTCCGGTGAATGCTATCTGGCTGGGTTTTGTCAGGTTCAGCAACGGCAGTTTGTCAAATGTGTTTGTCAGCCATTGGCTTTCCGATTTGTAGGCGATGTTGAATCCCCACAAGGTGTTTTTGATGGATTCGTCACCAAATACCGTTTTGGTTGTCAACGGCATTTCTGACATGTGCATAATGGTGGCTCCCAGCGAGAAGTCGGGATTGAACTGGTAGTTGAGGTCCAGTCCCATCATCGTTTTTCGCTGCATATTGTAGGCCGTCTGGTTTTCCAGCGAGACGCTGACAGGAGTTCCGGCAGCAATGATACTTTCATTCAGGATAGTAACGGTCCCCGATGTATAATCGACCGTATAGTCCACATTTTCCGTTAGTGTGGCACCTGCTGCCGTTACACGTACCGAACCGCGTGCCACGTTGCTGGCTCCCAATTGTATTTCGGATGCGGAAGAGGCCTTATATTCTCCCCGCATGATGAATTTGTTCTTTTCAGCAATCTGACGGGCGGCCGTCTGGGTCGTATCGTATAATTCCTGGAATACATATTTATCGGCAATTGCCGGACTGACAACTTTCTCCAGTTTTTCTTTCAGGCTGGAACCGAAAGGTTCGATAGTCGGGAAAATCACCCTACCGGTGGACGCCTGTACGGTGTATCCTTCCACAAAGTCGAAATATCCGTCCGGATGCGATTCGTTCTGGGCGTTCAGGCGGTCTGCTCCCATCAGGCGTATCCAGATTTGTCTGGACAACGTGTCGGTACGTGCTTCCGGCAGATAGTTTATATAAGTACCGGTCGTATCGCTTTGGTACATGACATCCAGGCGGAACTTTTCTTTCTGGACAGAGTAAGCACCCAGGGAATAGATATTCTTCATCATCAAATCCCAATATTTCATGGGGGGAGACATATTCGTGCCTCTCAGTAACTTCACATACAGGCAGTTGCTGGGATTTGTCGGATTGCTGTCGGAAAACTCGCCGACTCTTCCTGTCCGTTTTCCACTGGCATCGGAATATTCATATTCAAAGGCCACGGCCAGCATCTGTCCTTCCTGTAAACTCATATTCAAGGACAGATATCCCAGTTGTTTGTCGTAGATATATTCGGAGTTCGGATCCAGCAAGCGGGCATTCTCTATGGCCTCATATTCGGAACCTCCGGTGAATCCGGTTAATACGCTTTCTACATCGCTGATTTGGCGGGCACCGGAATAGGTGGTGGTCATTTGGTTGTATAGGTCATTCGCATTATTGGCAGGATATGATCCGTCCTTAATCGGGAATGCACCGGGATTTGCCATATAGGCTGCGTCGTTTTCACCGATGTCGGTAAAAGCGACGATGTTACGAGCCTGGTCGTAGTTACCTCTTGTGTTGGTCACCCAAACTTCCAGTCGGGTAATATTCAGAGTTGCTTTTATCTGAGGCAATTGGCTGACAGCGTCGTTGTATCTGTTGCGGAAGTAGTGCGCCAGGAAGAAGTGACGGTTCGCATCGTACTCGTCGATCTTCAGTTCAAAATCCTTGGTCTGTACGCCACCTTTGGAGTTTACTGTTTTTGATTCCGAGTTCTGCTGTGCGAACAACGCGTTCACCCTCAGTTTACCGAACTGAAGGTCTGCTTTCATACCGAACAAGGCAGCTCCGCCGTTGATCAGCGAGTTGCTTGTCGTCATCGACACGTTACCGGCTTCCAGTGATTTGATGATCTCATCCTCTTCGCCCGTATAAGCCAGTTTCAGCTTTTTGGAATCGAAGTCGAAAGAGGTTTCCGTATTGTAGTTCATGTCGAAATTCACTTTCGAACCGACGGAGGCTTGTACATTCAACTGCACACTTTCGTCGAAGTTGAAAATGGTATTGCTGCGGGCGCGTTCAGGGAGTGAAGGGTCTTTCGTGCTGTTCCGCTTCAAGCCTAATGTGACTTCGGCCGACCCTTGTGTCTTTACACGTACACCTCCGGGACCGAATATACGTTCTGCCGCACCGATACCGAACTGCATATCTGCCAGGTTAAACTTCTTGTCTGCTTCCTTCTGAAACTCTTCTTCGTTTTTCTGGCGGTAGTAAGAACGGAGCGATTCCTGCATGCTGTATTTCTGATATTCTTCCGGACTCAGGTCGATCGGAGTGATCAGGTCTTTCTCCCCTAAACGGGAGCGGACAACATATCGTCCGGTCCTGATATCGTATTCAACGAAGGTTTTCACGTTTTCCGGATCGCGTAAATCTACCGGGGATTTTTTCAAGAGGTCTTTATAGGTTTCATCACCCTCCGGCACGGTTTTGGATACCGGATAGCGGGTTGCCGGGACAGTATCCTTCCCGTCGGGCATGTCGTCTTGTCCTTCAAGTAACTGGATATCCGGCAAGGACGCCGTATAAGTCAGGTAATTGGCATTCAGCGAGAGCATGCCGATCCCGAATAGCAGTATTGTAACCCAGATAAGATATTTAAGAGTCTTCTTTTTCATTTTAAACTGTCAACTGTCACTTGTAAAGGCGGTTCGCGAACAGCCCCTACCTGTCAACTATTAAAGCATTCTGAGTGCACTTTTTATCACTTGTTCCACAGCCAGCATCGGCGAGGTTTTCAGTATTGAACTGACTGCCTTTTGTGAAGCAGCCTTTTGGAATCCCAACATAACCAGGGCGGCCACCGCTTCTTCGGCCACCGCGCCGTTTCCTGCCGTGGCAGCCGTTCCCGTCCCAACCGTCGAATCGCCGGCTTTCACTTTGTTTTTCAGGTCGACCAGGATACGTTGAGCAGTTTTCTGTCCGATGCCTTTTACTGAGGTCAGCGCCGTTTCGTTTTTGTTGGCGATAACCTGGATCAGTTCGGAAGGAGGAAGAGATGACAGGATCATACGTGCCGTATTAGGACCGACACCGGATACCGATGTCAGCAATAAAAACAACTCGCGTTCAGCCTTTTGGGCGAAACCGAACAGCAGGTGGGCATCTTCACGTATTACTTCATATACGTAAATTTTCCCGGTTGGTTTACCGCTGAATGCGCTGTATGTGGTCAGAGATATGTTAAGTTCGTAGCCAATCCCTGCACATTCGATGATCATCTGTGTGGGAGTCAGTTCTACGATATCCCCCTTAATATATTCTATCATTTTGCGTCTCTTCTAGTTATTCGTACCTATTATAACGCAAAATTAAGCAAAAGCGTATATCAGACCTAAAGAAATATTCAAATAGGTGAATAATTATTCTCTTCCCGGATGTTCGGCAGTGAAGGTTTCGAAGCAGCCGCGATCTTGCAGGGTGACATAGCAGCGGCGGTTGTCAGGACCTCCGAATGTGATGTTTGAGGGCTTTTTGCCTTTCAGTTGTATTTCGCGGATTAGTTTACCCTTCGGATTTATAACGGCTACCGTTCCTTTGTCGTAGCGGCAGAGATACAGGTTGCCTTTCACATCGCAACGAATTCCGTCCATGCCGAAGCCTGCGAAGGTGTGGAAAAGCCGTTTGTTTTTGAGTGTCCCGTCCGGCTTGATATCATAGACCCATACTTTGAGTTGTGCAGACTCGTTAACATAAAGTTTTTTACCGTCCGGGCTGACATCGATGCCGTTGGTCGTCCCCATATTGCTTTCCAGCAGGGTCACTTTACCGTCGGGAGTGATCAGCCAGAGTTGCCCTTTCTGGTTCGGCCAGTCCGGATCGCTGGCATAGAGATTGCCGCCCGGGGCGAGGGCGATGTCGTTGGGCTGGTTCATCCGGGACTCATGTGCATACGTGCTGATCGCTTTGGTCTGCATGTCGACTTTCAGGATATTATGACCGGTGTAATCGGCAACCAGCATGTCGCCGGCCTTGTTGAAGCGGATGCCGTTGCCTGTCGAACCTTCGGGGAGTGTCACGAAGCATTCGTGCGAGCCGTCTGGACGTACAATGCCTATCGTTCCTTCTTTTCCGTAGTTAACGGCATACAGATTGCCGGCTTTGTCGGTGGCCGGGCCTTCTATTCCGTTGGTGAAAGTACCTTCCGGCAGTAAATCGGCTGTTTCCCGCTGCGCGGAGGTCTGTGCGCTGGCTGCCAGTCCTACGAACAGGCAACTCATGATTGTAAGGAACATTGTACGTGTTTTCATATCAAATCTATTTTATTGTTTCCAGAATCCCGGAACAAGTAATGTCAATACAGTAAATATCTCTAAACGTCCTGTCATCATCAGTAAGGAAAGGAACCATTTGGATACCACCGGAACTTCCGAGAAGTTGTCTACCGGCCCCAGTTTGCCAAGTCCCGGCCCGACATTGCTGATGGCTGAGACGGCAGCGCCGATCGACTCTTCAAAACCCAACCCGTCGAGCATCAGCACGGCACAGCTGAGTACGATCAGTGACATATAGGCAAAAGCGAAAGCCAGTACGCGGTGTACGACCTCGCCGGATACGATATGTGAATCCATCCTTACCGGGATAATGGCATGCGGATGGGTTTGTTTCTTGAATTCGTTGAACAGGTTTTTGGAAAGGATCACGAAACGTCCCATTTTCAGTCCTCCGCAGGTCGAGCCGGCGCAACCGCAGATGAACATCAGTATCAGGGCGATCATCCAGAAGAAAGGTCCCCAGGGAATATAATTCTCTGTCGCGAAGCCGCAGGTCGAAACCAGCGTAACCACCTGGAAAGCAGCCTGTCGGAAAGCTGTCGGAAAGTCTGTAAAGAATCCGTGATACATGATCCAGCCGGTTGTTATTCCCGTCATGATCAGGACGAACCAGAAGAACCAGCGAAACTCTTCATCGAAAAACAACTTCTTTATATTTCCGTTCAGGCAGAAATAGATCAGGGTGATATTAGTCGCCCCGATAAACATAAATATCGTGATAACATATTCTATATAAGCCGAATGCCAATAAGCGATACTGGCGTTCTTGGTGGAATAACCGCCGGTAGAAATCGCTGTCAAGGCATGGTTTACCGCGTCATATAAATTCATCGGGCCTATCCATAACAACCCGATCAGCAGGACGGTAAGGAACACGTAAACACCCCACAGGCGTTTGGCGACCTGTGTTACACGCGGGCGGAACCGTTCGTGTGTGATCCCCGGCGTTTCGGCATTAAACATCTGTGTCGCTCCGCCTCCCAGGATAGGCATCAACGCTACGGTAAATACGATCATACCGATACCTCCCTGCCATTGAGTGAGGCTTCGCCAGAACAGGACGCCTTTAGGCAGAGCTTCTATATCGGTGAGAATGGTCGATCCGGTGGTCGTGAAGCCTGACATGGTTTCAAAGAAAGCATCCGTTATATTGTCGATATATCCTCCCAAATAGAAAGGCAACATTCCCAGCAACGAGAGCAGCAACCAGGTAAGCGTAACCGTCAGCATCCCTTCCCGTCGGCCGGCTGTGTATTCGTTTGCACGGAAACCGATGGCATAGAGCGATATGCCGACCCCGAACAGGATTCCGCTGGAGATAAGCAATGGATAGAAATCGCCTCCTTTGTACAGGAAAGCGACCACTGTTGCCATCAGCATAAACAGTGTTTCGAGGATGCACATCATCCCCAGCATTTTTATTATGAAACGTATATTCAGTAACATACTAAAACATACTAATTAAAATAATCTTCCAGTTTACGCATGGCAGTCTCCAGGCAGAATACCACCACGTGGTCGTATGCCTGTATCTGTGTGTCACCCTTAATCATCATCGGTTCGCCGTCGCGTATCAGTCCGCCCAGCGTCAGGTCTTTCGGCAGGTGCAGGTCTTTCACCTGTTTGCGGGTGATCTTCGAATCGGGGCGTGCCACCAACTCGGCCACGTCGGCATTGGCAAAGGTCAGGAACTTCACGTTCGACACGTCGGCATCCAGCAGGAACTGGTAGATATGACTGGCGGCAATCAGCTTCTTGTTGATTACCGAACCGATATCCATATTCTCGGCCAGCGGGATATAGTCGATATTCTCGATCTTGGCGACTGTTTTGAATACGCCGAAACGTTTGGCAGCCAGGCAAGCCAGGATATTCGTACTCGAATTGTCTGTCAAAGCGACAAACGCCTGTGCGTCTTTGATCCCTTCCTGCATCAGTAGCTCCGTGTCGCGTCCGTCTCCGTTGATGATCAGGACATTGCTCGGCACTACCTCGGCTATGCGGTGACTTTTCTCTTTGTTTGTTTCCAGTATCTTTACGCGGATATTGTTCGGCAGGTACTGGCTGGTGCGGATAGCGATGCGGCTGCCTCCCATGATAAAGATTTTCTTTACTTCCGGGTTTTTCTTGCCGGCATGCATCTGCACGTCTTTGATATGTTCTTTGGTCGTCGTAAAGAAAACGATATCGCCGGGCAGGACAAGGTCGGTACCGCGGGGGATAATCGTTTCATATTGCCGTTTGATGGCAACGATATGGTACAGCTTCTGTTCGTTCAGCAGTTCGGCCAGTTGTTTGTTCACCAGGCGGGAGTTTTCGCGAACCTTCACCCCGATAAGGATCAGGGCTCCTCCGAACAGTTCCCAGTACTGGCGTGTCCACGGGCGGCGTATCGCGTTGACGATCTCTTTGGCCGCCAACATTTCCGGATAGATCATCGAGTGGATGCCCAGCTTTTCGAACAATTCTTTGTTTTTAGGCAACAGATATTCGTAGTTGTTGATACGTGCCAGAGTTTTGCGTGCTCCCAGCTTGGAGGCCAGGATGCTTGCCGCAATATTCGTTGTCTCTTCCGGAGTAACGCTGACGAACAGGTCTGTTTTCTTTATGCCGGCTTCTTCCAGGTCGCGGATCGAAGTCGGATTACCAACCATAGGAAGTATCTCCATATTGGTGTTGGTGATGTTCAACCGTTCCTCACTCGGGTCCATCAGGATGATATCCTGTTTTTCCTGCGATAACATCTTTGCAAGATGCGTACCCACTTCGCCTGCCCCGGCAATAATAATCTTCATTTTATCAATTGTTACTCATTCCACCTGCCGCATCGTCCGGCAAATCGTCATTAATAATTAATCGTTCATCATCTTTCGGATTTCTCCGGCTATGCTGCCGGCATCCAGGCCGCACAATTTGTATAACTCGGGGATCGACCCGTGTTCAATGAATGTGTCGGGTATACCGATGCGTTTCACCCGCGGAGTATATCCGTTGTCTGCCATAAATTCAAGAACCGCACTACCCAGTCCGCCCTTTACTACACCATTCTCTACGGTAATGACGCGTTTGAACTTTTTGCCTATTTCGTCCAGTAATTCTTCATCGATCGGCTTCAGGTAAATCATGTCATAATGTGCAACCGATATTCCTTCACCGGCTACTTCTTCAATTGCTTTTATCACTTCGTTTCCAATCGGTCCGATAGATAAAACAGCGATATCGTCTCCTTCGCTCAATTTCTTCCCTTTTCCGATGGGCAGGACATGCATTTCGTTACGCCAGTCCTTTTTCTCGCCTTTCCCCCGCGGGTAACGGATCACGAACGTGCCCGTAGCTTCCTTGTAACCGGTGTACATCAGGTTCCGCAAATCCAACTCGTTGAGTGGCGAGGCAACCGTCAGGTTGGGTATCGGACGGAGGTAAGCCAGGTCGAACACCCCGTGATGCGTGGCACCGTCTTCGCCGACCAGTCCGGCACGGTCCAGGCAGATCACCATATGCAGTTTTTGCAGGGCGACGTCGTGTATCAGGTTGTCGTATGCCCGCTGCATGAAAGAGGAGTAGACATTGCAGAACGGGATCATTCCTTCTTTTGCCAGTCCGGCGGAGAAAGTCACCGAATGACCTTCGGCTATCCCGACATCGAAGGCCCGTTGAGGGAATGCCTTCATCATATAGATCATAGAGCTTCCGGTCGGCATGGCGGGAGTGATACCCACGATCCGCTCATCCTTTTCCGCCAGTTCCACCAGCGTATGTCCGAAGACGTCCTGATACAATTGCGGCTCATCCAGGTTGTGCACGATGATGCGCTGGCCTGTCTCCTTGTTGAATTTGCCCGGTGCATGCCATTCGGTAGCCGATTCCTCGGCAGGCTTGAACCCTTTTCCTTTCTTTGTCTTGATATGCAGCAGCTTGGGGCCTTGCAAGTCTTTTATATCGTTCAGCAGCTTTATCATGTAGTTCACATCGTGCCCATCTACGGGGCCGAAGTAACGGATGCTGAAACCTTCAAACAGATTATGTTGCTGGGTGAGCAGTGCTTTCAGGCTGTTGTTGAAGCGCAGGATATTCCCCCGGCGGTCATTGTTGATGAGCTTCATCTTCCGCAGGCCGCGGTACACGTCGTAACGCATTTTGTTGTAAGCCTGGCTGGTCGTGATATCAACCAGATACTGGCTCAATCCTCCGACACAGTTGTCGATAGCCATATCGTTGTCGTTGAGGATAATCAGCAGGTTGTTGGGGTTGGCAGAGGCATTGTTCAGCCCTTCGAAGGCCAGTCCTCCGGTCATTGCCCCGTCGCCGATCACGGCTATTACGTGGCGGTCGTGTTCCTCTTTCAGCTCCGAGGCGACCGACATACCCATGGCTGCCGAAATGGAGTTGGAGGCATGTCCGGCAATGAAAGCGTCATACTCACTTTCTCCCGGGTTGGGGAAACCGCTGATCCCTTTGAATTTCCGGAGCGTATGGAAAGCCTCCCTGCGTCCGGTCAGGATTTTGTGCCCGTAAGCCTGATGTCCGACGTCCCAAACGATCCGGTCGTAGGGCGTATTGAAGACATAATGCAGGGCGACGGTCAGTTCGACAGTACCGAGGCTGGCTCCCAGATGGCCGGGATTTTCAGAAAGTATATCTATTATGTATTGCCGCAACTCTTCACATACCTCGCCCAATTTCTCCTGAGGCAACTTGCGTAAATCCTCGGGATAATTAATGACGTTTAATATATGTTCATCCTTGCAATCTATCATGTCCGCTAATTTTTGTGGCAAATGTAAAGAATTAACGGCACATAAAATAGTTTTGGCAGCGCATTTTCTATTTTATTTTAATACTCTCGTTTTAGCTTCGCCCTTATCCGGCTAAGGCTTACCGGGGTGATTCCCAGATAGGAGGCGAGGCATTCCAGCGGCATTCTTTGCAGTAAATCCGGATTGTCTTTCAGCAGTTCCCTGTAACGTTCGGATGCGGTTGTAAACAGGAGGGAGATAAGCCTTTCCTCTGTTTGCAGGAATTCTGTTTCTGCAAATTTGCGTCCCCAGTTGGCGATATGTATATCTTCTTCGAATAACTCATAGAGTTCTTTGCGTTTCAGCATATACAGCACCGAGTTTTCCATCAGTTCGACAGTTTCATATCCTTGCTGGTTGTTCACGTAGTTTTTCAATGAAACGATGGTGCTGCCTTCCCTGCCGATCCAAAAGGTTACTTCTTTGCCGTCGACAGGGATATAAGCTCTTGCAATCCCTTTCTCGATAAAAAACAGATTTGTCTCGGTTTTGCCCGTTTCCAATATGAGGTGGCCTTTAGGATATGTAACCTTTGACAAGAGCCTCTTCAGCTTGTCTACTGAAGATTCCGGCATCGGGTATATTTTGTTTATGATCTCGTGTATATCCATAGGTTATCCAATCGTTTTTACAAAAGTACTAAAAGTTACCTTTGAAAAAGGATTTTTTTGCAACCTTCTGCCGTTATTTCTTATCAAATGTAAAGAGCCGGTGAGAGGGGGCAGCTTAACTTTGCAGCCAAATTTTAAATGTCGGAGTTTATGAGTTGGATTATATTGATTGTTGCGGGATTGTTGGAGGTATGTTTTGCCTTTTGTCTGGGTAAGACCAAGGAGACGGTAGGAAATGAATATTATCTGTGGGGAATAGGATTTGTGGTCTCCGTAACTCTGAGTATGTATCTTTTGGCAAAAGCGACACAGACTTTACCGATAGGTACAGCTTATCCGGTATGGACCGGTATCGGAGCTGTCGGTACGGTGTTGGTCGGGATTCTTTTTTTTCATGAACCGGCTACTTTGGGACGGTTGTTTTTTATTACGACTTTAATCGTCTCCATCATAGGGTTGAAGATGGTTTGATTTTCTGAATTTTGCGGTTCGGTGAAGGCGAGTATGACCTCTGATATGACTAGTCAGACAGATTTGTGGGGAGAAAATTTGTAGAGTATGATTAAAGCGGTTATGAGGGAAAATAATGTAGTCAGGTATTTGGGTAAGTCTGATTTCCTCTCTGCCTCTTTTCTGATCTCTTTTGTTTGTTTCGACTGCCTCTCCAATTGTTCCTCATATTGCCATACGAGCGTTTGCAGACTATCGCAGGTGGCGGAGATGAATAATGTGTCGCGAAGATATTGGATTTCAGCCGTTGCCTGTCCGCTTTTTTGGATAAAGGCGGCGCCGGCTGGCAACTCTTTGAGGGTTGCAACCGGAATGGAAAGGCCGGCACGGCTTTCGGGGATTCGGGCCGTTTGAACTGTCAGGCGGCTGGTTTGCAGCAGGCTGTCGGTCTGCTGGTAAAAGGAAGCGGTGTGTTTGTGGCTCGAACAATTTGCGAAAAATAAGATGATGAGAATGAATAGGCTGAATTTCATGGAGGTAATAAAATTGTTTATGCATTTTTATCTATAAAGTACCTGCCGGCGGTTAAACCCTTCGCGATAAGACAGATGGAGGAACTTTTTGCGGCGGTAGAGGATTGCCTGGTCGAAATCGAGACCGGAGGCTTTCAATATTTCCAGCAGCTTTTCCGGCCCTTCGGCGATGTAGCAGTCGGCCGCTTCGCCTTTCGTATGTTGCGAATTTTTGATTCCGCCGACCAGCAGGTTGACCGTTTCGTTGCGGTAGCCGCTTGTGACGGCGATTGCACTGCCGTAGCGGTTGCGAAGCGGTTGGAGCAGATAGGTCGCGAGGTTTTTTAATGATTGGAAAGCCAGAGGGCCGGGTACGTTTTCAAGTCCGTGTTCGATGGCGATACGACTGTAAGTGAGTTCTTCGAAGGTGAAATTTCTACTAAGGTTCATTGATTTTGTTTGTATTTATAATCGACTCCGAACAGCGCCCCGGCAAACGTTGCAGTCTCACCGAAGGCCACCAGCACACTGTTGTGAATCTCTCCCAGCGGAGCCGTCCAGAAGCCGAAAAATAAAAGGAGGATGCCGGCTGCGGTCAGCAGCACGGCAATCCATAATTGTACACTGTGTTTGATTTTCAATTTTCAATTAACACGCTATGGTTCGCCCAGATATTCAAAGACGAGCGTCACCTGTTTAGGAGTTAAAATCTTTTGTCCGTTGTAATAGCCCGCATCTGTGAGGGCCTGCATGAGCGGTTTGTTATACACGAGCCAGCGTTTCAGTTGCACGCCGGCGCTGCGGATGCTGCTGTGCGGAAAATACATCGCACTCAGTTCTTTAATAGAAAGCGTTGTTGGTTTCATCGTGATAACAAAGATAATGAAAATTTTTCAATTAGCCGGGTTACTCGATTTCCGGTCTGTCGCTGCCTCCGCCGCCCCCTTCGGAGCCGCTGCCTTCGTCTTCCTTCTTTTCGGTAGAGGTGAAGGCAACCAGCTTTTTGGTATTACGCAGGGAGGCGCCGGGTGTGAAGATCACACGTGCCCCTTTCACGTCGGCCTGGGTGAACGACTTCTTGTCGCTTGCGCCGTTGCTGGACAACGAGAGGCGGAAATTACCGAACTCACCTAACTGGACGATACGTCCTGCACGCAGCTCCATGTCGAGGATGAAATTAAGGTTATCCAATACCGCTTTTACGTCGGCGCTGGAGACGGTAGATCGCGCTCCGATCATGACACACAATGTATCCATGTCGGTATGCCCGTTGTAGTCCGGTATCGCATAAATTTTTTCCTGTGCTGCACCGCCTTTCAGGTCGGTCACTTTTCTTGTTACTAATTTGTAGCCCTGGGCCATCGTTTAATTAATTGTTTTTAAGGTTGATACTTTGATGTTTCGTCTGATTGACAATGCAAAGTTACGACCGGTCGGATAGGCGGAGTTGAGTTGTGTGCAGATAGGTGCAGATAAGTCGTTTTTTCAGATAAATTCGAACAAATAACTATCGTTGTTTTCGTCGAGGATGCCGTTTTGATGGAGGACATCGTAGACGTTTTCGAATGATTTTGTGCCGAAACCTCTGAGGCACTTCAAATGATGCATCTTGAATATTTTGATTTCAACCAACAGTTCTTTGAGCGTACGTATATCTACGGCACATAAACCGAACAGGACACGGTTGTTAAAATCAAACTTGTAAACGGGTTGCAGGAGTATTTTCATCATGTCTTCCAGAAGCATCGGGGTAAGTTCATACCTGTCGACTTCTTCCGGAGGAATATTGCCTTTGTTACGCCATGACTCATAAAGTAACGACCGTAACCGATTGTTATCATACTCCAGGGCCATATTTTTTACGGTCAACTGATTTACTAATTCTGTCTGCGCGGAGAGTTGTGCTCGCAACTCGTCTTCCGGTGTTTCGTTTTTACTGTGTTGTGTCATAACGTTATTATATTTAAAATGAACTGCCTATCCCCACGGACGGGCAGTTCTTACTTAACCGAAATTAAATTAATCAGGCTATCACCTGAAATTTATACCCCTCTTTTAAGTATAGTGAGTTCGATAAAGTCAAAAACAATGATCTTTTGTGTAAGATTATAAGATTGAAAGACGGCAGTTTAGGGCATAAAAAAAGCGTGTGACTGCCGCTATTACCTATCAACGAGGCATCCCCATGCCCACAAATCAGATAATAGACAACAGCCCACGCTATATTTATACACATAAGTATATACAACTAGCATGGGCATTTTGTTGCTATTATTCCTGATTTGTAACTAAATGGGGATTTTCGTTGATCGGAATAATACCTTATAAAATGCTTAACTTATAATTTATATCATCGTAAATCCGCCACCGCTGTAACAGACCTTCATACGACATTGCAAATATAACCTTTATTTATAAACAAACCTTGTTTATCTAAACTTTTTTCAATCTGACACCTTATTTCTGAAAGCCAGTCTCGAATTTTACATTATCTTCCCTTCCCTGTTTCACCCCATC
>ERZ791830.236-NODE-236-length-68990-cov-13.105172_pt1 | contig 68990 bp, 62 predicted proteins | sample MGYA00509945_ERZ791830 | MGnify/ENA primary metagenome ERZ791830 (study PRJEB30046, sample SAMN00792021) | human gut metagenome | study: EMG produced TPA metagenomics assembly of the A metagenome-wide association study of gut microbiota in type 2...
TGCGTTGTTTTTGTTCTGTATCGTTTTCAAGGTTCGTACCGGTCTCGCAAGCGCCTTTGTGGCGGCTCGCGCAACCAGCTTTGTCAGTATACTACTTTTTCGCCCGCCCGTCAAGAGGTTTTTTGAAGGTTTTTGCGGTTTTTTTGCTTCTTTTTCATTTTCCGAACGATAATCACAATTTTCAGCGCTCATCGTTCGGAAATCTGCGAACCTTTCAGGTGATTTCCTTTTGGTTTATTCGTCCGACTCGTGCCGAGCAGGAGTCACCCTCCCGCCCGGCACGTCCGCATCAATCCACCGCGTGATCAAGCATCACGTTTTCACCGCTCCAAATCCGCTTCGCCGTCCACGGAATCTCCGGCTTCGACCAGAAATCCGCCGTCGGCGCAAGCCCCAGCGGCAGAAACACGGTCAGGCATAGATACAAACTGCCGACGCAGATGTACCCCTCCGCCAAGTCCGGCTGATAGCCATACACGCCCGGCTGAAGCCACCCCTGCGCGTCGAACATCGCCGGATGCTCCGTCACCTTGCGGATGCACGCCGTCAGCGCCGTCCGAACCTGCTCCGGCGGCAGTTCATTCGGCAGAAAATCTTCCAGTGCTGCCTGTGACAGCAGCTGGAACGCGCCGAAGCGGTAGGTAATCGACCGCCCGATGACCGGGTAACTGCCGTCGGCGTTGATGTTTTTCTCCAGCTCCGCCGCATACCGTCCCGCGCGGTGCTCCACCTGCTTCAGCAGCTCGTCATAGCCGCGCCCGACATCCGCGAACGTCCGCAGCACATCAACATACATCGGCTGAATGACAAAGCTGTTGTAGTAATCCCAGCGGAATTTCGGGCCGTCACCGTATACGCCGTCACCCAGATACCAGCTTTCAAACATGTTCACAGCGTAATCCACGCGCGTCAGGTCGTAGTCGCTTTCGCCCATCACGCACAGTGCCGCCTCCACCATTGCGGAGAAGAAGAGCCAGTTCATCACAAACGGGGTGAATTTCCGCGTCGCACGCAGGGCACCCACCAGATTCCGCTTCGTCTGCTCATCCAGCGCATGGAACAGCTGCTTTGGGGCGCGAACGATGCCGTGCGCCAGGAACGCCGCGTCCACCAGCGCCTGCCCATACCCTTCTGTGAAGTTCATGAAGTCCGGCGATTCCGGATTTACCGCGTTTGCAATTGCCTTGCGGGTCAGCTCGCGGTGTTCCGTCTGAATCTCCGCTTCTTCGCCCGTCAGGCCATCCAGTTCCAGCCACGGCGCAATGCCACAGACCGTCCGCCCCAGCGCTTCGAGGTGCATATACTCCGCCCGGTCGGGATGGAACATCATCGGCATGTTCTGCTTCAGCGTCCCCGCCGCCAGGTTTTTCAGCACCGGATCAGCAATTTTCAGCATTGTTTGCAGCCAATACGCTCTTGCTTCCATCTTATTTGCCTTCCTTGTCGCATCCGTAGACTTCCCATTCGGTCAGCGCAGGGAATGCCGACGGGTCGTCGCTTTTCTGCATTCGCTCCAGCCGCATCCAGCGCACCGTGTGTTTTCCCAGCGGGATGATTTGCCTCTCGCCCGTCTTTTGCAGGTCGAACGCGACTTCCGCGCCATCGGACAGTACGACGTGTCCGCTGACCCAATACGCGTCATGCGGAAAATCCGCGCGGAGGATGAGTGCCATTGCATCCACCATCACCTCGCGCCCGAAGTCAATGCAGCACCACGCGTCTTCCCGCGCGCCGATGCCCCAGCTGCCAAACGGCCACTCGCCGTGATAATTGTTGCAATGCAGCCCGTTGATGGCGTTGCGCGCGCAGAAGCACGCCTCATTGCGCGTTTCGACGTTCGCGGTGATATGGGGGAAGAAGTCCGTTTCGCCGCGCAGATCCGCCGGATTGCAGGCAATATCGCGCCGCCCATTGATTTCCTCCGTCGTCATTGGGCGCGCCGTAATGACGTGCCGTTTCGCCTCAAACGCGCCGGGCGCATATGCCAGCCGATGTTCCCCCGCCGGAACGCGCCATGTCATCCGCCCGTTCGGCAGATACACTTCGCCCGGCAGCAGTGTCACGTCCATTTGCACACACAAATGCTTTTCGTCCGCAAGGATTTCCACCGTGTCGCCGTCTTCATAGACCCGGTCGATGCACAGGCGCGCATCATCCGCACTCTGTGCTGAGGCAATCATCGTCCCGTCTGCCGCTTTTACCAGAATTGTAATCATGCTATTCCTTTCACCGCCAGAGCATTGGGTCGCTGCCCGTCAGCTTCGCCAGCGCCTCCACAAGGAAGTAGTCGCCATAGGTGATGTTCGTGTGCCGCCCCGCGCCGTCGTCGTGGTAGCTCGCAGTGCATTTTGTCAACAGTCCGCAGCTGTTCTGCGTCCAGTCGACGCAGTGCTCAAGCAGACCATCCACCAATCGAACCGCCGCCGCGCGATACTCCGCCTTGCCCGTGATTTTCGCCAGTTCCAGCAGTCCGCACGCCGCCACCGCGCCCGCGATATTGTCGATGCGCTCCTCATCCTTCGGCTGGCAAAAGTCGCAGTCGGTCAGTCCGTCCGGGCGGATATGCCGGATGAAGTTCGCCGCGATTTTCTCCGCCGCGTCCAGATATTCCGCATTGCCGCCATTAAGGTGCGCCAGTGTAAAGCCGTACAATCCCCACGCCTGCCCACGGCTCCACTGCGAACCGAGGCAGTATCCCTGTCCGCCGTATTCCTTGACGTGCTTGCCCGTCTCCGGGTCGAACTCGATAATGTGGCTGACCGATCCGTCCGGGCGCAGGAACTCCCGCAGTGTCGTCTGCGCGTGAATCTGCGCGACTTTCGCGAATCGTGGGTCGCCCGTCTCGCGGGTTGCCCACCAGAGCAGGGAAAGATTCATCATGCAGTCGATGATGGCAAACCCGCGCTGGTCAGGGTGATTCCACGCGCGGATGAACCCCGCCGGGTTGAAGCGCCCCATGAGAAGGCTTGCCGCGTGAAGCGTGTCGGTTTTCGCCTGTTCGTCGCCGGTCAGCTTTGCATCCGCGCCGCAGGACAGCAGGTACATGAAGCCAACGTCGTGGTTCAGGCAGCGGAACGTGCGGAATTCATCCGTAAGGAGCTTCTCCACGCGCCGCGCTTCTGTCTGGAACTGTTCATCGCCCGTCGCGCAGTGCAGCTGCCACATCAGCCCCGGCCAGAAGCCGCCTGTCCACCAGCTGTTGCCGTCGTAGGGGGATGCAACCCAAGCACCGTTTTCGCTCTTATACGGGATGATGCCTGCGTCCGCCGCCAGTTTTGCGCTCCAGCGGAACTTGTCGGCTGCCTGCCGCATGGCTTGCGTGTATTTTTCCACTCTTTTTCCCATCCTTTTTGATAAAGGGCAGACAGGGAATTTCCGCCCGTCTGCCCTTTTGTTTTCCTTCCTATTTTACCCCTTCAGGCCGCTCGTTGCAATGCCTTCGATGAAGTATTTCTGCAAGCAGAGGAACACCACTGACACCGGCAGCAGCGACACCAGCGACGCCGCCATGATAAGGTGATAGTCGCTCGTGTACTCCTGAATGAAGCGCCGCAAGCCGACCTGAATCGTCTTGTTCTCATCACGGGTCAGGTAAATCATCGGGCCCATGTAGTCGTTCCAAGTGCCAACGAAGGTGAAAATCACCAGCGTCGCAATCGCGGCAGTAGACAGCGGCAGCATGATTTTCGCCCAGATGCCGTATTCGCTCAGCCCGTCAATGCGCGCCGCTTCGCACAGTTCCGTCGGAATACCCTGATAGAACTGGCGCATCAGGAACACGCCAAACGCACTGAACGCCTGAAGGACAATCATCGCCAACAGCGTGTCATACAGCCCCATCGAGCGCATCATGATGAACTGCGGCAGCATATACGCCTGCCACGGCACAGCAATCGTCGCGATATACGCCACGAACAGCAGGTCGCGCCCCTTAAAGCGCAGCTTTGCAAACGCATATGCCGCAAAAGAGGACGTCAACGTCTGCAGGAACGTCACTGCCAGCGCGATAATCGCCGTGTTCTTGAAGTACGTCAGCAGCGACACGCGTTCCCAGATAACTCGGTAGTTTTCCCAGTGGAACGTTTCCGGAATCCAGCGGATGGGGTACTGGAATACTTCCTGATCCAGCTTCAAGGAGGAGGAAAGCATCCACACAAACGGAATCAGCGTAAACAGCGCCATCGCAATCAGCACCGTATACAGCAGCACACGCCCTATCACCTTCATGGCCGGGTTGTCCTTGCGAATCGCTTTTTGATGGGTAACAACAGCCGTCTGACTCATGGTGTTCTTCCTCCTTTCTTAGTCGTTGGCGAATTTCTTTTCGTTTGCAAACTGGATGATGGTCACAATCAGGACGATGACAAGCAGCACCATGGCAATCGCGCTCGCCTGACCGTACTTGATGTTGTTGAACGCCACGTCGTAGATGTACGTCACAAGCATCTTCGTCGCGCGTCCGGGGCCGCCGTTGGTCATGATGGCGACCGTGTCGTAAATCTTGAAGCTGCCAATGACCAGCATGATGGTGCAGAAGAACGTCGTGGGCTTAATCTGCGGCAGGGTCACATTGCGGAACTGCTGCCACTTGTTCGCGCCGTCCACCGTCGCCGCTTCGTAGAGTTCGCGCGGAACGCCTTGCAGCGCAGCGAGGTAGATGACCATGTAGTAGCCCATCGAGCGCCACACGCTGACAAGGATAATCGCCCACATCGCCATCGTCGAGTCCGCGGTCCACGATTTGTTGAAGTTGATGCCCAGCGCCATAATCATCTGATTGACCGGGCCATCTTTCATCAGCATGAAGTTCCAGCAGACGCAGATAGCGACCATCGAGGCGACATAGGGGAAGAAGAAAATCGTGCGGAACGCGACCGCGCCCTTCGCCTTGTTCAGCGCCAGCGCCAAGGCAATCGCGCACACCAGCGTCAGCGGCACGTTAATCAGCGCATAGAATACGGTGTTCTTCAGCGCAATGCCAAGGTCAACGCGGTTGAAGAAGTACAGATAGTCGCCGTTTGCCCACTTGCTGGCAACTTTGTCCACCTTGAAGATTTCCGCGAAATTCTGCAGTCCGACAAAATGGGCATTGCTGATGTCGCCACCGTTCCACTCCACGAACGCCAGCAGGATTGCGCAAACTACCGGGACGAGCGTGAAGATAGCAAACCCCAGAAAGTTCGGCGCGAGAAACGAGTAGGCAATGAGGGTATTTTTCTTTTCCAGCCTGCTCATCTTGTGTTTGCGCTGCTTGGCAGCAACCTCCGCCATAGTTGGACTCCCCTTTCAGCCTGATTTTCCGAAAAATCGACAACAGGCGGGAAGAGCGAGTTTTGGTCGCCCTCCCCGCCCACTGGCTTATGGATGCTTGATTTGCTTGCGGATGCCGATTACTCGTACAGTTCCGCCACGCGCTCGTTCATTTCCTCGATGCCTTCATCGACGGAGATTTCGCGCGTCATAATCATGGTGTGTTCTTCGTTCAGGATGGTCTGGATTTCCGCCAGCTTGTCGCTCACGCCGATTTCGATGGAAACCATGCTGGGCAGCAGCGCAGCCTTGGAGTTCTCATCCTTCGGGAAGCCATCCACAGACGCCAGCACTTCCGCAACTTCCTCAGAGACCCATGCCGGACGGTTGCCGCAGCCAGCGGTGACCTTCGCGCCTTCCGGGCCGCACAGCCAAGAGACGTATTCCCAAGCCAGATCCTTGTGTTCGGACTTCTTGTTGATCATGATACCGGTCAGGTTGCCGAAGGAGGAACCCGCCTGCACACCTTCCTTGTGCGGCAGCGCGGTGATGCCCCATTCAAAGTCGCACAGACCATTCTTGATGTTGTTGATGAGGGTCGCGACGTACCAGTAGCCCATGGGCATCATGGCGGTGTCGCCGGTCTGGAACGCGCCGGAGTAGTGCAGGCCAGCCGCGGTCAGCTCAGTGTACTTGCGGCAGGCATCCGCGTCTTCCAGGGACAGCGCGAGGTCGTAGAAGTACTTCAGGTCGGAATATTCGCCGTCCAGCAGCGTGTTCACGCCATCATCCACCGCAAAGTTGACGATGGCGGACAGCCAGGTGTGGTAGTGGCAGCCGTACTTGCAGTTGCCCTTGCCGGTCATTTCCTTCGCCAGCGCCGCGTATTCCTCCCACGTCATGTCATTGGTGGGGTAAGCCACGCCCGCCGCGTCAAACAGGGTCTTGTTGTAGAACAGCACCCAGAAGTCAGAGCGGAAAGGCAGCGCGTACTGCGTGCCGTCCAGCGCGTAGTTGGGTTCCATGCCCACGAAGCCGGACAGATCGTAGTTGTCCTTGGCAATGTAGTCAGTCAGCGGCTCCGCGAAGCCCTGCTGCGCCCAGTTCATGATGTTGATGTTCTGCTTGACCATGAACAGGTCGCTGGTGTCGCCGCCGGAAAGCATCGTGCCGGCCTTGGTGTCCCAGTCCTGAGACGCCACGTCAACGTATTCGATGGTCACACCGGGGTGGGTTGCTTCAAAGGCTTCCTTCTGCGCCTGATAGTACGGCGTCGTGCCGACGTCCCACGCGACGATGGTCAGCGTCGTATTTTCTTCCGCCGATGCGAAGCACGCCATGCTCAGCACCATTGCGACCGCCAGTACCAGAGAGAACAACTTTTTCATGCCTTGGTTCCTCCTCTTGAATCTCTATCTGAACGGGCTCATTCCCGTCCGATCCGGTTTTGAAAGAACGTCGTTTTCGCTTACAATTCTGCTTACAATTTATCGTCTCGGCAGTTTGTACCTTTGACGTTTCTTTGTGACCTTATTATACATTTTAGAGAAGTACTTGTCAAGGGGTTTTTGAAAAAATGTTTGAAAAGGCTGTTTCCTTTCCATTTACATCATGATTTCTGAAAAATATTTTCACTTGTTTTCTGTAAGCGGCTTGTTTTCTTTCACTCTTTGTGTTATAATGATGTCGGAACAGGAAAGGTTTCTGCCCATGATGGCAAGGTTACAGCATTTCCCTGTCAGCAGGGCAGGAGGGAGGTTTTCCCAATGGAAAACGGTAGAGTTACGATTTACGACGTGGCGGAGCGCGCGGGTGTCTCCATTGCCACTGTCTCGCGCGCTATGTCCGGCGGCAGCATCTCCGCCAAGTCGCGCCAGAAGGTGCAGGAAGCAATAGAAGCGCTGCATTATCAGCCCTCCACCGCGCATTCGCATCCGCAGGGGCAGGAGAAGCGCACCGGCACGCTCGCGCTGGTCATCGGCGATTTCGACAACCCGTACTGCTCGATGCTGATGCGCGGCGCGGAACTTGAAGCCACCCGCCACGGCTACGCGCTGGAGGTTTTCTGCCACACGCCGGGAACCATCACGAACGACCAGATGATTCGCCGCTTATTGGAGCATCGTCCGGACGGTGTCGCGCTGACGGGCGGTCTGGTGGAAGACGGCCCGGCGGAGGTGATTCTGGACAACTTGAAACGGCTGCACCACGCAATGCCCGTTGTGACGATCGGGCCGCTAATCGAGGGCATGTCCTCCATCAACATCGCGTCGGATTCCTTCGAGGGCGTCCGGAAAGTGATGACACACCTGACGAATCTGGGGCATCGGCGGATTGCGTTCATCGGCGGTCGTCTGAACACTCGCTTTTCCGATGCGCGCATCACGATGTATCGTCAGGAAATGACACGCCTTGGCGTGCCGCCGGAGGAGCAGTATGTTTTCCCCACTGGCTTCACCACGCAGTCCGGTGAAATCGGTGCTGCGCGGATGCTGGCGCAGCTGGCGGACAAGCCCCTGCCAACCGCCATCGTCGCTATCAACGACGTCTGTGCCTTGGGCGTCCTCAGCCATCTGAAAAAGAGCGGCTTCCGCGTCCCGCAGGACATTGCTCTGACCGGCTGTGACAACCTCTTCTTCACGCAGTACCTCGATCCGCCGCTGACGACGGTGGATTTGCGCGCCACCGAGCGCGGCAGTTTCGCGATGGAGGAACTCATCAACGCCCTGAACGGCGGCGACACAACCCCCATCAGCCACAAGCTGGAATGCTCCCTCATCGTCCGTGAAAGCTGCGGCGCGATGCTGGGGAGGGAAAGGTTCCGGTAAAGAAGACCCAAGGGGCGTTGCCCCTTGACCCCACAAGGGAGAATGAAACGGGACGAAGTCCCCTCCCTTGACCCTTCCGCGCGATTGGGTTGGTAACGCTGGCATACAGTGTCCGCGTGTTTAGCCCACGAACCTACGGTTCGGATTGGACGCTCCGGTATATATTTTCGGCACAAGCCAAGAAACACGAAACTCAAAGAGTGGCGGCGCCGAAGGTTTCCAAAGGGCGATCGCAAACTTCGTTTGTTTTCATGCCCTTTGGTCGCGCCCGTAGGCGCGATTCCCCCCCGTCCTATCAAAATCAAGCAGCATTTTTTCTTCCACTATAATACCAAGCAAAAAAGGAGGCTTCCCCATGCTCGCACCGCAATCCAACGCATCCCGCACCATCCTTGACTTCTCCGGCGTATGGGACTTCCGTCTCAAGCCCGACGCGCTGTGGCAGTCCATCGCTGTTCCCGCGTCCTACAACGACCAGTCCGCTGACCCCGAATTCCGCCGTCATGTCGGTCTGGCGTGGTATCGCCGCAGCATTACCGTGCCGTCCATGCTCAAAGGTCAGCGCTTGATGCTCCGCTTCGACGCCGTCACCCATAACGCTCGCGTTTTCCTTAATGGTCAGCTGCTCTGCACTCATCGCGGCGGCTTCCTGCCCTTCGAGGCGGACGTGACCGACATCCTCCACCCCGGTCAAACTGCCCTGCTGGAAGTCGAGGTGGACAACACCATCAGCCACCACACCCTCCCCGTCGGCAACGAGGGCGGCACGGCGTTCTTCGGCTCGGATAACCCCGGCATCCCCTCTGTTGAGGCGGGCAAACAGCGCCAGCATGCGCAGGGCATCAACCTGCCGAATTTCGACTTCTTTAACTATGCCGGGCTGAACCGCCCTGTCCGCCTGTACACCACCCCGGCGGATTACATTGCCGATGTGACGCTTATTCCGTCGATGGATGGCACGGTGCGCTACACCGTCGCGACCCACGGCGAGGGTGACGTGACGTTGGATGTGCTGGATGCAGACGGGCAGGTCGTTGCCAGCGGCACGGGCGCATCCGGCGAAGTGCATGTGGCAAATCCGCATCTCTGGGAACCTGCTCCCGGCGTGCCGTACCTCTACACCGCGCGTGTCCGCTTCGGTCAGGATGAGTACAGCCAGCCGTTCGGCATCCGCGAAATCAAGGTAGACGGCTGCCGCTTCCTCATCAACGGCAAGCCCTTCCACTTCCATGGGCCTTGCAAGCACGAGGATTCCTTCTTCCACGGGCGTGGGCTTGACCAGTGCCTGAACGTGACGGACATCAACCTCTTCCACTGGCTGCACGCCAACGCCTTCCGCACCAGCCATTATCCCTATTCGGAGGAAATGTTGTCCCTGTGCGACCGCGAGGGCATCGTCGTGATTGCCGAAACGCCAGCCGTCGGCATCGGCGAAGGCGGCAAAGACCCTTATCGCTGGGCGCCCGCCGATTATCACGCCCAGGTGCTGACGGACATGATTGCCCGCGACAAGAATCACCCCTGCATCGTCCTGTGGAGCTTGGGCAACGAGCCGAACACGGATGCGCATCCGCAGTCCGCCTACGACTATTGGCATCCGCTGTACCTCTTGGCGCATCAGCTTGACCCGCAGAACCGCCCGGTGACGCTCGTCGGCTGCCAGAACGATTACACGCGTGACATCACCATTCCGTCGATGGATGTTGTGTGCATCAACCGCTATTACGGCTGGTACAACCTTTCCGGCGATTTGGAAGCCGCTGCTTTCGCCATGCGCATGGAGATGGATTACTGGGCGACGGTCAACAAGCCCACCATCCTCTCGGAGTACGGCGCGGACACCATCGCGGGGATGCACGGGACGGAGATGTTCACCGAGGAATTCCAGGTGGATTACTACAAGACCATCAACGCCTGCCTGGACGAGCGTCCCTTCGTCGTCGGCGAAACGCCGTGGAACTTCGCGGATTTTGGCACGCAGCAAGGCCCGATGCGCGCCGGCGGCAACCGCAAGGGGCTTTTCACCCGCGACCGCAAGCCGAAGATGGCAGCGCACTATTTCCGTCAGCGGTGGGAGAACTTTAAGAAGTAAAGGTAGATGAAACCGAGGTCACTGTCGATTTGGGCGGCAGTGACCTCGGTTTATTTGCATTTTCCCAGCATCTATGCTATCATAGAGCATATCGCCAATCTGTTTCATCGGAGGTGTATATGTCCAATCCTCACCGAATTTCTATTTTCCTTATCCTTCTGCTCTTTCTCGGGCTGATTTTTGTAGCCGTTAGCGACCTTCTTTCCTTCCACGAAGACGACTTCGACCTTTCGGAAGCCCTCGTGCAGGTACAGGTGCAGACGCCCCGCCATTATGATTCATCCGACGTCGAAGAACCCGTGAACTACCTGCTCGCCAGCAAACGCCGCATCCATTCCTGCGACCCTTTCACCGCTGACGAAGCCACCGTCTACTACGTCCCCAGCGAATGCTTTGACGCCTACATCGACCGTGCGCAGAACAAAGTCCTCAACCGCCTCGTTTCCGTCGCCGTCACGGATGAAAACGGCACTCCCCTCGAAGCGCCCGCCGTCCTGCCCGACATTTTCGCGCAGATTGCCACGCTGGAGCACACGTTGTTTGACATCCGCATCCTCGACGTTTCCAGCGAATACTTCGTTTTCCTGAAACTGAACGTGAATCTCCACACGCCCTGCGAGCTGTACTATTATAATCAGCAGATCGGCAAGCTCATCGAGCTGTATTCTTTTAACGACAGGGAGCTGCTGGGGCTGCATGTGATGTCAGTGGAGAGGCTGAAAGGGCTGGAATAACAAAATAAGCAGAGAGCCATCGTTTTTCGACGTTCTCTGCTTATTTTTATGCTGCCATTTCAAGAGGATTTTTCACTTTTACTTTCCGTTCAATCGTTTCTTCTGCTCGCTTCCAATCTGCCTGATACTCTTTTCCGGAATCGGCAAATCTTCCGGCATCTGCGCCGCTTCCGCTAATGATTTGCTGTGGGCTTTCATTTCGTTGTTCACTGCTTTTTCCTCCATATTTGTATTCTCGTTATCCTTGTGTACGCTTACAGTTTAGCCAATACCATCACATTCTCAAGGGCTTCGCGAGATTCCAAGGGGTATTCGGTGACCTGACCGCCCTTTGTTGGTATGGGAAAATTGAAGGTGATATGCTTCAGCCAGTTGCCATCGGGCTGCTTTTCGGGATACAGCTCGATTTTTTCGATAAAGGCCTGCATGAACTTCTTCTTTTCGATTTCAGTGAAGCTGCCGTATAGCTGGTCGAAGACGAGGAGCAGCTGATAGATGCTGTCTGCGGTCAGCTTTTCCTGAAGCATGGCCTGAAGCTGATCATTCGCGGCATCCAGCTCCTCCGTGATTTCCGCCATGCGCTCGTATTGAAAATCGTAGTGCCGCTGCAAATCGGCAATCTTCTGATCGAAGAAGGGATCATCCGGGTTCATGGCGTCCATCTGCCGTTCAAGGTGGGATTTGATGCCCGAAGCCAGCCGCAGGGAGTTCTTGAGGGTGTCGATCTGCTTTTCGATCGTGGAGGTGTCCACCGCCGTGCCGAGCTTTTCCTGGATCGCTTCCACGAACTCGGGACGGTTGACCATGGCGGAGATGATGGATGCGACCAGACTGTCGATCTTCGATTGCTCCAGATTGAAGCGGAAGCCGCAGCTGTAGCCGGTGGCTTTTACGGGGTTCTTGCAGTAATAATAGTACCGGATCTTGTTGTCCTTGGTCTTGCCGCGCGCGACGTTGCCATAGAGTCCCTTGCCGCAGCAGGGGCACCGCAGAATGCCGGACAGGACGTGCGCGTGATCGGAATCCTTGAGCTTTTCTTTGGCAAAGCAGGTATTCTTGCGTTTCTTCTGCGCAAGCTGCCAGACCTCTTCGCTGACAATGGCCTCGTGAAGTCCATCGTGAATGGGATAATCATCTGCCCATACGATGTGCGTTTCGTTGCGGGTGCCGACCCTTTTCACCGTTTTGCGGCGACCGTATGCGATCTTGCCGCAGTAGATCGGATTGTCCAGCACCGCCTTGACGAAGTCGGCGGAGAAGGTGGGCAGCATGTTGTTCTGTCGCAGCTTTTTGGTGTAGCCGTTGCGGTTCAGATACTCGGCGATGGTGCTGATCCGGTCGCTCGTATGCACATACCGGTCATAGATGATCCGGATGACCTCGGCTTCATCCTCGGCAATCAGGATCAGGCCGTTTTCCAGCCTATAGCCGTAAGGTGCAAAGCCGCCATTCCACTTGCCCTCGCGGGCCTTTTGCTCTCGGCCGGCCATGGTCTGCGCGCGGATATTTTCACGCTCGATTTCTGCCACAGCGGACAGAACGGAGATCATCAGCTTGCCGCTTTCCTTGGAGGAATCAATGCCATCCTCCACGCAGATCAGGTTGACGCCATAGTCCTGCATGAGTTGAAGGGAGTTCAGCACGTCCGCTGCGTTTCTGCCGAAACGGGAGAGCTTGAAGACGAGAACATAATCAACGCTGTCCTTCTGCGTCTGAATGTCCTCAAGCATCCGCCGGAATTCCATGCGTCCCTGAATGTTCTTTCCGGAGAAGCCCTCGTCCGAGTATTCGCCGACGACGGTCATTTCCTGATACGCCGCATATCCGCGGAGCTTTTCTCTCTGCGCGTCCAGAGAGTAGCCGTCAACTTGCATGCTGGTGGATACACGGGTGTAGATGTAGCAATTAGTCCGTTTCCTCATCATCTGCATCAGGATTCACCTCCGTCGGGAAAGAATGGACCAAGCCTTCATGGGTCACGTAGTATTCCAGTAAATTGAGGACATAGGGCGGAGCGTGACGGGTGCCGCGCTCCCATTCGGTGACGGTGCGATAGGGAATATCGAAGTATGCACAGAACTGTTTTCGGGTCATTCCGGTACTGAGCCGTATTTGCTTGATTCGCGTACAGAAATCCATGCGAACCTCCTTTCCGATGGATATATACACAATGTGTAACTGTATTATAGCAGGGATAAGCGCATTCGTCAAGAGGAACGCTGCAATCCTGAACAAGGGGAAATAAAAAACGTCCCGTCTTGACAAACGGAACGGTAAACGCTAAAATGTAACCAAGAGGTTGCAGTGCCTCACGATGATTCCGCTTTCGAGGGAACAGCTATCAGCAAACCGCCGCCATGTAGTTGCTACCTACACGGCGGCCTTTGCTTTACTTGCGGAGCGTGTAAACCGCCATCAACAAAGACGCGACAGAGAGAAGAACGCAGAGAAGTTCGACGTTCGTCATCGTGCCTCACCTCGCTTTCAGCATTTGTATGCGAAAGCGGGGTGTCACCGTGTAAGCCCTCTTGGTTACTGCATAAGCATACCATAATCTGGGAAAAAAAGACAAGGCGTTCACTCTGTTTGCAGGCATTGAGGATGCCGGCTGATACAGAGAAACTTGCCATAAAAGGGAAAAATCAGGCAGCCTGCCCGGTCTGCTCAGCGTCATATTCGCTGCATTTCTCTTCGGCATCCAGCTTTTCCAGCAATGCCGGGCCGTACTTCCAGATCAGCTGCGCGGTGAGATCACCCCATCGCTCAAAGGCAGCGCGTTCAGCGGAATCTTGAATTGTATAAGCCATAATACCTCCGTATGATCATTTGATAAGTTTCGGTGGGGAAATGGGCGCATAAAAGTTCAGTGCTCCTTTCTTTCTCTTGCGGATATGCGAATTTTCTGCGTACATACGTACATGTGTACAATCCCTTTGTATGTGTGTACGTATGTACACAGAGAATCGCGGAACTTCTCACTTATAGGGAATTTCAAATAAACGGGTTATCATCCGAGCAATCGCGCTGCCATCCGTCTGCCGTTCTGAGCGGGAGCCTTAGCACAGGCTTAATGCCGGTAAAGCCCCACACGCGGCGGCCGACGAGGTTCGTCAGGTTATTGGAGTGCTCGATGCTGTACTTCTTCTGATTGGCAATCAGGAATTCCGAAAAGCTCCGGTTTTTGAGCGGCGAGAAGCCGTTCTCCCGGCACCAGACGGTGTAAATCTCATAAAGCTCTTGTGAGCCAACCTTCCCTTCAGGTGTGAGACGGATATAATCTCCGGCCTCCATAAAGAGCAGCACATTGTTGCCATCCTGCTTAACCGCTTCCCGGTTGGAACGGGCGCGGGCGCTTTCGGTGAAGCGGAAATGATTCGCCACAAGGCGCTGCAGTCCTTTAAAGGCCCAGAGGAAGATGCCTTCCAGCTCGCAGCACATTTTCTCCGCGATGTCGGGGTCATCCACGCGATCTGGCTGGCGCTCCCTGGTGTTCAGAATCAGCTGGCGGCGATAGAAGCCGTTGCTGCGGTCGTAGAGGGATTGGAGATCGCCATTGCTGAATGACAGCAGCCGGGCGAACATCCAGCCCTGATAGCTCTGCTTGCCCTTCTTTTCCAGATCCATGCGGCCCTGTGCGGTGACCAGCGACTTGACGTAGTTGGTCTGACGCAGGGCTTCCATGCGCATGTCATCGTCGATCAGCAAATGGATGTGCTCCAGATCGGCGCGGGCAAAGCGGTTTTCGGACACCTTGCCCACGCTGCCGTCCTTGGCGTTGCAACCAAAGAGATGGGACAGAACGGTGCCGATCTGCGACTTGCCCTCGCCACCGCTGCCCTTGATGACCATCATGCGCTGTCCCTTGTTGCTGGGAATCAGGCAGTAGCCGATGTATTCCTGTAGGGTGGGAATGTCATCTTCATACAGAAGGCCATGAAGAAAGCTCAGCCACGTTTCTGGGCTGGGTGCAGAGGGATTGTAGGCCACCGGAAAACGGCTGCGCACGATTCTGTCCTTAGCTGTGGAGAACGAGCCATCCAGAAACAGTGTGCCGTTCGCGACGTGAATCCGGTCTGTCTGCGGCGGGAAATCATCGATATGCGCCGTGATTTTCAGCAGTTCGATAATGTTGGAAATCTTCTTCGGGACGCTGGTGGACGCATACGGCTCGATGATCTGATAGATTTCCGTCTTGAGCGGCGCTTCGTCGGTCATGCGTCCTTCCGGCGTGAAGAAGCTGTTTTCGGTGTAGAGCAGCTTGTGCGAAGCCAGAAATTCCCGGCAGAAAGCCGCTTCGTTGATGCTCTGCCCGTCGTACCAGGGCGGGAACTGGTCAGGCCGCAAGCGCTTCGTCATGTGCGTTCGCCTCCTCTCTGTGGGTGGCGTTCCAACGTTCGATGCTGTGTATGGTGCCGTCGCCGAGCAGAGAGTTGGCGGTATCTTTGCGGATAACGCTGTCTGCATCGTACAGGCAGTCAATCATATAGGACACCTGCGGCAGCGCATGGCTTGCAGATACGAGGCGGTCGTTCCATTCCTCCGAGGGATGAACAGGAGCAAATCGTTGCTGACGATTTTTCAGGAGCCGTTCATATTCGATCAGCACGGAGGCGCAGTGCCCTTCCCGTTCCCGCTGGGATTCTTCCTGCCGGATGCGGGGAAGTGCGACGGCGGCGGAAGCCGGCGTGTTGGGGTCGATGCCGAAATCCGCTGCCAGCTTGCGCGCTGCATCGAAGGGAGATAAATCGAACAGTTGGGCAGTGAAGTCGATCACGTCGCCTGTGGCGTGACAGCCGAAACAGTAGAAATAGGTTTTATTGATTTTCATGGAGGGCGTCTTGTCCGAATGGAACGGGCAGCGGCACATGCCGTTTTGCCCGATCCTGACGCCGTAATATGCAGCTGCCTGCGGAACGGTCACGCGGGTCTTGAGGGTATCGAAAATTCTCGTATGTTTCACTTCCTTGTATTCTGCCAGTTTTGTAGGGATTGATTGTTGAAGATGAGTTTTCAGGTTATCGGTTGGTTTCCCATGCTTTATATCGGCTATGTTCATGGGTGCTGCGCTGAGACAGCAGCCTGTCAATTTCATCCGAGCCGAGCGTGCGGGTCAGCCTGTCTAGTTTGGAAACTTTCTCCTGCATGAGTTCATTGGGTTCTGCTTTTCGCTTCCAGTACGCGGTTTCTCTGAGCATATCGTTGTTCTTCTGGCGCTCGTTGAACAGCAAAGCATAGACTTCTCTCAGCTTGCGGACGAGCTTTTTGATGACCGGGAGAGCTTTGTTTGCACGGTAGCTCCTGGCGGTTTCCAGTATCCCGATGTCGGGCAAAAGCTCGTCTGCGGAACCCAGGCTTTGTACGAATGCTTTGACCTCTTTGTCGCTCTTCGCAAGTGCATCTATCTTCCTTTTTGCGGCTTCGACTTCATGCTCAGCCTCCTCCCGATTCGCTTGCGCCAGATGCACGGCTTGCTCCGCGCTTTGCTGCTGCGCCATAATCGCATCGAGGGCTTCCTGTTCCTTCATGACCTTGAACTGCACGGTGGTCAGGTGCTCCTCGGTGCTGCCGCGTTCGCCGCGCTCCACGTCGGTGTAGCCCGCAGCGAACATGGCGTCGTGGTACTGATCCTGCAAAACGCTGTAGGATTTCTTCAAAATGATCTTGCCGTTTTTCGTGCGCATGGGCTCTCCGAATTCGTCCAGCACAGGCTGGGACTGCCACTTCTTGCTGTGGCTGACCTGCATGATGATCTCCTTGACGGTGCCGATCAGCGCTGGGTCCTTGCAGCGCTTCGACCACAGAATTTGCTTTTCGACGACGGGCACATAGACCACGTGGGGATGATAGTGCCATACGTCGTAGCCGAGGGCTTTGCTCATGCCCTGGTTGCGCTCGTCGGCATGCATGACGGCGGAGAGAATGTACTGCTCGCCGCCGACAATATCGACGGCGGCTCTGTACGCTTCGGCGTAAAACGCCTGCGCAAACTCGTAGCCGCCGTGATTGTGGAAATACGCGGAGTTGACATCGAAAACCAGCTCGCCATAATGGACGGCGTCCTGCTTGAGTCCACGGGTGGAAATGGTGCCATCCTGCTCCATCTGCCGGAACATCTCCTGATAGCTGCCGGAGGGCGTCTTGAAATGGATGTTCATATGGCTGCGTTCGGGGACAATATCCTCGTTCCGGTAGCAGGTTTTCTGGCGTTCGTTGTGGGCTTCAGCGTCGGCGATATTGTTTTCGGTTCGGGGCTGGTTGCGGACGGTGGTGCGATCCACGCCATCGTTTCTTGCCATGGAAGCACCTCCTTTCTTTCGTGGGTGTGATGATGGTTCGTTTGGGGCACGGGGTGACGGTGGCGCGGCACTTTCTGCGAAAGTGTAACTACTCACTATGACACTTTCTGTCTTCCTGCGGAATCCAGCAAAGTGCCGTGGGCCAGAGCGCTCCGCCTCTGGACTCCGGGCAGGGACGCTGCCCTCTGCACACCCGGCAGGCGCTGCCACCCTGCACCCGGCTCAAAGCAGGAAGCCATGCTTTTGACGGCATGGCTTCCTGCTTTGCGGGGGTGGTGCGCGATGGTGCGTTCTGGTGTCGTGGAAGTAGGGCGACAGGAGGATTGATTCAGGAATGCGGTGCGCATGAGCACCAAAGAGCATCAGCAGCCGAAGCTGTCCAGCGCATCATCGAGATCATTTTCGTCCGGCTCATCATCGTGAACGGAGGGAGATGCGGGATGCTCGACGGGAACGGCGGTTTTCAGGGCTTGCAGCAAATCCACAAGCTGAACGGGCGCAGTCGCCAGCTCCTCCCGGACGATGGAACGAATTGTTTCCCTCAGGCTTTCATCGGTGGACGACTTGCCGTAATAGGCATTAATCGCCGGAACGATCAGCGCGCTGTAGGACAAGCCGCGCTCTGCATGAAGCTGACGCAGCAGAGCGACAGCATTTGCGCTGGCAGGCTTGTCCAGATCAAGCCGGAGGGTGGTGCGGAACATCTGGCTCATCCGGCAATACCCTCGCGCCTGAGGCGCCGCTCCGCAAGGCATTCATAACCCTCGGCGTTGGCGTGGATGTTGTCGATGATGGTTACACGCTCTCGCTCATACTCGCCGAAGTGGCGCAGCAGGCATCCGCCGCCGCCCACGACCCACAGCCGCATGGTCTGTGGATCGTATTCGTGCTCGCGCAGCCTGCGCATGATCTCTGCCGCATAACCGGCTGCGGCCTCGCGGATGGTGTCCACGTAGTCGCGCCCGATGTCCGCGTCGCCGTTTCGGAGCACATCGTCGATGATGGCATCCGGCACGGTGCGTCCGAACCGCTGCGTCAGGGATTCACGCGCCCGGAGCATGCACTTGGTAGGTGCCGTACTTCTCCGTGAAGCACTGATCCATGACGGCGCGCCTGTCCTGAATGGTCATGATGTTCATGGTGCCGTTGCCGATGTCGCAGAGCATGTTCACGCCCCTGAACTGCCTGAGTATGGGCACGATGGCGGAGAAGCCCTGCGCATACACATCCGCTCCCACGATATCGACGTGGTATTCGATGCCGCGCCAGGTGAAATCCACATGGTCGTTCTGGAGCAGATAGGCACGAAAGCTCTCACGCCGGGACTCCACCCAGGTCAGAGGCAGACCGGCGGCGATGTAGACGCGGGCTTTGGTCATCCTGTTTTTCCAAAGCCCTGACCGATGCCGGTGAGGGTCAGGACATAGTGATCCGGGTTGCTGACCTTGTCCGGGGTGAACTCCCGGTGTCCGCTGCTGATGACGTGGTATTTGCCATCGTAAACCAGTAGATCCTGCGCGTAGGCAGGCTCGTGATCGAAGGTCAGCACGCTGGCGGGGAAGATACCGCTGGCGGTTTTCAGGTTGCCGTAGCCATTGTCAATTCCGATGATTTGCATGTTCTTAAGCTGTTTCATAATGTACCTCTCTTTCAGTTTTTTAGAGTAAAGGTTATGCTTCTTATTTGGAATTCTATTGTATGGGTGTCCCTTGCCTGTTCCCGGTTAGAAACCTTGTTTGGCTCACAGTCAGTCCTGAAGAGGCGCTCGCTTCCGGGAAAGGTGCTTGCCAGGGGGACGCGGGGGTAACCGGAAGGTCATGGCGGTATATCGGGCAAAGGGCTTCGGGATGGGTTGTCAAGGTTCTGTGTTCTGTGGAACGCAGACAGTATACCTGACAAACCCCATGCTTTGGCCTATGTCCGAAACGATGGAAAACCCGCAAAAACCCCTGTCTTTCCACGCTTATGGAAATGTGGTATGATAGGGTTGAAACTGGTTATGGAGGCTGGAAAATGTACGTTCAACTGACAATGGCCGAGCGTCTGAAGGACCTTCGTGTGATCGATAAGAAGCTGACGCTGGAACAGCTGGCGGAGCAGACCGGCTTATCGAAGTCTGCACTTGGCAAATATGAGAGCGAGGATTGCGGCGACATCAATCACTACGCCATTCAGAAGCTGGCAAAGTTCTATGGCGTATCCACCGATTATCTCCTGGGCTTGAAGAACAAAAAAATCACTCAGATGTGGACGTGGCGTCCCTGCATCTGAGTGATGAAGTATTGGAGCTGCTGCGCAGCGGGAAGATCAATAACCGCTTGCTCTGTGAAATGATGACGCACCCCAGATTCCGCCAGCTGATGGCAGACATCGAGATCGTCGTAGATCGCATCGCGGATATGCGAATTCAGGATATGAACACGGTACTGGAAGCGGCGCGCCAGAAGGTCATGAAGGAATATGCGCCTGATGAGATGGATGTTTATATGCGCACGCTTGAGGTGGCGCAAATCAATGAGACGGATTACTTTTCGCATATCATTCATGAGGATATGGATGATGCAAAGAAAGCCGAGTTTTGAGACGGCATGCATCCTCAATGAACGGATGGAGCCTGCAACCTTGCATATCGGGGATAAACAGTAGGAATGTCACCATCATAGTCTCCTGATATTTCTTAATAAAACCAAACCGCCAGTCTCTAAATTGATTCTTCAGACAATCTTCAAACACCGTACAACCCAACTCCAAAGCGCAGAGGTATACTCGGTGTATCCCCGATGAAAGGGGAAAAAGGAGGTTGTACGATGAAAAAAGTGTTTTGTGTGTCTCTGCTTGCTTTGATGCTGGTGTGTCTGCTTTGTGCATCTGCGCTGGCGCAGACGACCGGCATCGCCATGGACGGCAAGGTGTACACGTTCACGGGTGGCGAGGGAACCTATCAGGCCGATGGAAAGACGTTCATCATCGGCGCGGAGTCCGTCATCATTCAGGAGCCGGGGTTCCCAGACCGCACGCTGGAGCTTGCTCGGACGCAAGACACAGCAATCTTGCTGGATGGACGGGATGGGCATCCTGCCGCTGCCGGGCAGGAAACGGACGATTCCACAGTCATCTGCGAAGGTACAGCAGCATACGAGGCTGCGGAGGCCATTGCGGTGTATACGCAATACTCCTATTCGTATCCAGAGAATAATGAAGCCTGGGCCAGGCGCTTTGAGCCGTATGCGGAATACGGATTAAGCTGCGACCCGGAAAGCCGGACGCTCATGTATCAGGGGCAGCGGGTGCACTCCTTCACGGACGCCTACTCGGTGAGCGGCGGCGTGTGCACGATCATCGAATTTACGGACGAGCAGGGAACCATCGACCTGCGAACCGAGCGCGACCAGACCCGGCTGATTCGCCATGCGGACGGCTCGCTCAGCCCGGAAGGCCTGCTCACAGGAATCCGTGCGCTGACCGGGGAGGAATCCGCCGCGCGAAGCCAAGGCGGGAGCACATTCCAAACGACCGCCACCTCAGAAGGCGAAATGACTGCTGCCGAAAAGCAGGCCTTCTTCGCGCCCTACGCGGCATTTGGCCTGTGCTACGATGCGGCGAGCGATGAGATGGCCTTTCAGGGACAGCGTGTACGTCGGTTTCTGGACATTCGCCAGAGCAATGGCGAACCGCTTGACAGCGGACGCTTCCATGGCAGCATGACGAGCATGGTCTGCTGCGATGACGATCAGGGAGAGGTCGATGTTGAGGTCATTCGGGATTATGCCAAACCGGACGCAAACGGCGATGGCGCTTTGATCGGCATGATGGCAGAGAGAGTGCGATAAATGCGAAACCTGCGAAGGGGCAATGGCTCTTTCGCAGGTTTGTGAATATTTCGGGAAATTCAGAAGAAATCCAAAAAGGTATGCTATACTGTCCTGTATAAGGAGGCGCAGGACATGTACCGTATTCTCATCGTTGAAGATGATGTTGATATTTCGGAGCTGCTTCAATCCTGGCTGACCGAAGCCGGGTATCAGACCGCTGAGGCGGAGGATGGACTGAAAGCGCTGGAGGTTTTTGAAAGCGGGCAATTTGACTTGGTGCTGCTCGACCTGATGCTGCCGAGGCTCGACGGCTTTGGCGTATGCGAATGGATTCGCAAAAGATCGGATGTCCCCATCGTGATGCTGACCGCGCTGGACGGCGAGGACGAGCAGCTTCGCGGCTACGATCTGCGGATTGACGATTACGTCACCAAGCCGTTCTCCATGCCCGTGCTGCTGCGTAAAATCGGTGCGATTCTCCGGCGATGCCGGGGCGAGGATCGCCCGGACGCCAATCTGCTGCGCTACCGCGACCTGACGCTCGATCTGGACGCCTATACCGTCATGCGCGGCGACCGGATGCTGGAGCTGACCAACCGCGAGTTTGAATGCCTGCGGGAGCTGCTGCAAAATCAGGGGCGCGTGATGACCTACCAGATGCTTGTCAGCCGCATCTGGAATTACAACTATCTGGGCGACGATCGCGTGATTTACAGCCATATCAAGAATCTGCGCCGCAAACTGGGCGCGGATTACATCCGGACGGTCAGAGGGGTGGGCTATCGTGTGGACAAGGATTAAGCACAGCCTGACGCTTCGCATCTTTCTGATGACCTGCGGCCTGATGATCGCCGTCTGCGCTGCCACCTATGGCGCGATTGCGTATCTGACGCCGCTCACCTATACGAGCATTTTGCAGGAGGAGCTCGACCAAAAGACCGAAGTGCTCCTGACCGCGCTGTCCGGGCGGGAGCCGTCTGCGTGCGACGAGCTGCTTTCCGCCTTTTGCAGGGAGACGGGCGCAGCGCTCCGTCTGTCAGACGAATATGGGCGAATTCTGTACGATACGATTTCGTCTGAGGCTTATCTTGTGGAAGGCACCGCAGAGCGTGCGGCGATCACCACGGAAGACAGTGAAACGCTTGAACAGGATGCGGTTATGCAGGCCACGGAGACCGGAGACGCGACCGGCACAGCGGAGAGCGTCATCTATCAGATCACCGTCACCGATGCGTACATATCCGCCGATGAAGCACAAACTTTTTTCTTCCGGGATGGAACGATGGGGTATTTGCTGGTTGTCGGCGGAAAAAGGGCTGTCAATCGAGCGTCGGAGGCCATGAAAAAGACGCTGCCGTTTCTCGCGCTGCTGATCCTTGGTGTCTCGCTGCTGACCTCGTTCTTCTACGCCAGATGGATTACCCGGCCCATTGTGGACATCAGCCATATCGCCGCAAGCATCGCCGCGCTTAATTTCAGCTCCCGCTGGGCACAGCATCGCACGGATGAAATCGGAGCTCTGGGCGACAGCCTGAACACGCTTTCCGACAACCTTTCCGACGCGCTGACGGAGCTGAAAACCGCCAATGAACGCCTGCAGCAGGATATGGAGCGCGAACGGGACATGGAGCGTCAGCGCTCCGCGTTCTTTTCAGCGGCTTCGCACGAGCTGAAAACACCGGTGACGATCCTCAAGGGGCAGCTGAGCGGTATGCTGGCGCAAATCGGCGTATACCGGGACCGGGACAAGTACCTGGCACGGGCGCTTCAGGTGACCGGCAGGATGGAAAGCCTCATCAAGGAAATTCTGATCATCAGCCGAATCGAAGCCGGAAGCTTTGGCCTCAAAACGGATACGGTCAATCTGAGCGAGCTAATCGAGCGGCAGCTGGAGCTGGATGAAGAGCTGCTTGCGCAAAAGGCGCTGCACATTGAAAAGCACATGGCTTCGGACGTGACAATCCGGGGGAACCAGGATCTCCTGACCAACGCGCTGGATAATGTTCTGATGAACGCCATCCTCTACTCCCCGCAGGGTGCTAGCATCCGCATTTTGCTGGATGCGCATACGATGACGATTGAAAACACGGGTGTCTCCATCCCGGAAGAAGCTCTGCCTCAGCTCTTCACGCCGTTTTACCGCGTGGAGCAGTCCCGCAACCGTCAGTCTGGCGGGAGCGGACTGGGGCTGTATCTGGTCAGGCTGATTCTCGAGCTGCACAATGCCTCCTGTGACATGAGGAATTCGGAAGAGGGCGTCGTGTTTTCGGCGCGGTTTACTTGATTTCCGACAGGAATTGTATGAACTGCATGGCCGCTGCTTTCCAATAATTAGTGCGAAGAATGTGTGGTTGCCTTTACAATGTGTTCATAAAGCTCTTTTTAGCAGCCTATTGGCGTGATCAAAGCCAATAGGCTGCGGTCTTGTCCAGATACTGCTTCCGTTCCTTCCAGTCCGGCATCAGCATCGTGAGGAAGGCATAAAACTGCCTGGAGTGGTTGGGGTGAACCAGATGGCAAAGCTCGTGCATGACGACATATTCAATGCAGTGCCTTGGTGCTTCGAGGAGACGCTTGTTCAGCGTGATGATTCCCTTCTTCGCCAGACAGGAGCCCCAGCGCGTTTCCATGTCCCGGATTCTCAGAGAAGGCTTCTGCACGCCGTATTTTTGAAACGACGGATACAGCGCATCCATCACGTCGCCAAATACCGTTCTGCACTGCTGATCCAGGAATCTGCTGACGATACGCCGCTTCTTTTCTGTATCAGAGAGATCCCGAACGCCCAAATGAATATAGATGCCGTCCGCTGAAATGGAATCCTTTGCGGCCTGTGTGACCCGCAGGCGCAGGCCTCGCCCCAGAATGTTGAATGTTTCGCCGCTGACATACTGCTTCGGTTGAGGTCTGTATTGGGCCATCTCATGGAAGTGGTTAAGGGCCTTCAGAATATACGGGACCTTGCCGGCGACAAAGGCGTCGATTTCCCCGCAGAGGACGCCCGGATCTGCTGAAACCCACACGCTGCCATCCTTCCGCACCCGCAGATTGAGGTTTTTGACCTGCTTTCTTTCAAGACTGTATAGGATTTCGTGCCCATCGGCGGTTATGGTTCGTTGGCAGGTGATGTCCATCGCTCAGAACCTCCGCAGGGCAACAGTCTTGACATTGTCGATGATCTTGTCGATGAGATCGAACGAGAGCTTCAGACCATGCTCCTTTTCGTATTTGTAGAACAGATCGTCGATGTCCTGTGAAATGCGGTCGTGGATGGTCTTGTTGTTCGTCCAGTCCACCTGACTGTGGGAGGCGACGATTTTTGTGATCTCCTCGGAAACCTCTGCAACGAAATCGGGTGTAATCCGTTCGTCCTCCACCTCGTCAAAGAGTGCGGTCAGCACACCGAAAAAGGCCTGTGCGTGAACATTATTCTTGATGCGCTCCGGATAGCTGACGGTGCTCCTGCCGGCATGATAATCCTCCATAATGGTGCGCATCTTGGCAAGGTATTCGGCTTCGGAGATGACCTTCTCCTTGTAGAGCGCAAGGGCGTCCCTGATCCGCTTGGAGAAGCTGTCATAATAGGCGGGATTCTCGTCGCGCTTCTCGCTGATGCTTCGGGTCATCCGGCTGGCTATCGCATCAGCTTTTGACCGCAGCGAGCCCAGCTCCTCAAGCTCCTTTTCAAAGTCGTCTTTGTTCAGAATGTCGATGGGACTTGTGATCTTCTTCAGCCCGGCGACAGACAGATGCGTGTCGAGCAGATTCTGCATCAGCGGTTCATACTCGGCGTTGTCGATGGCGTCGCAGTACTGGAGCTTGACGCTGCGGCGAACCTTTGAAAAGAAGATGAACGTGTCCTGATACTTCTGCCGTTCCTCCTTGCTCAGCGCGTTGTATGCCTGCTCCGCATTCAGCACTAAATGCAGCGCCCGGCCGAAGGCGCAAAGCAGGGTGTAGAAATCCTGACGCACCTTGTCGTCGGCGAGGAACACCTCGACAGCTTCTGTGTCATGGATATTGCCCACCGGCGCAAAGAGCTCTACCAGCTGCGTATAGGCGCTGCGGAGATTCCCGATGGCAGACATCACATCGACCACGACGCCCTTCAGATCGCCGCCGTCGAAGTTCTCCAGACCAGCGCCACTGTACATGTCCATGGCGGTGTCGAGCTTTTCAATCAGGCCGCGGTAATCGACAATCAGGCCGTAGTCCTTGCCCTCGTGCAGGCGGTTTGTCCTCGCGATGGCCTGCAAAAGGCCGTGCTCCTTGAGCTCCTTGTCGATGTAGAGCACCTGACACAGCGGCGCGTCAAAGCCGGTGAGCAATTTGCTGCACACGATCAGGATGTCGATTTCGCCATCGCAGAACCTGTTCTTGATGGCCTCCTCGTAGCGGTCGGCATCCCCGTACTGCTGCATCATCTTGTTCCAGAAGGAGACGACCAGATCGTCCGCACCCTCGTCGACGTCATCGACGCCTTCGCGCATGTCGGGCGGCGAGATAACGACGGCGCAGTTCAGGTCGCCGAACTGCTCAAAGCATTCCAGATAGCGGATCGCGTCACGCTTGTAGTTGGTCGCGAGCATGGCCTTGAAGCCGGTATCCTTGTAGCCCTCAATGAAGTGCTCGCTGATGTCCAGCGCGATGCGCTTGATGCGCGCGTCGGTGGAGGTTAGGCGACGAATGCTGCTCCACTTTTTGCGCAGATCCTCCCGCTGCGCCTCCGTCAGGCGGCGGGTGGTTTGCTTAAACCAGAGGTCGATATTTTCTTCGTCCACCTTTTGCTCGACAAAGCGCCCTTCATAGATCAGGGGGACAATCGCGCCATCCTCCACGCCGTCCCGGATGGTGTACTTGTGAATCAGCCTGCCGAACCGGGCCATGGTGTTCTTTTCGCTTTTCATCAGCGGCGTGCCGGTGAAGCCGATGTAGCAGGCGTTGGGGAATACGCTGCGCATCCGGGTCGCCATGAGGCCGTAGTTGGAGCGGTGGCTTTCGTCCACGAGCACGAAGATGTCGCGGGAGGGGTTTTTGACCTCCTGCCGCTCGACGGTGTTGAACTTGTTGATGATACTGGTGATGACGTCCGCCCGGGCGCTGTTTACCAGCTCTACCAGATGGCGTCCGCTCGTCGCGCGGGCGGGGGTCAGCCGGGTATGGGCGAAGGTGGCGGCAATCTGCGCGTCCAGCTCCTTTCGGTCCGTGACGATGACCACGCGGGGGTGGCAGTCCTTCAGCTCCATCAGAATATACTTCGCCAGCATGACCATGGTCAGGCTCTTGCCGCTGCCCTGCGTATGCCAAATGACGCCGCTCCGGCGGTTGCCGTGCTCGTCGCTTTCGGCGATGGTCTTCATGATTTCCCGGACGGCGAAGAACTGCTGATAGCGGCAGACCTTCTTCACGTTGGCGTCAAAGAGAATGAAGTAACGAATCAGCTCGAACACGCGCTCACGGCTGAACAGCGAGACGATATTCCTGTCCTGTTCAGTGGACATTCGATCCGGGACGAGCGCTTTCAGCCGGGTTTGCAGCCAATCGGCATCCTGCTCCTTCCATACGCTCCAGAACTTTTTGGGCGTGCCGGCTGTCGCGTATTTGACGGCGTTCTTGTTGGTCGCCACGACGAGCTGCGCAAATTTGAAGAGCTGAGGGATATACGTCGCCTGCTGGTTGCGGATCATCTGCCCGACGGCTTCTTCCACGGGAATATGCGGAGCCTTGCACTCGATGACGGCAAAGGGAATGCCGTTGATGAACAGCACGATATCCGGGCGGGCGTTGTGCTGCCTGTCCCGGCTGTCCACGGCGAACTCCTCCGTGACGTGGAACACGTTGTTCTGCGGATTGTCCCAGTCGATATACTTGAGGTTGAAGCTGAGCATTTTTCCGTCGCCGATGGTCTCCGGGTAGCTCTTGCCCAGCAGCAGCGCGTCATAAATCTTCTCGCTGGTGCGCACGAGGCCATCCGTCAGCGGCTCGTCCAGATCCTCCATGGCGCGCTCGATGTTGGCGGCGGAGAACTCGTTTTCTGCGCCTGCATAGACATAGCGGTTGAGCCTGCGGAGCTGACCGCGAAGGATGTCCCGGAGCAGCACGTGATACCGGCTGCCGCGCTGCTTGTCGCAATCCGCCGGAGAAATGTAGGTGTAGCCCATGGCCTCAAACAGCGCAAGGGCGGGGCGCTGGCTTGCGTTGATTTCCAGATAGGCGTCTTTGTCCATGGAGAGACCTCCTTTCGCAAAGGGCTTATATGCAGGAATAGCGGGGCAGGGGGCTGCCTCGCTTAACTCAAATGCAGGAATGAAAAGTACAGTAATATCGCTTTAGCAATCTCTTCGGGTGTATGGTCTGCGTCGATGATGTTTTTCAGGTCTTGCTTGACCTGATCGGAGTAATTCGGACTGTTGTCAACGATGCGTTTCAGCGCTTCCTTGGTGAGGTGTTCCTGCGTGTTTTCCTGATTCATCATCATATCCTCACAATCCCCGTCAGCAGAAGCTGCATCAGGGCTTTTTTCTGTCTTTTCATTTCCTCCAGCTTACGCTGATGAAGGGTGATGAGGCGGTCGAGATTTGCAAAGTACTGACCAATTATCTGTTGTTCGTTATAAGAGGGAAAATCCACAATCAATTCTTTTACGATTGCACCTGATAGATTTCCTTGCCCACCTTGCAAATATGTTTCTACTATGTTTTGTTTGCTCTTTCGCAGCCATTGTGATAGATATTCTGCATCGTAATTATCCATTGGCTTAATCGCCAAAATAGCCTGATTTATCGCACCTTCAAGCCTTGCACGACCTACCTCACCGCTTGTAGCACCATATAAGGCATAAAGGATATCTCCTTTTGAAACGAGCCGTGCCGAAGAAACATTCAAACCTTTTTCGGATATAAAAAGTTCGGTGCTTTCGCTATTGATTTCAGCTGAACGGATAAATGGTATTTGACCATCATAATACTCTTTTACGCCAACCGTTGGAGTACCACCTGAGTACGATGTTGTTACTCCCCCCAACTTCCGCTGTTCCCAATCGTCCGTAAATCCGGGGAATCTCTTTTCAGGAACCTTTTGCCCTTTCCGCGGGAACATCTTTTCCAGACAGCCCTTTTTGAACCTTTTCAGTTCCTCAATTTTGCGCCCTTGCAGTTCGATGGCCTTGTCCTGCGTGGAGAGGATTTCGGCAATCTTCTTCTGCTCTGCAACGAGGGGAAGTGAATACTTGAGTTGACCAAGTTTTTTGAGAGACAGGACTTGCTGGGCTGTACCTTCAGCATACGGATACATTCTCCGATAGATAGAGAAGTTGAGCAGATACAGCATATATTCGTGGCATACTTCTTCACTGAAAGAGAAAACGGGATAGAAATAGCTTATTACACCGCGCTCGATTATCCGGTTTTCATTGAATCGGAAACGACCATCATCGCTTCGGCTCCGAAATGTTATATAACCGTAGGGCAAGATATTGTAGCCGACGTTATCCTCAGTTGTTACTTGCCGATTGGAATAATAATCTGTCTGTAACATCAAGCCGGTTCGTGCGGATGTCAAAACAGGATATTGATTGGGTATCGTTGTTTTTTCAGTATATTCACGAATATACTCCCCTATTGGAGACTCTTTCCAGTCGGCAGGAACAATATCGGTCTTTGTTTTCTTGTATCCCTTCGGCACAATCCCCTGCCGGATTTGTTCGATTCGTTGTTTGACTTCGGGTGTCATGGTTTACGCCTCCAGAGAATTTGGAAGTTCATAAATGACCAACAACAACGTCGAAAGGAAAGTGATCACCTTTTGTGTCTCTTCTCTTTCTTTGATGACGATTTCATGATTTGCAACATTTCCTGAAGTGCGAATATAGTCCACCCATTTTTTGCCGTTCGGAGGAATATAGCCTTTCTCATCCAAATAGGTTACATACCGGGCAAAGGGCAATCCCTCTTCTGCGCCCTGCTCAACGGCGATGTGCATCAACAGCGTTCGCGCAATCATTTGGGCTGATGTGTAGCATTGATTGGCATAGCATGTACGGCATTCGTTGTACAGTGTTTGAATGTTGTCGGGGAGATTCTTGATCTCTCGACCATAGGGCGCGCCTGGAATGGTTTCCTTAGTATCGATAAAGAAGATAATGGGGTTTTTGCAGAGCGGACACTGATAAACATATCCCACATCCCTTTTTCTGTTAATTGTATCGGCATATAAACAGTATCCGATATGCGGGGCAATGTTTTGCCCGCAATACCCGCATGTTATAGGATGACTTGGAATAGAAAGGCTATTGCTGTATCGTATCTCGTCTCGATAAAAATTAAAATGATCTTTCATGATTGCTCATTTCCTTTCAAGCGCTTCTTCTGCTCGCTCTCAATCTGCCTGATGCTCTTTTCCGGCGTCGGCAGGTCTTCCGGCATGGTGCCGCCCAGCTCGGCGATGGTCTGTCTGACCTTCCTGCCGACCTCGTAGTGGGTTTGATTAGCCTTTTCCTTGCCTCGAATATTCTCGCGACGCAGCTTTTCGTCTGTCTGCGTAGCGCGGAACAGGTTGGCAGCCAACTCGGTGCTGCCCATGTGGTCGAGGATTTTCTCGTTCTTCTTCAGGCCCTTGCGCTCGTGGATTTCCTTGACGCCAAGCCCTCCGTACAGACCCTGATACCCTTTGTTCTGGAAAATGGCGAAATCCTGCCCTGCCTCGACACCAGTCATCTGCGCGGATTCAATCTCATTGCTCATAACCCCAGCTCCTTCATATACTTCGCCATCTGCGCCTGCACCTGCGAAAGCTCCGCCTCGATGCTTTCGATATTCCGCTTCACCTCGTCAATGTCCACCAGCTCCTCCTCCTCAAAGGTATCCACATACCGGGGGATGTTCAGGTTGTAGTCGTTCTCGCGGATTTCAGCGCGGGAGGCGCGGTAGCTGTACTTGTCCACCTTGGCCTCGCGCGCCTCGTAGGTGCTGACGATGCGGGCAATATCGCTGTCCCGCAGGAGGTTCTGGTTCTTGCCCTTTTCGTAATTGCCCTCGCCGGAGGCGTCGATGAACAGGACGTCGTCGCAGGTGCGGCTCTTTTTGAACACCAGAATGCAGGCGGGGATACCCGTGCCGTAGAACAGGTTCGCGGGCAGGCCGATAACCGCGTCCAGCAGGTTCATTTCAACCAGTTGCCTGCGAATCTTGCCCTCGCTGGCACCGCGGAAGAGCACGCCGTGGGGAAGGACGACGGCCATGCGCCCGTTCTCCGCATCCAGACTGTTAAGCATGTGGAGCACGAAGGCATAGTCGCCCTTGGAGGAGGGCGGAACGCCCCAATCAAACCGATGGTGCTCGTCCAGAGAGGCTGTCATTTTCTCCGGCTTCTTTCCTTTTTCATCCGGACCGGCCTTCGAGAGGAAGCCGCTGTCCCATTTGTCCAGACTGAAGGGGGGATTGGCGACCACCACCTGGAACTTCATGAGCTTGTCGTCCTCAAGGTTCTGCGGATTGGAGAGCGTGTCGCCCTGCCAAATGCGGGCGTCATCCACGCCGTGGAGGAACATGTTCATCGTGCAGAGCGCCCAGGTCTGGGCGTTCAGCTCCTGCCCATAGACGGCAACCTTGCCGCTGGGCACCTTTTTGTAGGCCTTGAGCAGCAGACCGCCGCTTCCGCAGGTGGGATCGTAAATGCGGTCGTTTTCCTGCGGCTTGACGAGCGAGGCCACCAGCTCGGATACCTGGCTTGGCGTGAAGAACTCGCCGCCTTTTTTGCCTGCGTCGGAGGCAAAGTTGGCGATCATGTACTCATAGGCGTCTCCGATGATGTCCGCGGAGCCGAGCTGACCGGGACGAAGATCGAGGTCGTGGAAGTCTTCCAGCAGATTGCGGAGCGTTGCGTTTTTTTCCTTGACGTCGCCGAAGTCAACCTGGGAGTTGAAGTCGATGGCGCGAAACACGTTGCGCAGCTTTCCACTGTTGTGATCCTCGATGTGGGAAAGGGCGACGTTGATCTTCTGGCCGATCTCTGTATCCGTGCGGTTTTCGTACAGATAATCGAAGGTGGATTCCCTGTCGAGGGAGAACCGCTCCCGGCTCATGGCGCGCTCGACGCGCCGTTCGTCACCGTCGTACTGCTCCATGTACAAGGCGCGTCTTTCGAGGGTGACGTCGCTCAGGTATTTCACGAACAGCATGGACAGGATGTAGTCCTTGTAGCGGGAACTGTCGATCTTGCCCCGGAAGCTGTCACAGGCCTTCCAGAGGACACGTTCGATATCGTTGCGGGTCGTCATGGTGCATACCTCATTTCATGGTCGAATGTACATTGCGGATCAGCAGATCGTAGTAGCGCTCCTTCTCTGCCGACAACTGGCGAAGCAGCGCCGTCTCCTTTTTCGCCAGCAGATGCAGTTCGGCGATTTTCTGCTGCTGGAGGATGGACAGCGGGGGAATTTCAAATTCGGAAAAGAATCTGGCGTTGATGGCGCCCAGCATGTTGCTGCTGGTGTTTTCATAAATGGCTTTCCTGATCTTCGGCGTGTTGATCAGCCAGACCAGATATCCGGGCAGGAGCCTGCTTCGATCAACACGGATGATGACGAAGTTTGATGAAACCACCATGCCGGCGGATGCCTCATTGATGAGAACAGCGGTGTACGGCGAGGTCAGGCGGATGATGACGTCGCCGATCTGTGTCAGGTACTCCGGTGATAACTGCTCCGCAGCGTCAAAACCATCCAGCTGTTCCATGTCGATGTATCCGTTTGGGTGGATGGCGCGAAAGCTCAGCAGGGGATACCGCATCTTGACGGGGGTGCCTTTGCGCGCCTGTTTTCTGGATAAAACCAGTCCGCTTCGGACGGTTGCCAATTCTCCTAACTTCATGGGTTCACCTCGATTTGTCATGGCCAATAAATGACTGGCAAGAGCCTTCGACATCCTTTTGCACTGACGACAGTATAACATGGAATCTCCATTCCGTCAACTGGAAATTTTGTCACGGTGAAAAAATGACATAGAACGATATCTTATCAGTCCATCGGATTCGTCTCTGGTTCAGATTTACATCGGTTCAGTTTATTAAACCGGATCGAGCGGGTAGTATTCCCAGCCGATCCGGTTTGAAATCTTTACGCAATCATCCCAAAGAACCTCAGCGCCTCTTCAATCGCCTTTTCCTTATCCGGTGGGCAGATCAGCATCTTGGCGCCCTCAGATTTTGCCTTGTTGTAGCACTCGCGCTCAATGATCCCATGCTTCCGCTTCACCTGTGCGATGTACAGTGGTGTAACGTTCAGGCCGGTCTGCTCCTTGACGTGCGCCTGAATCTCGCCGTAGGTCGCCTTGCTCTCAGCCTTGGTGACGGCCAACTCGTCCGCGTCGATGCCGACCTTGACGATATCATCCGGCTTTTGTTGGACCAATGACATAACAGTCTCCACCCCGCTCGTCCAGCAGAACATATCGACGCTCTGCACCTTCTGCACCTGATACCCCTTCTCCACAAACAGCGCCGCGTCGCGCGCCTGCGTGGCGACGTTGCAGCTCACATACACCACGCGCTTCGGGGCGGCTTGCGCAATCGCGTCAATCACGGCGGGTTCAACGCCCTTGCGCGGCGGGTCGATCACAATCACGTCCGGGCGCAAGCCCTCCGCCACCAGCTTCGGCAGCAGCACCTCCGCCGCGCCGCAGCGGAAATTCACGTTCCCGATGCCGTTGCGGACGGCGTTCTCCTTCGCGTTCTCAATCGCCTGCGGAACAATCTCGATGCCCAGCGCCTCGCGGCAATGGCGCGCCATCATCAGCGTAATCGTGCCCGCGCCGCAATACACGTCGCATAGGCGCTCGTCGCCCGTCAGCTCGGCAAAATCCAGCGCCGTCTGGTACAGCACTTCCGTCTGCGCCGGATTAACTTGAAAGAACGCCGCCGGGCTGATTTCAAAGCGCAGGCCGCACAACTCGTCCGTCAGCGTGTCACAGCCGTAGAGGGTGCGGAAGTGCCGACCCATGATGACGTTCGTGCGCTCGCGGTTTTCATTCAAAATGACGCTGACCGCCCCCGCCGCTTTCAAGGACGCAACCAGCTCCCCCTCGTGCGGAATCTCGCCGCCGTTGATGACCAGCACCGCCATTGCTTCGCCTTTTCGGTTGACGCGGACGACGATGTGCCGCACCAGCCCCGTGTGCGTCTCCTCAACGTACGGTTCAACGTGAAAACGCTTCATCCACCCCAGTACGCGGCGGCAGATTTCGTCCGCCGGCGGCATGGCGTTCGGGCATTGCGCAATCGGGATAATATCGTGGCTGCGCGGCGCGAAAAAGCCTGCCACGGGTTCTTCCACCGTTCCGCCAACGGGCAGCGCCGTCTTATTGCGATAGTGCGATGGGTCTGCCATGCCCAGCACCGGGGGCACGTCGATGTCGATATGCCCGATGCGGCGGAAGCAGTCCTGCACCTGCTGGCGTTTCGCTTTCAGCGTCGTTTCGTAGGTCATATGACGCCCCGTGCAGCCGCCGCAGCGGGGGTATGCCGCGCAATCCGGCGTTTTCCGGGCGGGTGACGCCGTCAGCGGCTTTCCCTCCATACGCCCGAACGCGAATCGGGACTGCACCTTGACGATGCGCACCCTCGCCGTCTCGCCGGACAGCATCCCCGGCACAAAAACGGCCATACCGTCGGCGCGGCACACGCCTTCCAAGTCCGCCCCAAGGCCATCCGCCGTCAAGGTCAGCAAATCGTTCTTCTTCATCCGCTTCGTCCCCTTCCTGTGTTGGCTTCCATTATAACAGGGTCGCCTGATTTTGACAAGAAGGCGCAGGGATTTCGCGCCTGCGGGCGCGACAAGGGGGCTTTCCGATCGCCCCCTTGACCCCTTCGGGTTCGCCACTCAAGTTACTTTTGGGTGTGCGTTTCTTGATTTTTCCGTTCCCCGGATAAACACGCGGACACAGCTTGAAGTTGTCAACAATTGAATCGCGCAGAAGGGTCAAGGGAGGGGACTTCGTCCCGTTTCATTCTCCCTCCGTCAAAGAAAATTTTTCTGAACCCCTTGCAATCGCGCGAATTGTGATGTATAATCAATAACTGGCACATCCTTGCGCTGCACAGGATGCAGCGCCAAAAGTCCAAGAGGAGGTGAAAATGATGAATAGGTATGAACTGACCTACATCATCGATACTGCACTGGAGGAAACCGCTCGCAAGGAACTGATTGAGAAGGTTTCTGCTCTGATTGCTGCTAACGGTGGTGAAGTGGAGAAGGTTGATGAGGAACCGTGGGGCAAGGGCGCAAAGCGTCTGGCCTACCCCATCAACTACAAGACCGAAGGCTGGTACGTGCTGGTGACCTTCAAGGCGCCCGCTGACCTGCCCCGTGAGCTTGAACGCAATCTGGAGATTTACGACGACGTGCTCCGCTATCTGGTTGTGAAGCTGGAAGTCAAGCGCAGCAACGTGAAGCCCCGCGCGCCCAAGGCTGCTCCCGCTGTGGAAGCGCCCGTGGAAGCCGCTGAAACCGTCGAAGCTCCCGCTGATGCCGAGTAATCGGATTTCAGCAATGACCTGTTAAAGAGGACAAGCAGATGAACAAGCTGATGATCATTGGCAATCTGACCCATGACCCTGTGCTTCGTACTGTGCGTGACGGCATTAGTGTGTGCGATTTCTCCGTTGCGGTGAATCGTCGCAATAACCGTCAGAGCACCGCCAACGGTCAGCCGGAAGTGGATTATTTCCGCGTAACGGCATGGCGGCAGTTGGGCGAAATTTGCGCGAAGTATTTGGCGAAAGGACGAAAGGTTTGCGTCGTGGGCGCAGTCTCCGTTCGCACCTATCAAGCCAATGACGGCACGACCCGCGCGTCCTTAGAGGTCCAGGCAGACGACGTCGAATTCCTGTCCAGCCGCAACGATGACGGCGCTCCGGCATACAACAATGCCGCGCCGTCCGCAGCCGCTGCTCCCGCGCCTACCGCGCAGAACAATGGCTTCACGGCGGTCGAAACCGACGAACTGCCTTTCTAATCGGCTGAAAAAGTGCCGAATTGCGATTTCAAGTGAATGAAAAGGAGGTCACACTCATGTCTGAAGAACGCTCTGAGCGTCGTCCGCGTCCGCGCGGAGGCCGTCGTCCCCGTCGGAAGGTCTGCTCCTTCTGCGTGGATAAGATTGAATACATTGATTACAAGGACATCAACCGCCTGCGCCGTTTCGTCAATGAGCGCGGCAAGATTCTGCCCCGCCGCATGAGCGGCAACTGCGCGAAGCATCAGCGTCAGTTGTCCGAGGCTATCAAGCGCGCCCGTGCCATCGCGCTTCTGCCCTACACGGTGGACTAATCGTGTCTTCAAGCCCCTGCATGTGCAAGCATGTGGGGGTTTTCCAATTGTCCGAATAGGAGGATATTTCTCATGGAGCTGCTTTCTGCCAGCCGCGGCTTTCTCAAATGCAATTTCCACTGCCACACCACTTGCAGCGACGGCCGCCTGTCCCCCAAGGACGTCATGGCCGCCTATCGCGCGCTGGATTACGACGTGCTCGCCATCACCGACCATCGCGAGGTGACGCGCCCCGCCGCCGATGAAATTCCCGCCGGGCTGATGCTCATTCCCGGCACCGAGCTGGATTTCCTCCTGCCGACACAGGCGGTGCATCTGCTGGGTCTGGGCGTTTCGCCGGATATTGCTGATTGCTGGAATCCAAACGGCACACCGCAGCAGGCGATTGACAGCATCCGCGCGTGTGGCGGACGCGCTGTGCTGGCGCATCCCGCCTGGTCGCTGAACACAACGGAATTGATGTGCTCCTTCCGCGGGCTGAGCGGCGTGGAAATCTTCAACAGCGTCTCCTCCGTGCCCACAAACGCCTTGCGCGGGGATTCCGCTGCCATGCTCGATCCTGTTTTCGCCAATGGACAACTGCTCAACTGCTTTGCCAACGACGATTCGCACCGCTACGAAGGCGAATGCGGCATGAGCGCCACAATGCTCAACACCAATGACCGCAGCGTCGCGGGCATTCTGCGCGCCATTGACGAGGGACGGTTCTACGCCACGCAAGGGCCGGAGATTCGCGAACTTTCGTTGACTGATGGCGTGGTGCATATTGCGTGCTCGCCGGCGAAGTATATTATTTTTTACAGCAACGAGGTGTGGATTCCGAATCGCACACGGGCGCTGGAAGGGCAGACCAGTGCGGATTATGTGGTTTCACCGCGCGAATCATTTGTTCGGGTGTAGGTTGTGGCGGAGGATGGGAAATCCGCATGGACATCGCCAATTAAATTGGGATAAGGTTGGGCGCGTCCGCAGATGCTCCCCCAACTTGCTCTACCAACTACTCGCACATTGTCGCGCCAAATGGGCGCGACCGACCAGCATGGGAGAAGATTTTCTCTTGGTGCTGGTCTTTTTGATTGCAGAGGAAATCACCTGCAAATCTTCCCCCGTTCTATTTTCCTCATCCACCGCATACACTGTATCATCACCCGAAGGGGAAAGGAGAAAAAACGCATGTTGATTGATACCATTGCCCTCGTGTTGACCATCATCGGCGCGATTAACTGGCTGCTGGTCGGCGTGTTCCAGTTCGACATCGTGGCGTGGCTGTTCGGCGGACAGGGCGCGATTCTCAGCCGCATCCTATACACCATCATCGGCGCGGCCGGCGTCTGGTGCATCACGCTGCTGTTCAAGAACAATAGAAGTACTTGACCCCGGCGGCAAAAGGTCCTACAATAGGAGGTGATGAATTTTCTCCCGAAAGGATGAAGTGCCATGAGCAATGACCTGTTTGCGGGCATCGGCGTTGTGCCGGGGACGTTCCTGCTGCCGCGCCCAGATGCGAATTGGACGGCGTGGGCGTGCGTCGCGTGCGACCAGTACACGTCCGAACCGGAGTACTGGCAACGGGTAGACACGCTGGTTGGGCATCAGCCGTCCACCTTGCGTCTGATTCTCCCTGAATGCGACCTGCCCGCGCCACCAGAGCGCATCGACGCGATTCACGCTGCCATGCGCGACGCGCTGAACGTCCTGCACCCCGGTGTGACGGACGGCTTCGTGCTGCTGGAGCGCACCACGTCCACCGGTAAGCGGCTTGGGCTTGTCTGCTGCGTCGATTTGGAGCAGTACCGCTACGACGGCGCAAAGACCCTCATTCGCCCGACCGAGGAAACCGTTGCGTCGCGCCTGCCCGCGCGTCTTGCCGTCCGAAACGGCGCACCGCTGGAGTCCAGCCACGTCATGCTCCTGCTGGATGACCCGCAGCGCACCGTCATCGAGCCGCTCTACGCCCGCCGCGACCAGCTTTCCCCGCTCTACGACTTCGACCTCATGCAGCAGAGCGGCCATGCACGCGGCTGGGCGGTCACGTCCGACGCGGACAAAGCAGCCATCGCCGCCGCTCTAAATCGCCTGAAGGATGCTCTCGGCGCAGACCCGCTTCTCTTCGCCGTTGGCGACGGCAACCACTCCCTCGCTACCGCGAAAAAATACTACGAGCAGCTCAAAGCGACCCTTCCCGCCGAGGAAGCCGCCGTTCACCCTGCTCGTTACGCGATGGTTGAGTTGGTCAACATCCACGACGATGCGCTGATTTTTGAGCCTGTTCACCGTGTGCTGACGAACGTCCATCCGGCGGATGTTTTGGCGGACTGGTCAGCCTACTGCGCCGCGCACGGGATGGCACTGTCTTTCGTTCCGCCGGATGCGGATGCGCAGGAACTTCGCGTCGTTTCCGCGTCGGGCGAACAGACGGCGTTCATTGCCCACCCGGACGGCGCGCTTCCCGTCGCGACGCTCCAGCGCTATCTGGACGACTTTCTGCGCCGCCACCCCGAAGCCGCGATTGACTACATTCACGGCGACGAGGTGCTTCGCCGCCTGAGCCGCGCGGACGGCGCGATGGGCTTCCTGCTGCCTGCGCTGAACAAGGCGGATTTCTTCCCGGCGATTGAGCAGCTTGGCATCCTCCCGCGCAAGACCTTCTCGATGGGCCACGCGCACGACAAGCGCTTCTACATCGAGTGTCGAAAGATTCTTTGATTTACAAAAAAGTTATCCACAATCCCTGCACACCATGAGGACAACCAAAAGCCCCTCGACGGATTTTGCTTCGTCAAGGGGCTTCGTTTATGTTTTGAGGAACGTTGCACGCCCAGCCTTCTCCTTTGGGAACGTTGGCTGAGCGCAGCGAAATTGGATGAGATGGGTGCTGCAACGGGGAAACCCAGTAACATGGTTATGCTCTGCGAAGCGCGAAAATCCCCTGCTTCCGCATGTTTATCCCTGTTGACCTTAGGCTTACCCTTCCCCCAATTTTTCCTTCAGTTCCGCGAGGTGCCCTGCTTCCTCCCGCACAATCTCCAAAAACGCTGCCCGCGCCTCCCCCTCACACTTCTCCGCGAATTTCGTATATGTCTCCACCGCATTCGCTTCGCTCTCCATCGCGTACCGATACAGTCCCGTCAGAGTCGTCAGCGCATCCTCCCGCGCCATTTCCGTTACGCCGCCGCGGAACAGCACATCCGCCGCCATCGCCTGCAAAAGCACCTGCTGTTCCGCCGAATTGACGGTCTTGTCCCACATTTCGGTAAAGCGCTTCAAGTGCCGCCGTTCGTCGCTCAGAATGTCCTCAATGCCCTTGCGAACTTCCTCGTCCTTCGCCAGCAGCAGCGCACGCTCGTAAGTCCGGATGGCGCGGCGCTCCATTTCCATCGCGACGGTCAGTGCCTGTCCTTGATGCTCAATAATCACTTTTGCACACCCCTTCCACAGGAAATTCCCATGTATTCCACAGCTGTTCACCGCTTTTCCACAGACTTATCCACAGTTTCCACATTTCTGGGAAGGCTAACAGCCTGTTAATCCACAATATCCACAGTCTTATCCACATGCCCCGTTGATAGTTTTTTTCTGCGGAAAAGTCCGCAAAGCCAGCAAAATCAACGGTTTGCTCGTTTATACTATTTTCGGATGAAAATGCGCCAAGATGCGCCGCGAATTTTTCATTCTGGCTAACGTGAATGAAACGCAGCGTAGCAGCGCTACGCTAAGTGGAATGAGCGGACGCCAGAAGGGAAAAGGCGCAAGCAGATGGCGCAGGTGAATCTGGAAATAGTATTATACTATTTTCGGATGAAAATGCGCCAAGGTGCGCAGGTAAATCCGAGAATCGTATTACCAAAATCAAATTGGGATTCCCCTGCCTGTGGGCAAAGGAATCCCGTCTGTGCTTATTTGGCTTGGAAAACGGTATTGAGCTTTGCGACCAGCTCATCAACGTCGTTGCCATGCACCATCGCGGCTTCTTCGAGCGTTTCCGCCGTCGAATGCGGGCAGAACAGGCAGTGCATCCCCATATCGGTGAAAATCTTCACCACCGCGTCCATCGCCGCGTCCGAGCAGGAGCGCAGCACTTCGCCTACGGTCATATCCTTGTTAATCATGCGTGGAACTTCCTTTCCCGGCGCACGATTGGGCGCGCCGCTCTTCTATGATACCCCGGAAAGGCGCATCTGTCAACCCTTTCGACAGGAAAATCACTCCATATCCACCGGCAGGTCAGAATCATTAAACGGATTCTCGCCGTCGTATGCTTCCAGCTGCACCTTCTTGTTCCGGGCGACCGGCGCGCTGGTGACGGACTGCATGTGAACAGTCATGTTCTCCTGCTCATCAAATTCAAGCAGAATCATGTCGCCGGGTGTCGTCATGGCGATAATCTCCGTCTGCGGCGAACGGCTTCTCCGCGCGTATTCGCGGATGACCTCCGCCCGCTCCCAGAAATGCATAGGAATCATCAGCCGTGGCTTAACGACCATTGCGAAATAGTTCGGCCCCGCGTCGAACATCATGCCCAGCCGCGGATCTACCGGGAAGAACGCCACATCAACCTTTTCCCCGCGCATTGTCTCCATCACCTGCTGAAAATCGCGCTCCGCCTCTTCAATCTCGCGCGGCGTTGATTCCTCCCGCCAGTGCCAGTTGTTGAGGTCGCCCGCGTGGAAGATGTGGATGCCGTCCATCTCCACAAGGTACGACAGCCCTTCATCCGTGGAGTCGAACGCCTTCACCTTCACATGCCGCGACAGCGTGATTTCGCCCCCCACGCCCATCCGCCGCCCGTGCAGCGATGCATCCATCGTTTCCGGCAAAATGTACGTCACCGGCGCATACTGCTCCCATGTATACACAACCGGGTCGAAGTGGTCCTCGTGCCCGTGGCTGATGAACACGAACACCTCGCTGAAGTGGCTGAGCGTTTCTGGCGTAATCCGCTGCGCTGCGGGCAGCTTTTTCCCCTGCCGCCCCATCCAGTAGTCAAACACCAGCAGCGTTTCGCCGCTCGCCACCGAGAACCCGCTGTGGTAGTAGTATTTCACCGTCATCTGTTCTGTCAAGAATGAGCACCCCCGTCAACGCCCTTCGGCTTTTCACCGCGGACAAAATGAATTTTACTTGCCGCCGCCGGAGCGCTCCCACGCGCCTGCGGATTGATTTCGCTCATCCTCTTTATTATGCCACGATAAACCCTTTTTGTCAAATTTTTTGGCGTTTTGAGTGCTGAAAACCCATTATTTCTTTGATTTCGGCAAAAATTCAGCGTAATTTCCCCACTTTGCAACCACTTTTCGCACGAAAAAGCCTCCTGCTTCCCCTAACCTCATATCTTCCAATATATCGCCTTGCGCCCCTCAAAACTGACCTGATACTTTCCCCCAAGCGCCCGTACCATCTCTTTCGCCCGTTCCACATCCGCATAATCCCGTGCCGTATCATGGCTATCGCTGCCAAACGTGAAATTCTCACCGCCCAGCTCAATATACCTGCGAATCAGCGACGAATGCGCGAACGTATCCCCCGTCGGCGCATACCCTGATGTATTCACCTCGATGCACTTTCCCAGCGCAATCACATGCCGGAAAATCGCATCAAACGCATCCGGTGCATCCTCGTACACCAGCGCGCGCTCCTTCCCCGTATAGATGGAGAACTTCGCCACATACCCGATATGCGCCACGCTGTCAAAGTCCTCCCAGTCCAGTATCGATTCCGCCTTCGCCTCGGCGTATTCCCGATACGCCTGCGCACGCGTTTTGCCTGTGAAATACTTTTCCGAATCGTAGCAATCCACGCCGTTCACCAAGTGCAGCGACAGCAGGCGGAAATCCAGCGGCAGCGTGTCCAGCAGCGCCTTCGTCTCCGCCCGGCACAGCGGATTGTCCCCAATCTCGATGCCGCTGCGGATGATTAGCGCCGGATACGCCGCCCGACAGCGCGCAATCTCCGCGAACCAATCCGCCCACACTGGCGGCACGTCCATCTCTTCTTCAGGATGTCCGGGTTCGATATGCTCCGTCAGGGCGATTTCCTGCACGCCGCGCGCCAGCATCGTTTCGCAAAGCTCAGGCATTGTCTGCCGCCCGTCCATCGAGTGATTCGTGTGCAAATGGTAGTCCATTCGACGATGTTCCACGTGAAACATTCCTTTCTCGCCTTATTTCGCGTCTATCTCCGGCACGGCAATCGCCTTCCCCACACGCAGCGCATACAGGTATCGCTCCTTGACCGGCTTCCCCGTGATTTCTGTCAGTGCCCGCGCATACCATGCCAGCTGCTCCGCGTACCGGTTCACCAGCGTCTGCTCGTCGTCCACGCGGTCAGTCTTGTAGTCCACCAGCACCCACGCGCCGTTTTCCTCGAACGCGCAGTCAATCACGCCTTGCAGCAGCAGCGCCTGCTGACCCGTCAAGCGCAGGTTGAATGCCCACTCGCGCCGGACATTCCCGCTTTGCAGCATCCGCCGCCCAATTTTGCTCGTGAAGTACCCGCTGATGGCGCTCACGCTGATAATATGAAGCTCCTCTTCAGTGAACAGCCCGTGCTTCTGCATCATTTCCAGTGCCTCACGGATGACCGTCGGGATATCGTCCGCCGTCCGCAGCGCATCCAGCGGCATCAGTGACAGCGCCCGGTGCGTCAGCGTGCCGCGCTCCGCCGCCGTCATCCGCTTCTCCTCCATGAATGCCGGACGGCGCGGCAGTTCCGACAGCAGCAGCGGCGTGCCGTTCTCATCCACCGCGTGCTTCGTCTCAGCGTCCTCCTCCACATCCGAAAGCGGCAGTGCGTCTGCCTGCTTTTTCACCAGTGCGGATACCGACGTTTTCAGCGGCAGAATGTCCGCCTGCACCGTTTTTTCCGGGAAAACGCCCTCTGGCGGTGCCGTTTGCAAAAGCGAAAGCACCTTTGATGCATCCGCCTCCGTCTCCCCTACTTTATCCACAGTTTTCTGAGGCAGTTCGTCCCAATCTCGGCAATCCCATGGGGTTGAGGCCTGTGGATAATTTGTGGATTTCGTGTGTGCATCGGTGGATATCGCTTGCATCACCCATGTGATCATGCTCCCAGCCTCTCGCACACGACTGTCGCTCGGCGGCAAAGCCAAATTCCACTTCGTGCGCTCAAGGTCCGCCACCGTTGCCACCAGTTCCAGATGCAGCTTCGCCCGCGTCATCGCCACATACAACAGGCGTGCCCGTTCCGCCAGTTCGTCCAGCCGCCGCTGTTCGTCGAAAGCCTCCTGCATCAGCGTTCTTCGGCAGATGTTCAGTTTCCGGTTAATGTACGGCATCGCCACGCCCAGTTTCGGGTGCAGCATCAGCTCACTGGTCTGCATCAACAGAAGCCTGCGCTCCATGTTCATCAGGAACACCACGGGGAACTCCAGCCCCTTTGATTTGTGCATCGTCATCACGCGCACCAAATCTTCGTTTTCGGTCAGCATTTTGGCGGATATGCTGTCCCCGCCCCGCTCCTGCTCGTCCATCCGCGTGATGAACGCCGCCAGCGTGACGCCGCCTTCCGCCTCGAATGCCTGCGCCCGTTCGTACAGCATCCGCAGATTCCCCTGGCGAACTTCCCCTTTTGGGAGCGCCCCGACCGCCGCGTAGTAGCCCGAATCGGTCATCAGGTGCCAAATGAAGTCCGATAACCGCATGACTTCCGCCTGAAACCGCCATGTTTCAAGTTTTTCGCTGATTTTTCGGCACTTTTGGGCGAATTCATCCTCCCCGCCACACGCTTTGGCGAACGCCTGATAGAACGGCACGTTCTGCCCTGTCTGCATCAGGCGAATTTGCGCCAATTCCTCGTCCGTCAGCGAGAACGGCACCATTTTCAGCGCCGTCAGCAGCGGAAAATCCTGCTGCGCATTGTCCAGCAGGCTCAGCAGTGCTTTCATATCCATGATTTCCGGCAGGTTGAAATAGCTTTCCGCACCGTCGTAAAAGGTCGGAATCCCCTCTTCCGTCAGCGCATCGACAACTGTCTGCGCCAAATTCGTCGTCTGCGCAAGCAGAATCACCATGTCGCGGTACGAAATCGTCTTTCCATCCGGCATCGTCGTTCCCAAAAGCTCCTTGATGCGCCGCGCCACCACGCGCGCCTCTGTCTGCAGCACTTCCTCGTGGCCAGCCGCCTCGCTCGCACTCCCCTCCAGCGCATCCCTGATGTCCGGCCCACGCAGCAGGTGCACCATCACGGGCGGATCGTCCTCCCGCGCACCCAGCCCGCAAATCAGCTCATCCTCCGGCGCATAGGTCAGCTCCGTCACCGCGGGGCGCATCGTCTGCCTGAATACGCGGTTCGTCGCGTCCAGCACCGGGAAGCTGCTTCGGAAGTTCTGCTGAAGCACAATTTTCCGCTCCCTTGCCCCCTCGTCTTCCGAAAACGTCTGCATCCGCCCCAAAAAGAGTGTCGGGTCTGCCTTACGGAAGCGGTAAATCGACTGCTTCACGTCCCCGACCATGAACAGGCAGTTCTGCTCCCCGTGGATGGCCTGCAGAATCGCGTCCTGTATTTGACTCACGTCTTGGCACTCATCCACGAAAATGTGGTCAAACTCCCCCTGCATTTGCGCCCGCACTTCCGGCTGCTCCAAAATGTCGAGCGTGTACTGCTCCATGTCCCCAAAGTCCATGCAGTTCCGGGCGTTTTTCTCCTCGCGGAAATGCTGATGCGTCCGTTTGACCAGTGCCGCCAGCCCGCGCAGCTGCGCCTGAATCGCCGGAAGTTCCCGTTCCAGCTGCGCAAAATCGGGATTCAGCAGCTCGTTCGCCCTTTCTGCGCGCTTTTTGATTGCCGTCCGCCCATCGCTGAAGCGCTTCCCCCATTCCTTTTCTTCCGCCGACAGGCCACGTTTCGGGGACAATCGTGGCAGGGAGAAGTTCGCAACCGCCGTCCGAAGCGCCTCCCCCTCCAAACCTTGCAGTGCCGAAATCAACTGCGCGTCTGCATTCAGTGCTTCCATGCGATCCATCACTGCATTCGGCAGGTCAAATAGGCTACGAATCGCTATTAGCGCATCATTCATCGCTCCCACCTGCAATTTCGCCGCATTTTCGAGCGTTTCCACCCACGGCTGCTGCATAAGCGGCTGCGAAAGCTGATCCACATGCTCATCCAGCCACGCAAACGGCTTCGGCAGTGCCATCAAAAAGTCGTACAGCCGCGCCGTCAGCGACAAAAGTTTGTCCTGCTTCCACGCATCCGCCAGCAGAAGGAAGTTTTCATCCGTTCGCTCGTCTAACAGCTCGTCCATTGCCGTCGTGAACGCGGCTTCAAAGAGCAGTTTCTGCTGCTGTTCGTCGCACACGCGGACAAGCGGATCTACGCCCACCTGCTCGAAGTGGCTGCGAATGACGCGCTGGCAGAATGCGTGAATCGTCGAAATCTGCGTCGTTTCCAATTCATCAAGTGCCTTTACCATCGCTGGTTCGCGGCTGATAGCCTCTCGGCTGATTCGCTTCGCCAAGCGCTGGCGCATTTCCGCCGCTGCCGCCTTCGTGAACGTGACGATGAGCATCCGATTCATCGACGCGCCTTCGCGGACAAGCGAGACAATCCGCTCCACCAGCACGGCGGTTTTGCCCGACCCTGCGGCGGCACTGACGAGAATGGTGTGGTTGCGCGCACGAATCGCCTGTTCCTGCTGCTTCGTCCAATTCGGCATCATGATTCCTCCTGCGTTTTTGCTGTCTCCATTGTACCACAAAGGCGGATGTGATTCAATGTTTCACGTGAAACATTCCTTTTTGCGCTGCTTTTATTGACGTTCTTTGTATAGTGATGATAATATAACTATTTTGTTCGTAAAGTGCTTGATTTTCCTGGATTCTATCGAAATTTCGCTCACATTCTCATTCTAATTCACCTTGATGATTCGTCCTTTGTCCGTCGCATCATTCGCTCCGTCTCAGCGCATTATACAAAAACAGCCGGCAGGCACTTTTTTGCCCGCCAGCCGAATGTTTCACGTGGAACAATTTCATTTTCCGGATGGTTCATCGAGTTCCGGGTCATGCAGCAAGTCCGGCTTCATCACTTCATCGCCCGCCGACTCTTCCTGAACATGCCCCTCCCCGTCGCTGTCCATCCACACGCGATAACTCCGTTTTTCTCGGCATCCATCAAGGTCGCTTTCGTCCGTGCAGGTGATGAATGTCTGCACCCCCTCGATTTCACGCAGCAGCCGCGTGCGCCGCGTCATGTCGAGTTCACTCATCACGTCGTCGAGCAGCAGAATCGGCGTCTCCCCTGTTTCTGCGCGGAACGTTTCCAGCTGTGCCAGCTTAATTGCCAACGCCGCCGTGCGGATTTGCCCCTGCGACGCGAACACCTTCATGCTTCGCCCCATCAGCGACAGCCCGATGTCCTCGCGGTGAATGCCGCAGCCTGCACCGCCAACGCGAATATCTTCCTGCCTGCTATTTTTCAGTTCCGCCCGAATCGCTGATACGGGATTGCTCGTTTCCAGCACACACGGCTGATAGGTCATTTTGAACATTTCGTTCGGTCGTCCGCTGATTCGCTCATACTTCTCCGCCGCGATTTTCGCCAATTGCTTCACTAATTTATCCCGCAAAGGCATGATGATGCCGCATGGAATCGCCATTGCATCTTCAAACGTATCCAGCAGCACCGGATCAGGCGTTATTCCGCGCTTTGCCTCGCGAAGCAGTGCCGTCCGCTGCTCCAGCGCCTTTTGATACTGCTGAAGCGCGCTGAAATACGCTGTTGACAGCTGAGAAAGCATCATATCGAGCATTCTGCGGCGGATTGCAGGTCCTTCTTTGACCAGCATCAAGTCTTCCGGCGAGAAAATCACGCACTGAACATGCCCCATCAGCGCTGAAATGCGTTCTGCGCGCTTGCAGTCAATAAAAACCGTCTTTTTCCGCGCTTCTGATGGCGTTAATTTCACCGCAATTTCTGTTTTGCCGCTTTTTTTGCGCAGCGTCACGCCAGATGCCGCCATCATTGCGCCTTTCCGCACCACTTCGCGGTCTAATCCTGTGCGGTGTGAGCGTCCAAGGGCGCAATAATGAACGGCTTCCAGCAGGTTTGTTTTGCCGGAGCCGTTTTGTCCAAGGAGAATATTCACGCCCGGATGAGGGGTCAATATTAGCGAATGATAGTTGCGGAAGTCCCGCAGCCGAATGGTTTCTATCTGCATTTTCGTTATGAATCCATATCGGATTGGTCGCGAAATGGGCGCACAGCTTTTCCCCGTGCGCCCGGTTTTCTTCCAGCTTTATCCTCTTATTAAGTGAACACGCGCACCGGCAGAATCAGGTAGAGGTAATCCTCCCCTTCCTGCGGCGCAATCACACACGGGCTGACATTGCTGTTGAAGCGCATGCACAGTTTTTCATCCGTGATGTTGCGAATCACGTCGGTGATGTACTTCGCATTGAAGGCGATTTCAATCGGGTCGCCCGTCAGTTCCGTCTCCAGCTCTTCCAGCACGTCGCCCAACTCCGCGTTCGACGAGATGGCAAGCGTATCACCCGAAAAAGACATGCGAATCAGGTTATTCTTGCCTTCCCGCGCCATCAAGCTCGCGCGGTCAATGGCGTTCTGCACGCCCACGCGATCCGCCAGCGCCGTCGTGCGGAAGGAAGCAGGCAAAATTTTCCGATAGTCGATGTACTCGCCCGTCAGCAGCACCGTCGAAAGCGTCGTCGTCCCGAACGATGCCGTCATGCGCGACTGGTCAAACACCAGCGTGCAGTATTCATCCGTGTCGCCGAGCACCTTGCTCATTTCGTTCAGCACGCGCCCCGGAATGACTACACGCACATTTTCTTTTCCGCCGGGCAGCTCAAAGGGCATAACCGCCTTCTGAATCGCCAGCCGGAAGCCATCCAGCGCCACCAGACGCGCTTCGGTGGGCTCAACCTCCAGCAGACATCCTGTTAAAATCTGGCGGTTATCTTCTGTTGCAATCGCGAACACAACACGGGAAATCATTTCCTTCAATTTATCCTGCGGAATGCGGACGGTCGTGCCCTCCGACACACGCGCCATCTCCGGATAATCAGTCGGATTCATGCCCGCCAGATTCGACTTCGAGGACAAGCAGCGAATCGATGCCGCATGATTTTCGCCCACGCGGATGGTCACTTCCCCGCCGGGCAGCTTGCGGCTCAGTTCCGTAAACAGGCGGCCCGGCAGAACAGCTGTGCCTTCCTCTTTCACGTCCGCCAGAATCGACATTTCAATAGAAAGGTTGCCGTCAGAGCAGGTCAGTTTCACATGCTCGCCCGCGGCGGAAAGGTGCACGCCCTCTAAAATCTGTTTTGTCGGACGAGCCGACAGGGCGCGGGTAACGGTATTCAAGCCGTCCAGCAGCAGCTGAACATTGGTAGTAAATTGCATGGCGCGAAGCCCTCCCATGAGAGAATGCAGGGAATTATATTTCCGCAGTCGTAGTAGGGGATGTGGATGCTGTGGATAACCCCTTTCCTGCTTGATTTTGCAAGGGTTTGTCCACAAGGATAACCCTGTGGATATCCATCCTGCTTCTCCACAGCGCTGTGGACACGGCGGTTGCGTTCCAGTCAGGGAATCCCCTCTGACTCTGTATATTCGAGTTTCTGAAGGGGGATTCCTGCCTGTTCGCCAAGAAAATCTCGATTTTTTTCGCAATGAAGTTGCAAGAAATCCTGCAAAACGCGGTATTTCCGGATTATCCACCGTATCCACAGGCTGCACATTCCACCGTTTGTGGATATTTCCAGCGGGTGATTACGGGAACTTTCGGCAAAACCTGCGGAGATTCCACAGCTTTTCCACAAGTTTGACTGTGGATAATTCCATTGTCCGCTCAGCCCCTGAAAATGGCGAATAACCCGCTGGTTAATCACTTTTTTCGGACATCTGCGAAAGGAAAAACGCCATGTAACCTTTTCGCTGATACATGAAAACACTGCAGAAGTCCCTGCAAAATTTTGAAGGATGCATGGCAAGCAGGTTGCAAATTTTCCGCGCGCGTGATAAAATTAAAATGGAAAAACGTCTGCGGACGAAATGGAGGAAAAGAAACGATGAAAATTGCGCTGATTAACGAGAACAGCCAGGCCGCCAAAAACGCGATGATTGAAGGTGTGCTGCGCAAGGTGGTTGAACCGATGGGCCACGAAGTGGTGAACTATGGCATGTACACGGCGGAGGACGAATGCCAGCTGACGTATGTGAAGGCGGGGTTTTTGGCGTCGCTGCTTTTGGAAACGGGTGCGGCGGATTATGTCGTGACAGGCTGCGGAACGGGCGAAGGCGCGATGCTGGCGTGCAACTCCTTCCCCGGCGTGCTGTGCGGGCATGTGGTGGATCCGTCGGACGGCTACATGTTTGCGCAGATCAACGACGGCAACTGTGTGGCGCTGCCGTTCGCAAAAGACTTCGGCTGGGGTGCGGAGCTGAAATTGGAGATGATTTTCCAGCAGCTGTTTGGTTTCGGGCATGGCAATGGCTATCCGAAGGAGCGTGTTGTGCCGGAGCAGCGGAATAAGAAGATTCTGGACGGTGTGAAGAAGGTAACGTATCGTCCGCTGCTGGATATTTTGAAGGATTTGGATCAGGACTTTGTGAAGGAAACGATTTCGGGGAAGCATTTTGCGGAGTATTTCTATCGCGACAGCAAGGATGAAGCGATTAAAGCGTACTTGAAGGAACTGCACTAATACGATTGCTGCATATATCTGCGAATCTGCTTTACAGTATACAAGGATAAGCCCTCTTCTGACTGCTGCCTGACAAGGAGAAAGTATGAACATGAAAACAAAACATCACCCGCTTCGAACGATTCTGCTGTCCCTGCTGATTCTTTTGCTGCTGGTTCTTGTCGTTTTTGTCGGCTTTTACTTTACCCGCTTGCAGACGATTCAGAGCATTGAGCAAATAACAGACTATGATGATGGTTACAACCTATACCGCATGAATGTGCAGTACGATTATAGTCTGGATCGTGTAATTGCATATGGCATTACGGATAATCAGACGATGCTGGATGCAATTTTGAAGGAGGCATTGCCGCTTCTGCCCGTCAGCATGAAGGTGCCGAATTACGGCTGTACGGCGTTTACGCTGACGGATATGGATGGCAGCGTGCATATGGGGCGCAACTATGATTTCAAGCGAGATACGTCCGCGATGCTGGTATACTGTGCGCCAAAGGATGGCTATCGGTCTGTCGCCTTTGCTGCGCTGGATAATGTGAGCGCGAATATACCGGATGAAAGCCTGAAAAAGAAGTTAGCAACCCTTACTGCGCCGTTTATCTGTCTGGATGGCATGAATGAAAAGGGCGTTTCGATTGCGGTGCTGACGCTGGACAGTGAGCCGGTTCATCAGAATACAGGAAAGCCGACGATTGCGACCACGCTGGCGATTCGTCTTGTGCTGGATCGTGCAGCAACGACAGAAGAGGCTGTGCAGCTGCTCAGCAGCTATGATATGTTTGCTTCGTCGGGGCGCGATTATCATTTCTACATTACAGACGCCAGCGGCGATGGGCGTGTCATGGAATACGACTGCGAGAAGGAGACTCGTCCGCTTGTTGCAACGCCAATGGAAGCCATCACGAATTTCTACGGTCTGTACCGAGACAAAGTGCTTCCGAACCAGCGTAATGGCATTTACGGTCATGGCAGGGAACGCTATGATGCGGTTATGAAAGTGCTGGAAGAACAGGCGGAAGGGTATACCAATGACACCGTATGGGATGCGCTGAAAGCATCGTCGCAAGAACCGAACCCCGTGGACATCACGAGCAATACCCAGTGGTCGATTGCGTATAACAATACTGGCTTGACGGCAGAAATCGTGATTCGCCGCCATTGGGACGAAATAATTTCGTATTCCCTGTCGCAGAATGATGTGACGCGATAAGCAATGATTTGGAGGAATCTGCCCTATGACAGAAGCATCTTCCCTGACGCCGCGCTTCCCGGTTTTCCTGCACGGCGGCGACTATAACCCTGACCAGTGGCTGGATCATCCGGAGATTCTGGAACAGGACATCGAGCTGATGCATAAGGCACATGTGAACTGTGTGTCGATTGCGATTTTCGCGTGGGCGCGGCTGGAGCCGGAGGACGGCGTGTACGACTTCGCGTGGCTGGACGAAGTCATCGACCGGCTGTGGCGCGGCGGCATCCACATCATTCTGGCAACGCCGTCGGGCGCGCGTCCGGCGTGGATGGCGCAGAAATACCCCGAAGTACTGCGCGTGAATCAGCACTACGAGCGCTACCACTTCGGCGGACGGCACAATCATTGCCTGACCAGCCCGGTTTACCGCCGCAAGGTACGGGAGATGGACACGGCGCTGGCGCAGCGGTATGCGCATCATCCGGCAGTCATCCTCTGGCACCTGTCCAACGAGTTTTCTGGCGACTGCTATTGCCCGCTGTGTCAGGAAAAATTCCGCCAGTGGCTGAAAAAGCGCTATGGAACGCTGGAAAACCTTAATCAGGCGTGGTGGACATCGTTCTGGAGCCACCGCTACACCGACTGGTCGCAGGTGGAAGCGCCCGGTGAAATGGCGGAAACCAGCACCAACGGCATGTTTATCGACTGGCGGCGCTTCTCCACCCATCAGTGCAAGACGTTCATGATGGCGGAGCGCGACGCGGTGCAGGCGGTGGATTCTTCGCTGAAGTGCACGGCGAACCTGATGGAACGTTTCTGGGATTACGACTATTTCTCCCTTGCGGAGGGCATGGACGTTGTTTCGTGGGACAGCTATCCCGCGTGGCATTCAGGGGATGATGTGGCGAAAGCGGCGGAGTTTGCCATGAACCACGACATCATGCGTTCGCTGAAAAATCAGCCGTTCCTGCTCATGGAATCGACGCCCTCGCAGGTCAACTGGAAGCCCGTCAACAAGCTCAAACGCCCCGGAATGCACCTCTTGTCCTCCTTGCAGGCAGTGGCGCATGGCAGCCAAAGCGTCTGCTACTTCCAGTGGCGCAAGGGGCGTGGCGCGGCGGAGCAGTTCCACGGCGCGGTTGTTGACCACGACGGGCGCGGTGATACCCGCGTTTTCCGCGATGTGACGCAGGTCGGTCAGGCGCTGGAGACGCTGCAGCCCCTGTACAGCAAGCCAAACGCCCCCGCGAAGGCGTGTATCCTCTTTGACTGGAGCAACTGGTGGGCGATTGACTACGCGCAGACGGGGCAGAAGGGCAACATGCGCTACTTTGACAGCGTGAACATGCACTATCGCGCACTGTGGGAGCAGGGCATTGCGGTGGATTTCCGCGATATGCGCCCCTGCACCGATTTGAGCCAATACCGGCTGGTCGTTGCGCCGATGCTCTTCCTGATGAAGGAGGGCTTCTCCCAAAAGCTGCGCGCGTTTGTCGAAAACGGCGGTACGCTGCTGATGACGTATTTCTCCGGCGTGGTGGATGACAGCGGGCTGGCGTATCTGGGCGGTACGCCGCATGACCTGACGGATGTGCTGGGCGTGCGCGCGACAGAACTTGATGCGCTCTACCCGCAGGATGTGCAGCACATGGTTTTCCCGGACGGACGGCGCTATGCGGTGCATGAGCTGTGCGAACTGCCGGAGAAGCACGATGCGCAGGTGCTGGCGGAGTACGGCGAGGATTTCTATGCGGGACTCCCCTGCCTGACGAAGCACGCCTTCGGCGCGGGACAGGCGTACTATCTGGCGGCGAAGCCGGAGCAGGACGGACTGGATGCGATTTACACCGCGATTGCGGCGGAGCTTTCGCTGCCCAAGGCGATGCAGGAGAAGCTGCCGACCGGGGTGATTGCGACGGAGCGCGGCGGCGCGGCGTTTGTGCAGAATTATTCGGGCAAAACGCAGCAGGTCACGCTGGACAGCAGCTATGAGGAGATGCTGACGGGCGAGGTTCTGTCTGGCACGCAGGAGATGCCGGTGAATGGTATTTGGGTGCTGAAAAAGCAAGCCTGATGCAGTCTTGACGCAGGGATTTCGCCTCTGCGGAGGCGACAAGGGGGCAATGAAAACAGACGAATGTCTGCGGTCGCCCCCTTGACCCCTTCGGCGCGGATACTCCCATGCGGCTTGATTTTTGTTGTTGCTTTGGGAAACGAAAAGCACACCAACTAAAAAGCAACGATAACAGCCAATAAACTTAGATGGGGATGCGAAGCAGTCCAGAGGGCGAGCGCAAAGCCCTCTGGTCGCTCCTGCAGGAGCGAAATCCCTGCATAAACACGCGGACACTGCATGCAGTTGTCACCAACTCAATCGCGAAAAAGGGTCAAGGGAGGAACTCCCTTGCAGGGTGCAGGGACAGCGTCCCTGCTGGGGTCAAGGGGCAACGCCCCTTGGGTCTCCCCTCGTTTCCCCTCCACACAATCGTCACAATTGCAACGGCAGTGCAAGGAAAGTGTGAATTTGCTGTAACAAGTGGGGCGAAAAGGTTGCGCGCGGGGAAAAAGCGTGCCATAATAGAGAACGAGAAAGCCCGATGAAACGGGTGTGAAAGGAAGTTCAAGCTCATGAAATCTCCTAAGCGTTTGATGGCGCTCGCTCTTGCGGCGATGCTGATGTGCCTGCCGGGTGCGTCTCTGGCAGAGGATGCCGCGGCGACGGATGCGCCGGCTGCAATCGAAGAAACGACGACGACGGTGGCGGAAGACCTGAATGAGGTGCTGGCGACCGTCAACGGCGTGGAAATCACCCGTGCGCGTTTCAACACCTTCTATCAGTCCATGCTGTCCTACTATGGGCAGTATTACGACACGACGAACGAGAGCCTGCAGGCGGCCATCCGCCAGAGCGCGCTGGAAGTGGCAGTGCAGTATGAGCTGATGAATCAGAAGCTGGTGGAGCTGGGGCTGTCGCTGACGGACGAAGAAATCGCCGCCGTGGAAGCGGAAGCGCAGACCAACTGGGATGCTGCCGTGCAGAATGGCATGGAGTACATGGGCATCACCGATGATTCCACCGACGAAGAGCGCGCCAGCGCCATGGTGGAGGTTCTCTCCTCGCTGGAAGCGGAAGGCTTCACTGAGGAATCCTACAAGGCGAGCTGCGTGGAAGAAGCGGGTTACAATAAGCTGATGGACGATATCGTCAAGGACGTGACCGTCTCCGACGAGGATGTTCAGGCGGAGTTTGACTCGCTGGTGGAAGCCGACAAGGAAAAGTACGAGGGTCATGTCGATCAGTATGAGAATGACCAGTACATGAACCGCATGTACGCAGCCTATGGCTACACGGACTACATCACGCCCCAGTACTATGTGCCCAGCGGCTACCGCGGCGTCAGCCATATCCTGCTGGACGTGGATGATACCCTGATGGAAACGTACACGAACCTGCTGGCAACCTACGAAGAGCAGCAGGATCAGATTGAAGCGGGCGAAGAAGTGACCGAAGAGCTGGTGACGCTGGAGCAGGTGGAAGCGGCGAAGCAGGCGATTATCGACTCCGTGCAGCCGACGATTGACGAAATCAACCAGAGGCTGGCGGATGGCGTGTCCTTTGACGAGCTGATTCAGGAATACGGCACGGATCCGGGAATGCAGGATGCAGCGACCCGCGCGGAAGGCTACTCTGTGCATATGGACTCCACCAACTGGGATGCGGCGTTCACCGCGGGCGCGTTCACGATGGAGAAGATCGGTGACATCAGCGAGCCGGTTGTCGGCAGCTATGGCGTGCATATCCTCCAGTATGTCCGTGACGTGCCTTCCGGCGCGGTGGAGCTGGATACTGACCTGAAGGAATCCCTGCGCGCGGAGCTGTTGTCCTCCAAGCAGCAGGAAACCTTCAACGCCGCCATCACGAAGTGGATGGACGAAGCCAACATCGTCTACACCGACGCTGGCCTTGACATCATGCCTACGACGGTGGACAACGCGGAGTAACCCCAAGGGGCGTTGCCCCTTGACCCCACAAGGGAGTTCCTCCCTTGACCCTTCCGCGCGATTGAGTTGTGATGCTATCATACTTCTTCCGCGTGTTTATTGGGGGAAACGAGGTGTGCTATGAAGAAAGGGCTGGCGCTCGTGACGGGCGTGATGCTGATGTTCTCCTGCGCAGCAGCGGAAAGCGAATTGCAAGCCGTGGTGTCTCCGGCAAACCAAACCATCGTCGCGCTGGCTTCTAAGACCTACGATGATGCGCAACTGCTGGAAATCTCCCAGTTTGACGGCTCGCTGAACGAACTTAACGCGCAATATCCTGCCGAATGCGTCCGGGAAGAGAACGGGCTTTACCGCGTCTCCTACCTCGGAAGTGAAAGCGTTGCAGCGCTGCTGTTTGACGGCGCAGGCAATCGTCTGCTGGGCAGGGTATACATCGCACAGCTGCAAAAGGCGGATTTCGACGCCATCAGCGCCGGACAGTCGCTGGATGACGTGCTGCGCCTTGACCCGAACGGCGAATATCTCTTCCTCTTCGCAGCCAGAAATGACTTGCCGCGTGTATCTACCCATTACACCAAGGACGGCTACATCATTTCGGTGGAATATGATACGTCCAACACCATCATCAGCATTCGGGAATCGCTGATTTGAATCAGCCAAAAACAAAAATTCGGCGCTCCGACAGGATTCATCCTCCTGCCAGAGCGCCGTTTTTTATACTATTTCCTGCATTCACCTGCACCATCTGCTCGCGCCTTTTGGTGCATTTTCATTTGGAAATAGTATTCCTTATTCCACCCATTTCCGATACTGTCCCGACAGCATCAGCAGCGAGAAGAAATACAGGCAGTTGTCGTAGTACCGCCGCTTCCCCGTCCGCATCGGCAGTTCCCAGAACCGCTTCAGCCACATGTCTGCCGTTTCGCTGTCACTGGCGATGCTCCCCGCCGCGTTCACCGCCGTAATCGCCACCGGGTGCATCGCGGGTTCGTCCCAGCGCGTGCCGTCCAAATCATACGCGCGGTAATTCTCTTCCGGCAGCTCCTTCGCGAAGAAGTCCTGCACATGCGTCGCAATGTCGCACAGCGCCTGCGTCCGCCCGTTCCAGAGCGTATCCAGCGCAATGTTCATGATGACGCGGTATGCATCCGAATAGTAGGCGTAATTCTTCCCGAACATCAGCACCGGCGTGCCGTCATATGCCGCATATTCCGGACTCAGCCCCGTCACCGGGTGCGCACACAGCGCGATATACCGCCGGGATGCCGCTTCCGCCTCTGCCCAGAAGGCATGGTCGCGCTCGTCGCTGAATTTCGCGAACAGGTGATAGAAGTGCGGCAGATGATACGACGGGTCGCTGATTTCCATCCCCGGCACAAACTTGATATAGTGATTTTCCGGATTCCACATCGGCTGACCGCCCTCGACCATCTCCGCTTGATGCACGCAGTGGCGCAGAATATCCTGCGCCCAGTGCCGATATGCGAAAATCCCCTCGCCGTCGCCCCAGCGTGCCGAAGCCATCAGCAGCGCCATCGCGAAATACTCTTCTCCATCCGGCGCAGGGCCTTCCGCGTTATGCTTGCCGTCCAGCTGCACCGACCATGCGAAGTAGCCCTGATGCACGCCAGACGATAAGTGCATATAGCGCATAGAGAACGTCCATAGCTTGTCAAAGAGATCTTTGCGGTTCATTTGGACGCACATCATCATGCCGTAGCTCATGCCCTCGGTGCGCGCGTCGTTGTTGCCGGTGTCGACCATGCAGGCGGCATCGGGGTCAGTGGGGTGCTGGTGGTAAAAGTTGTTTTCGGGGGAGAAGAAGATGGTGGAGAAACAGTCGGAGAGACGGGAGAAAACGGCGGCATCGGAAATGCCGATGCGGGCGAATTGGTTGGGGTAAGTGGACATAGAAAAAGCTCCTTTCAGGTAAAAAATTAACAATTAGCAATGAGCTATTAGGAATGAAGGGCAGTATGCAGCGAACAGAAAAGTTCAATGCAGTTCCTTCAGCGGAATTGGTTCTGCCGGAACGCCGCCGAAGTTCCCCAGCGGGAGACAGAGCCAAATCACATCGTGCCACGCATGGTGCTTGTAGCCAGTCTTTTCCCAGATGCCGATGTCGCGGAAGCCCAGCGAATGATGCAGCCCGATGCTGCGGTCGTTCGGCAGCGTAATGCAGGAGTAGGCGTTCATGTAGCCCTGCCGCGTCAGCAGTTGGATGCACTCGGTCATCAGCGCCTTGCCTATGCCGTGTCCCTCAAAGCCGGGGCGCAGGTAGACCGTCAGCTCCACATCCCAGCGGAAAGCCCCGCGAGAACGCAATTCATGGGCAAAAATAAAGCCGGATAACTGACCATCATCTGTTTCTGCGACCAGAAAGGGATATTTTTCCGCTACAATCATATTGGCGTAGATTTGGGGAGTGGAATGCTCCAGCGCAAATGTGATGCAAGTGTTGTCCACATAGTAATTGTAAATGTCCGCAATCAGCGGCGCATCGGTAACTTTTGCGGATCGAAGCATGAAATTCGCTCCTTTCCGATGATTTTGCCATATGATAGCACGGAAAGAGGAAAAGTGCAAGCCGCCAAAAGAAGAAATCTCGTTATTTTCCGAAATAGCTTGCAGGAAAGTGCTCAAAAGTGTCGAATGTTCTTATATAAGTATGATTTTTGGAGGGCAATGCGGCGATGACGCTGAATGATACGATTCGTGCGCTTCGGCGGGAGCGGGGCATGACGCAGGAACAGCTGGCGGAAGCCATGAATGTATCTGCCGCCGCCGTGTCGAAGTGGGAGAACGGGCAGAGCGTGCCGGATATTCTGGTACTCACCGCGCTGGCGGATTTCTTCGAGGTGTCGCTGGATGCGCTTGTGGGTTACACCGTTCAGGCGCACCGCCGGGGCGACATGGTCGCGCGAATCCGCCAGCTGGTTGTGCAGAAGAAGCACACCGAAGCGACGCGCGCGGCACGAGAAGCGCTCCGCCGCTATCCCAATAGCTTCGATGTCGTCTATGAAGCGACGCAGGCGTATGGTTATTCCGGCATGGAGCAGAACCGCCCGGAGGATTTGCGCAAGGCGCTTTCGCTTGCTGAACGCGCGATGGTGCTGATTACTCAGGATCAGGAGCGGGAAAAACATATCCGCCCCGAATCCATCTGGTCGCTCATGGGCAATTATCATGCGCACCTGAATGAGTATGACGAGGCGATTCGCTGCTATGAAAACGGCAATGTCGCGGAAGTGAACGACATTGCTATTGCCAACAGCCAGACGGAACTGGGCTGCTATGACCATGCGCTGCCGAAGCTCTCGCGCGGGCTGGTCGTCAGCGTGATTCGCCTGTTCAATGCCGCGACGGGCGCTATGAACTGCCTGATAGCTTCCGGTCGGCAGCAGGACGCGATTGCGCTGGCATCGTGGCTCTGCCGCGCGCTTGATGGCATGGAAAGCGCGTCGGGCAGTTATATTTGGAAGATGAAAACAATTCTGTACACCAATTCCGCACGGGCAATGGTGCGCATGGGGCGCATGAACGACGCGGAATTGCAGCTGCGGCAGGCGATTCACTGCGCTCGCCGCTTCGATGCCGCACCGAGCTACAGCGTGAACGGCTTCCGCTTCTACTGGGGCGAGGAAAAGTCGATTCTGGACATTGCAGGCGAAACGGCAATGAGCGCGATTGCACGGTGCATTGACCGCTATGATGATGCCCGCGCGGAACTGCGGGAAATCTTTGCGCGCTTACAGGCATAATTTGAATTGCACTTTTGACGCAGAAGGGACGACCTATTCACCCCCCGCCACTTCGGAACTCGCAATGCTTGGGGGAAAATTCAAATAAAATTCCCTGCCGGATGAAAGGAGAATGTTCATGCTGCACGCGAATCCGCTGCTGCGGGATATCAGCTGCGACAAGAAATTCATTACCGTGGGTGAAATCATGCTCCGCTTGACGCCGCCGAACTACGAGAAGCTCCGCATGGCGAACAACTTCGAGGCATCCTACGGTGGTTCGGAGGCGAACATTGCGCTGGCGCTGGCGAATCTGGGTATCGACAGCACGTTCTTCTCGGTTGTGCCGAATAACTCGCTGGGCAAGTCGGCAGTGCGTATGCTGCGCTCCAACGATGTGCACTGCACGCCGATGATTCTCTCCACGCCGGAGGAAACGCCGTCGCACCGGCTGGGCACATACTATCTGGAGACGGGCTATGGCGTTCGGCCGAGCAAGGTGATTTACGACCGCAAGCATTCCGCTATGGCGGAATATGACTTTTCGGATGTGGATTTGTCCGCGCTGCTGGATGGCTTTGACTGGCTGCACCTGTCCGGCATCACGCCGGCGCTGGGCGAGAACTGCGCACAGCTGACGCTTGATTTGCTGCGTGTGGCGAAAGAAAAGAACATGACCGTCTCCTTTGACGGGAATTTCCGCTCGGCGCTGTGGACATGGGAGCAGGCGCGTGATTTCTGCACGCAGTGCCTGCCGTATGTGGACATTCTGTTGGGGATTGAGCCGTATCACCTCTGGAAGGATGAAAGCGACCACAGCAAGGGCGACTGGAAGGACGGCGTACCGCTTCAGCCCTCTTACGAGGAGCAGGACGAGGTGTTCCAGCACTTTGTGGAGCGCTACCCGAACTTGAAGTGCATTGCGCGGCATGTCCGCTATGCGCATTCCGGCTCGGAGAACAGCTTGAAGGCGTTCATGTGGTATGACGGGCATACGTTCGAGTCGAAGCTGTTCACCTTCACGATTCTTGACCGTGTCGGCGGCGGCGACGCGTTTGCGTCCGGTCTGATTTACGCCATGCTGCACGATTACAAGCCGATGGATATGCTGAATTTCGCCGTAGCGTCCAGCGTCATCAAGCACACCATCCACGGCGACGCGAACATCACTGACGACGTGAAGTCCATCCGCAATCTGGCGGACATGAATTACGACATCAGAAGGTGACGCAAGGGGCGAAGCCCCTTGACCCCACCAGAGGCTTTGCCTCTGGACTCCGGCAGGGCGCTGCCCTGCACCCGCGAAGGGTCTTCGACCCTCTCGACACCCATCTCGCGATTGAGTTGGTTTCACTTTCATGCTTCTTCCGCGTGTTTATCCGGGAGCGGAAACGCAGCAGTTGCAATCCACATAAAAATCAGCAAAAAAGGCAGGAATCACACCATGCAGGAACTTCAGCAGCGCATTCTTCAAGACGGTGACATCCTCCCCGGCGGCGTTGTCCGCGTCGAGCGCTTCCTCAACCACCGCGTCGATACCGCCCTCGCACGCCATATTGGTCAGGCGTTCGCGGACGCTTTCCGCAATGACCAGATTGACTGCATCCTCACCGTCGAAGCCAGCGGCATCATCTTTGCCATGACCACTGCGCTGGCGATGGGTGACCTGCCCGTCATCATCGCCAAAAAGGGTCAGCGCCGCAATCTTGGCGACGATGTGTATACCGCTGATGTGTTTTCCTTCACCCACCAGACGACCAGTACCATCCACGTTGGCAAACGTTGTCTGGAAAAGGGACAGCGTGTGCTGCTGATTGATGATTTCCTTGCTAACGGCGAAGCGCTCAAAGGCTTGATGGACATTTGCCGTCAGGCGGAGTGCCATCCCGTCGGTGCGGGTATCTGCATCGAAAAGTGCTTCCAGCCCGGCGGCAAAACACTGCGTGGGATGGGCTTGAAGGTGGTTTCGCTGGCAGCAGTGAAAAAGACGGAAAAAGGTGAAATCCGCTTCCTCGGCGAGGAGTAACGCAGCAAACGCCGCCAAACACCCGCAAAGGGCATCAGGAGCGTTTGCAGACACAGAATCAAGGAAATAGCCCTCCACAGCATCATCGCCTGTGGAGGGCATTTCTGTGTGCTTATCACTATTCCGCTTCTTCGGATAAACACGCGGGCATAGCCTGATAGCGTCACCAACTCAATCGCGCGAAAGGGTCAAGGGAGGGGACTTCGTCCCGTTTCATTCTCCCTTGCAGGGTGCAGGGACAGCGTCCCTGCCGGGGTCAAGGGGCAGCGCCCCTTGGGTTCCCCAAATAAACACGCGGAAGCAGTATGCAGAAGTCACCAACTCAATCGCGCGAAAGGGTCAAGGGAGGAACTCCCTTGCGGGGTCAAGGGGCAGCGCCCCTTGGGTCTCCCCTACTACCTTTCGATTTCGTCCCGTAATAAAGCGACGGCTTTCTTTTCGACACGGGAGACGTAGCTTCGGGAAATGCCTAAGCGGCGCGCAATTTCGTGCTGGGGATGCTGACGGCCGTCGGTCAGCCCGTAGCGCAATTCCAAAACGAAGCGCTCACGCGCGGGGAGACGGTGCAGTACCTGCTGTACTTTTTCCGCTGTCACGCGGCGGATGACCGTGTTTTCCAACTCGTCCGCGTCCGTGCCGAGAATGTCCTGATAGGTGATGTCGTTGCCTTCGCCATCGCTGCCTACCGGGTCGGAAAGCGACACGTCCCCGCGCCGCTTCCGGCTTGCGCGCAGCGTCATCAGGATTTCGTTCTCGATGCACCGTGCCGCGTATGTTCCCAGCGGCGTTCCCGATGCGGATTTGAAGCTGTCCACCGCCTTAATCAGCCCAATCACGCCGATGGAAATCAGGTCGTCCGCGCCGTAGCCGGGAATCTGGTACTTCCGCGCAATGTGGCTCACCAAACGCAGGTTGTGCGTAATCAGCTCCTGCCGTGCGTTGTGGTCGCCCGCATCCAATTTCCCAATCAGCTCGGCTTCCTCCGCCCGATTCAGCGCCGGCGGAAACTCCGATCGCCCGGTGATGTATCCCAGAAAAAACAGGCATTGCTGCATCAGCAGCGCAAGCAGCTCCAGCATACGCATCCCTCCGCGAAAAGCGTATGCGCCGCGCCGGAAAAGTATCACCCGTGCATTGACAAGCGCCCTCTTTCGCGGCTATAATGGAAGAAAGCTGGACAAATCAGGAAAGGCGGAAACAACGATGAAGCAGATGGGAAAATGGCTCGTGACGGCAGTGCTGGCGCTGCTGATGATGATTCCGGCGGTGCTGGCGGAGGAAACGGCGTCCTTCATGACGCTGACCGTGCCCACGACGGCGCAGGAAATTGATTTGGGGCAGAACGTCGTGACGGATTACGACGCGCTGTGCCGCTTTCTGGATGAACTGCCGGACGTGCGCAAGGTAGATATGTTCTCCACAAAAATCAGCCGCAAGGATATTGAAATGCTGGCGGCGCGCTATCCGCAGGTGAAGTTCGGCTGGACGATGCGCGTGGGCGACCACCTCGTCCGCACCGATGCAACCGCGTTTTCCACGCTCCATAACAACCAGAGCGCAACGCACACCAGTGCGGAGCTTTCGGTACTCAAATACTGCACGGAGATGCTCGCACTCGACATCGGGCATAATCAGGCGACGGATATTTCCTTCCTCGCGGAAATGCCCCAATTGCGCGTGCTGATTATCGCCTGCAATAAGGTGGAGGATATCTCCCCCTTGGCGAACCTGACGAATTTGGAGTATCTGGAGGTTTTCAAGAACAAGATTCGCGATATTTCTCCCCTTTCTGGGCTGACGAATCTGATTGACCTCAATATCTGCTTCAACTACGTCAAGGACTGGACACCACTGGAAAACCTGACGCAGCTGGAGCGCCTGTGGGTCTATAATTCCAATAACTACATGGAGAATGACCCGATTTCCAAGGATGTTGTGCGCTCGCTGAAGGAGCATCTGCCCAATACTTATGTTGATTCCAAGTCGTACTCCACCAGCGGCGGCTGGCGTGAGCATGACCGCTATCAGATTGTCTACAAGATGTTCAAGAGCGGCGAATACATCCCGTTTGCGCAAAGTCCCGCGACGCTTGCGCCGGGTGAAACGCCTGCCCCGACGGGTGTGCCGACGCCGACACCTGTGCCGACTGCCACGCCGGAACCTACCGCCACCCCCGCCCCGACGGTTCGCTACGCCAACATGACGTTCGACCGCGACGCGGAAGCGATTGATTTGGGCAAAACCGTCGTGTCGGACTTCAAGAAGCTGACGGCGTTTCTGGACGAGCTGCCGAACCTGAAAAAGTGCGATATGTACGGCACGAAGATGAAGCGCGCAAACATGGAAATGCTCTCGGAGCGCTATCCGCAGGTGGAGTTCGGCTGGACGATGTACGTTGGCGACCACCTCGTCCGCACGGATGTGACGGCGTTCTCCACCCAGCATACCTATCAGAGCAAGTTCCACACCAGTAAGACGTTCTCGGTACTTAAATACTGCCACAATCTGGTTGCGCTGGACATTGGGCACAACGAGGTCAGCGATCTGTCCTTCTTGGAGGATTTGCCGCAATTGAAGGTGCTGATTCTCGCGGCGAACAATATCACGGATATTACCCCGCTGGCAAAGCTGGAAAATCTGGAATATCTCGAATTGTTCCTCAACCACATTTCCGACCTGACCCCGCTGGAAGGGCTGACGCACCTGCGCGATCTCAACCTGTGCTATAACAGCATCACGGACTGGTCGCCGCTGGAGAATATGCCGTGGCTGGAGCGACTGTGGCTGAATTACAGCGGCAAGTACGCGCGGATTAACCCCGTTCCGGCGGAGGTTATCGCCCAACTCAAGGAAAAGCTGCCGAACACAGAAATCAATACAACCGCCGCACATTCCACGGCGGATGGCTGGCGTTCCCATGCGCGCTCGACGCTGGTGGGCGACATGTTCCGCAAGGGTATCTACGTCCCGTTCGAGGATTGAGATGAACCCTTGCGCCGCGGGCGAAAATATGGTATGATAGCCGTTGGAAATCGAAGCATAGCGTATAAGGAGTTATGAGCTTTATGGATATGAAAACGAAACTCGCCGGACTGATGGCGCAGTGCTTGACCGACACATGGCCGGACGCGCAGGGTCTGCCGACGGCGGAAGAAATCCGCGGTCTGCTCGCCGTGCCGCCTGACCCGAAAATGGGCGACTACGCGCTGCCGGTGTTCCGTCTGGCGAAAGCACTGCGGATGGCACCGCCGAAAATCGCCACGACCGTGGTCGAAAAGTGGTCGCATGAGGACGTTGCGCGTGCAGAAGCCGTCAACGGCTATGTGAACTTCTTCCTCAACCGCGTCAATTTCGCGGCGGAAACGCTCGAAAGTGTGCTTAAGGCGGGAGAAAACTATGGCTCGTCCGACATGGGCAATGGCAAGACGATTTGTCTTGACTATTCCTCTATCAATATCGCCAAACGCTTCCATATCGGGCATTTGTCCACCACGATGATTGGTCACAGCCTGCGCCGCATCTATGATTTCCTTGGCTACAAGACCGTCGGCATCAACCATTTGGGCGACTGGGGAACGCAGTTCGGCAAGATGATCTGCGCCTATAAGCTCTGGGGCAACGAGGAAGAGGTGGAAAAGGGCGGCGTGAACGAACTGGTGCGCCTGTACGTCAAGTTCCACGAGGAGGCCGAGAAAGACCCCACGCTGGACGATCAGGGCCGCGCGTGGTTCAAGAAGATTGAGGATGGCGACGAGGAAGCCCTGCGCATCTTCAATTGGTTCAAGGCACTGACTCTGCGCGATACCGAGCGCGTCTATAAGCTGCTGGGCGTTACGTTTGACTCCTATGCGGGCGAGTCGTTCTATAACGACAAGATGGATCGCGTTATCAACGAGCTGAAGGAAAAGAACCTGCTGACCATCTCCGAGGGCGCATCTATTGTTGATTTGAGCGAGGACAACATGTCCCCCTGCATCATCCTCCGCTCCGACGGCGCGACGCTTTACGCCACCCGCGATCTTGCGGCGGCCATCTATCGCCATGATACTTATCATTTCGATAAGTGTCTGTACGTCGTGGCGTATCAGCAGGATTTGCACTTCCGCCAGATTTTCCGTGTGCTGGAAAAGATGGGATACGAATGGGCGAAGGACTGCGTGCATGTCGCGTTCGGCATGATTTCCTACGAGGGTCAGGCGCTCTCCACCCGCAAGGGGCACGTCGTCTATCTGGAAGATTTGCTGGAACAGGCGCAGAAGAAGGCGCTGGACATCATCAACGAAAAGTCTCCGAATCTGCCGAACAAGGAGGATGTTGCGCGTCAGGTCGGCATTGGCGCGGTCGTCTACACCGATTTGAGCAACAACCGAATCAAGGACGTTGATTTTTGCTGGGATCGCGCGCTGAATTTCGACGGTGAAAGCGGCCCGTATGTGCAGTACACCCACACGCGCTGCTGCTCTGTCCTGCGCAAGGCGGCGGAAATGTCCCTGCCCGAAGCGGATATGAACGCGCTGACGGACGACGAGGCACAGGCACTCCTGCGTCTGCTGGGGCGCTTCCCGGATGTCATTAAGGAAGCGGCGGAGAAGTATGAGCCGTCAATGATTACCCGCGCTGTGACGGATATTGCGCAGGCGTATAATAAGTTCTATTACGAGCATCGGATTCTGGATGGTGAACCGGCGACGGCCGCCGCGCGCGTGGCGCTGACGAAGGCGACGAAGGATGTTATTAAGACGGGGCTGTGGCTGATTGGCATCGAAGCACCCGAGCGCATGTAAGAAAAAAGAAGAAACGCACGGAAGGCGTATGGAAGAAAAAGCAACACAATCGCGCGTGAATTCTTTTTCTGCCCGAATAGGCAGGAAAAAGCGACTGCATTGTAGAATACCTGATTGTTTGCTAATGAACAGAGGTCAGTCTCTCTGTTCAGAAAAAAATCAAAAAAAAAGGAGTGAAGCACATGGCAGAGATTCTCGAATTCAAGTTCGACACGCAGCTGCTCATCGAAGGGCACGACCTCGACGAGGACGAAATCAACGACTACATCACGGAGCATTTCAAGGGCGACTGTCTGCTGGCAGTGGGGGACGATGAATTGATTAAGATTCACTTCCACACGAACGAACCGTGGCAGGTGCTGGAATACTGCGCGTCGCTGGGTGAAATCCATGACATTGTGGTGGAGAACATGCAGCTGCAGAGCGAAGGTCAGCACGGCTAATTGCACACAATATAAAGGGGCGCTGTCCGGCTTGGTGGTCGGAACAGCGCCCTGCTTATGTGATATGATTTTCCAAACGACAGTGCATCATAATTGCGGAATGTCATTTTCTCTGCTTGGCGGGAAGATGGCAATGCCGTTTGAAAATCGTTTATATTAGGGCAACACCGCACAACGCGGCGATGTCACCTTATACTATTTCCAGATTCACCTGCGCCATCTGCTTGCGCCTTTTCCATTCTGGCGTCCGCTCATTCCACTTAGCGTAGCGCTGCTACGCTGCGTTTCATTCACGTTAGCCAGAATGAAAAATTCGCGGCGCATCTTGGCGCATTCTTATCTGGAAATAGTATTAAACGTTCAGGTGTGCCTTCTTCAAGCGGCTGGAAATCATCGGGCCAATCAGCACGACAATCACCATCTTCACGATGTCCAGCGGAATGAACGGATAGACGCAGATGGCCAGCGCCGCGCTCGCCGTCTTGCCCGCCTGTACGCAGAACCAGACTGTGCCAATCAAGTACAGCACGACTTCACCCGCGACCATTGCCAGCAGGTGCAGCCACCACTTGTCGCTCTTGCTCATCAGGAAGCCCGCCAGCGCCACCATCGGGATATAGCCGACGATGTAGCCGCCCGTCGCGCCCGCCAGCTTCGACACGCCGCCCGTGAAGCCGCTGAACACTGGCACACCGACCAGCCCCAGCAGGATGTACAGGCAGATGCTGATGGTTGCCTTCTTCCAGCCCAGCACATAAATCGACAGGAACAGCACCAGCGTCGCCATGCTAATCGGCACAGGGCCAATCGGCAGCGAGAGCGGTGCAAGCACGCAGATAACCGCCGTCATCAGCGCAATTGCAACCAAGGTATAGGTCGTATTTTTTGTAGAAGCCGTCTTTTCCATCGTCGGGAATCCTCCTTGCGTAAACCAAAATGCGGTTTTGAGTTTACCATAGTTTCAGACGTTTGTCAACTGCTTTTTGCGCTTTGGTTGACGATGCGGAATTTTTCGCCCTTCCTTTTTTTCTCGAAATGTGGTACACTGAACACCGTGAAATGCCAACATTCGACCTGATACTGTTTTCGGATGAAAATGCAACGAGCAGATGGCGCGGATGAATCCGAAAATAGTATGAGAAAGGAGCGATTTTTATGGATTATAATCAGGCTGCCCTGCAAATGCACGAGGAACACCACGGCAAAGTTGCCGTACAGAGCAAGGTGAAGGTCGAGAACCGCGATGAACTGTCCACCGCGTATACCCCCGGCGTGGCAGAACCCTGCCGCCGCATTCATGCTGACCCGCGCGATGTGTACCGCTACACCGCCAAGGGCAATCTGGTTGCGGTGGTGTCCGACGGCACGGCGGTGCTGGGGCTGGGCGACATCGGCCCGCTGGCGGCGATGCCTGTCATGGAGGGCAAGGCAATTCTGTTCAAGGAATTTGCGGACGTGGACGCATTCCCGATTTGTCTGGACACGAAGGACGTGGACGAAATTGTGCGGACGGTGAAGGCAATCGCGCCGACGTTCGGCGGCATCAATCTGGAGGATATTTCCGCGCCGCGCTGCTTTGAAATCGAAAGCCGCCTGCGCAAGGAACTGGATATTCCCGTCTTTCATGACGACCAGCACGGCACGGCGATTGTCGTCTCCGCGGGTCTGCTGAACGCGCTGCGGCTGGTTGGCAAGAAGATGGAGGATGTGAACATCGTCATCAACGGCGCGGGCAGCGCGGGCATCTCCATCGCCAAGCTCCTGCTGCAATTCGGCGCGGGCAACATCGTGCTGGTTGACCGGGCGGGCGCGGTCAGCGTGGACGAGGAATGGCTGAATCCGGCGCAGCGCAAGATGGCGGAAATTACGAATCGCCACAACGAGCGCGGTTCGCTGGCGGACGTGATGAAGGGCAAGGATGTGTTTATCGGCGTTTCCGCCCCGAAAATCGTCACGGCGGAAATGGTTTCGACGATGGCGAAGGACGCGATTGTGTTCGCAATGGCGAATCCTACGCCGGAAATCATGCCGGAAGAAGCCGCGAAGGGCGGCGCGCGCGTCATTGCGACCGGACGCAGCGACTATCCGAACCAAATCAACAACGTGCTGGTTTTCCCCGGCATTTTCCGCGGTGCGCTGGACGCACAGGCGACAGATATTACGGAGGAAATGAAGCTCTCCGCCGCCCGCGCGATTGCGTCCATCGTTTCGGACGATGAGCTGAAAGAGGACTACATCATCCCCGGCGCGTTCGACAAGCGCGTCGCTCCTGCCGTCGCGAAGGCGGTCATGGACTGCGCGAAAGCATCCGGCATCAGCAAGCTGGGGAAATAAGCACTATTTCGGCAAAGTGCATCAGTACACAAACTTAAGGCACCACCGCACAATTCGGCGGCGCGTCTGGCGATGTCTTTTCCGCCATCTGCGGCATGCAAATTTCTCGATTTACATCCAGTAAACCTTCGAAATTTGCATTTGCATCTGACGAAAAATCCATTCGCCAGCCGACCACCTCATTTGTGCGGTGTTACCTTAAAACCCTTCGCTTAAACTCAACTCGCTTAGATGGGATGCGAAGGGGTCAAGGGGGCGACCGCAGACATTCGTCTGTTTCCATTGCCCCCTTGTCGCCGCCGCAGCGGCGAAACCCCTGCGATTGAAAGAAGCACCTTCTTTCGGAGAAAACACCATGATTGCAGAAATTCTATGTGTCGGCACGGAACTCCTGATGGGGCAAGTCCTCAACACCAATGCGCAGTTCCTCTCGCGCCGCCTGTCCGCGCTGGGCATCACGCAGCAGCACCAAACCGTCGTGGGCGATAATGCGCAGCGCTTGGAGGACGCCTACCGCCTTGCGCTCAGCCGCGCGGATATTGTTATTACCTCCGGCGGCCTCGGCCCGACGGTCGATGATATCACCAAGCGCGTGGCGGCAAAGGTTGCGGGCAAGGAGCTTGTCCTCTTCCCGGAAGCGGAGAAAATGGTTCGCACCCGTTTCCAGCAGTATCACCGCAACATGACCCTCAACAACCTTTCTCAGGCTATGTTCACGGCGGATTCTACGCTGCTGATGAACCCGAACGGCACAGCCCCCGGCGCGATTGTCCCGATGGGTGATGGAAAAGTCGTTATCCACCTGCCCGGCCCGCCCTGCGAGCTGGAGCCGATGTTCACCGCATCGGTCGAGCCGTACTTGATGGCGCGGTCGGGGCGCGCACTGGTGAGCCGGTATGTGCGCATCTTCGGCATGGGTGAATCCGAGGTGGACACGCGCCTGCGCGACTTGGAGAACGGAGAAAATCCGACGTTATCGCCCTACTGCGCGTTAGGCGAGGTGCAGCTGCGCGCAACGGCAAGCGCTGATACGGCGGAGAAGGCGCTGGCGCTGCTGATACCGCTTCTGGCGGAGGTCAAGGCGCGTCTGGGCAATGTTGTGTACGCGATTGAGGAAACAGACGGCGGTTCACTGGCGAAAACGGCGATTGAGACGCTGCGGACGCAGGGTATGACGTGCGCGACGTGCGAAAGCTTGACGGGCGGCAAGGTGGTTGCGGCGCTGGTGGATATTCCGGGCGCATCGGCGGTTGTCCGCGCGGGACTGGTGACGTACCAGACGGACACGAAGACGATTCTGGCGGACGTGCCTGCGGAGGTCATCGAGCGTTTCGGCGTGGTGAGCGTGGAGACGGCGTGCGCAATGGCGGAAGGCACGCGGAAGCGGCTGGGCGTGGACATTGCGGTGAGTACGACGGGCGTCGCGGGGCCGGACGGCGGGACGGAGGACTG
>ERZ791830.238-NODE-238-length-67665-cov-3.273968_pt1 | contig 67665 bp, 88 predicted proteins | sample MGYA00509945_ERZ791830 | MGnify/ENA primary metagenome ERZ791830 (study PRJEB30046, sample SAMN00792021) | human gut metagenome | study: EMG produced TPA metagenomics assembly of the A metagenome-wide association study of gut microbiota in type 2...
ATGCAATCGCTCCTTTCCATTCCGAGGGGTTGGGACACTTCCCAACAAGCAATTTTCAACCGACGCACCGCAGGACGGGAGGGCGAAAATACGGAAAAGGGTACTCTTTTCCTATGCTTGCTACGAAACTTTATCCCTTACTACCTACAACACCGGGAACGGCAAATTTGACGAACTTTCCCAAAAGAAAAACGCCGCAATCTGCGACGTTTCAATCACTCTATATAAACAAAAACGAGAGAACTTTATTCCCCCGTTTCGTCGTTGTTGGCTTCCTCTATTCCTTTTGCAGTAGCAGACAGGATTTTCAAATCTTTTTCGCTCATACCGTCAAGCATAGTATCGAGCTGACGGCGGCGCGTGGATTTCTCCTGTTCCCGTTCCGGGAAAAAGAACTGGTCTACTGATACATCAAGCAGGGTTACAAGCTCATATAAAATCTGTAAACTTGGGTGCTGCCCGCTGTTCTCAATGGACGCGATATATCGGGGCGCAATATTCAGCGTATCGGCTAACTGATTGCGTGATATTCCCTTTGCTTTTCTTGCTGCTTTAATGGCTTGTCCGAAAGCCTTAAAATCAAATTTTTCTTTGTTCTGCTTCATAGTCATTTCACCCAACTACATTTTATATTTCATCTCTCTTTCAAGATATGATTACACACATCATAGTTTTGACTGAAATAAATCATATATAAACCTTGACGAAAGATGTCAAGGTTTATATACTATAATAGGGTTAAAGGAGGGAAATATTTGAAAGAAAGCAGATTATTCAAAATTGTATATTATAGAAACTTACCACGGTCTAACCACTTCTAAACCCCTGTAATTACGCTGTTTTCAGAGTGGTTAGAAGTGGGTAAATGCCGAGAAATGTAGGTAACTCGTGCATTATTTCTACACTACTCATACATCTATATTCCTACACAAAGTCAGCCTCCTCGTTGTGCTGAGTGCCTTTGTTGGTGCTCCCACTTCGGGGAGGCTTTTCTTTGTTTTTACAAGCTATTTTATTTTTTCAATTTCATCTTTCAACCACTCAAATTCTCTCTGGGTATAAACCTTTTCGGTGATGTCAGAGATCTTGTGACCGACCATATATTTGATTGCGTACTCGTCAACGCCGTACTTCTTAGCCATCGTCACAAAATGTTTACGACCATCATGCGGTCTATGCTCGGGGTTCAAATTCAATTCATCTCGAATCATACAGAATCCTTTTTGGTATCGAGCATAAGTAAGTGCAGTGTTTTTGCTGCGAGCAGTCGGATTAACATAATTGAGCAGATACAGACTTCCAAGTTCCTGAGCCTCTTTATATTTTCGCTCAACCAAATGACGGATCTTCGAGTGAATAGGAACAACACGATCTGTGCCAGCATCAGTTTTAATACCGCCTCGGAAAGTACAGCTTTCCAAATCCACATTTTTTAATTCCAGCAAACCAAGTTCTTGGGGGCGCCAACCAGAATAGCACTGGATGAGCAGAACGTCTACAAGCATTTTATCATCAGCGTGTTTCCAAAGCAAGTCCATCTCTTCGTCCGTAAAAGGAATATGCTCGTTCTTAACTGTGACAATTTCCTTGATGGTTTCCTCACTGAGGTTAAAAGTTCGTGAATAGTTCCGGTCAACAAGCTCGTACTCCAAGGCATAATCAAGCAACAAGTTAAACAAAGACTTGATCTGGTTCTTCATGGATGCGCTCGGCGTCTTCTCTTCACCTCGAACCTTCGATATGCCTTCGTCCATACAACCTTTTACATGACGAGCGCGGACATCTTTGACTCGCATATCATACACGGCCGAGCAATACCCCCATGCTGAAGCTACCGAACGAGTGCTTTTAACCGTCTTCTCGTATTCGGCAAGCCATTTCTCATAAAGCTCTTTCATAGTGATAGATGGTTCAAGGTCGTAAGGGTTCTTATTGTACTCGACAAGAGCAGCGTAGGCATCGTTGTATGTCGGAAAGTATGACTCCGGTTTAAGAGGTTTGCAGATAGGCCGTCCGTTCGAATCCTTTCCGACACTTATCATCGCTCGAAATGGGTTGCGGAGATTCCGATTCTTGATCTCACTGATCTGCCCGAAACCATTTGGCAGCCTACGGCGTTTGTTGTTCTTGTTCCGAGTTTTTCTCGGTTTTATATTTGGTTGCAATGGAAACCCACAGTGAGGACAAGAAACTGCTTTGTCACTTACTTGTAATTCACATTCAGGACATTTTATCAACACTATTATCACCTTCCCCCATTGATTTGCTATTAGTAATCATATATCATAAGTGTAGGAATGTCAACTCCTATACCGAACTTTTTTAATCAGAGAAAAGAGAGAGCATATATGATTAGTGATAACCAATCAATCTGCCCAAAGTGCGGAGGGCAGCTTAAATACTACGATCATGTTCAAAGATTGGTACGGACGAAATTCGGCAACAAAAAATGGGTAGCTATCAGAAGACTTCGGTGCTGTAAATGCCATGCAGTTCATCGAGAGCTTCCTGACTTTATATTTCCGTATAAACAGTATGAATCGGACATTATTATCGGCGTTCTTGAAGGTCTTATTACTTGTGAGACTTTAGGGTTTGAAGATTATCCTTGCGAAATGACAATGATTCGTTGGCGCTTGTTTCCACCGAGGTTGTTTTTACTAACAGCCGTTCCTAACCTAAAATAGCGGTTGAAAGGAGGCAAACGCCAATGGAAGAAATTATATTTGCATCGGGGTCTGTCCCGGTAGCAGTTGCAGCACGAGTCTACGGGAAAGACGCATCCTGGATTCGAGCCGGCATCGTATCTGGGTGGCTACCGATCGGAAAAGCTACTCGGAGTGGGAAGCTCATTACGAATTTAGAGGAAATGAACTCTAAGTACGGACGCATCAACTTTTATATTTCGCCTAAGCTCCTCTGGCAGGAGACCGGCTATATATGGAGGGGTGAACGCACATGAGTACGTTGATACGACCGGAACTTTCCGAAACTAATCGTTACTGGATCGAGAAACACCGCTATTACGAATTGAAGCATTTCTGCTTACAGTACCCATTATGGCGTCATGCGTACAATTCGTTAATAGACTATCCGTGTTCATGGCCACAATTGGTTCCGCCCTGTAAAACGAATGTTGTTAGCGATCCCATTACCAAGCATATTGATGAGAGGATGTACTATGCCGACCGCATGAAGATGGTGGAACAGGTTGCAAAAGAAACGGACGAAGAGCTTTCGTGTTATATTTTGGAAGCTATAACGGAGGGTATTTCATACGACCATTTGAAAGCCAGAACCGGTATCCCATGTTGCAAGGATGTTTATTACGACTTGTACAGACGGTTTTTCTGGCTGCTTAGTAAGGAGAGACAGTAATGAAGATTGTAGATATTGCAGTGAAAAAAGTCTATCGCTTCAACTGCCCGAATTGCCAGAGTAGGCTTGAAGCCGACAGCAGTGAGCTGACAGACATCGGAGGCAAAGTAAGCAAGTTCTATTGCCCCGTATGCCGTAAAGACCGATATATAACCTGGTCTGACTTACGGAAGAAGATCGTCTACGAGGGTTCGCAAGAATAACAGTGTCCTTTATGGAGAAGTGAGAGCTGATGCACTATAGCATTGGCTCTTTCTTTTTTCTAACTTAGATTAAAACCCGGATGGAGGTGACAGGTATATGTGTTAAATTAGTATCTGGAAAAATCCCCGGGTTGAAATTTTTGAAAAACAATTTGAAAGGAGATCACCGTGGAAGTTGTCTATGTAGTTATCGGAATTATGATTGGGTTTGCCGTCTCATCTATCATTCGCCGAAAGCATCCAGTTGGTTTTTTGCGTATTGACAAGTCTGATCCGGACGGACCCTATCTTTTTCTTGAACTGAAAAAGAGCGTTAATGAAATTATAGCTCAAAGAACTGTCCTATTAGAAGTGAAGCGTGAAGACTTTATTCCGCACAAATAACACTTCCTTTTATGGAACCCTATTAAAACGAAAGGAGAAACGAATATGGGTGAAGAAAACAGAAGTTTGTTGGAAGAGGAGATCAAAGCCGAAATTAAACGCTTGGGATCTCTCGAATCCGGAAGTCAGGAGCATACCACAGCAGTGGATAGCTTGACGAAGCTGTACAAACTGAAGCTCGAAGAGGACAAGAACGCCTATGAGCGTCTGGATAAGATCGAGAATCGTGAAATCGATCAAGAGTCCAAGACGGCTCAAATGGCAGAGTCTGTCAAAGATCGATACTTCAGATTTGGTATGGCTGCCGCTGAGCTGGTGCTGCCGTTGATGTTCTACGGCGTTTGGATGAGACGAGGTTTCAAGTTCGAACAGGACGGAACTTTCACCTCCCAGACATTCAGAGGTTTATTCAGTCGATTCAGACCGACTAAGAAATAAACCGGTTCCAAAAGCGGAGAGTTCGTGTGTATAACACGTTCTCTTCGTTTTTCTCCTTCTCCAAAATTACAAAGGCTATTATGAGAGATGTAAAAGTGCTTTTTATCTCTTGATAAACTAACTGTGGTCACTATAATTAGAAGTGCCACACAATATCAAGGAGGTAATTTGCAATGAGCTTTTTTAACGATGCGCAGAGAGACGGTTTACTTACTGGACGGTATATTTGCAGTGAATGCGGAGGACTTATGGAATTTGAAGACGAGTGGGAAGATACTTTAGTATGCCCTGCTTGCGGTCACTCCGTCGATTTAGAGCATTACGGTATGGAGAACGATGAAGAATATGATGCTCTATATCCGACCAGAGATCAGATCTGCGACGACTAATTAAGACTATTAGCAAAGGGGAAGGAGTCCTGACGAGGGCTCTTTCTCTTTTCTTTTTATAGGTGATGGATATGCGATACCATTTTGACAAACCGGAAATTTACTTGACCTTGTATGGTGAGCGTTATATTTGTGAGCATCCGGTTTATAATAGCTGTACTCTCTACAGAATTGAAGAAAGAGGTTTAGCAGTAATTCAGCAACGATTTGACTCCGAGACGAAAAGCACATGGTGGAGCGAAGGTGACCCTTGGATTACTGACGCTTTATATTTGCATCCCGGTTTTCGAGAATACTTTGAAATGAGGGCTGGGGCTTGTACGGACGGACTATACCCTACTGTAACGGTTCGCCAAATTATGTGGGCATTAAAAATGAAGCCTATTCAGAAAGAACGATGGGAAACCGTATTCGATAGACGAGATATCTAAGCGCAAAAAACGCATCTCCCTTTATGAAAAACCATTGAATTTTGAAGGGAGACATGGATTATGAAAACACTAAAGAACAAGCTATATGCTGTAGTATTACTTATTTGTGGGTACTTACCGGTACTTATCGACAAAGACGCAACAGCATTAGTATTCTTTGCATTTATCGCAATACCGTTGTTCTTTGCAAAAGAAAACTGGATTTATTGAGGATTGAGCCGCCAACAACGGCTCTTTTCTTTTCGCCAAAATTACAACCCCTATTGTGAAAAACGATGCTATTTGAAAGGAGTAAAAGGAGCATGGACGAAATGAAAATTGGTTCTAAATTCACTACGAGCATTATCTCGAAATTGGCGAGTTTGGCAATCCGAAAGAAATTTGGTTATGATGTAAAACTGAATTTGAATGAGGTAAAAGCCACAGTCGTTGACGGAAAGACGCATGTTCATCTGGATATAGATGCTGATCTTGAGAAAGATGAACTTACTAAAATCCTGAAAAGTATTGGTTTGTAAAATCTGAAAGGAGCTGCTAACAACGGCTCTTTTCTTTTGTCGCGCGAAATTTACAAGTCTTATTATGAGAGACGGGTTAGCTCAGTTGGTAGAGCGCCACATTTCCGTGGAGGTCGTCGGTTCGAATCCGATACAGTCTCTCTTGCTTTTTATTTTCGCATGAAAGGAGAAAAGACATGAGCATCGATCAGCTTGATCTAATCTTGTATGACATGTACCGCATGGACACTTGGCTGCCGCCTTTGTTTGGTAAATGGACGGAAGATTATAAAAAAGCGAGTTACTCACAATGGGCTGTCGACGAGCTAAGAGATTTTATCGCCGAACAGATTTACCCTCGAAGAGAAGGGTCTATTGAAGAATTCTGTAAGCTCACGCACGAATTTATGATGAAGACTGCTAAGTATGCAAGGGTGAATCCAAACACAAGTCTTATGTTTCGATCTGCCAGTGAAATGGCAGCAAACATTTTAGATCTTCTAAGGGCTATGGAATAACAAAACATGAAAGGAGAAAAAAGTATGAGCAAAAACCAAGCAATTCAAAAGATGCTGCATAAGTCAGGGCTTTGTATTAGGAAGTATTCTCCTGTGGCACTGTCTTGTGTGGCATCGGTCGGCGTTGTTGTAACGGCTGTTGCGGCTGTTAAGGCTACGCCGAAGGCAGTAAGCCTCATCTATGCTGATAGTAGAAAAAGGCATGACGGAGATCCTTACGCATATTCCAAAAAGGAGGCGGTTGCAGCGGCATGGAAGTGTTATATTCCGGCTGTGGCAATTGGAGCCTCTACCATCGCCTGTATTATGGGCGCGAACGCTTTGAATAGGCGGCAACAAGCGGCTCTTACCAGTGCCTATGCGCTTGTTCAGCAGTCTTACAAGGAATACAAGGACAAGTTGAAAGAGCTCTATGGTGAGGAGGCTCATAATGCCATCGTAGATTCTATCGCCAAAGAAAAGTGCAAGGACATCAGTATCTCTGCTAATGGAGGTTGGTATGATTCTTCCCTCGATTTTGGTGAAGGCATGGAACCAGAAGTCTCCCGCACTTTCTACGATAGCTTTTCACAAAGATATTTTGAATCAACCATTGAAAAGGTCATTCAGGCTGAGTACCATCTGAACCGCAATTTCATGTTTGCAGGTGTTATTCCTCTTAATAATTTTTATGAGTTTCTTGGACTTGAAAAGACGGAACTTGGAGATGCCGTAGGATGGTCAAGCTGTAATGGTGATATTTATTGGATTGACTTCAACCATCACCGACTCACTTTGGATGACGGCATGGAGATCTATGTCATTGACATGGTTTTTGAGCCGACAGCCGAGTGGATGGAAGATCTGTAAGTTCGCAAAAAATACATTTCACTTTATGAAAACGAAAAGGAGGTTTCGCTTTATGAATAATGCAAAATTGATTAAAATCCTGGGTCTTGTCGCTACTACAGTGGGTATGGGAGCTACACTCCTCACTGACTGGGTAAATGAGAAGAAAATGGAAGAGAAAATCGACGAACGCATCAATGAGAAGCTTGCCGCACTTAGCGATGAAGAAGACGAGGAGTCCTAACAAGGGCTCTTCCTCTTTATCTGAACAATATGTGTGATGCAAGCACGGCTGTTTCGATTATTCAACGATATGTTGATGAGCATCTGTTCAGTCCATCCTTCACATGGCCAAAGTATGAATTCAGAAAAAGGTCATATCAGCAATGGGCTGCATATGAAATCTGCGATCGGCTCTTGGATAAGCCTTTCGATGATCCAATCACCGTCATCGAAAACTTCATGTTCGAAATGGCTATGTATGCTTGTTACGGCGAGGATGAGCAGCGTAGCTTTATATTTCAGAATGCGGTCGAAACAGCTGAAGAATTAAGTCTACTATTTGTTTAACCGAAAGGAGAAAAGAAACATGAAAGTTTCATACCAAAACTACCGTCAACAGAAGCAGAGTTCTAAGGTTATGAGAACTTACATTGTACAGGCGGCAACAAAAGGAGCAACGGAAGAGGAACTTGACATTCTCTGCCAAGCATATCTGCTCGAACAGAAGTACGGGTTGGCCGTTGACACACCGGTGACAGAATCAAGACCCGCTATATGTCGTATCTACGAGATTGCCGTCTTTGCCACCCGCAATGATGCAGAGAAGGTTTACAGCCAAATGCTCGAAATTGCCGACCGATATGGGATGATTAACGTAAATGACTATTACGAGCTTTGCGGCCTGGAGGATAAGGTCGCATACGAGTTTAATTATTATGGATGGTCTAAAGACACGGTTTCGGATATGAGCATAGTGCGTATTGGTTCTGATTATATGATTGATGTACCTCGTGCTGTACATTTTTTCCAGATGAGATGAAAGGAGAAAACCATGCCTAAACAAAGTTTAGCAAGCATTGCCAAAGGTGTACGGACGGCAATGAAAAAACATAGTCCTGAAATTCTCACCGGTATTGGAATTGCCGGTATGATTACCACCACTGTTATGGCGGTAAAAGCAACTCCCAAAGCTCTGATTCTGCTTGAAGAGAAAAAAGACGAGCTGGATACGGACAAGCTTGAGCCGAAGGACATCATCAAGACGGCTTGGCCTTGTTATATTCCAGCTGCCGTTGTAGGTTCCATCTCTGTCTTCTGCCTGATTGGGGCAAGCTCGACTAATCTTCGTCGAAATGCTGCTCTGGCAACGGCATATACCCTCTCAGAGTCTACTTTGAAGGAGTATCAGGAAAAAGTTGTTGAGACAATTGGTGAGAAAAAAGAACAGTCCATTCGAGACTCTGTGTCGAAAGACAAGATGATTAAGAACCCTGTTCGGGAGGTTATTCTCACTGAAAGCGGCGGCAACACAATCTGTTACGATGTCTTGTCCGGACGATATTTCAAGTCTGATAGGGATAAGATTACCAGAGTCATGAATGAATTGAACCGCCAGATGCGTGACGAAATGTTTGTTACGCTAAACGATTTCTACTATGAACTTGGTTTAGACGGAACCAAGATGGGCGATATGCTCGGATGGAACATCGATAAGGGTTACATTGACCTTGCCTTCTCGTCTCAGCTGGATGCAAACGGCACCCCTTGCCTGGTAATTGACTATCAGGTAGCACCAGTTTACGACTATCAGTAAACTTACCGCGCGAAATTTACAACTTATTTAATGGAAGAACATTCCACAATTTCACACATTTGAAAGGAGATTTCACAATGAACAACAATGAGATTATGAACAACGAGGTCGTTGAAGCTACCGAAGAGGTTATCGAGAACGCTGGTTTGAGCAAGGGCGTAAAGATTGCTGCGGGTATCGGCTTGAGCGTAGTTGTAGGCGTGGTCGTCTACAAGTATGTAGCAAAGCCGGTGATCGCAAACATCAAAGCCCAGATCGAGCAGAAAAAGATGGCTGCTGAGGACGATACGGTTATCTTGGAAGAATCCGATGTTACCATTGATGACAACTAAAAATGCGAATTTGAGAAGTTCGGATAAGGGAGAGTACCTGTAACAAGGTGCTTTCCTTTTTTTCTTTATCACTCGAAAGGAGGAAAAATATGCAGCAGTATCAATACGACGGTCCTGTTATGCGATTTGATGATTGCGTACAACATCGTTGGAAAGCAACTACTGTTGCTCCAACAGAAGCGAAAGCGAAGAGCAATCTCGCCTATCGATATAAAAAAGAAAACGGCTTGATGCCGAACACAAAAATTACTCTGCCCGGTAAGCTGATTCCGGCATAAGAAAGGAGATCACCCAGTGGAAGATTACAAATCCAATTCTGATAAAGCTCGTCAGGAGCAGCAGTCAGAAAAGAAAGTCGAGGCGGTTATTACCGGGGCTGCAAAAACTCGAAAAAAAGGCGAGATGCAAAAATTCGCAGATGTCTTTATTGCCGAGGATGCAAACAATGTCAAATCCTATATTTTGATGGAGGTTATTGTGCCTGCTGTCAAGAAAGCGATTTCTGACATTGTCACTACCGGTATCGATATGATCCTGTACGGCGAGGCAGGTCGAAGCAAGAAAAACGGAACGGCGTCTAAGGTGTCTTACCGAAACTATTATGAACGGGACGCGGACAGAGTGCGTGCAGGTTCCGTCGGCAACAGACGCAATACACCTGATTATGATGATATTCTCTTCGATACCCGTGGAGATGCGGAAGCGGTTCTCGATGCAATGAACGATATCATCAGCCAGTATGGAACGGTGAGTGTATCCGATTTCTATGATCTCGCTCGTGTTCCCAATGATAACTTTACTATGAACCGCTATGGTTGGACAAATATTGGCGGTGCAACTGCGGTACGGGTTCGAGACGGTTATATTCTGAAACTGCCTCGTGCAATCCCGCTGAATTGAAAGGAGAAAAATAATGCTTGAATGCAAAATTTGTGGCACTAAATTCAATGCCGTTATCGAGAGACATTATCTTGCTCGTGATAACGGAAAAACTGGGCTGGCAGTTGCCTTTGGCTCTACTGCTGAAGAATGTCTGTATGATGCATTTGACTGCCCGATGTGTGGCTGTCAGGTAATCGCTAAGGAGCGTAAACGAGATTATATTCCGTTTATTTCTACCGACGAGGAGGATGAAAATGATGACCAGATCTGAGACTCTTGATAAGGCAAAGGCTTGTGTATGCGGTCAGAGAGAGAATGAATACGGCTCTCCGGAAGATAATTTTGCCGCTATTGCTGGCTTTTGGAGCGTCTATAAAGGCGTTGAATTCACTGCAAATGATGTTGCCATGATGATGGCACTTCTTAAGATTGCACGAATCCGGACAGGCACGGCTACGGACGACAGCTATGTCGATTTGGCTGGATATGCTGCCTGTGGTGCAGAAATCAATTCCAACAAATAACGAAAAGGAGATTTTATAAACATGAAAAATAAGACTGAAATCATGAAGAGCGTGAACGGCGTGGCTTCCAAGACCATTATGAAGCTCAAGAAACACAGCCCTGAGATTCTCGTTGTGGCTGGTATTGCCGGTACGGTCGTAAGCGCCGTTCTCGCTTGCAAGGCTACCACCAAGGTGGCAGAGATTCTTGATGAGACTAAGGGTACTCTTGATACCATCCACGAGGGTATGAAAACTGGTGCAATCAACGGTCAGGAGTATACGACCGAGGACGGCAAGAAGGACACGGTTGTGGTCTATGCTCAGACAGGAATGAAGCTCGCAAAGCTTTATGGTCCCGCCATCATTCTTGGCACGCTGTCCATTACCAGCATTCTGGCATCCAACAATATTCTTCGCAAGCGCAATGTTGCTCTCGGGGCGGCTTATGCTGCAATCGATAAGAGCTTCAAGGAGTATCGTGGTCGGGTCATCGAGCGTTTCGGCGAGCAGGTCGACACTGAACTGAAATATGGCATCAAAGCGAAGAAGTTCGAGGAGATCGAAGTTGATCCCGAGACCGGTAAGGAGAAGAAGGTCAAGAAGACCGTGATGGTCGCTGACCCTAATCTCCAGAGCGATTATGCTGTATATTTCGACAGCAAGAGCCGCAACTACGAAACCAATCCCGATTACAACCGTATGTTCCTCAAGGCACAGCAGGCATTTGCAAACGACAAGCTTCAGACCCGTGGTCATCTCTTCCTGAATGAGGTTCTGGACGATCTGGATCTTCCTCGTACCCCTGCTGGTCAGATTGTCGGTTGGACAAAGGATGGTCCGGACGGCTATGTTAATTTCCGCATCGTTGAGGTAGAGCGTGAGACCGAGGATGGTCGTCATGAGCCGGCGCTTCTGCTCGACTTCAATGTTGAGGGCAATATCTGGGAAAAGATGTAATCAATCACCTTCAGACTTGGACTGGGGGTGATATTTTTAATATAAAGGAGTTTTAACAATGCACATTAAACCACGAGCGATAGCCGCCGTTCTCTGCATGATATTCTTTATTGGTTTTGCAGTATGCGGTGTGGTTCGCTCTACAGATAAAGAAACATCGGAGATTAAGCAATCTTATCCGGTTCTTGCGGAGGCAGAGCCTGTGATTATGGCTGATCTTCTGATGGAGTCTCCTAACTTAACACCTGAGGTGAAGAATGAGCCGGACTATCCTCTTACACAAGAAGAAATCGACCTCATAGCACTCGTAACCATGGGTGAAGCTGAAGGAGAAACAGAACTGGGAAAACGCTTGGTCATTGATACAATTCTTAACCGTATTGACCATCCATCTTTCCCGGACACTGTGTACGATGTTATTTATCAACCCAATCAGTTCAGCGTGATGTGGAACAGCAGGATTGACCGTTGTTATGTCATGCCTGAGATTGTTGAGTTGGTAAAAGAAGAACTTTTGGAACGGACAAATTACGATTGTGTGTTCTTCATGACAGGAGGATACAGCAAGTATGGTGAGCCTTTGTTTCAGGAGTGTTGTCACTACTTTTCGAGTTATGACTGAAAGGAGAACATAAAATGAAAGCTTTATTTTCGTACATTCTTTCCACTATGGCAGGGCTTTGCCTCGTAGGAGGCATTGCTGTTCTCTCCGGTGGAAAGGAGTAAATAATGGATATTCTGGATGACTTCATCTCAACCGTCGATGCCATGTTGGACAGTCGGCGGAAAAGACACATTACTGGCGGGATTCTTCTGAGTGCAGCATTGCTGTTCGGAGGTCTCGCCATTACTGTTGTTACAATTCAAACTGACGAGGAGGAATACGAAGATGAGTAAAACCGGTTTCGCTATGTTTCTGGCTGGAGCCACGGTAGGCGCCGCAGCAACATGGCTTTGTCTTAGACGGTATTACGAGCAGATTGCACAGGAAGAGATCGATTCTGTGAAAGCGGCATTTGCCGAAAGAAAGCCCGTAAACACTAATATTGCCAAGAATGAAAAGAGCAATGAAAAGCAGGAGGAAAATCAGCATAAGGCAGATATTGCCAAGCTGAAACCCGACCTGGTGAATTATGCTGCTAAGCTTCAGGAAGAAGGCTATACCAATTACACGGAGCACAGCAAGAAAAATACTGAAGAAAAAAAGGATGATCCTATGCCCAATGAACCTTATGTCATCTCTCCGGACAATTATGGTGAGAATGACAATTACACGCAGATCAGTCTGGTCTATTATGCTGGTGACGGAGTCCTTGCCGACGATGAAGATGAAGTCGTCGAGGATATTGAGGACACTGTTGGCGAGGACTTTGCTGAACATTTCGGAGAGTATGAGGACGATTCGGTCTTTATTCGTAACGACCGTCTGAGATGCGATTATGAAATTCTCAGAGACAATCGCTCTTTCTCCGATGTGGCTGAAGGCTCCAACTACTAATAGGAGGATAGAATGACTGAAATTGAGCTGAACAATGAATATTTTGAGTGGATGTGTCAGCTCGTATGTAACGAACGATATAGCCGGAGGCTGTCTTATCAGAAGCTTCTTCGTCATCTGCATAATATTGATTTTCAATATATGCTGCCGATGGACGGAAATCGAGCAGAAGATGGGATAGACCTCCGGTATCGTTTTGGTTATGAAAAAGAATACGAGGGTCTTATGATTGCCAGTTATCTGGATAACCGCCCTTGCAGTGTATTGGAGATGCTTATTGCCTTAGCGTTTCGTTGCGAAGAACATATTATGACCGACCCGGATATCGGTAACCGCATGGGACAGTGGTTCTGGAACATGATTGTTAGTCTGGGTTTAGGGTCGATGAGTGATTCTCGATTTGATGCGGCGTATACGGACGACGTAATATCTCGATTTATGAACCGCAAATACAAGCGAAACGGCGAAGGCGGTTTGTTTACCGTCGAACGCTGCAAGTATGACATGAGAACTGTTGAAATTTGGTGGCAGATGAATTGGTATTTGGACAGCATCCTATGAAGGAGAATTACCATGATTCATACGCAAGTGTACGGGTTTTTTCAGACATGCTTACCCGACCAGGCGAAGGAGGTAAAAGAATACTTCCCAAATGGTAAAAACAGCATTCGAATTCGCAAAACCAACGGACAGGAATTTATATTTTCATTGAGAGAGCCGAAGGCTTGGAAGTTTGAAACGATCGATCAATTTCTTGCCGACATGAAAGGAGAAAAGAAACATGGATGAAATGATTCGTTATATTTTCGGAAGTCTTCGCTGCTCCGAAACTGCGATGCGTGTGTTTGCTAAGACACTCAGAAAACAGAGGTCTTTCAATCGCAGCACCGTCATGGTTGCCACGGTTATGACTGTACACATGCTTATCCAGGACTTGGAGATTCGCAGTATGCGTGACGAGATCGGGAACCTTAAAAACGAAATCAAGGAGCTTAGAAAAACGGAAGGAGACTAAAGAACTTCGATGATCGACTTTTTAATGATTTCGACCCGTAGTACGAAGCGTGGTGTAATAGAAATCTATCCGAAGTTTATCATTAAGAAAAGCTCCGACCTGATGATTAGAGGCGGTGACTTCTATGCCATTTGGTTAGAAGACCGAGGTTTATGGTCTACGGATGAGCAAGATGCGCTCCAGCTTATTGACCGGGAACTTGACAAGTATGCAGAGGAAAACCGCAAAAACTTTGATTCAAGTATTAAAGTTCTGCACATGTGGGATTCTGAATCCGGAATGATCGATTCGTGGCACAAATACTGTCAAAAGCAGATGCGAGACTCTTTCCACATGCTTGATGAGAAACTTATATTCTCCAATACTCCGACGAACAAAAAAGACTATGCAAGTAAGCGGCTGAACTACCCCCTTGAGGAAGGGACCACGGATGCATGGAATAAGCTGATGTCCACAATTTACTCTGAAGAAGAGCGAACGAAAATTGAATGGGCTATTGGTTCTATTGTCTGTGGAGAGTCGAAAAAATTGCAGAAATTTATGGTTCTGTACGGTGCAGCAGGTACGGGTAAGTCTACAGTTCTGAACATTGTTCAGCAACTTTTTGAAGGATATTACTCGGTCTTTGATGCTAAGGCACTGGGTTCATCCAGTAACTCCTTTGCGCTGGAGGCATTTAAGACAAACCCACTTGTGGCGATTCAGCATGATGGTGATCTGTCTCGTATTGAGGATAACACCCGACTGAACAGTTTGGTTTCTCACGAACTGATGACAGTAAACGAAAAGTTCAAATCGACCTATGCAAACCGCTTCAAGTGCTTCCTGTTTATGGGCACCAATAAACCGGTCAAGATTACGGACGCAAAGTCAGGTCTCATCAGACGATTGATCGATGTGTCCCCTTCCGGAAATAAATTGAGTCCCAAGGAATACAAGGCGGTGACAAAGCAGATCGAATTTGAGCTCGGTGCGATTGCTTATCATTGTCAGGAAGTCTATCTGGAGAATCCGGGCAGATACGATGATTATATTCCCGTGACGATGCTCGGTGCATCTAATGATTTCTATAACTTCATTATTGATTCTTACCATGTCTTCAAGAAAGAAGACGGGACAACTCTCAAAGCCTCGTGGGAGATGTATAAAACCTATTGCGATGAGGCAAAAGTCACCTTCCCATTCTCTCAGAGGATATTTAAGGAGGAACTGAAAAACTACTTCCGGGATTATAAGGAGAGATTCAATCTCGATGACGGAACTCGTGTGCGAAGCTATTACATTGGCTTTCGAACCGAGAAATTCGAGGATAAGGCACTTACCGAGCAAGACGAGCCTGAGCATAAACTGATCGAGTTCTTAAAACAGAAATCGGTCTTCGATAGAGAATGCGCAGATTGTCCTGCTCAGTATGCTTCGGCTAAAGAGACACCAACTTCCAAATGGGATGAAGTTTCAACTAAGCTAAGCGACTTGACTACATCAAGATTGCATTATGTGAAAGTCCCGGAGAACCACATTGTTATCGACTTTGATATTCAGGATAAGGACGGCAATAAGTCGTATGAACTGAATCTCAAAGAAGCGAGTAAATGGCCGCCGACCTATGCTGAACTCAGCAAAAGCGGTCAGGGCATCCACCTTCATTATATTTATGCCGGTGATGTAAGCAAGCTAAGCCGAGTGTATGACGATCATATTGAAGTGAAAGTCTTCACCGGTAAGAGCTCGCTGCGCAGAAAGCTGACAAAGTGTAATGACTTGCCTATCGCAACGATCAACTCGGGTTTACCACTGAAAGGAGAAAAGCAAGTGATAAATTTTGAAGGAGTGAAGAGCGAGAAAGGGCTTAGAACGCAAATCAAGCGAAATTTGAACAAAGAGTACCATCCGGCAACAAAGCCCAGTATCGACTTCATTTACAAAATTCTTGAGGATGCTTATGCAAGCGGACTCAATTATGACGTGACGGATATGCGGAATGCTGTTTTGGCATTTGCAGCGAGCAGCACACATCAGGCGGATTACTGTATTAAGTTAGTCAACAAGATGCAGTTTAAGTCCGCAGACCAGTCAGCAGGAGCAAAAAATGATGACGCCAAGCTCGTGTTTTACGATGTTGAGGTGTTTCCGAACCTGTTCTTGGTGAATTGGAAAATCGAGGGCGATGGTAAGCCGGTGGTTCGTATGATTAACCCTACCCCGACTGAGATTGAAGAGCTGATGCGATTCCGTCTGGTTGGTTTCAACTGTCGCAGATACGATAATCATATTCTCTACGCCCGGTTGATGGGGTATACGAATGAACAGCTTTATAATCTCTCGACAAAGATCATCAACGGCAGCGCAAATTGCTTCTTTGGCGAAGCCTATAATGTGTCGTATACGGATGTGTATGACTTTTCCAGTAAGAAGCAGTCCCTTAAGAAGTTCGAGATTGAACTGGGTATTCACCATCAGGAACTTGGTCTTCCCTGGGACAAGCCTGTACCGGAGGAGCTTTGGACAAAGGTCGCCGAGTATTGTGACAATGATGTCATTGCGACAGAAGCAACCTTTAATGCTCGTAAAGCAGACTTCACGGCTCGTCAGATTCTGGCAGATGTGGCGGGGATGTCCGTCAATGATACAACGAACTCGCTGACTACCAGAATTATATTTGGTAACAACCGCAAGCCTCAGGATCAGTTCAATTACCGTTTCATGGGTGACGAGAGTCAAATCTTCGACCCTAATGCGGATCTTCCGTTTACAATGGGGCTTGAAGACTATGACGAGTTCACACAGTTCGATAAAAACCATCGTCCCATCTTTCCTGGCTACACATTCGAGGGCGGTAAGTCCGTCTACAGAGGCGAAGAAGTTGGTGAGGGCGGCTATGTATATTCTGAACCCGGCATGTACAGCAACATTGCTCTGCTGGATATTGCATCCATGCATCCGAGCAGTATCGTAGCGGAAGAACTCTTCGGACCGGAATACACAAAGCGATTCAACGAAATTCTTCAGGCTCGTATCGCAATCAAGCATAAGGATTTTGATAAAGCCAAGAAAATGCTGGGCGGTGCATTGGCTAAATACCTGACTGACGAAAATGCAGCGGCTGATTTGGCGCAGGCTCTGAAGATTGCAATTAACTCGGTATATGGTCTGACTTCAGCCGGGTTTGAAAATCCGTTCCGAGATAATCGTAACAAGGATAATATCGTTGCCAAACGAGGAGCACTGTTCATGGTCAACCTCAAGCACGCTGTTCAGAGTCAGGGCTTTACTGTAGCACACATCAAAACCGACTCCATCAAGATTCCGGACGCAACGCCTGAGATCATCAAGTTTGTGACTGAGTACGGCAAACTGTATGGGTACAACTTTGAGCACGAAGCAACCTATGATCGTATGTGTCTGGTGAACGATGCAGTTTATATTGCTCGATATGCTACGGTTGAGAAGTGCTGCGACCTGTATGGGAAAAAGTACATCGACTCCGCAAAAGATATTTGCAAAGAGAACAAGAAACATCCGTATGCATGGACGGCAACCGGCACTCAGTTCCAGATTCCTTATGTCTTCAAGACGCTTTTCAGCAAGGAGAACATCGAGTTCGAGGACATGTGCGAGACGAAATCTGTGACGTCCTCGCTCTATCTTGACATGAACGAGGCTTTGCCGAATGTAAGTGCCCTCGAAGCGGAAAGAGATAAACTGTGGAAACAGATTACCGATTCTAAACGCATGACCGAGCCGATGCCCACTGAATGTGAGCGTGTCGAAGAACTAACGGACGAAATTGCCAAGGGTCACGACTACCACTTCATCGGAAAAGTCGGTCAGTTCTGCCCGATTAAGCCTGGCTGCGGAGGTGGTATCCTACTTCGTGAGACTGAAAACAAGAAGACAGGCGAAAAGGGTTATGCTGCTGCTACGGGTTCTAAGGGCTTCAGATGGCTTGAATCCGAGATGGTAAAGCAGCTGGACAAGCAGGGTGACATTGACCGTGGTTATTACAACAACATGGTAGATGAAGCAATCAAGTCTCTGTCTGTTTATGGTGACTTCGAACGCTTTGCAGCAGACGAACCGTATGTTTCGGATAACACACCCCCGTGGTTCGGAGCCGGCGAGCCTCATGAGGACGATACTACTCCGTTTGATGTGAGGTAACGCTTATGACTTTAATTCTGTTAATTGCTGTGCTCATTTATATTTTGTGCACGGCTGATTCTACCGAGTCCTGTATTCCCAATGAGGAGTGCAGGACTTGTCCATTTCCATGCGATAAACGCAAAAATTGAAAGGAGAAACTAATTATGGCTTACAAAGCAGTAGACAACATCATCATCGAGAATGCTCGAATTATCTTCCGCAACTTTAAGGGTGAGGAGTCCAAGTACAATCGTGCTGGCTCCCGCAATTTCTGCGTGGTCATTGAAGATTCCGATATGGCGCAGAAGCTTATTGAGGATGGCTGGAATGTTCGTGTTCTGGCTCCTCGTGATGAGGACGAGGCTCCTCGCCATTATATTCAGGTGGCAGTCAGCTTCGACAACATCCCCCCGAAGGTTATTATGATTACTCGTCGAGCTAAGACTCAGCTGGATGAGGAGTCTATCGGAACTCTGGACTTCGCAGAGATCCGCAATGTTGACCTGACGATCCGTCCTTACAACTGGGAGGTCAACGGTAAGACTGGCGTTAAGGCGTACCTCAAGACGATGTATGTCACCATTGAGGAAGACGAATTTGCTGAAAAATACGCTGAAACGGAGGGTCCTGAGGAGATGCCTTTCTAAAGGTGAATAGGTGCCAGCTTAATACATGTCTGGTTAAATGCCCAGTAAGGTCTTGATTAGGAGTGCACGCCTATGATAGTAAGAGGAAACAGCCTATACCCTTAATTACCGAAAGGAGGTAAAGCCATGTTGTGGCAGAAAAAGAAAAAACGCAAAAAGACTACAAAACCTAAAGCGGTTACTCAGACTGTTCCTCAGCAGCCGGTGGAAGAGATTCCGCAAACGACTAAGTCTGAGAAAAAAGAAGAAATGCCAAAGCAAAAAAAGCCCGCTGGGGAAAAATACAAAAAGGTTTTGTCTCCGAAAAAAGCTTTCTTAGATGCATTCGGACGGTTGACTAACCGGTATCGGGCTTGGGATGTTTGGCGTGACTTCATTACTATGTTCGCTTGTTCGCTATCTAATCCTCTCGATAAGGAGCACCGGGATAAGCGAGAAGCGTTATATTTGGAAGTCATTAAAAAGTACAATAAGCAGGAGCAAGAGTTGTTTCCTGAACTGGCTGCTCAGACGGTCTTGGCTTTGGAGGAAAATCCGGAGCAAGATTTTCTGGGCAGCATTTTTATGTCTCTCAATCTCGGCAACGAGCATAATGGACAGATCTTTACGCCGTATCATGTTTGCGAGCTAATGGCTGAAATGACGATGGACGACACGGTAAAAAAGGTAGAACAGGACGGTTATATTTCAATTAACGATCCTTGCTGCGGAGCTGGAGCCACATTGATTGCCGGAATCCACGCTGCAAGGAAGCAGTTGGAAAAAGCAAACTTGAACTACCAAAATCATCTTCTCGTCGTTGCACAGGATATCGATGAAACGGTGGCACTTATGTGTTATATTCAGCTTTCACTTTTGGGGGTAGCAGGATATGTAAAGGTCGGAAACTCTCTGACAGAACCGATGACGGGCAACGACAATAAAGAGAATTACTGGTTTACTCCGATGTACTTCTCCAATGTCTGGGTGCTGCGTCGGATCTTCGGAGGGCACTAATGGCTGGCATATCCCTTAGAGACTATCAATTAGATGCTGTTGACCGAATGAAAAATGGCTGTATTCTCTGTGGTGGAGTTGGCAGTGGCAAATCCAGAACAGCTTTGGCTTACTACTACAAGCAAAATGGCGGTAAGCTCGGCACAAAGAATTATATTCGGATGCCAGATACGCCAAAAGACCTGTACATCATCACCACGGCGAGAAAAAGAGATACTTTAGAATGGGAGGGTGAGCTTTCGCCCTTCCTTCTCTCCGTTCATGCAGAAGTCAATACCTATAAAAATAAGGTCATCGTTGATTCCTGGAACAACATCGGGAAATATGCAACGGTTACGGATGCGTTTTTTATATTTGACGAGCAGCGTGTTGTTGGTTCAGGAGCATGGGTTAAGGCATTCCTGAAAATTGCCAAGTTTAACGAATGGATTCTACTATCTGCCACCCCAGGAGATACATGGGAGGATTATATTCCTGTTTTTGTTGCAAACGGCTTTTACAAAAACCGGACTGCCTTCAAGGAAGAACACATGGTCATGACTTGGGTAAACGGAAAGTATCCAAAAGTAGACAGATATTTAGGGGTAGGACGACTCATCCGACTTCGCAATCGCATTCTTGTGGATATGGATTTTAAGCGGGAAACCTGTTCGCACCATGAGGATGTTTATGTTAATTATGATGTTGCGAAGTATAAAGAGACAAGTCGTCTTCGCTGGAACCCATATAAAAACGAGCCGATTGTCAACGCCGGAGAGCTCTGCTATGTATGGCGACGCATCGTAAATGAGGACGAGTCCAGGCAAATCGCTCTAATGGAGCTGTTTGAGAAACATCCTAAAATGATCGTCTTCTACAATTTCGACTACGAGCTTGATATTCTGAAAAATCTCTACTATGGAGAAAATGTTGAGATTGCAGAATGGAACGGTCACAAGCATCAACCGATTCCGACTTGCGACAGCTGGGTGTATCTGGTTCAGTATACTGCTGGAGCCGAAGGTTGGAACTGCATTAGCACAGACACCATTGTGTTCTACTCGCAGAATTACTCCTACAAAATTATTAAGCAGTCAGCTGGGCGAACCGATCGCTTAAATACTCCGTTCAAAGATTTATATTACTACCATTTGAAATCCCGTTCCGGCATTGATTTGGCTATCAGTCGAGCGTTAAGCGAGAAGCGAAATTTCAACGAAACCAAGTATATCGGCAGCTATAAATCCAAAGCTGCCTGAGAAAGGAGAAAAGATGATAACAATTGATGTCGCGGAGTATTGCTCTGCTTGCATGGACTTCGATCCAGATGTTCAACGACCGCAAAAAGCATACGGAATGAGTGAAGAGATCGTTATATCCGACACGGTCATTCGATGCTCAAATCGAAATCGGTGCAAAAACATTGAGCGATACCTGAGAAAGAAGGTGACGGACGATGGCGTCGGCAAGACTGGCGAAGCAATGCCGTGAATACCCTTTTGTCGAGACCTGTGAGCACAAGAAAATGGAAGCAGTGGGATATTTACCAGAGCCAATTATGGCAGATGTCAAAGCCCCGGTTACCGCTGATATAGCAGCTCCCATTTTGAGAGAAACCGTAAGCCGTGTAGTAGACGGTAAAGTTGTAACAATGTATAAGGACGAGTTGGAGAAGATCCTTTATAAGGATTTATATTCTCACCTCGGACTTCAATTTGGAGGATAATATATGCCCAAATATGAAAAAGACACATTATATCGTCCCGAAACGAAAAAGAGTGGCAGCCTTGCTTATAAAATCGGGCAGGCTATCGCTGTTCTGATGTCTTTGTGTGCCAGTGCGATTATCGTAGCGGCGACGATCAAGCTTGTTATGTGGATTTTGTAAGGAGGTTTTGCAGATGAATGACGAAAAGGAAGTCTATTTTGACCAGTATTGCAAATCTTGCAAATACCACGGTCTTGAAGAGTCCAAAGACCCGTGCAATGACTGTCTCGCAGAACCCAGCAATACAAATTCCCACAAACCGATGAACTATGAAAGCAAAAACAATTCTTGATGCCGAGAAAAAGGATGCGATTGATATTGCAACGGAACTTTGATATAGCGAAGAAGTCAAGAGAAAAATTGCACAGGCAAAATCTGTTTACGAAATTGGTCGCATCCTTAAACAAGCACGGCTCGATCAAGAGTGATATTTCTGAAAGGAGAAAAGAAACATGAATCTTGAGGAGTTCAGAAAGGCACTTTCGTCAGATGCTACTGAAGAGAATGCACAACTGAAAAGACAGTTGTCAGACCTTCAGGCTGAATACCATGAAAAGCTTTCAAAACTCGAAAATGAAAACGATTCACTTAAAGAAAGTTGTCGGGTTTTATGCAATCGATGCTTTACTCTTACGAGAGGTGTTACTTGTCTATTTTGTGGTCTCGATTACCCCTGCCCTCATATGCCGGGGCTTGAGGAACAGGTGGCTATGGCTCATAAATTGAGAAAGGAGATCGAAAAAAATGACTAATGGGTATCGTAATGCTCTTGTTCAGCAAATAAAAGACGCAGGTCAAGAACTTATCAACCGAGCTGAATCGATGGTGCATCCCGAAAATGATTTAATCACTGATTTTTCCATAGTAATCCATTTCGAGCAGCATGAGGTACCTACAATCGACTACACAACCAGCGTGGTAAACAAAGTTGCTTGCGATCGGGTTATCTATCAGAAAGGAGAATCCAATGTCTCAAAAATATGATGAATATCTGGAAAAACACAGGCAAGCTGTAAAAAAGGCTTATCAGTGGATTGCTGCTTATATTCCTGAACTGACAGATGTGGAGGCGACTCGAAATATTGAGTTCCATGATATGTCGAAGAATACGCCAGATGAGTACACGCCTTATGACAACTATTTCTATGGGGAGCAAACCCCAGCAATCATCGAGGCGTTTAACCGGGCATGGCTTATGCATATCCACCGAAACCCCCATCATTGGCAGTATTGGGTCTTAATCAACGACGAACCTAAAGAAGGAACTATCCTTATCGAAATGCCGTATCCATACATTATTGAGATGATCTGTGACTGGTGGGCATTCAGCTGGATTAAAGGTGACCTTTCCGAAATGTTTGCCTGGTATAAAGACCATGCCGATTATATTAAGATGCACAATAATACTCGTTCGATTGTGGAAGAGATTCTGGAAATGATTCGGATGAAGCTTGCGGAGGTAGAAAATGCTGAAAATTGAAAACGCCGAGGTTATGGGCTGGGAGCACGCCATTCGTGGTATGAGGAACCCTAAGAACTCTTGGGAGAAGACGGACTCATATCCTGCTGTTGACTGTGGAAAGTGCGGTAAAATCGAGCGAGAGGGTATTTGCACAAAAGATGACCGTGATTGTACGGACTTTGAATGCTTTGAAGTGGGTCCGAACGATCTGAAGCTCATGACTACCCTCCGCAACGCCGGCACCGATCACCGTAAGTTCATGCGGATGATTACGGTCTATCTTGACATCACCGCCCCACTGTATTGGTGGAAGGAGTTTGACACCTACAAAGTTGGTACAGTGGCCAATTCTTGCTCGACGATGCATAAGATCGCGGCAAAGGAGTTTACGCTGGAGGACTTCAGTTGTGAGCACTTGTGTGATGACGAGCTGGAACTCTTAAAAGAGATTATCACTCGTTTGAATATGAATCGCATTGTGTTTATTGCTAAAGATGATAAGCGAGTAGATCGGTATTCTGTTATGTCTGATGAGTGCTATGCAAAGTATAAGAAAAAACTTTGGTGGCAGATGATCCAACTTCTTCCTTCCTCTTACAATCAGAAGCGGACGGTCATGCTCAACTATGAGGTGCTGGCGAACATCTACAAATCCCGTCGGCATCACAAGCTCGACGAATGGCATACACTTTGTGATTGGATTGAGAGTTTACCTTATTCGGAGCTAATTACTGGTAAGGAGGAAAAAGCAGATGTTTGAAGGAGTAAAAGAAACCTTATGTACTCGCTGCGCTCATCGGGAAGTATGCACCTATAAGCAGGCCTACCTTGATATTCTCAAAGCAGTTGATAACGCAACTGTAACCCGAGATACACCCGATGGAAAGATCACATCAAAGAAAGTGATTCATTATGACTTTATCAGTGGGATATCTGTTGGTTGCAAATACCATCAAAACTGGACGGAAACCTATCGTTCCGGAGAAGCTATTCTCTGAAACTGCACGAAAAATACACCCCCTATTATGAAAGGAGGTAACGCACAATGAATTATTTTCTGGCAGTTAATGATCGGCAACTTGGCACTTGCTTGAGAATGCTGTTTGCTGAAAAAATTCAACCTGCTGTTCAAACCGTGTTGAACGAAAAGGGCAAGATTGAGTTTCATATCAGCATTGTAGCAGACCAGGAAGTGTTCGAGGAGCTGAACGAACGCTACAAGATCATGATTTCGTAAGTTACTCGATTTCGAAGGTAAAGGGGCCGTAACAAGCCCTTTTACTTTTGTTGTGTTCATGGTAAAATACTGTAAGGAGGCGATGCCGATGAAAGTCAAATCCAGAATGTCCTGTCCTGTTCGAAGAAAAGACGGTACATGGACAACTGTTATCAAAGAATTTGAAGAAGATATTCCGGATCTCGGACGAGAAGAGCTTATCTGCAACAAATGTGGGCGCCCTGATTATCCGAAATGTAAGGAAACGGTTTGTGAAGCCTGGAAATACCACAAATCGAAAAAATAACAGGTTATGTAAGAGCTGAGGTTAAACCTTGGCTCTTATTTTTGTGTAAAGGAGAAAATCATGCTTGCCAGAGAAGCGACAAAAGCGGATATTCAGGCTGTTTATGACCGTCTTCGGGAAGCTAAGGAACAACATCAGCTTGATATTCAAATAAACCAGGCTATTGTACTGGTGAATCGTAATCACAGGAGGAAAAAATATGACGCCGAACGACTATCAGCAGGCAGCTCTTCGCACTGCTCCAAAAGATTTACCGCCTGACCGACTTCTGCTCAATGGCTTAATGGGTCTGAACGGAGAAGCCGGCGAAGCAATTGATATTTTGAAAAAGCATCTGTTTCAAGGACACGAACTCGACACTGCACATATGGCTAAGGAGCTTGGAGATGTGGCTTGGTACCTCGCTGTAAGTGCAAACGCCATTGGGTATGACCTTGAAACCATCACGCAGATGAATGTGGACAAACTGAAAGCCAGGTATCCGGATGGTTTCGACGCTGAACACAGTCTGCATCGCAATCAGGATGATATTTAAGGAGGATTTTCTATGAATGAACAATTCGGAGAAAAGGTAAAAACTATTTTTGATAGTATTACCGTTCTTCAGGCAAAAGATAGTGACTTGAAACGAGATAATGCCAACATCAACGGCGATTCCCCTATGGGAGCTATGCTGCAATATGGTGCCAATACCGCCAAGGAGTACAATCTGGAGTATTTGATTAAACCTGCAATTGCAGAACTTCACCGCGATGGTTGGATTCATATACACGATCTTGACTTCTATGCATGGACGACGACCTGCACGCAGATTGAGCTTCGCAAGCTCTTCAAAAATGGATTCAATACCGGTCACGGCCATCTGAGAGCACCAAAAAGCATCGGCTCGTATGCTGCTCTGGCTGCTATTGCCATTCAGTCCAACCAAAATGACCAGCATGGTGGTCAAAGTGTCGTTGACTTCGATTACGCAATGGCCGAGGGTGTCCGTTATACTTATCAGAAGTACCTGAAAGAGGGTTATACGATTTGCGAACGCCTCAACGATCTGAAAGATAAAGCATGGATTCTTGACTATGCTATGGAAAAGACTACTCGTGATACTTATCAGGCTATGGAGGGTTTTATTCATAATCTGAACACGATGCATTCCCGTGCCGGCGCTCAGGTTCCATTCAGTTCTATCAACTATGGCACGGATACATCTTGGGAAGGTCGTCTTGCTATTGAACAGCTTCTACTTGCTACGGAAGCAGGGCTCGGTCATGGCGAAACACCCATCTTCCCAATTCAGATTTTCAGAGTCAAGGAAGGCGTCAACTATAATCCGGATGACCCAAATTATGACCTGTTCAAACTGGCGATGAAGGTAAGTGCCAAGAGACTCTTTCCTAATTTTGCTTTCATTGACGCACCTTTTAATCTCCAATATTACAAGCCCGGTCATCCTGAAACGGAAGTTGCTTATATGGGTTGCCGTACTCGTGTAATGGGTAATGTTTATGACCCATCTCGCGAGATCGCTCCCGGAAGAGGTAATCTGAGTTTCACATCGATCAACCTGCCTCGACTTGGAATTGAATCTAAAGGCGACTACCTTGCTTTCTTCAAACTGCTGGACAAAATGCTCGATGCGACGATGCAGCAGCTTCTCTGCCGATATAAAATTCAGGCTTCGAGAGTGGTTCGTAACTTCCCATTTCTCATGGGAGAAGGTGTCTGGATGGACTCTGACGGGCTTTCCCCTGATGATATGGTTGGAGAGGTCTTAAAACACGGAACGCTGTCTATCGGCTTCTGCGGGCTTGCAGAGTGCCTTGTAGCGCTTAACGGTAAGCACCATGGAGAAGATGAATTCTCTCAGGAGCTTGGGCTGCGAATTGTAGGTTATATTCGTGACTATTGCAACCGTAAGAGCACTGAACTCGGCATGAATGTAACCTGTCTTGCTACCCCTGCTGAGAGCTTGGCTGGGCGGCTGCTTCGCTCTGACAGGGAGAGATATGGAATTATCAAAGGTGTTACCGATCGTGACTACTACACTAACAGTTTTCATGTTCCGGTCTATTATCATCTCCCGGCTCTTAAGAAGATCGATATTGAAGCTCCGTATCATGCTCTTACCAACGCCGGTCATATTTCTTACGTAGAACTGGACGGTGACCCGACCAAAAACCTTGCGGCTTTCGAACGAGTTGTAAGACACATGAAAGAAGCCGGCATCGGTTACGGAAGCATCAATCATCCTGTAGACCGAGATCCTGTCTGTGGTTACAACGGTATTATCAATGATACATGCCCCTGCTGCGGACGGAGCGAAGCCGATGGAGTTCCATTCGAACGCATTCGTCGTATCACTGGATATTTGGTCGGAACTCTTGATAAGTGGAATGATGCCAAGCGTGCGGAGGAGCGAGATCGTGTCAAGCATAAAGTCGATTCGAATTTCGGGAATTGAACATGAGTCCATTGTTGACGGGGAAGGAATCCGGTATGTGATATTCACACAGGGTTGTCCACATCATTGTCCCGGCTGCCACAATCCTCAAACTCACCCGTTCGGTGGCGGAAAGCTCGTGTTGATCGAAGACATACTCAATGATATTTCCAAAAGAAAAGATTGGATAGACGGCATTACCATTTCCGGAGGCGAGCCGTTCTGTCAAATTGGTCAGTGTAGTCTTATTGCTCAAAAAGCTCATGGAATGGGGCTCAGCGTTTGGTGCTACACTGGCTATCTTTTTGAAGACTTGTACGGACAGGGTGCCGAGCTGCTGAATTATATTGATGTGCTCGTTGACGGTCCGTTCGTGCAGGCTGAAAAATCGTTGGAGCTTGATTTCAGAGGAAGCCGCAATCAGCGGGTAATTGATATTCCGGAAAGCTTGAAAGAAGGCGTAGCAATCTTGAAACAAACTTAGAAGAAAGGAGTACCTGCATCATGGCGAACACTACTAATCCTCGACGAAATGCCGAAGGATATTCTGACCCGACCGCTTACGAAGCCCTCAAGAACATTGAGCGTGAAGAAGACGAAAGATTTCATAGGCTGCTGCATACACTGTTTTACTTGTGTGAGTTGGCCGACTTCGAGATCGAAGGTCGGATTATTCTGGTTGATAAACGGAACGGACGGGTTTGGAGATGAGAGAAATGAGTCCGTACATACTTGAAAATTGTGTAAATTTTAGCCCACTTTTGTTTGGCGGATTCGGGCGAAAGCCCGGTTTTGAAAAAATTTTTGAGCGTGTACGGACAATTTTCCTGAAAAAAGCCCAGAAAAAGTGGGCAAAAGCCCGGTTTTGAAAAACAAAAGTGGGCAGAAAAATTCGGAGGCATTTTCTGAAAATGGCACTTTTTGAGCTTTTTTTGCCCCAAAATGGCCGATTTGCGCCGATTTGAAATTTTTCTTGTGAAAAAAGCCCACTTTCCCACTTTTATTTCTTATTTAATTGCGATAAAAAGTTTTAATAAATATATAAATAGGGCGAGAAAAGTGGGCATTTGGCCAAAAGCCAAAATACATAGCACAAGTCGATGGAAATGTCAAGACTTTTTACCGAAAGTTCTTTCTTTTTCTTTCAGACTGTGCTATACTATAAGAGCCACACAATCTAATATGTTCAAGTCGTTTAGGGAAAACTGCTTTGGTAAAAAGTGTTTTCTCTCTTTACTCATTTCATTTGTCCCTTTGCGGCTTGATTGAGATTGTGTGGCAACAATGAGGGTTGACACTTTTTCAATGCGTCTCTCGTTGTGGGGGCGCACTTTTTTAATGCCCTCGGAAAGGATGGGATAATGAGATGAGAAAGTTCTTGGCAGCGTGCATGGCGATTGTCATGATATTTACGATTGCAGGTTGCAGTTCAGAGGGGCATGAAGGAGAAGCTAAAACTCCATCGGGTTCCAGTATTCAAAAAGGCAAGGATTATCAAAAAGTAGTTGACGAATTTGAAAGTAGTGGTTTCACAAACATCAAACTTGAAAAACTTGACGACCTTGTTACTGGTTGGCTTACAAAAGACGGTGAGGTTGAATCTGTTTCCGTGGATGGCGATACTGGATACTCTGCTGATGCTTGGTATCCGGCTGATGTCGAGGTTATAATCACATATCACACATTCCCGGAAAAAGAAACTTCTAAAACAGATAGCGAATCCGTTTCAACCGAAGAGTCTGCCGTTGATATTTTGACAGTAGATAATTCTCCAGAATTGGCAGCAATACTTTCTCTTAAAGCAGATATGGATCAATCGTATGCCGATTTTGCAGAGGCTCATAAGAACCAGGTTATTGAGTTTAATGGCTGCATTACATATCTTACAAACCACGATAACTACGACACTCGATATGATTTGCTAATCAGTGCGGGAGACTATGTGGATGAAAATACTGCAAACCCTGGTCCAACTTTTAAGTTTAAGGATGTTGGGGTATATGATTTAGGAGACGGGCTTACGCTTGCTGATTATATCAAAGTCGGCAGCAATGTAAGAATACAGGCTAAAGTGCGGAGCTACAATTCTGATACAGGTCTCTTTGAACTTGATCCAGTAAGTGTAGAAGCTCGATAACAAACAACTTTATATTTGACCGAGATGCTTAAACGGTGTCTCGGTCTTTTTTTATGTCTTTTTCCGCCGCGCGAAAAATACATTCCCTTTTATGAAGAGAGGAGTAAAAAGCTATTTTTAAGAATAGACATTCTCTTTTCAGTTTTGAAAAACTACATGAAAGGAGGCTCATTTGCCAATGCTCGAAAGTCAATTTCAATCGAAGCTCATTAAGGAGCTTAAGAAGCTTTTTCCGGGTTGCATCGTGATGAAAAGCGACTCTGGATATTTACAGGGCATTCCTGATCTGCTTATTCTGTTCAATGACAAATGGGCTGCTCTGGAATGTAAACAACACGCTGGCGCAAAAAAGCAACCGAACCAAGAATATTATGTGGGCAAGATGGACGAGATGTCTTTTTCCAGATTTATTTGCCCCGAGAACAAGGAGGAAGTGCTGCATGATCTTCAACAATCATTCCAATCTTGAAGGGCAACACGCTTTTCTTGGTGCCAGCAAGTATCATTGGATTAACTATGATGAAACAAAAGTAGCCGATGCTTATTCAAAGTTTTTGGCCACACAGCGAGGAACCGTTCTACATGACTTTGCATGTCAATGTATCACTTTGGGGCAAAAACTCCCCAAGTCACAGAAAACATTGAACATGTATGTCAATGACGCAATTAGTTTTCGTATGGTGCCTGAACAGATTCTATTCTATTCAGAAAATTGCTTTGGCACCGCCGATACGATTGTGTTCCGGAATGGCACTCTTCGTATTCATGATTTGAAGACCGGTGTCGTGCCGGCGCACATGGAGCAGCTTGAAATATATGCTGCTCTTTTTTGTTTGGAATACAAGGTGAAGCCATCAGAAATCGAGATGGAGCTTCGTCTGTATCAGAACAATGAAATTCTGTATCACACACCTACCGCCGAAGATATTGTTCCGATTATGGACAAGATTATTACCTTCGACAAGGTTATTAGAAAAATCAAAGAACAGGAGGGTTAAACCATGAGTCTCACGGATGATATTTTAATGCATTACGGTATGCCCAGAAGGTCTGGTCGTTATCCTTGGGGTTCGGGTGATAACCCTTATCAACACAGCGGTGATTTTCTTTCCCGTGTAGAAGAACTGAAAAAGTCCAATTTCACCTTTACCGATAAAGATGGAAAAACCTACACGGGAGAAGTAGCTATTGCAAAATCTATGGGCCTGAGTACAACCCAATTTCGTACCCAGATGAGCCTCGCAAAGGATGAACGCCGTTCAGCTGATGTTGCTACGGTTAAAGCTCTTCGTGCTAAAGGTTATAGCTTAAATGAGATTGCTGATAAGATGGGTTTTGCCAATGATTCTTCGGTTCGTTCACTTTTGAATGAGAGCTCTGAGGCTCGTATGAATCAGGCGAAACAGACCGCTGAATTTCTGAAAAAACAGATTGCGGAAAAAGGTATGATCGATGTCGGAACCGGAGTCGAAAGAGAGCTTGGTATCTCGAAAGAGAAAATGAACCAGGCTCTTTATATTTTGGAAATGGAAGGCTATCCCATCTATGGCGGCGGCGTCCCTCAGGTAACAAACCCTGGTAAGCAGACAAACATCAAGGTTCTCTGCCCTCCAGGAACAGAGCATAAAGAAATTTATAATTTCGAGAATGTTCATTCCGTCAGAGACTATGTATCGCATGATGACGGCGAGACTTTCGATAAGTTCGTATATCCTAAAAGCATGGATTCAAGCCGCTTGAAAATTCGTTATGCAGAAGATGGCGGTATCCAGAAAGATGGTGTCATTGAAATTCGTCGTGGTGTAGACGACTTATCTCTTGGCGATTCCCATTATGCGCAGGTTCGTATCCTGGTCGACGGCAATAGATATTTGAAAGGTATGGCTGTCTATTCTGATGATCTTCCTGATGGTGTGGACGTAATGTTCAATACCAATAAGAAAAAAGGCACCCCGACATCGGATGTTCTGAAGAAGGTCAAGGACGACCCTGACAATCCGTTCGGTTCACTTATCAAAGCCGGTGGGCAGAGCTATTACATCGATGCTGATGGCAAACGACAGCTTTCCCTTATCAATAAGCGTGCCGAAGAGGGCGACTGGGGTGAATGGGCGGATAAACTCCCATCCCAGTTTCTTTCTAAGCAGAGTTTGAGTCTGGTCAATAAACAGCTGAACTTGGCGGCATCTGATAAGATGGCTGAATTTGATGAAATCTGCTCACTGACAAATCCGACGGTTAAAAAATCATTACTGAAATCCTTTGCGGATGATTGTGACTCTGCTGCTGTGCACCTTCAGGCAGCTGCTCTTCCTCGTCAGAAATATCAGGTGATCCTACCTATCACTTCGATGAAAGACAATGAAGTGTATGCCCCGAATTACAAGAATGGTGAAACAGTAGCTCTGGTTCGTTACCCCCATGGCGGAACCTTTGAGATTCCTATCCTTACAGTGAATAACAAGCAGGCAGAGGCTCGTCGAATCCTTGGCAACACACCTAAAGATGCAATCGGTATTAACAGTAAGGTTGCGGAACGGCTTTCAGGTGCTGACTTTGATGGTGATACTGTCATGGTCATCCCCTGTAACTCTGGTAAAAGCAAGGTCAAGATTACTTCCACTCCTCCTCTGAAGGGACTTGAAGGATTTGACCCAAAATTGGAGTATGGTGGAAAACCGGCTGGCACTTTCAAGCCTATGAAGAACACACAGAAAGAGATGGGTGTCATTTCTAATCTGATTACCGATATGACTTTGAAGGGTGCTACGCAGGATGAGCTTGCAAGAGCCGTTCGCCATAGCATGGTAGTTATCGATGCCGAAAAACACAAGCTGGATTATAAGCAAAGTGAGATTGACAATGGCATCAGCTCTTTGAAAAAGAAGTATCAGGGCACAGTTGATGAAGACGGAAGATACCACGAGGGTGCTTCGACTCTGATTTCCCGTGCTAAATCGGAGACTTCTGTCACTAAGAGGCAAGGTAGTCCGAAAATCGATGAAAAGACAGGAGAATACATATGGAAAGATGTGGATGACCCTGTTTATGTCGATAAGCGAACTGGCAAGGTCAAAGAGCGTACTCAGCCCAGCACTAAGATGGCTGAGGCAAAGGATGCCTATACCCTGGTATCCGAAGCTGATACCCCCGTGGAGCGTGCTTATGCTAACTATGCCAACAAAATGAAAGCCCTGGGTAACCAGGCTCGTCTTGAGATCCTCTCCACCGGAAAAGTACCCTACTCCGCCACTGCAAAAGAGACCTATCAAGCTGAGGTCGATTCTCTGAATGCTAAGCTTAATGTAGCTCTGAAGAATGCACCAAGAGAAAGGCAGGCTCAGACTATGGCTAATGCGGTAGTGGCTGCTAAAAAGCAGGACAATCCGGATATGACAAAGGGCGAGCTCAAGAAAGCAAGCCAGCAGGCGCTTACTCAGGCTCGTGCCTCTGTTGGTGCAAAGCGAGAGACCATCAAGATTACAGACCGTGAATGGGAAGCAATTCAAGCTGGCGCTATTAGCGAGAATAAGCTTACTCAAATCATCGACAATGTGGACATTGACAGTCTTAGACAGCGTGCAACACCGAGAGCGACAACAACTCTCAGCACTGCAAAGCAGAATAAGATCGCTTCCATGAATGCTTCTGGCTACAGCACATCGGAAATTGCTGAGGCTCTTGGTATTTCAACAAGCACAGTGTCTAATTACTTGAATTGAAAGGAGTGACTGGTATGAATGGTTCTTGTGCCCTTACCACATTTGACAACCCTTACAATCCATTTGAACAGTTCTCCGATTGGTTCCTGTTTGATGTAGAAAAGGGTTACAACACTTGCGCTTATCTCGATCGAATTGCTCACACTTCTGACCAATTCTCTGAAGAAGAGAACAATCAAGAGATTGAAAGAGCGATTGACGAGATCATTCGTTACGACTTCATGAACATTTACAAGAAAGTTAAGAGAACTAAAAAACAAAAGCAGACAAGGCTTGAGCTATAGGTTGAGGTCTAATGCTCTTTGAATAAAGTTTTTGTTTTCTTCTCTGAGAACATTTGAGCTTGAAGCCAATACAAACAAATAATCACTTGATCTGCACTGCTGCCGCAGGGCTTAAAGACATGGGGAAGGGGTCTCCAAAATCGCACCCCCTACCTCATCGCGGCGGTCTTAAAAAAATCTCCGGAGGGATATTTTGGGAATGGGACTTACCCCCTCGGGTGCAGTATTTGAACGAGCTTACAGGGTTGAAGCATTTTCCATAAAGTGTGAACATCTCCTTTCATGTTTCTTTTCTCCTTTCGGTGATTGGTGGAAATTCAGCTCTGTAAGTTCTTTCAAATACTGCACCTATTCTCACCTAAAAGAGTATCAGTTTGGACAGAAAGTGCAGCACAAGTATGCGGATATGGCGGAACTGGCAGACGCAATAGACTCAGAATTTATTGGAGGTAACTCCGTGCAGGTTCAACTCCTGTTATCCGCACCAAATTTTTAAGAGAGGAGGCAGTGCTAATGCCCAAAGGTAAAGCTGCAAGCTCTTCCGACTCAAATAGCCCATTGAGACCACCGACATCTCTCGAAGCGCAAGAGAACTTAATGATTTCTTTGGCGGTTCAATGTGCTGAAAAGCAGCTCAGAGACGGAACTGCTTCTTCTCAGGTCATAACGCATTATTTGAAACTTGGTTCCAGTAAGGAACGAATCGAAAAGGAGATTCTGGAGAAGCAGAAAGAGCTTATCGAAGCGAAAACCAAGAATCTAAATTCCAATAGTGAAGCCAAAGAGTTGTACAACAAGGCTCTTGAAGCGTTTAGGAGATATTCAGGTGCAGGCGGTGATGACGATGAATATTAAAACTTATTCAGAGTTGATTACACTGCCGACATTTGAAGAACGGTTTTGTTATTTGAAACTCGATGGCTCTGTTGGGAAAGAGACTTTCGGTTTTAAGCGCTGGCTGAACCAAGAGTTCTATCATTCAGACAAGTGGTTAAGATTCAGAGATGAAATTATCATTCGTGATGAAGGTTGTGATCTCGGAGTACCGGGTTATGAAATCTTTGGCTCAATATTGATTCATCATCTGAACCCCATCACTTATGAAGACCTGTTGAATCAGAGTCCATGCGTCTTTGACCCGGAGAATGTGATCTGCACTAAGTTGAATACGCATAATGCTATTCACTATGGTGATGAAAGTTTGTTGCTTCTCCCTCCAGTACAGCGCACACAAAACGATACATGCCCTTGGCGAAAATAATGAAAGGAGAAAATTCCAATGACAAAGGAAATCTATGAAAACTCTATTCTTGATGATTCGGCTGAAGCCATCGAGGAACAGGAAACAGAGCTTTGCGAAGATGCGGCTCGGAATGTGATCGGTGTTGTTATTGATTGCCTGAAGCTGAACATTCGTGAAAAGCCGAGTAAGGATTCCAGAGTAGTAACGGTTGTGACATGCCTTGACGAATTGGAAATTGACATGGGCGATTCCAATGATGATTGGTACGCTGTCTGTACTGCTACCGGTATCGAAGGATTCTGCATGAAGAAATTTGTAGCCGTCAGGCAGTAAGGAGAAAACGATATGGACAGTATACTGACATCGATAAAAAAGCTGCTCGGAATTGCTGAAGAGTACGAGCACTTTGACCCGGACATCGTCATGTACATCAATTCGGCATTCTCGGTCTTGACGCAGCTCGGTGTTGGTCCTGAAGAAGGATTCCGTATCGAAGATGCAAGTAAGACCTGGTCTGAATTCCTGTACGATGATCCTCGTCTTGAATTTGTTAAAACTTTTATCCACCTGAAGGTGAGGCTGGCGTTCGACCCGCCGTTGAGTTCGGCAGTGATGGAAGCAATTAACCGGCAGATCAGCGAGCTTGAATGGCGAATCAATGTGACAGTCGACCCTGATTAAAAACGAGAGGAGGATTTCAAAATGGATAATACAGCACTTTCCCATCATGGCATCATTGGCATGAAATGGGGAGTCCGGCGCTATCAGAATAAAGATGGCACTCGTACCGCAGCCGGAAAGAAAAGAGAAAGTTCTTCTAAGTCTGATGCTCCTGCTCATGAGGACTATAGTAAAGCTCATAGCAGTAAGAGCGTTAAGTCTATGAGTGATGCAGAACTCCGTAACCGATTGAACCGTCTTCAGATGGAGAAACAGTACAGTCAGTTGTCCTCGACTGATGTGAATCGCGGAAAGGAATATGTATCGAAAACCCTGAAAGTCGCCGGTACAATTGCAACCGCTACTTCGACCGCCTTAACTATTTACAATAACTATGGCAAGATCAAAGAAATTGTAAACGGTATGGCTAAGAAGGCTGGCTAAGGAGGTACTTATGGCATTATCAAACACTGCCGTTCCCAAGTATTATGGCATGTTTCGTGATGCCGTAATTCGAGGGGAGATTCCGGTTTGTAAAGAGATCTCCATGGAGATGAACCGTATCGATGATCTCATCGCTAATCCGGGTGTGTACTATGATGACCAAGCTGTTGAGGGATGGATCGCTTATTGCGAGTCCGAACTTACTCTAACAGATGGCTCTGACCTTAGCCTATTGGATAGCTTCAAACTTTGGGGTGAACAGATCTTTGGTTGGTACTATTTTGTTGAGCGAAGCGTGTATCAGCCGAATCCAGATGGTCATGGTGGGCATTATGTTCGCAAGAATGTGAAAAAAAGGTTGATTAACAAGCAGTATTTGATCGTTGCACGAGGCGCTGCTAAGTCAATGTACGGCTCCACTCTGCAAGGTTATTTTCTGAATGTTGATACCTCTACTACTCATCAGATCACAACGGCCCCAACAATGAAGCAAGCGGAGGAGGTCATGTCCCCTCTTCGCACTGCTATCACTCGTTCGAGAGGACCGCTGTTTCAGTTCCTGACAGAAGGCTCTTTACAAAACACAACCGGTTCCAAAGCGAACCGCACAAAGTTAGCCTCTACAAAAAAGGGCGTTGAAAACTTCCTTACGGGTTCGCTTCTTGAGGTCAGGCCAATGAGCATCAATAAACTCCAGGGTCTACAAATCAAGGTCGCAACCGTTGATGAGTGGCTTTCCGGAGACATTCGAGAGGATGTTATCGGTGCAATTGAGCAGGGCGCATCCAAGGTGAACGACTACATCATTGTTGCAATCAGCTCGGAAGGTACGGTTCGTAACGGAAGCGGCGACACCATCAAAATGGAGTTGATGGACATCCTTAAAGGCGACTACATCAACCCCCACGTTTCGATTTGGTGGTACAAGCTTGATTCCATTGATGAAGTCGGAGACCCGGAAATGTGGCTCAAGGCTAATCCGAATCTCGGAAAAACTGTAAGTTATGAAACTTACCAGTTGGATGTGGAAAGAGCTGAAAAAGCCCCTGCTGCCCGAAACGATATTCTTGCAAAGAGATTTGGACTGCCTATGGAGGGTTACACCTATTACTTCACTTATGAAGAAACTCTTCCGCATCGAAAGAGGGACTTCTGGCAGATGCCTTGTTCTCTCGGTGCAGACTTATCACAGGGCGATGACTTCTGTGCATTTACATTCTTGTTCCCTCTACCAAACGGTTCTTTTGGCATCAAGACACGAAACTATATTACCTCTACGACTTTAATGAAGCTGCCTGCTGCTATGCGGATCAAATACGATCAATTCATGGCGGAGGGCAGTTTAATTGTTTTGGAGGGCGCTGTACTCAACATGATGGATGTCTATGAAGATTTGGACAACCATATTCAGGAGTGCGGATACGATGTTCGATGTCTTGGGTTTGACCCTTATAACGCAAAAGAATTCGTAGCGAGATGGGAATCTGAAAATGGCCCGTTTGGAATTGAGAAAGTTATTCAAGGCGCTAAAACTGAGTCGGTTCCGCTTGGAGAGCTGAAAAAGCTTTCTGAAGAAAGAATGCTTATCTTTGATGAGGACCTCATGACATTTGCTATGGGTAACTGCATTACCCTTGAAGATACAAACGGAAACCGTAAGCTTTTGAAAAAGCGATACGAGCAGAAAATCGATGCTGTTGCGGCAATGATGGATGCTTATATTGCTTATAAACTCAATCGAGATGCATTTGAATAAGGAGGTGGTCAAGTTGGATGAGATGTACCATCACGGTATTCTCGGTCAGAAATGGGGCGTTCGCCGTTTCCAGAACAAAGACGGAACTTTGACCGCCGCAGGTCAAAAGCGTTTGGAAAAGAAAGACGCAAAGTGGGCTCATAGAAATCACGACAAAATCGTATCTAAAGCCCGCAAAGATGTTTCCAAAGAACTCGATCAGTATGCCAATCAACTATTGAAAAATCCTTCTTCTGTGACATCGAAAGGTAAGATCAGTTCTTCGGCTATCAATTCCTATAATCGGAAAATGGCTGAGCTGATGAATGAGTCTGTTAAAAATGTTACCGCACCTTCGGGGCGTGTCGTTCAATTCGTTGCAAAACGAGGAGAAGTTGGCGTGCATATGGCTTTGGCCGACAGAGGCTATGATATGCAGCAGCTGAAGAATGGCATCTGGGCTTCCGGCCGGGTTGCCTACAAGAAGAAAAATGTTGATATGGTTTAAGGAGGTGATGATTCAAAATGGAGATGTCTTTTGGTTCCAGACTGAAACATGCTTGGAATGCATTTACCGGTAATATTCAAATGAACTACCGGGATTTAGGTATGGGGTATTCATATCGAGCTGACAGACCAAGAATGTCCAGAGGCAATGAAAGATCAATCGTTACATCGGTTTATAACCGAATTGCGCTTGATGTCGCGGCTCTGAATGTTCAGCATGTCCGTCTGGATGAAAATGGGCGTTTTCTTTCGGTCATCGATGACGGATTGAATAATTGCCTCTCTTTGGAAGCGAATATCGATCAGACAGCACGATCGTTCATTCAGGATGTAGTGGTCTCTATGTTTGATGAAGGAAGCGTCGCAATTGTTCCGGTCGATACAACGACTGATCCTAATGTGTCCGGTTCGTATGACATTCAGTCTCTGCGTGTCGGACAGATTTTAGACTGGTATCCGCAGTATATTCGTGCCCGTGTGTACAATGAACAAACGGGCAGAAAAGAAGATATTGTGGTGCCGAAAAGTGCAGTGGCTATCATTGAGAACCCGCTGTACGCAGTTATCAATGAGCCAAATTCTACTATGCAGCGGCTCATTCGTAAACTTAACCTACTTGATGTCATTGATGAGCAAAGCGGATCTGGAAAACTCGATTTGATTATTCAGCTTCCTTATGTAATCAAGACAGAAGCAAGGCGTCAACAGGCCGAAAATCGGCGTAAAGATATAGAAAACCAGTTGTCAGGTTCAAAGTATGGTATTGCTTACACTGACGGTACTGAGCATATCACACAGTTGAATCGTTCCGTGAACAACAACCTGATGTCCCAGATTGAATACTTGACGAGTATGCTATACAGCCAGTTGGGAATCACTCAGAGCATTTTGGATGGAACCGCGGACGAGAAGACAATGCTGAACTATAACAACCGGACAATCGAGCCGATCATTTCCGCTATTGTTGATGAGATGAAACGAAAGTTTCTGACCAAAACTGCCCGATCACAACACCAGTCAATTTCATTCTTCAGAGACCCGTTCAAACTGGTTCCTGTCAATGATATTGCTGAAATTGCTGACAAGTTTACAAGAAATGAAATCATGACTTCGAATGAAATTCGTCAGGTAGTCGGTATGAAACCCTCTGAGGACCCGAGAGCAGATGAACTTAGAAATAAGAACCTGAGTGCGCCATCCGGTTCCGATCAGCAGTCGGAAGAAATGCCTATTACTGAAGTTAATTCAGCTGAAGAGTCAGCAAGTGATTTGGACGACAAAATCTCTAAGCAAAAATCAAAAAAGTAAGGAGGAATTTCAAAATGAGTAGACCTTTTTCGGTTGAGGCTTGTGATTTCAGCGGCTGGGCAACCCGAAACGACCTTAAGTGTTCCGATGGACGAGTAATTCGTCGGGACGCCTTTAAGAATAATGACGGTATTAAAGTCCCTCTGGTCTGGAATCATCAGCACAACAGTCCTCGTGATGTTCTTGGTCATGCATGGCTTGAGAACCGTGAGGAGGGTGTTTACACCTATGGCTTCCTCAATGACACCGCTGATGGTGAAATTGCGAAAGTCCTTATCAAGCATGGTGACATCTGTGCTCTGTCCATTTACGCCAATCAGCTTCAGCAGGCTGGCCCTGATGTACTGCATGGTTGCATTTGCGAAGTGAGTCTGGTGCATAAGGGTGCTAACCCCGGTGCATTTATCGATTCTATGTTGAAGCATGGCGAAATGTCCGACGATGAAGCTATCATCTATACCGGAATGCCTCTCTGTCTTTCTCATTCTGCGGAGTCTAAGGATGAACCGAAGGAAGAGGAAAAGAAGAAGGATTCCAAAGAGGACAAGCCTGCTGAAGACAAGGAAGAGAAGAAGGATGATGAGGAGACGATTGCTGATGTGATCGATTCCATGTCCGAGAAACAGCAGAATGTCATGTATGCACTTATTGCACAGGCTCTCGAAGGCGAACCCGAAAAGGAATCCAAGGATGATTCCGACAACAAATCTGAATCCAATAAGGAGGATAAAACAATGAAACACAATGTCTTTGACAACGATCAGCAGAAGAAGACCGAGGTTCTGTCTCATGCTGACCAGGCAAGCATCATTTCTATGGCTAAGTCCAACAGTGTCGGCAGTCTTCGTACTGCTATGGACATTTATGCAGAGCAGAATCCTGACAGTGTTCTGGCTCATGGTATCGACGGTATTGAAACCCTGTTCCCTGAGTACAAGGATGTCCGTCCGGGTGCTCCCGAACTGCTTACCACTGACCAGGGTTGGGTGAATGAGGTTCTGAAGAAGGTTCATAAGAGCCCTATTTCCCGTATCCGTACTCGTCAGGCTGACCTGCGTAACATTGAGGCTCTTCGTGCTAAGGGTTACAAGAAGGGTGCCCAGAAGGGTTATGTCGGCAACATTCAGCTGCTCCACAGAACGACTGATCCTCAGACCGTGTATGTAAAGAGTAAGCTTGACCGTGACGACATCATCGATATTCAGGACTTCGATGTGGTGCAGTATCTGTACGGCATCGACCGTATGAACCTGAACGAGGAACTGGCTACGGCTATCATGATCGGTGACGGTCGTGAGGTTGGTGCTGACGGTAAGATCGCTGAGGATAAGATCCGCCCGATCTGGTTGGATGACGAGCTGTACACCATCCATGCTGACGTTGACATTGCTGGTATGAAGGCTACGCTCCAGGGCACCAATACTTCCGCCAATTTCGGCGAGAATTACATTTATGCGGAAGCTGTGATTCAGTCTCTGCTGTATGCTCGTGAGAAGTATAAGGGCTCTGGCACTCCCGACTTCTACTGCACGCCCCATCTGGTCAATGTCATGCTGCTTGCCCGTGATCTGAATGGTCGCCGCATTTATGATAAGGTCAGTGATCTGGCTGCTGCTCTGAATGTTGGTCAGATCATCACTGCCGAGCAGTTTGAGGGCAAGACTCGTACTACCACGGACAGCAAGACCAAGAAGCTTCTGGGACTGATGGTCAACCTGGCTGATTATTCCCTGGGTGCTACCAAGGGCGGTGAAATCACTCACTTCACTGATTTCGATATCGACTTCAACCAGGAAAAGAGCCTGCTGGAGACTCGTTGCTCCGGCGCCAATACTCGCGTCATGTCCGCTATCGCTCTGGAGGAGGATGTCACTGCCACTATTGGCGGCTAAATTCAGCGAGGAGTGAAAATTCAAAATGGCTAAATTTTATGGAGTAATTGGCTACGCTGTAACAGAAGAGACTAAACCTGGCGTTTGGACAGAGAAGATCATCGAGCGTATGTACTATGGTGATTTAATTCGTAACACTCGTAGGCTTCAGTCTGCGGAACAACTCAACGACAACATCAATGTTGCGAATGAGATCAGTATCGTAGCCGATCCATTTGCCAATGAGAATTTTCATTCGATGAGGTATGTTGAGTTTATGGGTGCTAAATGGAAAGTTACAAGCGTTGAAGTTCAGTACCCGAGACTTATACTGTCTATAGGAGGTGTATGCAATGGCGAGCAGGCTTGATCTGCAAACTTTTCTGGAAGAACTTCTGAAAAGTAAAAATGTGTATTTTCAACCTCCTGAGTCAGTAAAAATGAAATACCCCGCTATCGTTTATGCACTCGATGACATCGAAAATGTGCACGCCGATAACGGGGTTTATTCGTCTCACAGACACTATTCCGTCACTGTCATTGACTCTGACCCGGATAGTGAGCTTGTCGGTAAGGTGGTCTCTATGCCTACTTGCCGATTTGAACGATATTATACAAGCGAGAACCTGAATCACTGGAATTTCTCGCTATATTTCTAATAAGGAGGAATATCTTTATGTCCAAAATTATTTGGGATAAAACTGGCGAGCGCCTGTATGAAACCGGCTGTGACCATGGCGTTCTCTATCCGATGCAGACCGGCGGCGTTTACAATAAGGGTGTTGCATGGAACGGTCTGACTGCCGTTACTGAGAGTCCTTCTGGCGCTGAGGCTTCCCCGATTTACGCCGACAACATCAAGTATGTGAACCTGGTTTCCAACGAAGAGTTTGGTGCCACCGTCGAGGCGTATATGTATCCTGATGAGTTTGCCGAATGCGATGGTTCCGTCGAGATCATGCCGGGTATGTATGCCGGTCAGCAGTCTCGTAAGACTTTCGGTCTGGCATATCGTACTATTCTGGGTAACGATACCGATCTGAACGATTACGGCTATAAGCTGCATCTGGTTTACGGTTGTTTGGCTGCTCCTTCTGAGAAGGGCTACAGCACTGTCAACGACAGTCCTGAGGCAGCTACTCTGTCTTGGGAAATCAGCACCACGCCTGTCTCCATCAACAAGCTGGTCAATGGCAAGAAGCTGAAGCCGACTGCTACCCTGACCTTTGACTCCACCAAGTTTAGTGCCGAGTTTATGACTCAGCTGGAAGAGATCCTGTACGGTAAAGACCCGACTACCGATGGCGGTAATGACGGCGTCGAGCCTCGTCTGCCTCTGCCTGATGAGATTATTGAACTGTTCGATAAGACTCTGAATCCGCAGGGCTAATATGTAGAATCATGGAGCCGTATTCAGGTAAGCTGGCGGCTCCTATTTTTTTTATTTGAAAGGAGAAAATTTCAATGACTAAGGAAACTATCACTTATACCGATCTGAACGGCGTTCAGAGAACTGAAGATTTTTATTTCGACCTGTCCAAGCCTGAAATCGTAAAGATGCAGGCCAGCGCCAAGGGCGGCTACGATGTTCAGCTCAAGAGTATCGCTGCCAGTCCGAATGGGGCTCTTATCATGGAGTTCTTCGAGAACTTTATTAAGACCGCTTATGGTGAGAAGAGCGATGACGGCAGACGCTTCATGAAGTCCGAGGAAATTTCCAGAGGCTTTATGGAAACTCCCGCTTATGAGGTGCTGTTCGAGAAGCTTGTCACCGATGCAGGTGCTGCATCCGAATTTGTCAACCGTGTGATGCGCGCCAACGGCAATAAGCAGGCTGCGCCCATCGCATCCAATTAAAGAAAACTCGGAGGACTAAGGAATGCTGAAAATTACTGTGCCGGCTGCCGAGTTTTGGGATGAAATCCATGAGGAATTTGTCTACAAGAAAGAGCAGACTTTGCAGTTGGAGCATTCCTTAGTCTCTCTTTCAAAATGGGAAAGTAAATGGAACAAGGCATTTCTCGGAAAACAAGAAAAAACCGATGAGGAAATTCTTGATTATGTACGATGCATGACCTTGACCCAAAATGTCGATCCCGAAGTATATACTCGGCTGTCTGCTGAAAACTACGCCGCTATCAACGCATATATCGAAGCGCCGATGACCGCTACTTGCCTTATTGAGGACAAGCAGGCCAGAGGGCACAAAGAAACGGTTACATCGGAGCTTATTTACTACTGGATGATTTCTTATAACATTCCTGTGGAGTTCCAAAAATGGCATTTGAACAGGCTGTTGACCCTTATACGGGTATGTAATGTCAAGAACTCACCGCCTAAGCGAAGAAGTAAGCGTGAAATGTGGAATCGGAATGCAGCTATTAACGCTGCCAATCGAAAACGCTTTGGTTCTAAGGGGTGATTGAATGAACAGGCGATGCCGAAAATGCATGTTAAGGCGAGTTTGCCATAAAAAGCAGCCTTACAATAACTGGCTTAAAACTTTTACCAAAAAAGCAGTATCAATCATTCTGGCGGTTTCGCTGGTTGATTTGCAACTGTCTTATGTGCTTGCCTTTATGGGGCAAGTACAAATTGCGGAATCGCTTTCCAGCACAATAGCGTCGACCGTTGTCGGGGTTATGCTTGGCTATTTCTTCAAAGCCCTTTTCGAAACATTCTTCGAAAAGCGTGAAGAACGACTCAAGCAGGAAAGCGAACCAGAAGAAAATACGAATTATGAGGAGGTTTAGTTATGCCTATCAGTTTTTTGACTACAGCACTGTTAATCGTATCCGTTATCACGAATCTGACAGTGGAGGGCATTAAGAAACTGCTTGACGGAACGAAGGTCAAGTATTCTTCTAATGTTCTTGCGGCAGTTCTGTCCGTCCTGATCGCCTGTGCTGTTAGCGTGATTTACCTTATCATGACCGACACGGTCTTTACTATGAAGATTGGGGTTGAGATCGTCGTTCTGATGTATCTGGGCTTCCTGATCTCTACGGTCGGTTATGACAAGGTCATTCAGATGCTGAAACAGATTCAGAGCGTGAAGGAGGAAACGAAAAATGAGTAACAGCCCTTTGGTATCCTATACCAAGTTAAGTCCTAATCATTCCGGGCAGAGAACCCATGCAGTCGATCGTATCACACCTCATTGTGTAGTCGGTCAGTGCTCTGTAGAGACTCTGGGTAATATTTTTGCTCCGACTTCCCGACAGGCTTCCTGTCAGTATGGTATCGGCGTGGATGGTAGAGTGGGTATGTATGTGGAAGAAAAGAACCGTTCCTGGTGTTCTTCCTCTAATGCAAATGACCAGCGTGCGATCACAATCGAGTGTGCCAGCGATGCCGCACATCCTTATGCATTCAACGATACTGTATATGCGAAACTGATCGAGCTTTGCACAGACATTTGCAAGCGTTACGGAAAAACCAAGCTGCTCTGGTTCGGCGATAAGACTAAGACTCTGAACTACGAGCCGGCTTCCAATGAAATGGTTCTGACCGTACATCGTTGGTTTGCCAACAAGAGTTGCCCTGGTGATTGGATGTATGCTCGAATGGGAGATCTTGCGTCCAAAGTTACGGCTAAGCTTGGGGGCTCTGCTGGCGGAACTGAGAAGCCTGCCGATAATCAGGCACTTTATCGAGTGCAGACAGGAGCCTTCAGCAATAAGACGAATGCAGATGCAATGCTTCAGAAGGTGAAAGCTGCCGGTTTTGATACTTACATGGTTAAGGTCGATAATCTTTACAAGATTCAGGTCGGCGCATTCAGTAAGAAAGCAAATGCTGACGCTATGGCTGCAAAGCTGAAAGCTGCTGGTTTTGACACCTATATAACAACCAAAAGTGGGACGGCAGTCTCTGCATCTTCTGCGAAGAAAAGCACTGACCAGATCGCCCGTGAAGTAATTCAGGGTCTGTGGGGTAACGGTGCGGACAGGACTAATCGTCTGAAGGCGGCTGGTTACGATCCTTCCGTAATACAGAATCGGGTTAATCAGCTTCTTAAATAAGGAGGTCCGTGAATGATAAGGTTCAGTCACAAGGGAGACTTCTCTAAGGTTACACGCTTTTTGGAGAGGGCAAAAGAAGTGGTCCATCTCGGAGACCTCGACAAGTATGGCCGAGAAGGGGTCGCTGCTCTTGCGTCTGCAACGCCTGTCGATTCCGGTTTGACCGCCAGTTCATGGTATTACGAGATCGTAAACCGAAATGGATCTGCAAAGATCACATTTTACAACTCAAATATTCAAAATGGGGTTCCAATTGCGATCATTCTGCAATATGGTCACGGGACTCGCAACGGAGGCTGGGTACAGGGTCGAGATTACATCAATCCTGCTATCCAGCCTATTTTCGATAAAATTGCAAATGAAGCATGGAAGGAGGTTACGAAGCTATGAGTAAAACAATCGACGAAAGAGTCGTAGAAATGCGGTTTGACAATAAGCAGTTTGAGAGCAATGTTCAAACCAGTTTGTCCACCATTGAAAAATTAAAGAAAAGTTTGGATATGGACGGCGCTACAAAAGGTCTTGAAAGCATTGACAGTGCTGCTAAGAAAGTCGATATGTCGGGGCTTGGCTCTGCGGTTGAAACAGTAAAGACTCGATTCTCGGCATTGGAGATCATGGCTGTAACCGCCCTTGCAAACATCACCAACTCAGTTGTAAATACCGGCAAACAGATGCTCCACTCCTTGACAATTGAACCTATCAGTCAGGGTTTTGAGGAATACGAGCTGAAGATGGGGTCGATTCAGACCATCATGATGAGTACCGGTGCCTCTCTTGAAGAAGTTAATAAGTACCTCCAGGAATTGAATACATACTCGGATAAGACTATTTACTCCTTCCAGGATATGACCTCCAATATTGGTAAATTTACCAACGCGGGTGTCGGTCTTGAGGATGCAGTAATGGCTATTCAGGGTGTGTCGAATGTTGCTGCCGTTTCCGGAGCCAATGCAAATGAGGCATCCCGTGCCATGTACAACTTTGCGCAGGCTTTGTCCGCCGGTTATGTCAAGTTAATCGACTGGAAATCTATCGAGAATGCTAACATGGCAACTGTTGAATTTAAGACACAGCTTCTTGAATCGGCTGTTGCCTGCGGTACCTTGACTAAAACTGCCGATGGTATGTATAAGACGGTCAAGGGTAATGTCATTGATGCTACACATGGGTTCAATGATTCTTTGCAGGATCAGTGGATGACCACGGAAGCTCTGGTCGGCACTCTTCGTAATTATGCGGATGAAACGACTGAAATCGGTGCTAAAGCATTCGCTGCTGCACAGGATGTTAAGACATTCACTCAGTTGATGGACACTCTCAAGGAAGCTGTAGGTTCAGGATGGGCGAACACATGGGAAATTCTGTTCGGTGATTTTGAGGAAGCCAAAGAGCTTTGGACTGGACTCAGTCAGGTTATCGGTGGATTTATCGATGCCCAAGCAGATGCTCGCAATGAGATGTTGCAAGGGTGGAAAGATCTTGGCGGAAGAACCAAACTGATCGAAGCACTTAAAAATGCTTTTGAAGGCGTTCAGAGTGTTATCAAACCGATCTATGAGGCATTCCGTGAGATATTTCCTCCTACCACAGCCAAGCAGCTTTATGATATCACTGAAAATCTGCGAAAATTCACAGCGAATTTGAAACTCAGTGATACTGCTTCGGCAAATTTGAAGTCCACTTTCAAGGGTTTGTTTGCGATCTTGGATATCGTTAAGCAAGCCTTTTCTGCTATATTTACAGCAATCAAACCGTTGTTCGGCGGACTTGGAACACTCGGAGATGGAATTCTTGGTTTCACTGGCGGTGTTGGTGATGCTATCGTGGCATTTGATGAGTTTATCAAAACCAGCGGAGCATTCCAGAAAGTCGGTGAGGGTATTGCTACGGTCATTCAGACAATTATGACCGCTTTATCGACGCTGAAGAATAAGATCAAAGAGAAATTCGAATCTGCCAATTTTGAAGTGTTTCATTCTCTGCTTGAGCGAATTCATGAGAGAATGGCGCAGGTCGGAGAAGCAGCCGGTGAGATGAAATCCGGCGTTATCGTCGCCTTTGAGGTCATTGGCGAAACTCTCGCTAATTGCCAGTTTGTTCAGCTTCTCTCTGCCGTATGGAATGCTGTTAAGACAATCGGAAGTGGTATCGTTAAAATCCTTGGCGAACTCGGCAGTTCCTTAGCAAAGAATCTTGGAGAAGCCAATTTCAGCGGAATCATTGATCTGCTGAATGGTATCTCGTTCGGTGCTATTGCTGTCGGCATCACGAAGTTTGTCGGTACATTCCGAAAAGCTATTGAAGATATCGGCAGTTTCAAGGAATCCTTTATCGGAATTCTTGACAGTGTTCGAGGATGCTTTGAAGCTTACCAGAATCAGTTGCAGGCAGGTACATTGCTGAAAATTGCATCAGCTATTGCCATTCTCACAGCATCCTTAATTGCACTCAGTCTTGTAGATAGCGAAAAGCTGAATGTGGCTCTTGGAGCAATTACTGTGTTGTTTGCCGATCTTCTCGCTTCTATGGCAGTGTTTAACAAGATCAGTGGTCAGGTAACTGGTGTGGTGAAGAGTGTAACGGCTATGCTCGGTATTGCTACGGCGGTGCTTATTTTGGCGAGTGCACTTAAAAAGATCGCCGATCTGGACGCAAAACAGCTTACCACCGGCCTCATTGGTGTTGCGGGTTTGACCACTATGATGGTTGCCGCGGCCAAAGCTATGAGTTCCAACAGTAAAGCTATTATCAAGGGTGCTACTCAAATGGTGATCTTTGCAGCCGCAATCAAGATTCTTGCTTCTGTTTGCGAGCAACTTGCTAAATTGGACTGGAACCAGCTTGCGAAAGGTCTTGTCGGCGTTGGTGTGTTGCTTGCCGAGGTTTTTCTGTTCCTGAGAACCGCAAAATTCAGCGGCAAATCCATTACTACGGCTACAGGCATCGTGATTCTTTCGGCAGCAATCAAGGTGCTGGCATCTGCCTGCAAAGATTTCGGCGAAATGAAATGGGAAGACATCGGTAAGGGGCTTGCCTCCATTGCCGTCCTTCTTGCCGAGATCACTGCATTCACAAAACTTACCGGAAATGCTCAAAATGTCATTTCTACTGGTGTGGCGTTAATTGCCATTGCCGCCGCTATGAAAATCCTTGCCTCTGCGGTTAAGGACTTCTCAACCATGCAGTGGGATGAGATTGCTCGTGGTCTGACTGCTATGGCTGGCGCACTTGCTGCGATCACTGTAGCGGTTAAATTCATGCCGAATAATATGGCTGGCATCGGCGCCGGTTTGGTGATTGTTGCTGCGGCACTCGTCGTCCTTTCGACTGCTCTTGAGAAGATGGGAAATCTGAGTTGGGAGCAGGTAGCAAAAGGACTTATTACCCTTGGCGGCGCAATGGCCATTCTTGCAATCGGTCTGAATGCCATGACAGGCACTCTTGCAGGTTCTGCGGCGCTTCTTGTTGCTGCAAGTGCCCTCTTGGTGCTTACTCCGGTACTAACTATTCTCGGCGCCATGAGTTGGAGTTCCATCGTGAAAGGTCTCGTTACCCTGGCAGGTGCATTTGCTATCCTCGGTGTTGCAGGCGCTGTACTCACTCCCCTGGTTCCTTCCATTCTCGCTTTGAGTGGCTCGCTGGCACTAATCGGGGTAGCAGTTGTCGGTATTGGTGCAGGGCTTGCTCTGGCGGGTGCCGGTCTATCTGCTTTGGCAGTAGGCTTGACGGCTCTTGCAGCGGCAGGAACCGCTGGCGCTACAGCCATCGTCGCTTCTTTGACTGTTATTATCACAGGCGTAGCAGGGCTTATTCCCGCTATAGTAGCAAAGATCGGCGAGGCAATTGTCGAATTCTGCAAAGTTATCGCTGATAGTGCAGGAGCCATTGGAGAAGCAGTCAAGGCGGTTATTCTTATGCTGGTGGATGTACTTGTTGAGTGCGTTCCCGCTATCGCTGATGGGGCATTGAAGCTCATTGCAGGTGTTCTTGAAGCATTAGTAGAATATACCCCGTCTATCGTCGATTCCATTTTTCAGTTTCTTATTGCCGTACTTGAGGGTGTAGCTAAGAATCTTCCCAGTCTGATTCAGGCTGCTGTTGATGTATTGATGGCATTCTTCTCCGGCATTGTTGATGCACTTAAGGGTATCGATACAAAAACTCTTCTTCAAGGAATTGTCGGTATTGGTCTGCTTGCAGCAATCATGGCTGCCTTGAGTGCAGTAGCAGCTCTTGTTCCTGGTGCCATGCTGGGTGTTCTCGGTATGGGTGCTGTCATCGCTGAACTCGCTCTTGTTCTTGCTGCGGTCGGTGCTTTGGCGCAAATTCCGGGCTTGAATTGGCTTATCAACGAAGGCGGTAATTTGCTCCAGGGAATTGGTACGGCGATCGGTAAGTTTGTTGGCGGTATCGTCGGCGGCTTTATGAGTGGCGTGTCCAGTCAATTCCCGCAAATCGGCTCCGATCTTTCCGGTTTCATGACCAATGTTCAGCCGTTCCTTGACGGTGCGGCTTCTATAGATCCGGCTATGCTGGACGGCGTTAAGGCTCTTGCAGAAACAATTCTTATCCTGACAGCCGCAAATATTTTGGATGGACTGACCTCGTGGTTCACCGGCGGAAGCTCGCTCTCCGGCTTTGCTGAAGAGATGGTTCCGTTTGGAAAAGCTATGAAACAGTTCTCTGATGAAATCAGCGGCATTGATGGAGAAGCAGTTTCCAATGCTGCAATCGCAGGTAAGACTCTTGCAGAGATGGCTGATACACTTCCCAATACTGGCGGTGTCGTTGGTTTCTTTGCCGGAGAGAATGACATGAATGCATTCGGTGAACAGCTTATTCCATTTGGTCGTGCCATGCGTAACTTTGCAAACGAAGTCGCCGGAATTGACGCCAGTGTTATCACTGAAGCGGCTACCGCTGGTAAAGCACTTGCAGAGATGGCAAGCACTGTTCCGAATAGTGGCGGTGTTGTCGGCTTCTTCGCTGGAGAGAACGATATGGACGATTTCGGAGAACAGCTGGTTCCGTTCGGCAGAGCAATGAAGAATTTCTCTGACGCCGTTTCCGGACTAAAAGCCGATGTCATTCAAAATAGCGTTACCGCAGGACAGGCTTTGCTTGAGCTTGCGAATACGGTACCGAATACGGGCGGTGTTGTATCCTGGTTTACGGGCGATAACGACCTTGAAACCTTCGGTGAACAGCTCGTTCCGTTTGGCACAGCAATGAAGAACTATTCTTTGGCTGTTACAGGATTGGACGCATCTGTTGTCACAAACTCCGCAAATGCAGCTAAAGCTCTGGTTGAGCTTTCAAACAATTTGCCGAATAGCGGCGGTATCGTATCCTGGTTTACGGGCGACAACGATATTGCAAGCTTCGGCGAGCAGTTGGTATCTTTCGGTCAGTCATTTGCTGCGTACTACAACAGCGTTAGCGGAGTGGATGTGGCTAAGTTGAGTGGTGTGGTTGTCGAATTTAGAAATCTTGTGGATTTGGCAAACGGCATTAAGAGTGTTGATACAAGTGGAATGTCTACATTTGCTCAGAATCTTACGAATTTGGGTAATGCTGGTATCGATGGCTTTATCAATGCCTTTACAAATGCTAATTCCCGTGTAAGTACAGCCGCAAACACAATGGTCACTACATTTATCAACGCCGCCAAAGCACAGCAAGGAAATCTGACAAGCACTTTCACCACCATGATTAACGGTATTGTCACTACTTTTACAAGCAAGTACAGTCAGTTCACAGTCATGGGGCAGACGATGATGACCAACTTTATCTCTGGTATTCGTACCGGCGACGCATCTGCTCGGTCGGCATTTGTCGCAATCGTATCCGGTTGTCTGACAGCAATCCGAAATAAGTTCTACGAGTTTAACACCGTTGGACAGACTACGATGACAAATCTCATTGCTGGCATTCGAACAAAGAACCAGCTTGCGAAAGATGCCTTTGTTCAGATCATTAACAGTTGTCTGACAGCAATCCGAAATAAGTACACCGACTTCTATAACGCCGGTAAGTATCTTGTTGAGGGGTTTGCCGCTGGCATAACTGCCAACACATACATGGCTGAAGCGAGAGCAAGAGCTATGGCAAGAGCAGCGGCAGCGGCAGCAGAAGCGGAACTCGACATCAACTCACCGTCTAAAGTTGGCTATCGAATTGGCGGATTCTTTGGTATGGGCTTCGTCAATTCACTGATCGACTACACCGATAAGTCTTACGATGCTGGTGCATCTGTTGCAAAGTCGGCTAAGGAAGGACTCCGCAACGCGGTTTCCAAGATCGGTGATTTCATCGAAAACGGAATTGACTCTCAACCGACAATTCGACCGCTGCTTGATCTGTCTGATGTAACAGAGGGTGCTGGTAGACTGTCGGCACTTCTGAGTCGGAATCAGGCAATGAGGATCAGTGCTGGCATAGAACATGAGGGTACTGGTATCGTTCAAAATGGCGGTACTACACCTACCTCCGGAAACAACTACAATTTCACACAAAATAACTATTCGCCTAAGGCACTGTCGAGGATTGATATTTATCGTCAGACGAAGAATCAGTTCTCGGCGTTGAAAGGATTGGTGGAAACATGATTCACTCATTCGCTATCACCAATTACTTAGGTGATAGGATCAAACTTGACTTGAGGGAGCCTGAGGTTTCGGGCTTCCTCATCAAGTCTGTAACCGGCTTAGGTCCGGTCAAAGCAACTGTCAACACGACAGAAGTCGTCACTAATGACGGCTCTATGTTTAACTCCGCCAGATTGAGTCAGCGGAATATTGTTTTCCAAATCGTATTTGTTGATACGGTCTACGGAGAAACGATCGAAGATGTACGGCAGAAATCCTACAAATACTTTCCGGCAAAGAAAAGTGTTGAAATCATTATCGAAACTGATAACCGATATGTACGAACAAGCGGTTATGTGGAATCGAATGAACCGAACATTTTCAGCTCGCAGGAAGGGACCTCAATCTCGATCATTTGCCCTGACCCATTCTTCTATTCAACCGGAGAGGATGGAAACAATGTAACGGATTTCTACAGTATTGACCCGATGTTCGAGTTTCCATTCTCGAACGAGTCTCTGACGGAACCTTTGCTTGTATTTGGCGAAATTCAGATAAAGACGGAGGGTGTCATCACTTACTATGGCGATGCCGAAATTGGCGTAACGATCTATATTCATGCAATAGGACCGGCAAGCAACATCAACATTTACAATACGGAAACCAGAGAAGTAATGAAGATCGATACTGTGAAGCTCCAAAAGCTGACTGGAAAGGGTATCGTCGCAAGTGATGATATCGTCATTAACACCTCAAAGGGTGATAAGAGCATTACTCTGATTCGTGAAGGCGTTTCGTACAACATCCTGAACTGTTTGGATAAGAATACCGACTGGTTTGCCTTAGCAAAAGGCGATAACATTTTTGCCTTTACTGCTGACAGCGGTGTTACGAATCTTCAGTTCAGAATTGAAAACAAAGTCATCTATGAGGGGGTATAACTATGGAACTTCTGGTCTTAAACACCGACTTTGAGTCCATAGCCGTCATAGATACTTACGAATCCATGATATGGACTGACCGGTATAATTCGTATGGAGATTTCGAGATATTCTTCGCTATGGACACACAACTCTTGCAGTATTTGAAGGAGGACTACTATCTGTGGCTGAAGGATTCAGAGCACTGTATGATTATTGAGGACATCAAGATCAATGCCGACACAGAGGAAGGAAATCATTTTATCGTGACTGGAAGGTCACTGGAATCTATTCTTGAACGCCGCATCATCTGGGGGCAGCGAGTCTTTAATGGAAATCTTCAAAATGGCATTCAGACCATGTTGAATGAGTGCATTATTTCACCGTCTATTGCTGATCGAAAGATTTCCAACTTTGTGTTCGTGCCTTCTACCGACCCTAAAATCACAAGACTGAAAATCGACAACCAATACACAGGTGACTGCCTGTACGATGTCATCAAAGGACTTTGTGAGGAAAACAATATAGGGTTCAAGATTGTACTGACCGATGAAAACAAGTTTGCATTCAGTCTGTATGCCGGCGTTGATCGCTCTTATGAGCAGACAGAAAATCCGTATGTTGTTTTCTCTCCAAACTTTGAGAACATCATCAACAGCAACTATTATTCATCCAAAGCGAGTTTTCGAAATGTGACTCTGGTCGCAGGAGAAGGTGAAGGAGCATCAAGGCGAACCGCTATTGTTGGCTCAGCATCCGGACTTGACCGGCGTGAGCTTTTTACAGATGCTCGCGATATTTCATCTGACACTGAGGGCGGAACACTATCCGATGCAGAATACATGGCGCAGCTTCGGACAAAAGGTTTGAAGAATCTGGCAGACCATATTGTAACCACTGCATTCGAAGGAGAAGTTGAAGTTACTCGACTGTTCAAATACGGCGAGGACTTCTTTATCGGAGACATCGTTCAAATCGCCAATGAATATGGCAATGAGGGATCGGCTTACATTTCGGAACTGGTTATCTCAAACAGTGAGGAAGGATTGTCAATTTATCCGACCTTCAAAACTATTTCAAAGTAAGGAGGGAGAAACTGAATGAGCGTATCAAGCGGATTTTTCAATTCACTTAACGGTGACCGCAAATACAATGCTGCACAGATGTCAGCTATCTTTGATGGACTCATCATCGATGGTGTATTTGCTTCTATCGGAACCGCTTTTGCTGTGAAGGCGGCAGGCGGTCTTACCGTGAATGTCGGTATCGGCAAAGCCTGGTTCGACCATACATGGACAGTCAACGACAGCATCCTGCCGATGACTGCCCCGGAAGCAGAAGTGCTTCTTGATCGCATCGATGCCGTGGTTCTGGAAGTAAACGGAACTGAGTCGGTGCGTGAGAACACCATCAAATTTGTCAAGGGTAATCCGTCCAGCGCACCGTCGAGACCGACTTTGACGAACGAGGGAAATGTCCATCAGTACCCTCTCTGTTATATTTACAGAAAATACGGCACTGCGGTCATCAACCAAGCTGACATTACCCCTATGGTCGGCACAGAGTCTACGCCGTTTGTAACCGGCATTCTCCAGACAATCAGTCTGGACGAGCTGCTTGGCAAATGGCAGGATGAGCTTGATCGGTTTACTGATGCACGATCTAAGGAAGTCGATGACTGGATTGCTCAGGAGGAAAGCGATTTCACGGCTTGGTTCAATAAAATGAAAGCGGACCTCCAACAGGAGCAGACCGTTCTTGACCAGTGGATCGCATCTGAACAGGCTGATTTTCTTGCCTGGTATAATCAGATGAAAGATCAGCTAAGCGGCGATGTCGCCGGTAATCTGCAACTTGAGATCGACAAGGAAGAGGTCAAGCGGATTTTACTGGTTGGCTTTGAAGACGGAACCAAGGAGTTTTCGGATGATGGTACTGTTATCACTTCGACTGCGAGCGATGGTAGAATCCTGACGAAGACTTTCTCTGATGGATTCCTGACGATGACAAATGTGTTGAAGAGTGCAGCGGGGGCAGAGGTGGCGAGAGCCGTCAAAACTTTTGACTCCGACGGCAAGCTTATCAGTACCGTTGTCACTTATTCTTAAAGCGAAAGGAGAACAATCAAAATGGCAGAAGAAGATCTGATTTTCGGTAAAAACCGACACTTCTTCGGCGGCATTGAGCCGTCTAATATGCTGGCATTTACTGCGCATGGCGGTATGCCCCAGGGACAGTATCGTGTTTTTATCACAGCTACACTCCCTAATGACACAGTAGTAAATGGACAGACACTTTGCACCGTGAAAGGTGCGATTATCCGAAGGAAAACGACTGATTATCCGAAGGACGAATTCGACGGCGATCTTGTCGCCGATATTAAGGAATCCACAACTTTTATGGATTCTGGGCTGTCATCGACCGGAACCTACTACTATGCCGCTTTTCCTTATACCACGCAGGGTGTGTATAATCGAAATAAGTCTAATCGCGCTGTAGTAAATGAACCGGAGCCGATGCAGGAGTTTTCCGCTAAATCGGTATATGTTTCAGCATCTGACACCGTTAAAGTTGAGATTACGGCGAAGTTGCCGAGTGGTGTAGCCGGCGCAGTTATCCGTAGGAGCACAACTGGTTACCCGACCAGTGAAACGGAGGGAGAACTGTTCAAGAACATCACTGCGAACGGTACTTATACGGATACTAATGTGACGGTTGGTGTGGTGTATTACTATTCCGCATTTCCTTACACTAGCACCGGTGCTTACAATCGCAGCGAGGCAAACAGAACCAGTGTAACGCCGAAGAAGAGAGACTATCTGTTTGGCTATGACCTGGTCAAGGCAACCTCCAGCCCCACAGGACGAGTAACTTATCCTTCTGATGTGGATAACGCTGCATTTACTCCGGCGGCTATGAATTTCAGCACCGGTAAGTTCAACTATGGTGGTTGGGCATTTGATCCGGGTGAAAAGTTCATGCCTCGTCCTTGTATGCTGACTTACGCCGGAAAGGTTGACCATTATCTTAATCCTAACGACTATACCAAGAAGGTCGACGGCACCACATCCAAGGTTACGGATACTTCTTTCGGTGGAAATGCCATGATGGAGTGGCCGAAGATCTATACGAAGCGGTGGGAGGAGAATGGTGTTTATCATTTCCGCTGCTCCGATACTCCTCAGGACGATACTTGGGATTGCTGGTGCAACTATGACCGTAATAACAACCAGATCGATCATTTCTATACCCCCATCTATTTCGGTTCTCTGGTTTCCGGTAAGCTGCGTTCTATCAGCGGTGCATCGAATAGTGTAAACACCACGGCGGCTAACGAAATTGCCTATGCAAAGGCAAATGGTAATGACTGGTATACCGAGGTGCTGGCTGACAGACTGCTGCTCCAGGATCTGCTGGTTATGATGGCTCGTTCTACCGAGTGTCAGACTGCATTTGGCTACGGACGGTGCAAGAGTTCCAATAGCATTGCTATTGCCCCTGGTACGATGAACACCAAGGGTATGTTCTGGGGTTCTAATGACCAGACTTCCGGTGTGAAGGTCTTCGGTATGGAGAATGTCTGGGGTAACCTGTGGCGTCGTACTGCCGGCTGGATCAATGCCAATGGTACGCAGAAGGTCAAGCTGACTCGTGGTACTCACGATGGTTCTACTGTAACCGACTACAACACAGACGGAAACGGTTATAAGACGATCGCAAATGCTACCCCGGCTGGTTCTTCCGGTGGCTACATCAGCAGCATGAAGACGGAAGCATTCGGACGGCTGCCTGTTACTGCAAGTGGTTCCAGCAGCACTTATGAGGCTGACGGTATGTGGTACAATAACAGCCAGGTCAATTACGCGTATGTCGGCGGTGACTGGGGCAATGGCCTGGTGGTCGGTCCTTTCGGCGCTAATCTGAGCGATGCGGCGTCCAATTCGGCCTCGGACCGTGGCGCGGCTCTCTCTTGCAAACCACTTGCTGCTGCGTAAGCAGCGAGGAGAGGACGGGAGAACCTTAGGTTCGCCGGGTAAACGAAAATAATTAAATATTTAGGGGTATACACTGCGCCCAGCGCGTATGTCGGCGGTAACTGGAACAATGACCTGATGGTCGGTCCTTTCTACGCTAATCTGAACAATACGGCGTCCAATTCGAACTCGAACAATGGCGCGGCTCTATCTTATCCATAAGAAGCTCTCTACAATGCAGTGTATGCCGCCATTTCAAAATGGCAAGAGATATCCGCATCTCTTCCTCACCACTTGGTGAAAATTAACTCGGTGCAAGCATCTGTGAGTAGCTGAGAATAAGTCGAAAGCGGATGAGAGGATAAGAGAGAACATGAAATCCTATAACCACTTGTACGAAAAAACAATATCCGAAATGAACCGACGGTACGCTCTGTCTCAAGCAAAGCACAGTAAGAGATTCCGTAAAATCATGAAACACCGGCACATGTCTGACGATGCCGCAGTTGAACAATCCTTAGACTGGATAGTCAACTACGAAAACGCCGAGCATGTGCCGGTTTACATTTATGATGGGATTACTCGCAAGGAGCGCACTATTATCGTCCCTACGATGGAAGAGCTGCTTGTTCAGCATTGCATCGTAAATGCCATGAAGCCGATGTTCTGCAAGGGAATGTATGAACACAGCTATGCCAGTCTTCCGGGCAGAGGTGCCCATAAAGGAAAGCAGGTAATTGAGAAGTGGATCAGGACTGACCCGAAGAATTGTAAGTATGTCCTCAAAATGGATATTCGCCATTTCTTTGATTCCATCCCACACGATCGTTTGAAAGCCAAGTTGAAGAAGACCGTTCATGACGAGAAGATGTTGGAGCTATTATTCCGCATTATCGATGTCACAGAGGTTGGTATTCCGCTTGGTTTTTATACTTCTCAATGGCTTTCTAACTGGTATTTGCAGGGTTTAGATCATTTCATCAAGGAGCAGCTCTGTGCTGTGCACTATATGCGCTACATGGATGACATGGTCATTTTCGGAAGTAACAAGAGGGTTTTGCACCGCATGAGACAAGCTATTTCCGATTATTTGGAAATGGAGCTTGGCTTGGAACTTAAAGCGAATTGGCAAGTCTTTCGCTTTTCTTATGGTAACAACCAGGGGCGTGACCTGGACTTCATGGGATTTCGCTTTTATCGTAATCGAACGATTCTTCGAAAATCCATTATGTACAAGGCCACGAGAAAAGCTCGCAAAATCTCCAAAAAGGAGAAAGCAACCATACTCGATGCTCGGCAAATGTTGTCTTATCTCGGCTGGATCGACTGCACCGATACCTATTTGATGTATCGGAAGTGGATAAAACCATGTGTCAGCTTCCAGCAATTGAAGCGAAAAGTTTCACGATATGACAAATACGATGAGAAGCGAGTATATCAAAAACTCGTCAGTCTTTATACTGCGAAAGGAGGAAAGTCGCATGGAGTTGAATTACAAGTACGCCGAGAGCACAGTCCAACCGACTGCACTTGAGGTTACTGTTGGAACCGTATATCTCCGCAAGGGCATTACGAGTATTACACGAACTTCAGAACAGGGCGATAAAACCACTTACTGGACTTATCAGGAAGCGACGCTGACCCCTCAGGAGTTCAATGAATACACCAATCTGCTTATGGCTGAAAACGCCATTAAAGGCACGAATGATTCGGACAACATTGTTCAGCTCATGGCAGGTCAGGAAACTGGTGATTCCCAGCAGCTTGCCATCATGGAAGCAATTGCTGATCTGTATGATGCTGTCGCAGCAATGATTCCTTAATGAGGAGGTAGCAAAAATGGTCAATCTTTATGCCACGCTTATCATCAATAAGCGAAGAACCTTCGACCATGTGCCTGAGAAATTCAAGGTAGATGTCGAGGTAAAATTGTTAGAATATGGCTATGATACCAACGGCGATCCTATCGCTGAGGAGGAGTAACCATGTTTTATATTTTATCCAAAATTTTGATAGGAGGTAACAACATGGTAGCACTGTATGTCGCACTCATCATCGCAGGTCGTCGGATCTTTAATCAGGTTCCGGCAAAGTTCAAGGATGCTGTTAAGGCTGATCTGGAAGCTCTCGGTCTTGACGAAAACGGCAATCCGGTGGAGTAACCGGAATGGGCAGGGAGTCTACTTCGCGGTGGGCTCCCTCGCCTGATTAAAAGAGGTTTGGGGTGATATTTCCTACAAGCTTCTTATTTCATTTATGACTTCAAGGAGGATGATATATGGAAATGGAACCCTGGCTGCAAACGCTATTAACCATTTTGGGGACGATACTTGCTTCTTCTGGATTTTGGGCATACATCCAGGAGCGAAGCAAACGAAAAGCTGCTGAGAATAAGCAGAATAATCTTGAAACGCAAATGCTCATTGGTCTGGCTCATGATCGCATTATCTATCTCGGCATGGGCTACGTTGAGAGAGGCTGGATTTCGCAGGACGAGTACGAGAATTTGTACGAATACTTATATAAGCCTTATGAGAAATTAGGCGGTAATGGCTCAGCCAAGCGAATTATGATGGAAGTTAATAAATTACCCATTCACAAATCGACTTACACTTATAAAGGAGAAAATGGAATGCAGGTTTAACAGGAGGTGAGATTATGAGTTACTCTGTTTCAGGGACAATGATTACGCTGACCAGAGGAGACACTTTTACGGCTCTTATCACAATCACTGACTCGGAGGGTAATCAGTATGTTCCTGTTAAAGGGGACCGTATTCGGTTCGCAATGAAAACTGACTACGAAGACGGAGCACCTCTCCTCATCAAAGAAATCCCGATCGACACAATGATTTTAGTCATTGAGCCAGAAGACACCAAGCCGCTTGCATTTGGCAAGTATGTCTACGACATCGAGCTGACAAAAGTAACGGGAGAAGTGGACACCTTCATTACCAAAGCAACTCTTAAGCTGACGGAAGAGGTGCATTGATATGAGCAGTATAAAAGCGTTCGAATGTCTTACTGGACATATCTCGGGACTATGCACACTGTCTGGCGAATTATCCTGTAAAGGCGGTTTATCTGGTAAACTATCTGCTGTGATAAACTACAATGTCTATTCGGGAGAATATGAAGTGGTACCGAGCGCTTTTAATACTCAGGTTTTGCCCACTGCCAACAAGGTGCTTAAGAAAGATGTGACAGTTCAAAAAGTCCCATATTTCGAAACCAGTAACGTTCAAAATGGAGTTACAGTTTACATTGCAGAGGAGGTAAATTAAATGCCCAATCAGTATATCAACAAGGTCATTTATGGTGGCAGAACCCTGATTGACCTTACCAGTGATACCGTGGAAGCCAGTAAGCTTCTTTTGGGAACCAAGGCTCATGATAAGAGTGGCGCCCAGATTGAGGGCACTTGTACATTTGATGTAGATTCTACGGATGCAACTGCTGCTGCCGCTGAAATTCTGGCGGGTAAGACCGCGTATGTCAGTGGCAACAAACTTACAGGTACTATGAAGAATAATGGCGCCGTTAGTAAGAAGATTACTACCAGAGATGAGGATGTTACAATTCCTCAGGGTTTCCACGATGGCAGTGGTAAAGTGGGAATCGACGCAACCGAAAAAGGTAAGCTGGTTGCCAACAATATTCGAGAGGGCGTAACTATCCTCGGCATTGAGGGTACAATGTCCGGCTCGGAAAACATGAAACCGCAGGCTAAGACAGTTACACCGTCCACCGCAAAGCAGACGATTCTACCTGATGCAGAGTATAACTGTTTGTCTCAGGTAGAAGTTGAAGCAATTCCTTATGTTGAAGCTGATAATCCTGCTGGGGGAGTGACGGTAACGATTGCGGGGTGAGAGTAAATGGCTGTAAATAAGGTCGTTTACAATCGCCGGACGTTAATCGATCTGACCGCCGACACCGTCAGCAAGGAAACCCTTAAAAAGGGATTTACAGCTCATCAGGCCGATGGTACAATGATAACTGGTGAGTTTATTGGCGATGATTACGATGAAATCGACCGAATTCTTACAGCTGGTCTAACAGATGGCTATAAACATTTTTCGGACGATGGCACAATCATCAGCACAATCGATTCACAGGGTCGGACTTTGGTCAAGACCTTTTCAAATGACTTCTTGACCTGCACCACGGTTCTAACTGATCCGGACGGAGTTGAGCTTGGGCGTACTGTGAAGTCTTTTTTCGGATAACAGCAGTACAATCATTACTACCGACTCTAAAGGGCAGAAGCTTGTTAAGAAGTTTTCGAATAACATGCTTAACATGGAAGCGGTTCTTACGGATGCTGCTGGTAAGGAGCTTGCCCGTCTTACAAAAGTCTTTTCCGCAGACGGGAAAGATATCAGTTCGACCGTAGTTTATGGAAAATAAGATGTGATTTGAAGCCGTCACGTGTAGGTTATTTATGCATTATTCCTACACTTTGGCTCAAAAAGCAAGTAATTACGGGATATTTTGCTTCTATTATATTTTAGAAAATGGGCGTATAACCGCCCCAGAATTGGCAGAAAAATTTGAAGTATCAGTGCGGACAATCTATCGTGATATAGATGTAATAAGTAGTGCAGGTATTCCTATTTATGTAACAACGGGGAGAAATGGCGGCATACAAATACTTGAAAACTATGTTTTAGATAAGGCTCTTTTTTCTGAAAAAGAGAAGCAAGACATATTAGCAGCTTTGCAAAGTGTATCAGTTGTGAGTAACACTTATGAAAAGGATATGCTGACAAAATTATCTGCTCTCTTTAATATCAACTCTGATAATTGGTTTGAAGTAGACTTTTCACGTTGGGGAAGTAAAACACAAGATAACACTACCTTTGAATTATTGAAAAATGCTGTTATTTCTCATAAGGCGCTATGTATCATGTATGTAAACTCTTATGGTAAAAAGAGCCAAAGAAAAATATATCCGCTTAAAATGATGTATAGAGCAAAGGAATGGTACGTTAAATCTTACTGCGTTGATAAAGATGATTTTCGGATTTTCAAATTTAATCGTATTCTTGAAATACAAATGTTATCAGAGGAATTTGTACCAATGGAATATCCCAAATCGACAGATAAGCCAAAAAGAAGCTACAATAAAATATCCCTTTGTTTTCCAAAAGAAATGGCATATCGTGTGTATGATGAATTTGAGGGAAACGAAATAGAAGAAATGAAAAACGGAGACCTCATGGTTTCATCTGAAATGCCAGAGGATAACTGGTTGATAGACTATCTACTTTCTTTTGGAACACAGGTTACAGTAATTGAGCCTACCTATTTGAAAAAAATTTTATCTGATGAAGCAAAAAAAATATATGAAAAAAATAAAGCATGACATTAGATGTCAAGGTTTAGTTGTTACAATATAGGTGTAACGCATTTATGGAGGAAAAAAATATGAGCGAACAATTTATAAATTTGACGATTGAAAATATAGACAAGGAACATTTATGTTGCGCGATTGCCGATAAAAAACATCAAGCGGGAGTAGCAGTAAAAAAGAATTGGTTGAAAGAACGGATTGCTGAGGGACACGTTTTCCGAAAACTTGATGAAAAGGGAAAGGTTTTTATTGAATATGCTCCATTGGAAACTGCGTGGGTGCCTGTTCATGGAGATAATTATTTGTATATCTATTGTCTTTGGGTGGCGGGTTCTTTCAAAGGGAAAGGGTATGCAAAATCTTTGATTGAGTATTGTATCAATGACGCAAAAGAAAAAGGAAAATCAGGTGTCTGTATTCTTAGTTCCAAAAAGAAAAAACCATATTTGGCAGACAAAAAATTTTTACTCAAATATGGTTTTGAAGTTGTTGATACCGTAAAAAATGAATATGAATTATTGGCATTATCTTTCAATGGGGAAAAACCGTATTTTTCTGAAAGCGTAAAAGAAATGAGAATTAGTGGACAAGAACTGACAATCTATTATGGCTTACAATGTCCATACATTCCAAACTGCATTGAACAAGTGCAAGAATACTGCACTAAAAATAACATACCATTAAATTTGATTGCCGTAGACACTTTAGAGAAAGCTAAAAATCTTCCTTGTATTTTTAATAACTGGGCTGTTTTTTACCATAGAGAATATGAAACAAACCATCTTCTCAATGAAACCTTTTTAAAAAAGAAATTTCAGTTATAAGGGAAAAGACTATGCACTTTATAAAGGTAAAAGGAATTTTATCTGCTTCAAACGGAATGAATTTATATCGCGGTTGTTCGCATGGTTGTATATATTGCGACTCACGAAGCAAGTGTTATCACATGGAACATGATTTTGAGGACATTGAAATTAAAGGAAATGCTATCGAATTATTAGAAAATTCCCTCAAGCGAAAGCGTAAAAAATGTATGTTGAGTACAGGCTCTATGACAGACCCGTATATCCCACTTGAAAGTAAAATTGGGAATGTTCGTAAAGCATTGGCTTTAGCAAATAAATATGGTTTTGGCTTTACTTTGATAACTAAATCCGACCGAGTATTACGGGATTTAGACTTATTAAAATCTATCAACGACAAAACAAAGTGCGTTGTGCAAATGACGCTAACCACCTATGACGAAGATTTATGCAAAAAAATCGAGCCAAATGTTAGTACGACAAAAGAACGGTTTGAAGCTCTGAAAAAGCTGAATGAAGCAGGTATTCCAACGATTGTTTGGCTTTGTCCTATTCTTCCTTTCATCAATGATACAGAAGAAAACATCAGAGGAATTTTAGAATATTGCATTGAAGCAAAGGTTTACGGCGTTATTTGTTTTGGAATGGGCTTAACGCTTCGTGAGGGAAACAGAGAGTATTTTTATAGCCAGTTAGACCGATTGTTCCCGCACATGAAAGAAAAGTATATTCGTACTTATGGTATGCAATATCAACTAAGCAGTCCAAAACACAATGAACTGATGAAATTATTTCATCAAATATGTGAGGGTAGCGGTATTATGCACAATAACTCAAAAATATTTGAGTATCTATACAGCTTTGAAGAAAAGAATAGTCCTATCCAATTAAATCTGTTTGATTAACTTTCAAACAATGACCGCCCAACGGAAAATAAAAAAAACCGTTGTTTGGCGGCAAAGTTTTCATGCGCCTAACAGAATATAAGGGACTTAACAGCGGTTTTGAAATAGCAATCAAAGCCGCTGTTTTCTTTTTTCAAAAGTAAGAATACAGAGGGTGTGTTAAAGTTACCCTTTTTCAAGGATATAGCGGTATTGAGGAGGTATCGCCATGTCCTTTTTTCTATGCCCTAATGGGTTACTATCAAAAAAAGCCATTACCCGCCAACGGGCTATTCCGGCTACATAGATGAACTCACAAATCACACATATACTTTTGATAATTCCTTTGCGCCTGTCTGCGTTTTGCAGACGGGCGCATTTTGCGTTTTCTCCAAAAATTTTTTCAAGAAATTTCTAAAAACCAACGTCCATTTTGAAATGCTTCGGTTTGAGGGTTTACGAAAGGGGACATTTCAAACTTCACCGCTTTCGCGGCAGCGAAAGGAGGTGAGAACATGAACGAGCCTATTCGTACCCAATGGCAAATCCGTTGTGCTTTTAACGGCTTTTGCAAACTGGCGTTGAAGCGAGAAGCTATGAACGCTCACAGGGACACAAAGCAGCGACAATTACGCGAGGTTACTTTTTCCGACCTGTCGCCACTGGAAGAAAATCAGCTTTACGTCTGCGACAAATATTTTGCAGATGATGAAGCGGAACAGTCTTTCGTTGTCGGCGGCAAAGAAATTACTGCGAAGCTGCTTGCCGAAGCCCTGCACAGTTTGCCGGAAGAAAAGCGGGAAACCGTACTGCTGTATTATTTCTTTGATATGAGCGAACGCGAGATTGCAAAGTTTTGTAATCTGTCAAGGACAACGGTACAGTCCCGCCGGACAAGCTCAATGAAGCTGTTAAAACGCTATTTGGAGGAAAGAGCCTATGACTGCACAGATTAGTAAATCAGAACAGGACGAACGCGGCTTGTTGCCTTACCCGGTAATCATAGCCGCTACTAAGGGCGACCCGGAAGCTATGAACATTGTCGTACAGCATTACGAAAGTTACATAGCGTCCCTGTCTATGCGAAAGCTGCGTGATGAGCGCGGAAATATCTATTGGGGCATAGATGAGGATATACGCGACCGCTTGCGTTCGCGTCTTATGCGGGCTGTCCTTTCATTCAAGGTTTGAGATAACCACAAGCAGCGTCCCCCTTTCCGCTGCCTGTTGACTTGACCTTTGCTTGCTCTTTGACAAAGAAAGTGTCGCAAGATAACGGCGACGCAGTATAGGGCAAATCGGATACGTCCTTTTTGCGTTGAGCCATACGGCGGGTGCGCCATGACGCTTTTCCTCTATTGGAGAAAGTCGAGCGACCACCACCACGCCGGGGAACAAGTGTAGCGGCTTGTGGGCGACGACACGCACTAAGGGTAGACAAGCCTTTACAGCCATAGTCCGAGCGTTAAAAGCGTCGCAGGCATTGGGTAAAGCTGCCTTAACGGGCAGGGGTGGAACTCCCGCGAGGTTGTGCTAACAGCCGTCCGATTAAAGCCCCTTTTACTATTCACTTTTCCTAATATTGAAAGGGGGACGATACTATGAGTAACGCTGACGTGCCTATTTGGGAAAAATACACGCTTACGATAGATGAAGCAGCTAAATACTTCCGTATCGGAGAAAACAAGCTGCGTAAATTAGCCGAGGAAAATCCTGCCGCCGGGTGGGTTATTATGAACGGCAACCGTATTCAAATCAAGCGCAAACAGTTTGAAAAAATGATTGATACCATAGACACAATCTGATAGTGAAATTGAGCCTTGAATGTGCTATAATGAGATAAGCATATCAAGGCTCTTTCCGTCTTGGAAAGGAGCATTGAAAAATGTCAAAGAAAAGACGTGACAGCAAAAATCGAGTTTTGCGGTCGGGAGAGAGCCAGAGAAAAGACGGAAGATATGCTTACAAATATATAGATACCTTTGGTAATCCGCAGTTTGTGTATGCGTGGAAGTTAGTACCTACGGACAAGACCCCTGCCGGAAAGCGTGAGGATATATCCCTACGAGAAAAGGTAAAAGAGATACAGAAAGACCTTGACGACGGGATAGACACCATAGGCAAGAAAATGACGGTCTGCCAACTTTATGCAAAGCAGATGCGCCACCGGGGAAATGTAAGGTACAATACGAAAAACGGACGCAAGCGGCTGATGAAGCTACTGGAAGAAGATAAACTTGGGGGCTGCCCGATTGACAGCGTGAAGCTGTCCGACGCGAAAGAATGGGCAATCCGCATGAAAGAAAAAGGAATTTCCTATAAGACTATCAGTAATGACAAGCGTTCCTTGAAAGCTGCCTTTTACACAGCGATACAGGACGATTGCATAAGGAAAAATCCTTTTGACTTCCAGTTAAACACTGTCATTGAAGATGATACAGAACCAAAGGTTCCGCTAACACCAGCGCAGGAAGAAAGTTTTTTGTCCTTTGCTCAAAATGACAAAGTTTATCAGAAGTATTATGACGAGCTTATTATTTTGCTTGGGACAGGGCTTCGTATCTCTGAACTTTGCGGGCTGACCGATACTGACATTGACTTTGAGAATAGGATAATCAATGTAGACCACCAACTTTTAAGAAGTGCGGAAACAGGATATTACATTGAAACACCAAAAACGAAAAGCGGTATTCGTCAAATTCCAATGAGCGAAAAAGTATATGAAGCATTTAACCGAGTGCTGAAACGGCGCAGGGGTGCAAAAGCTGTTACTATTGACGGTTACAGCAACTTCCTTTTCCTCAACCGGGACGGCTACCCGAAAACAGCTACCAATTATGACGGTATGTTTAGGGGGCTTGCAAAGAAGTACAACAAGTACCATGAGGAAGCTCTACCGAAAGTAATGACACCGCACACCTTACGTCATACGTTCTGTACCAACATGGCAAATGCCGGAATGAACCCAAAAGCATTACAGTACATTATGGGACATTCCAACATTACTATGACGCTGAACTATTACGCACACGCTACTTTCGACAGCGCAAAAGCTGAAATGCTGCGGATAGCAGCTTAGTAGTAAATCAAGGTTTTACTACTTCTTTACTACTTTTGAAAGCAAAAACCTGAGCGGATATAAAAATATATGTGAGTTTCTTCCGATACGAAAAATGCCGGAAAAGCCTGTAAATACGGGCTATACCGGCATATAAGAACTTCTAAAAAGATAATCAAAATTCATATCTAATTTTAAGATATAATTTGAATACGAAAAGTGAGCAGACAAATCGAAATTTGAAGAGGCGAATGTAATGAGAAGTACGGGTAAAATAATAGACTATTTGGAAAAGACTTATCAACCGGAATCGATAATTGTCTATGGTTCTTTTGCTGACGGAAGTGCAAATTTGAATAGTGACTTTGATGCACTTATTATTGCCGGAAAAGAAAAACTGCATGATTCATCTTTTGTTGATGGCGTTGTTCTTGATGTATTTGTTTATCCACCGGATCAGTTCCTGTCGGAGTACGACCCGGCTGAGTTTGCACAGGTGTGGGATGGGAAAATCATACTGGATAAAAACGGAATGGGTGAACGACTAAAAAAGAATGTACTTGACTATATAGAACGTATTCCATTAAAAACGGAAGAAGATATTTCGCAGGAAATTAAATGGTGTGAAAAGATGCTGTTACGCACAATGCGAGGAGATGTTGAAGGTTACTATCGTTGGCATTGGGCATTGTGTGACAGCCTTGAAATATACTTTGATATAAAAGGCATACACTATTATGGTCCCAAAAAAGCATTACGTTTTATGGAAGAAAGCGATTCAGAAGCGTTTCATATATATTCGAAAGCCTTGTTGGAGTTTAATCAAGAAGGACTATCCGACTGGATAAATTACTTGAAAACCATTTTTTAAGATCTACAACTTCCGATTTGTCGAACTGATAAAATCCCTTTAGGAACTAAAGGGCGCACTTCTATACTCTCCTATCGGGAGTATGTGCGTCCTGCGGAGCTTCATTCCCGGTCAGCAGAAGAAAACTGCCCGACCGGGAATGTTGCGTCACTTCGTTCCGTCAAGGTGGCTACACCCCCCTTGCGCCGCTTATGCGGCTATCCCTTGTGGACTTGCCGTCCGCAAACGGTTTTGACAAACCGTTTGC
>ERZ791830.239-NODE-239-length-67404-cov-12.017209_pt1 | contig 67404 bp, 72 predicted proteins | sample MGYA00509945_ERZ791830 | MGnify/ENA primary metagenome ERZ791830 (study PRJEB30046, sample SAMN00792021) | human gut metagenome | study: EMG produced TPA metagenomics assembly of the A metagenome-wide association study of gut microbiota in type 2...
GGAACCGCTGCTCAATTTCGCCGGTCGAGGTGATTTTGCTCAGCGGTGTACGCACCCGGTTGGCGACCTGCTTTGCCGAATCTTCCAGGGCGAGACTCTTTATAATATCAGCCGTATCGTCCGCAATTGCGTCAGCATGTACCCGATGCGGGACAACCTGTTGTCGCAGGACGAGATCGAGCAGGCGGAGGACTACATCTTACAATCGCTAATGTATGATGATTTCTATCCGGCCCGGCGTCTTTCCCAAGGGAGCTTCATTCGCTGCATTGAGGAATATCGAAGCCTTGACAGCGCATCCCAATGCAGGCTCATCCAGGAAGAAAAACTGAGGGCCGAGATGGGCGGTCAATTATTTGAAGATATCGGCTTTGGTACAATCGGCGAGTTTCTCCGGCTCTGCTTCAACAATTACTACGTTGACCTGATAAACGGCATCAGCCTTTTTACGACAACATCCGCTGTGTGGTCTGGAACGGCATCAGAAGAAGAAAGGGCGTTGTACGACGAACTTTGCGCGGCTTTGCACGACCCGCGTGCAGTACCGCGAACCGCTTTGGAGACAGTATATGATGTCTCCTCGGGGACGTTCGGGCATAGATACGTCATCAGCAGTTTCCTCGGCATGGCAGTATTTGAATTTTCGCATCTGGCTGAATCGGCTACAAAAATCGTCCGCTGCCAGAACCTTACGTGCAGGAAGTTTTTTACAGCAAAGCGAACCTCGGCAAAATACTGCGGGAACCCGGCCCCGCAGTGCCCCGGGAGGGTCTGCAGCGATTACTATCCGCAGCTCCTTCATCGTGAAAAGGTGCGCGCAGATGAACTGGATCACCTTATTAAAAACGCGAAAGGTCGGCTGTATAATGCAAAGCGGCGGCACCCCGAACAGGCGGAAGTGATTGACGAACAGTTAAGCGACCTTACGATATACTCGCCTGCAAAAAAACAGGAGGTGCTGGATCGTGCAGTGACGATAAGTGAATTTCGGGAATGGTTAGACTCACACAAGAACTGAAAACAGGAGGCAATAATATGGCGAACGAAATGACTGTTAATAATACCCAGGTACCTGCTGCGCCGAAAGCGGCTGTCCCCGGCTGTATTGAACGCACTCACCGTTATACGGTTGTAGACGAGGAGCGCGCCGGCAAAATAATGGATGAAGTAATAGGGTCAATTAAAGATACACGTCTGGACACGAAACGCGCCATCTCCGCTGACATTGCCGCAACGGCAAGGGAGCAGAACCAGAATGACCGTCTCCTGGCAGCCTATGAAAATGAACTCAGGAGAAAAGACCTGCCGGAAGGCCGACGCGAGGAGATACTCAATGAGATGAGCAGGATAGCCACAGTCTCAGCTAACGCAAGCGTGGAAAGCCGAATCTTTCAGAGCGAACAGCTGGATCGGGAGCATAAGCTGTCACGCTGGATCATAGGCGGCCTTATCCTTCTTATTGGCGGCGGGGTCGCTTGGGCGAGCAGCCGAGCCTGATGAAATGCCCCAGATCGTAATAGCCTGGGGCATTCGCCGTCTTATTCCATCTGAACAAGGTTGTCGAGGAAATCCCGACACATCTCCATCAGCTTCTCCCTGCGGCTCAACGCTGTGTTGAGGGGAATTCATTGTCACACTTATACTGCCGCCCGATCTCCTTCGCCTGTTCGAGATGGAAATAGATGTTGCGCGGCGTGTCATCCAGCTTTTCAGCGATCTCCGCTACGCTCAGTCTTTAATACGATTGCTTGGGTGAATTTTTGATTCTGAGCGGAAATTGCCTTGATTACATCCGCAATAGTCGCCCTGTCTGCCATACGCTGGAATTCCGGGCTTGGTTGAGCGACTTCGCTGAAGGTTGTGGCGTAATCGTCACAGCACAGATCGGGCAGCTGATTGTCACGATGCTGCGGATAAGGGCAGTTTTTACAGCTGTTCTTTTCCGGGCACGGAATCAGCGGTTTCAGCTTTCCTAGAATCATGCAGCGCCGTTCACGATATTCGTTTCGATACTTTGCACGCAGCTCATCCCTGAGAAAATGATATGTCTGCTCATCGCTGGGTGTCAGGTGTACAACCGCGCGTTTCGTACCGAAATACCATGTGCGGCACTGCTCCTAGGTCAGCCCCATTGCGTGGAGCTGATCCGCACTCTCGATTTCGATGGGCGCTTCAAAAATCTCAACACCCGCTCATTCGAGTTCTTCCAGGGTTCTTGATTCGATAGGGGTAAGGCCTTTCCAAACGATTTGCTTTGACACTCAGGTTGGCTCCCTTCTGCTGTGCAGAAGCGAAGCAACCTATAGCTATCCAGTTTTTCTGTCATGGCTACCTCCAACGGATCGCTCCGCTTCGATGTTGGTAGCCAAGTGGTGCATGGGCACTGGCTTGGGTTACGGGAACCGCCCGCTTTGGCCACGCACACACCCTCCGGCCAGAAGGGTGCGCCGCAGCGGGTGGCATGTTTACATGTTTAGTCTTTCATGCCGGCTTCGTAATCGAAGAGGGAATTGAAGACCGACTCGTAGTAACAGGGGTGCAGAGCTTCGATGCTGGTAGCGCCTCCGCCGTATTCGGCGAGGACGAACCGAACGGTTTCCCAGCCGAGCTGCTTTGCCACAGTCATGGCGGTATTCTGGATATTGATGAGCAGATTTTCCTGTTCGAATTCTGTCATGAAGATTGACCTCCCATTGTTTCTGAAAGAAACCAGCCAATCGCCTTGCTGATCCTTTTTGTGCCATACAACCTGTCACCCAACAGCGATTTTGCTGTTCATACCGTCGACTGAATGAACAGTGCTGGTGACAGAGGCTTGACGATTAGATGAACCACCGGCTTTTTCGCGTTATTTTTTGCTTTTACAGCCAAATAATGTCCAAAACGCGAACTTGATGTTTGACTCCTGGACATCGATCTGGTATAATAACAGCGTGTTTCCATTCGTCTGCCGGACGTTCTTCCTGAACGCCAGTACCAGTATATAAAACGAAAATTCTGGAATGGGGACGGTTTGGTACACTGTGGTACATCGTGGTACAAATTCATGGAAAGGACATTCGTGCCGATGGAGTTCAAAGAATTCTTCTCGCTGATGAAAAACAGGATATCTAATGGCGCAGATGTCCCGTACTTTTTCAGAGATCTGGTTGCAATGATCACTACTGTACCCGAATCAGAATGGGGCACGACAAAAGATCCATCTACGAAACTGACAAAAGAAAGTACTTTGCGCTCGTATGCCAAGCGTGGACTGTCACTGAAATTTGCCCAGAGCATTGTTTACAGGCTTTCTCCTGAGATGTTCGTCGAATCCCTGAAGACACGCGAACATGCTGTAATTGCTCTTCTTGCCCGTGATTATGCAGGCTACGACAATACAGTTACTGTTGATAATGTAGCCCAGAAGCTGGCCGACTGTTTTATCGACATAATCCGTCGGGCAGCCGGTATTGTTCCAAGCACCGAGCTTGAAATGCAGAAGCTTCGGGAACAGGCACTTGAGCTGAAAAACAAATATGGTGATTATCTCCGGGAGGAAACCGGGAATACCTGCCCAATGCCCGGCTGCGGAAGAACGCTGAAAGTGGCTGGCGACGGTGACCTCAGGTATGTCTATGAAGTTGGCATAATTGACAGATCCAAACCTTTAAAGGTTGATAATCTCCTCGCGTTCTGCCCTCAATGTCATGCGACGTACTCAATGGACTTAAATCCGGCTCTGGCAAGAGACCTCGGCCGCATCAAAAAGATCCTGATTGCATCGAACCAAAGTTCTCTGCTGCTGGAGCCAATGCCTCTGGAAAAGGGAATCATTGGCGTTATCAGAAAAGTAAAAAAGCTTGGTGAGAAAGACCTGCTCGATGCATCACTTGATCCGAAGGAAATCCGTGACAAAATCGACCCGGCCACATATTTTGCGCTGTACAGAACGGTGAAAACTTATGTGGACACGTATTATGTAACGTTGAAAAAGATCATAACCAATGCTGACAAGCGCGGAGTAATTGACTATGATGCTGTCCAGGATCAGATGAAAGCCATTTACAAACGGCTTAAAAAGGCGGGAAAGAATCATCTGGAAATATTCGAAGCAATAACAGAGAAGGTGCATAAAATCAGTCTGCAGGAAGAAGTGTACTGCCAGATCGTAGTGGCCTTCTTCATTGCGAAATGCGAGGTATTCGATGCAATTACCAAATAAACTGTATTCCTATAAGAACAGCACCCTCTATCTTGTTCCCTTGGTGCTAAACGAGCTGAAGGATGCTCCGGTTATGCTGAAAGACATGTATGACCGAATCCGACCGCATCTTGAAGATTCAACGGATTTCATATCGGTTATGGATTGTCTGTATGCTCTGCGCGCGGCAGATCTGAATGAGAACGGCGAGGTGTTTATATGCTTGTCGAGATGAAATCTCCGGCTTTTATGGATCATGGTCAGGAGCGACGCCTGACAACATTTCATGGGGGTCTCAACGTTGTGCTAGGAGAAGAAGACGGCGCAATGTCCATCGGAAAGTCCTCCTCTTTGCTGGCCATTGATTTTGCGTTTGGAGGGGATACATATATCAAAAGCGATGGCGTCAGACACGAAGGGCATCACACCGTTTTCTTTGCCTTCGAATTTAAAGGTGTCAGGCATTACTTCGCCAGAAATACCAGCGACGGCGATACTGTCTTTTTCTGCGATAAAGACTATAACCTGACCGGTGCAAAATACACCAAGGAAGAGTTTATCTCCTGGCTGAGGAACCAGTACTGCATGGAATATGAAGGGGTATCCTTCCGCACAGTACTAAGCAGTTTCTTCCGGATTTATGGTAAGGGAAATACCGATGAGCTGAATCCCTTAAAGGGAATACCCGGACAGAACATGGAGAAATCCATCGCTACCATTCTGACGGTTTTCAACAGGTACGGGGATATACAGGAATTCCGGGACAGCGTTACGGAGCATAGCAAAAGGCTGGAGGCTTTCAGGGATGCAAGAAAATACCAATTCATCTCTGACCTTGTTGGCGGTCAGAAAAAAATACGAGGAAAATCTGGCTGCGATCCGCGACCTCGAACTCCAACTTGCAACACTGATGGAAGAAGCGGAACAGGGGCACTCCGAAGAAGAAATAGAACTGAATAAGCAAAAGGCCGCCCTGACCTCCGAAAAGCTGAATACTGAAAACGCAATTCATACAAGGGAGATGAAGCTGCGTCTCCTGAACATGAGCCTTGAATATGGCCTGTACCCCACAGAGGCTGATATGAGCGCGCTGCAGGAATTCTTCCCGGAAGTCAATATCCGGAAGCTGTATGAAGTTGAACAGTATCATCAGAAGCTGGCACGCATCCTTGATGCTCAGTTCGCGGAGGAAAGGACAGCGATTGAGCGCGAGATTGCTGAACTCCGAGCGCAGTGGGAGGCTGTTAATGCGCAAATCAGAGCACTCGGTTTTGTTGGCAACATATCACGGGAATTTCTGGATCGGCACTCTGAGATCAAGGCTGAAATTGCTGCTTTGAGAACACAGAATCAGGCTTATCTGACCCAGACCGAACTGCAGGCCGCAAAGGCAACCGCTGTTGACGTGCTGAAACGCAGCATTGAGGATATTCTGCGCGAGATCGAAGATATTCTCAACGGTCAGATGAAGGAATTCAACGATTCTCTGTTCACAACAAAGAAGAAGCCTCCGCAGGTACATTTCAGCGCCTATAACAGTTACAGATTCGAAACGCCAGACAACACAGGTACAGGTTCGAACTACAAGGGTATGCTTATTTATGATCTTGCTGTCCTGTTTACAACCGCCCTGCCTGCTCTGGCGCACGACTCGTTGCTGTTCAAAAACCTGGGAAAAGATGCTGAAGGCGGAATTTTCCAGATATATGCAATGGTCGCATCGGAATTGTCCGACAGACAGATATTCATTGCTTATGACAAGCAGGGTGACTGCAGACCTGGAACACGGACAATTCTGGAAGCAAACTGTGTGATGAGGCTCTCAAAAGGAGGCGGTGAACTGTATGGTCACCCTTGGGACACAGAGGAGGACGGCAATGGGAATGAGTTATAACAAGCTTTGGAAACTTCTGATCGACAAAAAGATGAAGAAATCCGATCTCCGGAAGAGAGCAGGAATCAGTTCATCGTCGCTTGCGAAGCTTACCAAGGACGAAAACGTGACGACTGAGGTGCTGGCAAAAATCTGCCAGAAGCTTCAGTGCAATATAGCGGACATAATGGAGTTTGTGCCTGAACCTGAAGAACAGGAATAAAGCTGATTTCATTTTTGAGCGGAGGAATGAATACCCATGGATGTACCACGTACCCAGGCCGACGAAACTCGCGGCAAGCTTAATTTCATAGATCTGTTTGCCGGAGCCGGCGGGTTGTCCGAAGGTTTCATCCAGGCAGGGTTCAACCCGATTGCCCACGTGGAGATGAATGAGTTTGCCGCCAGAACGCTTGAAACGAGAACCGCTTACTACTATCTGAAACAGGCGGGGCACCTTAACCTGTATTATGACTACCTGAGCGGCAGGATTGACAGGGACGCGCTGATGAAGGAAGTCCCGAAACACGTCACCCAGATCATCCTCTGTAAGACGATGTCGGATGAATCGCTGCCGGGGATCATCAATACCATCGATGGCATTATGAAACTGCGGAAGATTGAAACGGTCGATGTCATCGTGGGCGGTCCTCCCTGCCAGGCTTATTCCCTGGTAGGGCGCGCGCAGAGCAGCCATATGGAAACACCCATGGCGGAGGATCCGAGGAATACGCTGTATATCCTCTACGGCAGGATGCTGAAGGAGTACAAGCCTCGGATGTTCGTTTTTGAAAACGTGATGGGCATCGAATCCGCCAACGGCGGCAGCACCTGGAAGAACCTGAAAAAATACTTCCGCCGTGTAGGATACGAGATCAACTGCAAAGAGCAGAACGCAAAAAATTTCGGCGTGATGCAGAACCGGCGACGCATGATCATCATCGGCTGGCTGAAGGACAGCGGGCTGAACTATCCCAATTTTCCGAAGGTGGAAATTACGGCAAAAGTGTCCGACCTGCTGTGTGACCTGCCCGCCCTCACGCCGGGCAAGGGTGCATCCGCCTACAGCGACGTGCTGCCGAGCCCGTATGTGATGGAACACGGCATCCGTACTGCTGAGGATGTGCTGACGCACCACCAGGCTCGGCCTAATAAGGAGCGCGACATCGAGATATACAGAAAGGCCATCGAGCTGTGGAACGATGGCCATAAGCGGCTGAACTATAACGACCTGCCGCCCGAACTGAAAACCCATAAGAACACGACCTCCTTCACCGACCGTTTCAAGGTCGTGGAGGGTGACGAACCCTGCTGTCACACGGTGCTGGCGCATCTGTCCAAAGACGGGCACTATTTCATCCACCCGGACATTGAGCAGCACCGTTCTATCACCGTCCGCGAGGCTGCAAGAATACAGTCCTTCCCGGACAGTTACTACTTTGAAGGCCCTCGCACATCGCAGTTTGTTCAGATCGGCAATGCCGTGCCGCCCATGATGGCGAAAGGCATCGCGGAGAAAATTACGGAAGAACTCAGACAGGAGCGTTAACGATGGAAGCGAATCTGCTGCTGGAGCAGTACAGCTGGTACAAGAAAAAGGCGTTAGAGCAATCGCCCTACCGCTGTCTTCTTGATGCTAACATACAGTTGAATCCACATCAGATCAACGCATTCTGCGCGGCGGTGCATTCTCTCAAAACAGGCGGCATCGTACTGGCAGACGAGGTCGGTCTCGGCAAAACCATCGAGGCGGGTCTGTCCCTGAAACACGCGATTGACTCAGGAGCCAGGCATATTCTGATCGCCGTACCGGCAACGCTGCGCAAACAGTGGGAAATCGAACTGCAGGAGAAGTTCGGCATCGAGGCCTGCATTCTGGACAGGCTGACCGTTGAAAGTGATCTGTATCACTGGCAGTCTTGGCTTGAAAAAGGAAAAGAAGCCCGCGTTGCCCTGACGACATATGATTATGCCTCCAAACTGATGCGGCGTTTTCCAACGGTCAAATGGGATTTGGTCATCATCGATGAGGCACATAATCTGAGGAACGTGTTTCACGGAACCAAACGGGCAAAGCGCCTGTATGAGCTGACAAAGGGAATCCCCAAACTACTCCTGACAGCGACGCCGCTGCAGAATTCGCTGAGTGATCTTCACGGGCTGATTTCATTTATTGATCCCCGCATATTCGGCAGTGAAAGGCTGTTCAACAAGCGGTTTATCGAGGGTGAAGACTATACTGAGCTGAAAAAGGAGCTCACCCCTGTACTGTACCGCACGCTGCGCCGGGACGTAGCTAAGTACATGGAATTCCGCAAACGTGTCTGCCGGACGGTAGATTTTGAGCTATCTCCTGCTGAGGCTGAACTCTATATGCGGGTGAACAATTTTCTCAAGCGGGACACCCTTTACTCCATACCGACCGCCAACCGCAGCCTGATTGTGCTGGTTATCCGCAAACTTCTGGCTTCATCGAGCTTCGCGCTGATTGAGACATTTGAGGTGCTGCGCCAGCGGCTTGAAAAGCTGTATGAGGGTACGCATTCCGCCAGTGCCCAGGAGGGTTTCGATCTTTTCTGGCAGTATGTTGAGGATGAAATTGACGAAGCGGGGCTGGAGGAAGAAGACGACCCTGACACGGTATTTCAGAAACAGCAGATACAGGCTGAAATGGATGAAGTGGATGCCATCCTGCAGGCTGCCAGCCAGATTACAGGTAACGCCAAGATAAAGGCGCTGAAGGAGGCCATCCATACTGCCCTGCAGTTTCAGGAGGAAAATGGCATTCCACAGAAGGTCGTCGTTTTCACGGAATCCAAGAGAACGCAGAAATATATCGCCGCGGAGCTGCGCAGGGATGGTTTTGCGGAAGACGATATTCTTCTTTTCAACGGCGACTTCGATGATTCCATGGCAAAGGATATCTATCAGGCGTGGAAAGCAAAGAATTTCGGCGGCTCCAATTACGGGCGCAGCGTGGAATACAAGCACGCCATTGTGGATTACTTCAAAGGACACTCCCGCATCCTGATCGTGACGGACGCGGGCTCCGAAGGCCTGAACCTGCAGTTCTGCAACACGGTGATCAACTACGATCTGCCCTGGAACCCGCAGAAGATCGAGCAGCGCATCGGTCGCTGCCACCGCTACGGGCAGGAGCACGACGTGGTGGCCATTAACCTGCTGAACACCCAGAACGAGGCGGACAGGCGGGTATACGAGATCCTGAGCAGGAAGTTTGAGCTGTTCGAGGGTGTGTTCGGCGCTTCCGATGTGGCGCTGGGCACGCTGGAATCCGGCATCAGCTTTGAAAAGACGGTGCTGGACATCTACCAGACCTGCGCCACCCGGGCGGAGTTCAAAAAGGCCTTTGATAAACTGGATCGGCAGCTGGATGCGAAGCACAACAAAAAGGCCCGGGAACTGCGCAGCCTGCTGATGACGGAGAGCGAGGGCGCAAAATGTGCCGCACTGGAGGCCACGAAAAAAGCAATCGATGAATACCTGGCGGAGGTGGACTACTGGGATCAGTTCGCGGAGCCGGAGGTGGATCGCACTACCCACTACTGGCGCATCGACAGCTGGGGCGAGAAAATGTTCGGCGGCCACGGGACGCTGTTCCTAGGCGCGTTCTGCGACGGGGTGAAGTTACTGTTCCCGGTGCTGCTGCTCTGCGATGAGAAGGGCCAGTACATTGACTTTACCGAAAAGGACATCGTCTCCGCCTTGGAACAGGCAGACGATTCCGATATCCGGTATTTCACGCCCACGGAAGACGAGATGAAAGTCTTTCTTAAGGTATATGACAGGCTGACCGTCGAGATGACAAAAAAGCACCGGGCTGGCATGCAGCCGATCAGGGATTACAACAAACGCAAGGTGGAAAACTGGGTGGCGATCCAGACGGAACAGCTGAACCTGCAGATCGCGGATATGCAGGCGGAGATCACCGCCTTGGAAGCGCAGGAGACCGCCGCGAAAGACTTTCTGGAAAAAGTGGATATCCGTAAGAAGATCACGGAAAAGCGAAAGGCACAGATCAAATTCCAGTCGGATTTCCACAAAAAGGCATCTGCTATACAACAGGCGGCTTGGGACGAAAACAAACGATTCGCGGAAAGTCTGGAGATCCAACCTCTGCTTCTGGTAAACATCGTGCTGAAATTCTGAGATGAGACAAAGGGGTATGCATCATGGAACACAGAGGAAAGCTTGAACTGACTTGGGTGGGCAAATACGAGGAGCACGTGATAGAGCCCCGTATCTTGGTAGAAGACCGGGAAAAATCCTACGGCGATCCCCGCAGCGAAAACATGCTGATCCACGGGGATAACCTGATTGCGCTCCAAGCGCTCCAGCAGGATTTTGCCGGAAGGATCAAGTGTATCTATATTGATCCACCGTATAATACCGGGAGTGCCTTTGAACAGTACGACGACAATGTGGAACATAGTATCTGGCTGAGTCTGATGAGATCAAGGCTAAAACTGTTGTGGAATTTTCTGTCCACCAATGGCAGCATATGGATAAGTATTGATGACAATGAAGAGGCATATCTGAGAGTGCTGTGTGATGAGCTATTTGGGCGTACACATTTTGTCTCCAATATATCATGGCAGAGAACCTACTCCACGAGGAATGATGCGAAAGGTATAGTAAACGAGGTCGAGCACATTCTTGTTTATTCCAGAGAAGAAGGTTGGCAGCCAAATAGACTGCCACGCACGGCTGAGATGGATAAGAAATACAAAAATCCTGATGGTGATGTAGGTCCATGGCGTTCTGATAATCCTTATGCCGCAGATGCCAACACTCATCAAGGCATGGTCTATGCCATTCAGCATCCTTTTACAGGCGCGCTATTGTACCCGACTCCCAGCTCTCACTGGAGATATTCGCAAGATGAAATGCTTTCCCAAATGAATGGATGGTGTCCATATGAGCTCCAGGAGATTGATGATATTACAAAAAGGGCAGAAATTTGCGGGGTTAGTGCCTCCGAAGTCAGAAAAGGTGTCAAGGCGATTGTTTTATCACTTCCTCTGGAAGAATCGCAAAAGCTTGCAAAAGAAGTGCTGAAGAAAGGCCCTTGGCCCAAATTCTATTTCAGTAAAAATGGTCAAGGCGGAATAGCAAGAAAAACCTATCTCTCAGCAGTGGGAGAAGTTCCCCCTACGAATCTTTTCTTGTATCAAGATGTTGGTCATACGGATGAAGCAAAGAAGGAGATTCTAAAGCTATTCAGCAGTTCCCCTTTTGCTACGCCGAAACCGGAGAGGCTTATAGCTCGAATTCTTACACTTGCATCAAATCCTGGAGATCTAATTCTGGATTCATTCCTTGGCTCTGGAACAACGGTGGCGGTGGCTCATAAAATGGGACGTCGCTGGATTGGCATCGAACTGGGTGAGCATGCTTATACACACTGCAAAGTTCGTATGGACAAGGTTGTTGATGGCGAACAGGGTGGCGTTAGTAAAACATTTAATTGGCACGGTGGTGGCGGCTACCACTTCTTCGAGCTTGCTCCCAGCCTTCTGGTCAGAAATCCGAAGCTGCCGATCTATCAGATCAATCCGGAGTATACCTTTGAAATGCTCTGCGAGGCGATCTGCAAGATCGAGGGGTTCCGGTATCAGCCGGAGGGTGTGTTCCACGGACATTCCTCAGAGAAGCGGTTCATCCACATCACAAAGGAGTTCGTCAACGCCGAGTATGTGAAATCCGTCTCCACCGCCTTGGGCGAAGACCAGTCCCTGCTGATTTATGGTACAGCGATCCAGTCCGACATGATCCTGCCGGATAACATCGAAGTGCGGAAGATCCCCAAAGACCTACTGGCAAAATGCAGCTTTGAAAGTGAGGTGCGATAAATGGCGGACATTGTGAGCAGAATCAGCTATGCCATGAGCCTGCGCGGTCCGCAGAAAGAAGCGCTGTCCTATCTGGACGCCATCAGCACCCACTGCGATTATCAGCGGGACAGCACGGCCGCCGTAGAGGCTGCCGCTACCGAACACTGCGAAAAGCAGCGCCCCATCAAAGTAGACGCCAAGTTTGACTTCCCGTCCTTCTGCTTTGCCATGGCCACCGGCATCGGCAAGACCCGCCTGATGGGCGCGTGCATCTATTACCTGTACAAGACGAAGGGCTACCGACACTTCTTCATCTTGGCACCCGGCAGCACCATCTATGACAAGCTGCGCAAGGAGTCCAACCCCGCTCACCCCAAGTATATCTTCAAGGGGCTGGAAGCGGAAATGGGCCTCCCGAAGGTTTATGATGGCGAAAATTACGATACCTACCCGGTGCACTATGAGCAGACCGCGCTGACGTTTGAAAAATCGTCCGAGATCGAGCTGTTCATCTTCAACATCGGGAAAATATTCAACAGCAAGACGGACACCCAGTTTAATTTCCATAAGTTCCAGGAAACGCTGGGCATGTCCTTTTCCGCCGTACTGGCCAGCTTCAATGACTTGGTGATCTGCATGGACGAGGCGCACAGGTATTACGCGCCGGCTTCCATGAAGGCCATCAATTTCCTGCAGCCGGTGCTGGGGCTGGAGTTTACCGCGACGCCCAAGAGCACAAGTAATGTGATCTATTCTTATGACTTGGCGCGCGGCGCGGTGGAGGGTTTCCTCAAAACGCCGGTGGTCATGGGGCGCTCCAACATGGCGGGCTATTCCGCAGCGGACATCGAGGAAATGAAAATACGCGACGGTCTGACCCAGCACGAGCACCGCAAGGCCGTCCTGCGCCAGTACTGCGATGACCACGACCTGCCGTATGTGAAGCCCATCGTGCTAATTGCCTGCAAAGACACGAATCACGCGAAAGACATCCGCTCCCTCATTGACAGCGACGGCTTCCTGAACGGGAGATACAAAGGTAAGGTTATCGAGATTCATTCCAACATGAAGGGTGAAGAAACCGAGGAGAACGTGCGCCTGCTGCTCTCCATCGAGAAGGCGGAGAACCCGATTGAAATTGTGCTGCACGTCTACAAACTGAAGGAAGGCTGGGACGTCAACAACCTGTTCACCATCATTCCCCTGAATGCGGCGAAGAGCGACATCCTCGCCATGCAGACCATCGGCAGAGGCCTGCGCCTGCCCTTCGGCTTTATTACCGGCGATGAAGATATTGATACGCTGGACATCGTCGCCCATGAGCACTACCGTGAGCTGGTGGATGAGATCAAGAACAGTGATATTTTCCGCTACAGGGATCTGGACAGAACAGGTGTCGAGCCGACCGATACTGTGGACGTAAGCAGCCCTGTTGACGATGCACAGCTTTCCCTCTTTGATCAGCTGGTCACGGATACGGGCACGCTGACTTTCCGGGAGGCGGACAACCCGCAGACTCAGCAAAATCTGTACGACGCTTATCTGAGAACCTTCGGTCCCGGCAGGCAGCGGCAGACATCGGAAGCGGATGACGACCAGATTTCCCTGTTTGATCTGCCTGCGCAGGACGGCAGTTCAGCCGGAGATCAGACCCCGGCTATCCCAGAACCCGCGTCGACCCCCGCAGGGGATAAAAAGCCCATGTCCAAAGAGGAATTTGTGCAGAAATTCCGCGAGTATTCCGGACGCGCGATTTCCGTGCCCAAAATCCTGGTTCAGACCACGTCTGAAGTGAAGTTCAACCGCTTCCAGGTCAGGCGGACGATTCAGGACTTTGAAGTAGCCATGGCGAAAATCGAGCGCTTTGACGCTGTCAATCAGCAATTCCTTGCTGCCGTGGACGCGCAGAGTCTCGAAGTGGAAGACGCGATGAACACACTGGCATGTATGCTGCTGGACTCTATCCCGGAGCTTTCCTATGATGACGCGGATTTCATCATTGATGTGGTAGATCAATATCTGGCTCAGATCGAAGGCGATGAGGAAGATAAACGAAAGATCGTCCGCCGCTATGCCACCCTGATCGTCAGCGACATCCGCGCACAGATTTTCGAGCATGTGGAGCGGAAGACGCAGGACATCCATACCGTGCAGAAGGATCTGATCCTGTTCCGCAGATTTGTCAAAAATATCCGTAAGGACGGACGCATCCGTTTTGACCGTCCCTTTACCGATAAGGCGAACATCCGCAAATACCTGTTCACCGGGTATAAGAAGGGATACTACACAGAGAACGGTTTCGACAGCGATACGGAACGGCTGTTCTCCATCATTCTGGAGGAAGACCCGGAGGTTATCCGCTGGATCAAGCCTCCGCTGAATCAGCTGGGGCTGTTCTGGCAGGCAGGCCAGCAGTACAATCCTGATTTCCTAGTGGAAACCGCCACGCACAAATACATGGTGGAAGTGAAAGCTGCCAACGAAGTAACGGCACAGGACGTGATAGCCAAGGCCCGCGAGGGCATTCGCTGGTGCCGCTTCGCCTCCACCGCCGACCCGGATCACAAACCCTGGGTCTACAGGCTGATCACGGATGAAAACATTCATCCCGGAAACACATGCAGGTATACTCTGGGGACCGCTGTAGAAATTACGGAGGAATGATGATGGCTGACAGATTCAGATACGCCCAGGTTCGTCAGATGATCATTGATGCCATGAAAGTTGATCTGATGGGCCCGCAGTCGGAAGATGAAGTGCTGGATGAGAATCCCCGGCATGCTTATATCATCGGACTTCTCGCGCCGCAGACCGAAGCGGGAGCAGATGCCGCCGACGGCAACGACCAGGAGCTTGAAGCGGATATCGATCACGAGGATGACAATAATTTCACTGCCGGAGAGGATGATGATAACGAACCCGTTGTCACCACCCGGTTCAAGCTGCCCAATTCCATCGGCATCAGCTTTTACGTGGCTGCCGGGACAGATTCCGTCTGCCTGGATGTTATCTGGGGCGACTATACGAAGACAACTGAAAAGCGTCCTGACAAAAGTGGACGGGAACGCAGCTATGCTTCATTTATGCGTCACCCGATGAAAGAGACCATCACGGTTCATTTTGCTGACTTCGACAGGAGCCATGAATATCAGCTGACCTGTGATTCCAATGTGCATGTTTATGTATCCAGAATTCATCTGAAAAACGGATACAGCTTTGTAACCGCGTATATCATGAACAGGCGCAGGAATCCGGAAAATGATCTGGAAGGCATGATGTTCCAGGTTGAAATCCGGGCTTTCTCTCCCGAAGGCAGGAACATATTTGCCGCTGAGACTATCTGCCGGAAGGTTAACGCAGCAGATGAATATTACTTTGAGCAGCGCCCGATCATTGGTCGCGGACGTGGGTGCGCTGCCACCTGGGGTCCAGTCGTAAACGGGTTTACATCTTGGGTAAAGTCCGATTTCATTCCGCAATATGAGTTTCCCGGCGTGAGTGCCGAGCTGAAGGGCTTTGATGGAAGCTTCTTCTCCATGCGCTTCCTGTCAAAAGCATCGAACCGGGGTGGCATCATCGAAAGGCTCACGGTTCTCGCTGATTCATACGATCAGTGGATTTCCGATACACTCGGCAAAGACAAAAAAATGGCAAACCCTGCCTTCTGCGCTGAAGTTGGCGATGATGTCATCGTAAAATGCCGGAAGGCCTTATCCCGTATCCGTGAAGGTATTGCCCTGATCGGCAGTGATGAAACTGCTTGGGATGCTTTCTGCTTCATGAACCGTGTCATGCTTCTGCAGCGGAACATCATGTCGTTCTCTAAAAAGCACGCCGTAAACAAGGACTGCAATCTGGGGGATTTTGTCGATCCTAGGAAGCCGGAGAACGATTTCGGATGGAGGCCTTTCCAGATTGCCTTCATCCTGATGAACCTGAATGGAATTGTCAATCCGCAGCACGAAGATCGCGAGGTTGTTGATCTTCTCTATTTCCCCACTGGCGGTGGAAAAACGGAAGCCTATCTTGGCCTGATGGCATTCGTCATTGCCAATCGAAGGCTCAGAGCATCGGAAAACGATGAATACAACCGCGACGGCGGCGTAACGGCAATTCTGCGCTATACCCTTCGCCTACTGACGACACAGCAGCGCGACCGCATTACAAAGATGGTTATCGCCGCTGAAATGGTCAGGGAAAAAACTGCGCCCAAATATGGAACAGAACCTATCAGTATTGGTTTCTGGGTCGGTGGTGGCGTGACGCCCAACAATTTTGAAGAACTGAAAGACAGCTTGGACAATCCGGGCGAAGCCGCCAGAAAGAGAAGACTGATTTACAGGCAGCTGCTTACATGCCCCTTCTGCGGCACTGAACTGGAAGAAAATAACTTCAAGATTGATCATGACAGAAAATCCGTTTTCATATACTGCTCCGATCCAAACTGTATCTTCCATAAATACAGGGGGCGCAAGGCAATCCCCGTGTATCTTGTAGACGAGGAGATTTATGCAAGGTGTCCCACCATCATCCTTTCAACGGTGGACAAGTTTGCCCGACTGCCCTGGGATGTCAGCACCAATACTCTGTTTGGCCGTGTGGATCGGCGCTGTGACCGGCACGGATATGTCGCCATCGGAGATAATCACAGCAGGCATACCAGGACAAGGGAGTTGGAGGCATCAACGCTGACTCCTGTACGTCCTTTCCTTCCGCCCGAACTGATTATCCAGGACGAGTTGCATCTGATAACAGGTCCTCTCGGCACAATCTATGGCGCATACGAAACGATCATCGAAGATATGTGTACCTGGGGAGATCAGAAAATCAAGCCCAAGTATGTTGTATCAACAGCCACCATCAGGAATGCGGCCGCACAGGCAAAATGTCTGTATGCGCGAAAACAGACTGCGCAGTTTCCTCCGAATGGATTTGAGATCGGTGATAGCTTCTTTATCAGGGAAATAGCTGTGGATGAGAATCCTTTCCGCAGGTACGTTGGCATCTGTGGGAACGGTCAGTCCGTTCGCACCACCCTGTTGCGCGTATATGCCGTTATCCTTCAGACGGTATATAACCTGGCACAGCAGGAAGAATTCCAGGACGTAATCGATCCGTATTATACTCTTATTGGCTATCATAACAGTATCCGTGAACTTGGCGGTACTGTTCGGCTGCTCCAGGACGACATTCCCAAGCGCATACAGCGCATACAGAACCGGTATCAGATGAGCAAACGGCGGTATCTGAATCAGAGGATTGAGATTACATCCCGCATGAATTCATTCGAGATCCCGAATAAGCTCAAACAGCTGGAAACCGGATTCCCGGAGAAAAAGGCCCTCGATACCGCAGTGGCAACAAATATGATAGCTGTAGGCATGGACGTTGACCGCCTGGGGCTGATGGTCGTCGACGGTCAGCCCAAACAGAACTCAGAATACATCCAGGCGACAAGCAGGATTGGCAGGTCTTTTCCTGGCCTCGTTGTTATGATTTACAATCCCTACCGGCCGAGAGACCTTTCTCACTATGAGAACTTCACCGGCTATCATTCACAGCTGTATCGGTTCGTCGAGGGAACTACTGCCACACCGTTCTCGGCACGTGCCAGGGATCGTGTTCTGCATGCGCTGATCATTTCGGCGATTCGTCTGAACTATCCGAACATGGCCCCCAATGACGCGGCGGCTAATATTGCCTCGCTGACACCGGAGCAAATCAACGAACTGAAGACGCTGATTCTTGACCGGCTGGGTATCATCAAGCCCAGTGTCAGAGAAGATGCTGACGGAGAGATCGATCAGTTTATCGCAGCCTGGAAGGGACTTGCGGCAAGCTCAAAGCCGCTGAAATACAAGGGGCCGCTGTTCCGGTCAAAAGATCAGAAATACAATGTTCTCATGGGGTATTACGGTGGGGACTGTGCAGACACAGAGAAGCCGACCCTGACTTCCATGCGTGAAGTTGAAAGCGCCGCCAATATGTTCTATTACGAGGAGGACTGACAGATGCCCTTTAACCGCAATCTTCTCGGAGAGCTTCGGCCCAATCAGATTATCACTACTTTCGGGCCGGGATCCATTGTTGATGCTGTCAAGGACTCCGTTACTGTCCTTGATACGAACTACTGGAAAGAAAAGGAAAAGAAGATCATTGACGGCAGGCTTGCGTCTTACCTTGGCGTGGACTGCTTCTACATGCCGAGGACTTCAGCCAACTGGGGAGATGTTCCGGTTGTGGCATTTCCATATATGCATATCTGCTCAAAGTGCGGTCGAATATTCGACATTCGCGATGGATTTGATCTTGATAAATACCTGAGCCTTGGGGCAAGATGCCCTGATTGCGGGTGGTCCGCATATCCCTCTAGGTTTATTACCATATGTGAAAACGGGCACATGGATGATTTTCCCTGGAGCTGGTGGGTTCACAGGGGCAATGACGGGTGTGATGGGGCTCTCAGAATCAGTTCTTCAGGCGATACGTCAACGCTGGCGGATATGCACGTTCGGTGCACCAAGTGTAATGCTTGGCGCAGTATGAGCGGCGCAACACAGAAAGAAAACTTTGAGGGCATGGTCTGCAAAGGCCACCATCCATTTCGTCCCCACGCAAGGAATGAACGCTGCGGCAAGCAGCTGATTCCGTCTCAGCGTGGTGCCTCCAATGTCTATTTTCCCGTGAGCAGAAGCGCCATATCCATTCCACCGTGGATCAATCCTCTGTTCAATCTGATCGATGAGCATCTGCGCGATATTGACCTTGCCAAAACGCTGATGGGTGACGAAGGCGTCACCAAGGTGTATGAACTCTATTTCCAGACATATTCGCGTCCTGACTTTGACGCTGCACTGGAGCGTCGCCTTAAAAACATAACAGAATTCAAAGAAATCAAGCAGATGGAATATGAAGCCATCACGCATCATAACGATCCGTCTTATGCATCCAACAAAAAGCACTTCAAGGCCGAAGAAGAAGAACTGCCTGATTACCTGCGGCCATACTTCAGCCGTATTATACGTATCACGAGGCTTCGTGAGGTCAAAGTGCTTCTTGGATTCATGCGCGTCGATGCCCCTGATCCGGATGCTGATGAGCAGCCCAATGTGGTCAAACTCAGCAAAGGTAAAACCAGTGATGGTGAAAAATGGCTGCCTGCTGCAGAAGTACATGGCGAAGGAATCTTTATTGAGTTCAACTGGCAGACTCTTGACCACTGGCTTGGCGCGATCAGGGCTTTGTCAGAGAAATATGCGGAAACCTACAGAGAATTCTGTGAGTCAAAAGGATGGGCAGTTACTGTTGAACGTAATGCAATCTATGTGCTGATGCATACGTTTGCCCATCTGATGATCAAACAGATGTCAATGTCATCAGGTTATTCCTCAACTTCCATCAGAGAACGGATTTATTTCAGCGACAGAATGTCCGGCGTTTTGTTCTACACCGGCAGCGCTGATAAAGAAGGCTCTCTTGGCGGCCTTGTTGAACTGGGTTCAGCGGAAAAAATAACAGAACTGATGCGTGATGCTTTCCAGGAAGCTCTGCTGTGTACTAATGATCCGGAATGCATGCATAATATGCCTGCTGGAAAAAATGCTAATGGTGCCGCATGCCATTCGTGCTGTATGATCTCAGAAACCGCATGTGAAAATGGAAATCGGATGCTTGATCGCGGTCTGGTTGTACCGATTGAAGACCGGGAATCTCAGGCTTATTTCAGAGAGCTGGTGATCGATCTGTGTCAACTGGCAATGTGAAGCTTGATCTCCTGCTGCACAGCATCCTGGATTTGGGCGAGGCGGACACTGATGAAGCAGGCAAACTGATCCGTTCAAAGTATCCTTCACTCAGCGATGCAGAATCGAAAGAAATTGTGTTGCTTCTTCAATCAGCAATGGAGAAGAAAAAAAGCGAGAAAGTTGCACTGGTAGCTACCGCCCCAGCTTCGTTCTCTATTAAGACCCGGCCGACGAAGGTCACTGTTGACAACATGATCCGCAGCGCATCAGACAGCATTCTGATTACCGGGTATTCACTGTCTGATTATTTCAGCGACATGGTCGATGAAATAATACTGAAAAGTCAGCGCGGGGTGTTCGTAAAGTTTTTCGTGAACGACATCGAACATCAGACTGGCTTTGACAGGGTACTACGGTACAAAGGCCGATTTCTTCGAGTCTACAACTACCCAAGGCAGGCGGACGATAAGATGGCGGCGCTGCACGCCAAGGTGATTTCAGTGGACAAAAAGGAAACGCTAATTACATCAGCGAATCTGTCCTATCACGGGCAGGAAGGAAATCTTGAGCTTGGTACATACAGCGAATCTCCGGCAATCGCGCGTCAGATTGATGACGTATTCACTCAGCTGATTTTCAGGAAAGTTTTTACCGAGGTCTGATATGGCTGATATTAAATCGCCGGAAGAGCGCAGCCGCAATATGCGGGCGATACGCAGCAAAGATACAAAACCGGAGGTATATCTGCGTAAACTACTGTTTGCTCAGGGCCTGCGCTACCGAAAAAATGTGTCTCAGATTCCGGGACACCCTGATATGTATCTCGCAAAGTACCGGACTGCAATTTTTGTTCATGGGCGTTTCTGGCATCGACACGAGGGCTGCAAATACGCTTACATGCCGAAAAGCAGGACTGAATTCTGGCAGAAGAAATTTATAGCAATTCTCAAAAATCCGGTCAATAACCATCAGCAGTAAAGCAGCCGAAACAATCCTCCGGTGAAACGAGAGCAAGTGCATGGGCGACCATCTGGGGCAAAAGTACAGCAATGTTGCAGCCCAGCTTCCGCAAAATAGCCTTCATCTTCGACCACAGCATTTCAATCGGATTCAAATCTGGGCTGTATGGCGGCAGATAGAGTGGAATCATGCCCGCTGCACGCAGCACTTCTTCCACGCCCTTGACATGGTGTGAACGCATGTTGTCCATGACGACGATGTCGCCTTTGTGAAGCGTCGGAATGAGCACGTTTTTCAGATAGTCCAGAAAACGTTTGCCGCTTGTTCCGCCGGGATACATGGTGTAGGTGATTTGAACGTTCAAGCGGACAGATGCCAGAACAGTTTGACTTGTCGGCACATTCAGCGGTGCGCTGCCATGCACCCGCGCTTTCCCGATGGCTCGTCCGTACCTGCGTGTCATCCCGATGTTCTCGCTACTTTTGCCCAGAAACACAAGTCTCCAATGTTCAATCGCCAATTTTAAGGTAACACCGCACAAATGAGGTGGTCGGCTGGCGAATGGATTTTTCGTCAGATGCAAATGCAAATTTCGAAGGTTTACTGGAGGTAAATCGAGGAATTTGCATGCCGCAGATGGCGGAAAAGGCATCGCCAGACGCGCCGCCGAATTGTGCGGTGGTGCCTTAACTCTTTCCACTTGATACGTTTTGCCTGCACATCGGGGACGCTCCCGTTCTGTCGCCGAAAGCCCGACTTTTTTCACGCGAAACCCCAATGCTCGAACCACTCGGCTCATTGTTGAAATGCTGACTTTCAGCCCTAACTGCGTGCGGAGTTCTTCCAAGCTAATCGTGGAATTTTTTGTAATGTGCTCAGCTATCCGTGCCTTGTCTGCGCTGCTCAGCAGAGTTTTCCGACCTCGCCGCCACGTTTGCAGGTCAACGCTGCCTGTTTTCCGCTTCCGCTCTTCCAAATGGTAAACGGTGTACTTGTTGACGTGGAAAATCTTCGCTATTGCTTCCGCGTTGTGCGTCGCTTCGTAACCCTCTACCAACAGTTTCCGTGCTTCATTGTGCAGCATTTCTATCATCTCCTATGCCTATTATACACCTGCTGTAAAGGAGTGACCGCTTTTGTGAGAAGTGCTATAAACAGTCATCGGGTGAAACAAGAGCAAGCGCCTTTTCGACCATCTGCGGCAAAAGCGCAGCAATTCGGCAGCCCCACTTCCGCAAAATAGCCTTCATCTTCGACCACAGCATCTCAATCGGATTCAAATCCGGGCTGTGTAGCGGCAGGTAGAGCGGAATCACGCCCGCTGCGCGCAGCGCTTCTTTTACGCCCTTGACATGATGCGAACGCATGTTATCCATGACAACGATGTCACCACGGTGAAGCGTCGGAATTAGCACATTTTTCAGATAGTCAAGGAAACGTTCCCCTGTTGTGCCGCCCGAATACATGGTGTATGTGATTTGACCGTTCAGGCGGACAGATGCCAGAACAGTTTGACTCATCGGCGCATTCAGCGGTGCGCTGCAATGCACTCGTGCCTTGCCAATCGCACGCCCGTATCGGCGGGTCATGTCGATGTTCACGCCGCTCTCATCCAGAAACACAAGGTTGTATTGCTCAGCTTCCCAGTTTAATTCTTTCCACTTGATACGTTTTGCCTGCACATCGGGGACGCTCCTTTTCTGTCGCAGAAAGTCCCACTTTCTTCACGCAGAATCCCAGCGCACGGACCACGCGGCTCATCGTTGGAATGCTGACTTTCAGCCCTAACTGTGTGCGGAGATCTTCCAAGCTAATCGTGGGATTTTTCGTAATGCACTTGGCTATCCGCGCTTTTTCCTCGCTGTTCAGCAGAGCTTTTCGCCCACGCTGCCACGTTTGAAGGTCTACGCTCCCTGTCTTCCGTTTTTGTTCCTCAAAATGGTAAACGGTATACTTGCTGACGTGGAAAACCCTTGCGATTTCTTTCGCATTGTGCGTCGCCTCGTACCCTTCAACCAACAGTTTCCGTGCTTCATTGTGCAGCATTTTTATCATCTCCCACGATTATTATACACCCGATGTAAAGGGGTGATGGGTTTTGTGAAAATTGCTATAAGCAACGTGCTGGCGAATCCGGATTATGCGATTCCCGAAGCCTATGTGTTCCACAATGGCAACGTCAGCACTGCGGGAAAGGTGGCTTATCTGCCGCTTTATATGCTGATGTTTGTGGAAAAGGAAAAAAGCGCGGCAGAAATGATTTATCGGATTGACTTGAGTATGCTTCAGGAAGATTGATGAATTTTGAATATGTCTTGTTTGGAAGTTCGCTATGGCATTGGAAAACAAATTGGGGCAGACAAAAAGGGGAACATATGAGTTAATTGAACCATCGCATATAGCGACTCGGAATAAGGAAGCATCGTATTCCAAAACCCCAGTGCTATGAATCGCACTGGGGTTTTAGAAATTCTTCGAAATTGTCACTTGAACTTTTTCTGTTATTTGTAATCATTCGCGCTTGAGCGGATCAATTTCAGAAAATGCAGGGATGGCGCTTAATTCCATCGGCTTGTTGATGGAACTTGCGAAAGTGTTGTCCTGTGGAATCTGCGGCGTTGGAATGTCGGAAAATCCGGCAGAAGTGAGCCCAGTTGTGGGCAAAGCGGCATTATTGTTAGGCAGCAAAGTAGGCTTGGGAGTAGTCGTCGGTTTTACGGTCAGCTTAGGTGTTGCGGTCGGCTTCACTGTTGGTTTAGGCGTAGTAGTTAGTTTCACTGTCGGCTTGGGTGTTGCGGTCGGCTTCACTGTTGGTTTAGGCGTAGCAGTTGGCTTTACTGTCGGCTTAGGGGTCGCGGTCGGCTTCACAGTCGGGTTGGGAGTTGCTGTCGGTTTCGCAGTCGGCTTCGGCGTAACCCGCGAAGTCGGTGGATTGGTGATGATGGTGCTGCTGTTATGCGTGGGTGCAGCCACCGAACCGTGCGAGGAATGCGAAACAGACTGGTGCGAGCTATGTGATTCATGCGAAGAATGTGAACCATGCGAACTTCCATGCGAACTGGAACCGTGCGAGCCATGCGAACTGTGCGAACTATGGGATCGATGGCCCGCAAAGGCCTCATCAGCATAGAGAATGCTGAGTAAGAGAATCATAGACCCAAGCGTCAGCAGCTTATTGCGCGGGATGTTTCCTTCCTCCTCATACAGGAAGTCTGTGATGCTCTTTTTGACTTTCGGAAAGAATGAATCCGCCATGTTCTTCCTCCTCTGCGTTACTGCACGCGAATGCCGTTTTCCCACTGGGTACGGAGCACGCTGCCGCTTTTTGAAATATAAATGAGTACCCCGTGTGGGTGATTATCGCTGAAAGTCCCGGACAACTGCGCTGGAGAAGCAGAATCATCATAGTAGTAGATACCCTGACCTTCCATTTTGTCCTGCACCCAGTGACCGATGAAGTGCGCGCCATCCGCCCATGTGTAAGTTCCAGTGTCATCTTCCTTCAGGCTGTTGACCAGAATGCCAGTGTAGGAATCCCCATTCGCATACTGAATCTGCGCCTGACCATTGAAATAACCGTCCGTGTAGAGTCCGGTCACAGTTGTGCCATCCGCATAAATGATGGTTGTCTGCGGATCCAGCTGAAACTGTTCGACCGATTGCTGCCATGTGATGCCGCGGAATTTGTAGACAATCGTGCCGTTTTTGAGCTTCCCGGCCTCAAAATCTCCTGACAGCGTGTATCCTTCGGGAAACTGGAGCACGCCGAAGCCGTCCATTTGGTCGTTTGCCCATCCGCCGCTGTAAGTGACGTTGCTTGTCCAGCGGAACGAACCCGTGCCGTTGCGTTTTCCGTCTTTGAGGTCGCCGGAATAGGAACCGCGGAAATTAGACGATGATGCAGTCTGCCCGGCACTTGCGTAAACATCAGCAAAAGCGGGCGCAGCGGCAGAATCATCAACCGAAAGCGAATAAGAGGCAATAGAGGGTGTATTGTTTGCGGGCGTTTTATTGTGGTCGGAGGACGAATTGGCGAACGCGGCAAGTCCGCAGACAACAAGCAGGGCAATGCCAACTTTACGAAAGCGTTTTTTCTTCTTCATGGTGTTGCTCCTTACGAAATCCATTGCTTCAGAAAGGCGATTTTTTCATCGTCCTTGCGGTAAAACAATTCAAACAGCGTATCCAGCATACCGTGGTAAATTTTGCAGCGTTCACTGTGGAGAGGATTGCAGTGCAGCAGACCAGTCTGCGCATAGTGAACGACAGGGCAAACACCGCAGTACGGCTGATAGACGCAGTCACAGCAACCGGGCAGCGTTTCAAGCAGGGAGGCTGAGCAAACTGCCTTGCAGATGTTGCTGTTCAGCCACTCGTCATACCCGTTTTCAAAGACGTTGCCGAGCTTAAATGCATCGTCTCCCATTTCCGCCATCATGCGTCCCTCGTCGCAGGTGTAGACGTTACCGGAGGCGGTAAAAGCCAGCTGTCCCAGCGCTGCACCGCATGGAGAACGCAGCTCCATATAATTTTGCCCGCCATTGCAGAACAGTTTGGAGGCAAAAATGGCTGCATGGTTCTCAAGAAAGAAAGTGCCTTGCTGATTCAGCTCAAATACCGCTTGCAGTCCCTCACGGTAGAAGGCTAAAAACTCTTCCGGCGTATATCCGATTTCGTTCCAGCGTCGTTTTGCTGCACCAAGGCAAGTCAGCGGGCGGAGAAATACGGATTGAAAGCCTAATGAAGCATATGTTTCAACGATTTCACGGGCATATGGGAGCGCGGCCCGTGTTGTCGTCTGAATCGCACCAACAGAGCGATTCCGCACTCGCAGGCGTGCCAGTCCTCGCAGCATTGCCTCGTAAGAACTGTCGCGGTCTTTGCGCGGACGCTGCAGATCATGGAGGAATTTTGGCCCGTCCAAGGAGGTGGATACGGAGATATTGTTCTCCGCAATCCAATCCGCCACCTCCTCCGTGACCAAGGAGAGGTTGCTGACCAGCGCGAAGGAAACGTCCTTGCCGTTCAGCTTTTCGCGGCTGTAACGAATGACCTCCTGCAAGATTGGGAAGTTCATAAGCGGCTCGCCGCCTTGAAATTCGATGGTAAGGTGCTTTGCTGGGGACGCGGCAATGCGGTCAATGATTTTTCGCGCGGTCGGTATGTCCAAATCAGCACATTTTGCGCCGCCGTTCGCCTGACAATAAACGCAAGCATTGTTGCAGCGATTTGTAACAGCAAGGATAAACAGGCTTGTGGGTGAAAATAGATGGGCATGATTTTCGCGAACTGCAGCCATTACGCTGCGCAGATACACTTCGCGGTCTGTATCATAGCAGAAGAAATTTTCCTGTAGCCGCAGCCAAGTTTCGCTGTCATGTGGAAGCTGATGATGCACGAACCGGAAAAAATCCTCCGGCGGAAGAAAGGCGAAGCGACCTGCATCATTCGTCAGCAGAAACTGGTCATGGAAGCGCGCAAATCGGAAACTGCCGTTCAATCAAGCACCCTCTTTCCAATAGGCTGTACAGGAAACAAGTGCAGCAGATAAGTAGAGTAAAACATACCGCCGCAAGCATCGCGGACAGTGCATTGACTGCACTTTTCATCATAGCGGATTTTCCAAGGCGAAATGCTCCGCCTGGCTAACGGCCAAGCGTGCTGGGGCAAAGCGCAGAGCGGAAAGTCGTACAGATTGACATCAATGCCATGCGACAAAAGCTGGAAAATTCCCGGCTCAATGAGCGGATAAATCTTGTCATAGGGCATCCAAATTTGGTCGCGGTGATAGGCAGCGCTCCCTGTCATCTCCATTGCGATGAAATTGACGCAGGTAATCCGCAAACCGCTGTGGCAGAGCATCAAGCAAATGCTGCTCAAATCATCTTGATTGAGTGCACTGCATACAATGCGGACTTCAATATCAGCAGGAGAATCGGCAAGAAAATGCAGTCCGGCAATGGTCTGCGCAAAACTGCCGGGCGATTGCGTGATTGCATCATGAAGCGCGGCATTGCTGCCATGAATCGGAATGCCGAAACGGTCGTGCACATCAAGAAGTTCTTTGAGCTGTGCTTGAATCTGCGGCAGGCAGAGCGCCCGGCCGTTTGTCAGCAGCAGAACGGGCGTGTCGACCTGTGTATCCCGCAGCGTGCACATCAACGAAAGCAGCCGCTCCGCCATCAGAAAGGGTTCGCCGCCTGTGATGGAAATGTGGCGATACCGCCGCTTGTGGAGCACTGCCAGCGCTTCTGCCCATGCATCATCCGAACAGTGATTTCCACGCTTGCGGGAATCGCGGCTCATGGGACACATCACGCAATTGGAGTTGCACGATTCGGTCATGAATACGGTCAGGTCGTCGTTCTCTTCAATCAATGGAAACAGCATGGAACATCACCTCACCAGCTGGAATAGGTAGAATACTGCAAAGCCAAACGCAATCAGCGGTGCAAAGGGAATTTTGCGGACGATGACAACATCCGCCTTGCCCTGCTTGCTGTTTCCCCAGTGCCGAACTGCCTCCGCTTCGGCTGCGCTTAATCGGGCGCTCATGTCCTCCGCAGTGTTTCGGGGGAGGTTCTGGATTCGCGAAGGCAGAAATTGCAGCACCGTACCGGCGGACAGAATCTGCCCGGTCTGCACGCTGCCTGTGGGGATTCGCTCATAGTTATACTGCGCAGACCACGATTGCAGCAGGAGAATGGCGGGCACGAGCAGGTAAATCCACCAATTCACAGAAGCAAATGAAAACTGCACGGGAAAGAGGTACATTGCAACAACGAGTGCCGCTCCGTGAACGGCAATGCAGATAGGCCGCTTGAAGAAGCCGGACGTGCTGCAAAGATAGGCATATATCATGGAGATGGCGGCGTGAACCAGTGGATTCTGCGCGAAAAAGTCAGGGGAAATTAGGGTGGATAGATGCTGAAAAGCAACAACCTCCAAGAGAACCCAAACGTAGCCTTTTAGCTCAGCGCGCCAATCGTGCGGCATGTGGAACTTCTCTTTCCGCAAAATTGCTTGGTGGATGCTGTCCACCACTGTCCAGAAAAATGCGGGCAGAAAAATGAAAATATAGGGCAGAAAGCTGTTGGTTAATGTGCTGTCACTCAGCAGCGAAATTGGGAAGCACAAATAAGAGAACGCAAACAGCTTGCTGTCGCCAGCGCCCCAAAGATGCCCTGCATACAGCAGAACAGCCATAACATCCGCCGCAATCATGCTGAACAGCCACGGCAGCGCCTGCTCGCTGGGAAAGAGGCACAGGCGAACGGCCTGCAATATGGCGGCGGCAAGGCAGCCAATCAGCAAAATCCGATTCGGAACACGCTTCACTCGGCAATCTGCAGCAGCGCAAACACCGCCAATGCCAACGCAAAGTGCAAGCAAAAGAACATCCGGCAACGGCATTAGTTTCCCTCTTTCTGAACGGTGGATGACAGCACATAATTCGCAAACTCATACGCGGTCTGCTGCATGCTATATTTGCTTTGGCGCAGCGTGCAAATGCACTGATTCTCTGTGAACTCCGCAGTGATTTGGCAAAACGCACGATATGCCAGCAATGCGTCATGGATGGCGGCTTGCGAATAAATGGAGAGGTCAAACGGTATCGTCAGCATTTTGCTCGAACCATCCCTTCAAAATGTCATTCGAAAACGGCGTATCGGCAGAAACGGCAGGATTGCCAAACGTCTCATCCGCAGTCTGGGAGGTTTCAACCAGCGTGGAGGCCATTGCCCGTGCGAGCAGCACCGTGCGTAAATCGCGGCTCTCATGGAGCAACTCCTTCCGCAGCTGCTGCTCGATGAGGGCGTTCTCGAATGCTTCTGATGGCAGCGTTTCACCGGGCTTATTATGCCACGAAACGTACCAATTCTTATCATCTTGCGACAAGTGCAGATACGCGACCTCCGTGAAGGAGTAGGCGGCTTTCAGCAGCGCACTTTTTTCATAAAGCCCCTTGGAAAAGGCTAATTCCATGCGACGCACCTCTCTTATCAACGAGATAATTCTTGTAGTCAAAATCAGTATACTACAATTATAGAAGAAAGTCAACCAAAATGCCGCGCAAATCAAATATTGTGACTATAAACGAGCAAATCCGAAAAAATGCACAAAAACCGCGATTCCGCTGTAGCCTTTGGGTTGTAAAAAACGCGATAAATTGCGATTTGCGACCGAACAGTTTTCTTTTTTTCGATGCGCCTTGTGCAGTTTTCACTATTTGCTCATTTATAGTATTGTGAGACAAATTCTTCTGTAATTACAGAAACAGTCATCCGTAGCTTCAAAACGCCATCCCCCTCAAAAAGTTGAGAAGCTTTGAGAAGGTTTGAGAAACTTTGAGAAACTTTGAGAAGAAATGAGAACGTTTGAGAAAAAAATCTGTGCTATACTATATACGTGTTACCAAGCACCTCCGCTACCAGCCCACCTACTTGATAACACATCACCCCCCGCTGCACCCACAACCAGCAGCGCATAGCACCCAATAGGACAAATTAGCAGCAAACAGCACAAAACAGGACGAAACAGCACAAAATAGCACGCTTTAGCAGATAAACCTGTGCTATGATAGTATCGTCGGAAGACAGCAGTCACCTATGGAGGCAATCAGCGTCATGCTGACTGCCTTTTTCTAGTGCGCCCGGCAAGAGCAACAACTAAGTGGTGAGAGACCACAACGCGCTCGGCAGTAGGAAGCGTTAGCCGAAGGCAAGGGTGTCCATTGTGAGGTGGAATCTGAAGGAAGCCGGATGTCAGCGGGAAAAAAATGCTGGCGGGCAAACTCCCGAACCGACGAACAGAAATCACATAGAAGGCCGTACAGGGACGGACGAGTGTGCTAGACAACACGAAGTCCAATGCTGCCCGAATCCCGTGCGGTAAATGTGGCGGTTACGTGGGAGGAAAGCTGTTGCGCTTACCCGGGGAGGTCTTGCAGACGGGAAGTAGGAGAATCCGAAAGCCGCAGTAACAACGAACTGCAAGAAGTCAGCCGAGGCCATAGTACCTTGAATTTTTTTTCAAGGGAAGGGCTGAACAATCGTAAGTCTCAAGTAAAGACCGGAAGGAGGTCGGTGTGATGAAAGCAGAAAACCGAGGAAACGAGGGCTTCCTGCAAAGAGATAGTGTGGAACACCAAGGGTATGCAGAAGCGCGGAGCACAGGCCGCAGCGAACTGAACCACGAACTGCTCATGAATCTGTTGCACCGGAAGATACAGGACATGCGAGTACTGCGCATCATCAAGAAGTATCTGAAAAGCGGGGTGATGGAGAACGGCGTAGTCTGCAAAACCAAGGAAGGCTCGCCGCAGGGCGGACCGCTGTCACCACTGCTGGCGAACATCTATCTCAACGAATTTGATTGGGAAATGTGCGGCAGAGGGGTAAAGACAGTACGGTATGCGGACGACATCGTGGTGTTTGCCAAGAGCAAACGAGCAGCCGAACGGTTGATGGAATCGAGCCGAAAGTATCTGGAAGGAAAGCTGAAACTGAAAATGAACACGGAGAAGAGCAAAGTGACCAGCGTTTTCGCAGTGGAGGAGTTCAAGTTTCTTGGATTCTGCATAGGGAAGAATGGAAGCGGCATCTACATCCGTGCGCACCGAAAGTCGCTGAACAAGGCAAAGGAAAAGCTGAAACTACTGACAAAACGCAACCGCGGACGCAACGTCCGCCGAGTGATGGCGGAAGTAAAAGTGTTCATCCGCGGATGGCTTGGCTACTTCCATGTAGCTGACATGAAGCGGACGATGAAGTCTTGGGACGAATGGCTGCGGCGCAAGTTCCGCATGTACATCTGGAAGCAGTGGAAGAAGCCCCGAACGAAGGTAGCCAATTTAAAGAAGCTGGGAATCCCGGCGGACAAGGCGTACCAGTGGGGCAATTCCCGATTGGGCTATTGGCGAATCGCCGGAAGCCCAGTTTTAGCATGTTCCATTACAAACGAAAGACTCGCAGCAGCAGGATATTTTAGTATCCTCAACTGCTACGAGTCCTTGCACTCATGCGATTGAACCGCCGTGTACCGGTCGGTACGCACGGTGGTGTGAGAGGTCGGCTCTCCTATTTATTTAGGGGAGCCTCCTACTCGATTACGCTGCTGCGCATTTTGAAAGGAGGTGGTCGCCTTGATTGCCAGCAACTGATCCCAATTTTTGTAGGCAGACTGCACTCGCAGCCTGTCTATTTTGTTGCCGCAAACGCGGAGAAAGTGAGGAGCATATGAGAGTATTCGGCAATATCAACATCATCGGGCTGGATAACGGCTACGGGAACATCAAGACGGCGAACGGCATTTTTCCGGCGAGCGTCACTCGCTGCGAGACCGAACCGGCGCACGCGCAGGACGTGCTGGTGTACGATGGCAAGTATTACGTCATCGGTGCGGGGCATCGGGAGTTCACGCTGGATAAGGTCGGCAATCAGGATCACTACCTGCTGACGCTGGCGGGCATCGGGCAGGAGCTGTGGTGCAATCAGCTGACCACGGCGGCTGTTCATCTGGCGGTCGGACTGCCGCTGACGTGGGTCGGCGACCAGCGCGAGCAGTTCCGCGCCTATTTGTCGCAAAACCGCCATGTGGATTTCAACTGGCGCGGCATTGACTACCATGTTGATTTGGTCGGCGTGGACGTGTACGCGCAGGGGTATTCCGCCGTCATCCCCGAACTGCGGAAATTCACCGGGGCGAACATGCTGTGTGATATTGGCAACGGCACCATGATTGTCATGGCGATTAACGACCGCAAGCCGGTGCTGGAGCAGTGCTTCACGGAGAAGTACGGCACTTACCAGTGCGTGCTGAAGGCGCGGGAAGCCTTGACGCGGCTCTGCGGGCGAACCGTGCCGGACGTGACCATCGAGCAGGTCATGCGCGAGGGTACGGCCGACATTGCGCCTGAATATGTGCAGGTCATCCGCGAAGCCGCGGCGGACTATGCGGCGGAAATCATGCGCAAACTGCGCGAGCATGAATACGACCCCAAGACGATGCGGCTGTGGATTGTGGGCGGCGGCGGTTGCCTGATTCGCAACTTCGGGCAGTATGACCCCAATCGCGTGACCATCATCGGTGATATTCACGCCTCCGCCAAAGGGTATGAGTATCTGGCGGAGCGGCGTTTGCAGCGTGAGGCGAGAATGCGGTGAAAGAGATTCTGCGCACGACGATTCGCCTCTATGCGGAGAAACCCGCCGACCGGGAAGCGCTGCGGCTGTTGCGTCAAGTGCGGGAAGAACAGCACTTGCGCTATGCGGATGCGATCGTGGCAGCGGTCAATGCGCACTATGGGCAAGCGCGGCAAGTCTGCTTCGATCATCAGCAGCGCGAGGAAATCCGCGGCATTGTTCGCGAGGAGATGGCAGCATCTCTGTTTCGATGCGCTGAGCAAACAACGGCAGAGACATTAGAGGACGCGAACGCGCCGGACGAGACCGACCTCGACAATCTGCTGGACATGATGGGCAGCTGATGCGAAAGCGCATCAAATTCCTTTCTGCTGATGCACGGAGAGACTTGGATAGCATCAGACGGCATCAAATGTGCACCAGCGGGCATGAGCATCCAACGGGCGGCAAACCTGCCGGAGTCCAGAGGCGGAGCGCTTTGGTCAGTGTTCAGAGGCGAAGCCTTTGACCCACAGGGCGGCGCGCCGACCGATAAAAGTGATGCTGTGCGTCACTTTGTAGTGGGTAGTCTCTGCCGCAATCAGAGGGAATCGGTCGCTGCGCTCCCGCCGCCCGCAAGCAAGGAGGTACTATACGAGCAAAATCAGAGCAACCCGGCACAACGGTCGTGCCGGAAAGAACGGTGTGTTCACCACCAAGCACAATGACCGCAATTTTGACGTAACCCACGCCGAACACATCCATCCGGCCCAAACGCAGGAGAATGTCTATTGGGACTGGCTGAATGGAATGCGCACAGGCGAAAGGCGCGCCGACGTTCCTTCCTTTGAGGAGGCCGAGCAAATCTTTTACGAGCGGCATTATTCCGATTATGTCGCCGGGCAATGTGCGCGCAACGCCGAGCGCCGCCACACGGAGCGCAACCGAACCGTGGAGCAGATTCGCCGCGACAAGCGCACCTGTCCGGAAGAAACCATCTTCCAGTTCGGCAAAGAGGGCGTCGGCGCAACGCCGGAGCAGCTGCTGGACATCTTCAAGGCGTTCAAGCAGCAGTTTGAAGCGCGCTACGGAGCGCACGTCCACATGCTGGACTGGGCGATGCACTGCGACGAAACGACGGTGCACATTCAGGAGCGCCACTGCTTCGACTATGTGAACAAGTACGGCGAGGTCGAGCCGAAGCAGGAAAAGGCGCTGGCGCTCATGGGTATTCCGCTGCCGCAGCCGGACAAGCCGCCGGGACGCTACAACAACCGCAAAATCACCTTCGACGCCATGAATCGGCTGATGCTGATTGAAATCGCGAAGGCGTACGGGCTGGACATTGAGGAGCAGGTAAAGTACGGCGGCAAGAATCATCTGGAAAAGCTGGATTACATCATTGCCAAGCAGCTCGAAACCATCCGGAATCAGCAGAAGCAGCTGACCGTGCAGAATCAGCAGATTCAGGCACTGACTGCGCAGGTTGCCGAGAAGGATGCCGAGCTGGACACGAAGCTGTTCCGCCTGTCCGATGTGGATTTGCTGATTGAGCAGGTGACGGACATTTGCTACGAAAAAGCCGTGACCGCCGTCAGCGAGAGCATGAGCCAAACGGCGCTGGACAAAGCAGCGGCGGGCGTTGACCGCACCATTCGAGCGGCAAAGTCGCCCAGCAGTGGGCTTGGCGTTCCCTTCATCGGCGTGGTGGAGACGTGGCTGGGCAAAGCGAGGGAGGATGTGTTCAGCGCGCTGCTTTCGATGGCGGATGACGTGCGGCGACGGCTGCTGTCGCCCGCGATGAACGAAATCATGAAATGCAGCATTGCGGAGACGGCGCGCCCAGCCGTGGTGGAAAAGCTGCGCCCCAAACTGCGGGACGATGCCTATCCGAAGAAGCGCCCCGATGCGTGGGCGCGATAACCATTGCAGGAGATGAGAACATGAGCGACGAAACGAAAATCGACTGGTCGCCGCCGATGCCGGACGACCAGATGGCCGCCGCCTACCAATCTGTACAAGCCAAGTTGACCCACACCGCTGGCGGCGAAGTGCGCAATACGCTGCAAAACTTCGTCACGGCGCTGACCCATGATCCGGTTTTTGCCGGAAACATCCGCAGAAATCTGTTCAAGGAACGCATGTCGATGACCTGCCCCGTCTGGTGGACGCGGAAAAGGGACATGATTGACGACATGGATATTGCGTTCCTGCGGCTGTATCTGGAAGAACACTACGGGCTGCGGTCGGAAAAGCTGATTTATCCGGCGTTGAACATCGTGTCCACCGCGCAGGCGTTCCATCCGGTGCGGGACAGGCTGAACAGCCTTGTCTGGGATGGTGTGCCGCGCGTCCGGGTGGCGCTGCACCATTTCCTTGGCGCGGAAGTGAGCGACACGAACGAAAAGTATCTGCGCACATTCATGCTCGGCGCGGTGAACCGGGTGTTTCATCCCGGCTGCAAGTTTGAGCTGATGCTGGTGCTGGTGGGCGGGCAAGGCGCGGGCAAAACCACCTTCATCCGCTTTCTGGCGCTGGAGCCGGAATGGTTCACGGACGATGTCAGCAAACTGGACGACAAGGAGATTTACCACCGGCTCAACGGGCATTGGATTTGCGAACTTTCGGAGATGGTCGCGACGGCGAACGCCAAAAGCATCGAGGAAATCAAGTCTTTTCTCAGCCGCGACAAGGATTTTCTGCGGATGGCGTATGACCGATACGGCGGCGATCATCCCCGGCAAAGCGTGTTCGCCGGCACGACCAACCGCATGGATTTTCTGCCGCTGGACAGAAGCGGCAATCGGCGCTTTCTCCCGGTGACGGTGGATGCGTCGAAAGCCGACTGCCATATTCTCGACAATCCGGCGGAGTCCCGGCACTATTTCGAGCAGCTTTGGGCGGAAATCATGGTGCAGTACAAGTCCGGCGCGTACAGCACGCACTTGTCCAAGGAGGATGAAGACGCCCTGCGCAAACAGCAGCAGGATTATTGTCAGGAGGATACGCTGGCGGGGCGCATCTACGCATGGTTTGAGACGTTCGAGCAGGACAAGGTTTGTTCCTTGCAGATTTACCGGGAATGTCTGGCGCATCCGCTTGATGAGCCGAAGAATTACGAGACGCGCGAAATCCGCGAAATTGTGGACAGCGGGATAGCCAGCGGCGAAATCAGCGGCTGGCAGAAGTTTCGCAATGCCCGCAAGTTTGCCAAGTATGGGCGGCAGTATGGCTGGGAGCGAATCCCGCCGCCTGCACAACTGACGTTTGGCGGCTGCACGGTCGTGGACGAAGAACCGCCCTTCTGACATGTTGCCTATCATCCGAATGTCAGGGAATATGTCGCGGAAGTCCCAGCTGCGGCAAGGTGTTTCGCGGCTTGACATGCCGGACATATCCAAATCAGCAAAACAAATCGTTTCAGCATAATAATAGGAGACGCAGAAAAGGTTCGCATCCGGCGTGTCAGCATGTCGGATATGGCCCTGCGTCTCCATTTCGGAGGTGAATCTATGTTCAATCGCGTTCCAGCGGAAGAAAATCAAGCGGAGTCCGCGCACAAAGTTCCCAAGATGACGCTGACGATGGCGGAGCTGGCAGACGAGCTGCACATTTCCCTGCCAACGGCGCGGAAACTGGTGCGAAAATCAGGTTTTCCCGCGTTCAGCGTCGGCAGCAGGATTCTCATCAACCGGGAAGGGCTTCAGCGCTGGTTGGATGGTCAGCCGCCGATTGCTGTCACCTGAAATTTTTCAAAACATACTTGCCCCGTGCTGGAATGTGTGCTATGATCATCGTAGCACCTTGACAATTGAATCAGCATACACAGCACGGGGCGATTGATAAGGAGGAACATCAATGCCTCGTCAGAAATTAACCCAACGTACCGACGGCTACTTCAAGGTGAAGTACCATGATAAGCAGTTTTACGGCAAAACGCAGGCGGAAGCCATGAAAGCACGCGATGCGTACAAGCAGAAAGAGCAAATGGGGCTCAGCCACGACCTCGAAGGAATTACCTTTTTGGATTATGCGCTGAATTGACTGGAAATTTACCGCTCCGATTGCAGCGTGCCATTGCAGAAGCAGTACGCCAGCATGATTCGCTTTGCTGCCGACCACACGCGGAAACGGTTCATCTGCGACATCAACGCGAACGACTTGCAGGCTATCTTCAACAAGCTGAGCTGCTATTCCTCGTCCTATGTGAGCAAGTTTGCCTCGCTCATGAACGGCATCTTCCGCAACGCCGTGTCCAACGGTGCGCTGATTCGCAATCCGATGGCGGGCGTGCAGCGTCCCAAATGCAAGAAAACGGGCGGACACCGCTGCTTGGAGCCGTGGGAACGCGCGCTGATTCGCAGTACATGGCAGGAGCACGACTTCGGCCTGGCGGCGATGGTGATGCTCTACACCGGCTTCCGCAGGGGAGAAATGCTCCACCTGAACATCGACCGCGATGTGGATTTCGAGAAAAAGACGATTGCCGTCCGCGGCGCTGTGTCGTTCAGCGAAGGCAATCGCCCGAAGCTCACGAAGGGAAAAACCGCTTCCGCCATCCGCACTGTGCCGCTGCTTCCTCCGCTGGAAGAGGCGCTGAAGGGGCGGCACGGGCTGGTTTGCCACAAGGAGAACGGCGGCATCATGTCGCAGTCCGCCTTCGCGTGCAAGTATGCGTCGTACATCACCTTCTTGGAGACGAAGCTCAACGGCATCCACAAGCGCTGGTACGGCAAAACCAACGAGCAGAAGCAGCTCTTGGCGGAGGGCAAGCTGCCGCCGTGGAAGGAAATCAACATCCGCTGCCACGATTTCCGCGTGGAGTTCTGCACAAGAGCCTACTACGCGCAAGTGCCGCTCAAAACGCTGCAAAGCTGGATGGGACACGCCGATGCTGACATGATTCTCGCCATCTACACGAAGCTGGACAAGGAGCAGGAGCGGACGGATGCCGCGAAGATGATTGGCTATCTGAGCCGCTTGGAGGTAGATTCGGCTTCCGAATGAGAGAGCGCCGACGAATTCCCGCAATTTTATAACCCCGCCGGTACAGCCCCATGTCCCTGAAAGCGGCTAATTTCAAGGGATTCCGGGCAAATTTTATAACCCCGTTATAACCCCATTGCCCCCTGAAACGGCGTGAAAATAGGCGAAAATGCGGTTTTCGGGGAGGAAAAGGCGCAGAAGCGCGGAAGCAACGGAATCTGTGCCACTTGCAAAATCATGTGCTATATGGCATGAATTTCAACCACAATAGACGAAAATCCACCCTGAAGTACAAAAAAAGAAGCGATTTTTCAATCGCTTCGATGTCTGGGTGAGAAGATTCGAACTTCCGGCCTCTTGAACCCCATACGCCGAAGTGACTTGTGAATGCGAAAAAACACTATATGTTGTGTATGGATGAATTGACGATGAACGTATGTAGTATGCTGCGGCTGGAAAATGGGCGCGTGTTGTTGGCAGAAATGCTGTTGACACGCGCCTTTTTTTGTGCGGTCAGCGCGGGGAAAGGGTGGTCAGGAGCTGGGCGGTTGCGGTGGTGACGTCGGTTTCGTCGATGTGGGTGTAGATGTTCGCTGTGGTGTCGTAGTCGGCGTGACCCATGAGGTACTGCTGTGTGGCGGCATCGACCCCGGCGCGGCGAAGAAGCAGGAGATAGGTGTGGCGCAGGCGGTGCGGTGTAGCGTCAGCCATGGCGGGAATGTCCTCTTGCAGTTGTGTCCAATGGCGCTTGATGGAGGTGTACGGCAGGGGCGTGGTGCGGTTGTAGAGCACATAGTTCTCCGGCGCACCGGGCGTTCCCAGCTGTTCGCGCAGGATGGGGAGAAGGGGCAGTTTCCGGTGTCCTGCCTTGGTCTTGGTGTCGCCGATCTGTGTGGTGCGGTTGCCGATGTAGACGGCTGCCTGGCTAACGGTGATGATGCCGCGCTCGAAGTCGATGTCCTTCCAGCGCAGGGCGACCGCCTCGCCGCGGCGCAGGCCTGTGTAGAGCATGAGCAGGGGGAGGATGCCGTACTTGTGGTGCGGGGCGGCGGCGGTGATTGCCTCGACCTGCTCCATCGTCAGGGGGAGGCGCTCTTTCTGCGTTCCCTTGGGCGGCTCCATCTGGTCAACGGGGCTGCGGCGAATCAGGTCATCCATGACGGCGCGGGCGAAAACCTGCCGGAGAGTCAGCATCACCTTGTCGATGGTGGACTTGGACATGCCGTCGTACTGCAAAATCAGCTCTTGCAGCTCATCAGCGGTGATTTCGTCGATGCGGCGGCTGCCGATGACGGGGAACAGGTGGTGACGCATGGCGTTCTCGTACATGGCGCGGCTGCTCTCGCGGATTTTGGGCTGCTTGTACAGGCGATACCAGCGTGTGGCGTACTCCTCGAAGGTGGGGCAGACCGGCGCGGGTGTCGGGGCACTTTGGCTGACGATGGACTCGACCATCACGGTCAGGCGTGCGACGGCGGCGGTGAGGGCGGCGAGGGTCGCTTGGGTTGCGTCGGCGGACGCTGCCGGGGTTGGAATGGGGCAGGGCGGCACGGAAAGGAGGCTGGGAGACGTTCCAGCGTCGGGGACGGGAATTTGGTCATCCGGAACGCGGGACGGCTCTACGGGGCTTGCAGACCCCTTCACGGGTGTTTTGCCTTTTCGCCGGCGCGAATCTGCACCGGGAGTGGGGCAGGGCGGCACAGAAAGATGGCTGGTGGCTGTTCTGGCGTCGGGGATGGGAATTTGTTCATCCGGAACGCGGGACGGCTCTACGGGGCTTGCAGATGCCTTTGCGGGCTTGCGGCGGCGATGCGCCTTGTCGTACTCCTGATGGATGCGGGCGATTTCGGCATCCAGCTCTTCCTGGGAATAGGCGGATGCCCACTTGTAGACGGGTTTTCCTTGTTTGTCGCGGCCGAGGTTGACGCGGGCGCGAAGTCGTTTTGTCATGATGCTCCTCCGATCAGGGGCATCTGTTTGCTGTTTTTGAAGGTCAAATTTGGTCAAAGCGACGTTGCCTTGCCATGCAACATTCACTTACCCTTAGGGTTATTTTCTTCGGGCGCAGAAATGCCCAGCGTCCGGCAGATCAGCCGCTGCTGTTCCGCGTCGAGGGTGCGGTAGGCGGCGAGTAGTTCCTGCTCGTGGCGATTCATGCGGGTGTCCTCCTCATGCGTGCTGTTTGTTCTTTTTTTGTTTTTCGTCGGGGTGTTCGATGCCGACCATGCGGCAGACCATTTGCTGCTCCTGCGGGGACATGGCGCGGTAGGCGTTCAGCAACTCTTGCTCGTGTGGCGTAACGCCATCAACGAGTTCGTCAATGCTGACGGGATTATCTGTGCGACCAAGCAGGTAGTCCGCAGACGTGTCGAGCATGTCGGCGGCTGCGCGGATTCTATCAATGGTCGGCTTCGTCCCCTTTTTCCAATAGGAGATAGTGGCGGTAGATGTCCCCATTTGCTCGGCGGCAGCGTGTGAGCAAGGTGCAATTCCTTTAACACTGCACAAGGCTTCGTAACGTTCGTAGAAGTCCATAGTTTCGCTCCTTGTTGAACAAATTTAGCTACACGCATTGACAATGTGGATTCATTGTGATACAATACCACTGCAAGCTAAAAGTGTTTAACTGCAATGACCGTGTAGAATCCTACATCGCGGCGCAATGTAGCACTTTGCATTATACTGCATTAGTTAAACTATTTCAACTGAAATTGAAAGGCGGGGAGTCTATGCAGAAGAAAGACAGGTGGATAGCGAACGTCGTTGGACGTATGCACGTTGGTGGTATCACTGGAAAACAGCTGGCAGCGGCAAGCGGGTACACTGCAAGTTACCTTTCGACGGTGCTAAACGGCAAAAAAGGTAATGACGACACGCACCGAAGGATTGAAGAAGCCCTACGGCGGCTGGAAAGAGCACAATGATGACGAGCGCGGAATACCTGCGGGAAGCGCGCAAGCGCAGGAAGATGAGCAAGCGGCAGGTCGGCGCAATGATGGCGCGGATGTGCGAGATGCAGAGCGGCATCCTGCCGATGTGGCGGATGAGCGCGGACGGGCATCAGGCCGCCTTGCAGCGGATGGAGCGGCAATCGCAGTTCTGCACCTGGGAGGACAGCCGCTTGATCGCGGAAATCCTCCAAGTGGGCGAGGAAGGCGCGAACCGCATCCTGACGACGCGGGATGTTCGGACAGCCATCAACCATGCGCGGCACATCAGCGTGGTCAGCCTCGGCGGGCGGGTTGCGGTCGCGATCCGGCGGCGGGATGACCCGCGCGGCTGCGCCTTCGTCGTCACGAAGCGCGAAGAGCTGAGCGTCATCTACGACCGGCATCGGCGCGACGCAAAGACACGCGACACGCCGGCGCTGACGCTGGCGGATCTGCGTGCAAAGGACTGGTGTCTGTGCTACGCCGCCATCGAAGCGCCGCTGTACACAACGTGGCGTGCGAACCTCATCGGCAAAACGCCGAAAGACGGCTACTGCCTTGTCTGCGTCCGCTGGCGCGGGCATGTGCTGGACTTGTGACGGAAGGGGAGACAGGAATGCAACTGAATCAGGCAATCGAACGCGCCTTGCGCGCAACGGAACACAGCGGACGATGGCACTGCGTCTTCCGGCCGGATATGCTGGAACTGCGCTACATCGTCGCACGCCAGGATGATTTGTGGACGGTGCGCGGGATGCTGGTGGCGAACAATGCCTGGGCGCGGTCGGAGCGGCTTCCGCTGGCGCTGGAGGATTTTGCCGCGTCGGACTGGCAGATGGAAATGTGCGACGAGGGGATTCAGGCCGGAACGCGCGACTGCCTGCTGTTCACGGGCAGCGAAACGCGGGTCAAAGACAGCGTGACGGGCAGGACGGCGCTGATCCCCATCATGCCGGACTTGCAGCGGGGACGGGCAGCGCTGGCGAACCAGCAGCGGTGAAACCGATGAGAAACACAGAAAGGGCGGGATAAACGCATGATTGATATGCAAACGTTCCTGTCGAACTTCCAAAGCGTCAAGAAGATTAGCGGGGGATACATGGTCAAATGCCCCTGCCATAACGATAAAACAGCGAGCTTGTCTGTTGGCATGGGCGAAAAGGGGATTGTGCTGCACTGCATGGCGGGGTGCGATTCCAGCGACATTGTGCGCGCACTGGGACTGACGTGGCGCGACCTCTGCACGGATGAGGTGCAGCGCGAGTGGCAGACGGCGCATCCGGCAGGCGCTGCGAAAACGCAGCAGAAGGCGCAGAAATCCACCAAACCCGCAGCGGAAATCACCACGAAACCGCCGAAAAAGATTCCTGCCGACCTCAACCGGCTCAAAATCGGGGGGACATATGCCCAAAAGGACGCACCGCCGGAAACCATCACGGCGATGTATGAGTACACCGATGCCGACGGCGCGCCGCTGCTGCGCGTGTACCGGACGGACAAGAAGTCGTTCCCGACGATTCACTGCGACGGCGGGAAGTGGTTTTGGGGCGACGGCGGGCGACACAATGTGCTGTATCACCTGCCGGAAGTGGTCAAAGCGGTGCAAGACGGCAAAAAAGTGCTGATTGTAGAGGGTGAAAAGGACGTGGAGACGCTCCGGACGCTCGGTTACGCTGCCACGACGAACAAGGGCGGCGCGGGCAAGTGGAGCGAGGAGTTGTCCAAGCACTTCAAGGGCGCGGATGTCGTCATCATCCCGGACATGGATGAGCCGGGCGAAAAACACGCGAAGCTCATCCTGCGCGAACTGCGGAACGACGCCAAAAGCATCCGCATCGTGAACCTCAGAAGGCAAAAGGCCACCCCCCTCCCCCCTAAGGGGGATATTTCAGATTTGGCGGGGGCACTCGGCGCGGAAAAAGCGAAGGGCGTTCTCGAAAATCTGATTGCGCTTTCGCCGGTGCTGGCGCGGAACATTGGCGGCGGCGACTACGAAGATTATTTCGTCGGCGTCAGCGGATGTCATGTACGCTCTGGCTGCATCTTCAGTCCGACGGCAGAGGGCGATGAGCGTCCGCTGAGCAATTTCGTCGCGCTGCCGGTGGAGCAGGTGAGCATCGACGACGGCGAAGGTCAGCTGCGGCAGGAGTTCGTCATCGAAGGATGGAGCAGTACGGGCATGAAGCTCAAAACGCTGCGTGTCCCGGCGGAATCGTTCGCGAAGATGAACTGGGCGATTGAGGGATGGGGGCTGAACGCCGTCATCTACGAAGGCAACGGTGTGGCGCAGAAGCTCCGGCGAATCATCCAGAGTGCAGGCGTTGCCGCCGCGATTCAGCGCACGATGTATTCGCACACCGGCTGGCGCGAAATCGACGGGAAAGTCTGTTTCCTGCACGGCGGCGGCGCAATCAGCGCGGCGGGCGACGTGGAAGCGGACGTGCAGCTGGATTTCCGGCTGGGGCGGTACAGGCTGGACGGGCTGCGCGAAGGGGAATGGCTCGAAACGATGGGGCGCGAAAAGGCGCTGCCGCTGTGCCAGAGCGCGACACTGCGCCTGATGGACGTGGCGACGCTGCGGGTCGGTGTGCCGCTTGTGGGGTACTTGTTCCTGTCGCCGCTGACGCACTTCCTGCGGAAAGTCGGCCGGAAGCCAAGCGTCGTGCCGTTCGTGCGCGGGACAACCGGCATGGGCAAAACGTCCATCGTCACGCTGGCAATGAACCACTTCGGCTACGATTTCCGCTTCGAGGGCGATCAGCCGGGCAGCTTCAATGATTCCATCGCGTCGATGGAGCGTAAGCTGTTCATCCTGAAAGATTTGCCGCTGCTGGTGGACGACTACAAGACGGTGGCGGATGCGCGGCAGATGTCGGCGCGCCGGGCGCTGGAAGAAAACATCATCCGCATGGTCTGCGACGGATTGAAGCGCAGCAGAATCTCGGCGGACATGACGGCACAGCACGACTATCCGGCACGCGGGCTGTGCATCCAGACGGGCGAAGAATTGCCCAGCGAGACCGGCGACAGCAACATTGCCCGCTTGTACGTCATCAACTTGGCGGCGGGGAACGTGCCGCTGCCAACCAGCGATGCCGCGCCGGAGCGGAAAGCAGAGATGCAGGAACTCTGGCGGCTGGCGAAGGAGGGCGCATTGAACGAGAGTATGCGGGGCTACATTGCGTATCTGGCGGGGCAGGCGGACAAGCTGCCAGCCCGCCTTGATGCGCTCTACCGGGAGATGTTCGACGAAGCCAGCAGGCGCGTTTCTGGCACACATGCGCGCTTGCCCTCGGCAGTCGCGTACATCATGCTGGGTGTACGGATGATGGTGGAGTACATGGCGCAGCCGGGCGGCGTGCTGGACGGCGTGACGGACTTCGCGGAGGTCATGCGCCCGTACTGGGATGCCGTCAGCGCGAACAGCCAGGAGCAGCGCGAAGCCATGACCAGTCAGGCACCGACGCAGGTTTTCCTTGCGACGATGCGTAAACTGCTCATGTCAGGCAAGAGCGTTGTGCTTGATATGGGCATTGCGAATCAACCGACAACGCCGCCGATCGGGATGATTGGCTACCGTGATGCGGAAAAGTATTACTTCATTCCGGGTGCGGCTTACGGCGCGGTCTGTGAGAGCCTGCGGGTGCAGGGCGCGACGATGGCGGTCGGCAAGACCACGCTGCTGCGCCAGCTGGCAGAGGAAGGCATCAGCCAGCGAAGTACCAAGGGCGAAACGCTCCAGCAGATTCGCCGCGGCGGGGTGCATGGGCGCTATCTTGTGGTTGCACGCAGCATTCTGGACGACGAAAAGACACCGGAGCAGGCGAAAACGCTTGCAAAGGGGCATCAGCTGGGCATGGAAGAAATCGACGAAATGCCGGACAATCCGTTCTGACGGGGAAAGGGGCGAATGCGGATGACGACGGTTGAGGCGCTGACCGCCAGCAAGAACACGCTGACGGCAATCCAGCAGATGGAGGACGTGATGAAGGCATCGGACAAGCTGCTGGAAGGGCAGGACACGCCGCTGATGGAAGCACGGGAGGTCAGCATCGTGATGGAAATGCTGCACAACCGGGCGAGGCGCTATCAGACGGTTGCGTCGGCGGGCATGTGGGGGCTGAGTATGCGGGAACAGTGCGTCCTGCACAGCTACTACCTCTGCGGCAAGACAATCCGGGAAATTGGCGAAGCGTTTGGTCTGCGGGAACGCATGGTCAAGCAGATTAAATCGGACGCGCTGGCGAAGCTGGCGCAGAAAGAGGGGTAAACGATGGCGACAACGACGAAGTACACCTGCGATCGGTGCGGCAAGGAACTGGAAAAGGCAGGGGAGAAGGTCTACATCACATGGCTGGGTCACTTGCAGACGCATGTGGTGAAGGAACTCTGTCCGGCGTGTTTTGAGGCGACGCTGGGCATGAAAGTGCCGGAGGAGGCGCAGGATGAATAAGACGATTCTCACCGGCAACCTGACCCGTGACCCGCGAATCTCGATGACCTCCTCCGGCAAGCGCGTGGCGCAGATGGACATTGCCTGCAACCGCGCAGGCCGCGATGGTCAGCAGACGGCGGACTTCTACCAGATTTCGTTCTGGGAAGAGCGCACGAAGCTGGCGGAAACGCTGCACAAGGGCGACAAGATTCTGGTCGAGGGGCGGCTGACGGCGCGCGGCTATCAGGGCAAGGACGGCACGATCCGCGCCGCGCTGGAAATGAGCGACCCGCGCTTGGAGTATCTTTCGCCGCGCCGGGCGGTGCAGGAGGACGCGCCGACTGCGCCGGTTGACCCGGAAAGCGGCATGGAACAGGCAGAACCGGACGATTGCCCGTGGTGACATAGAAAAGCGCCTGCCGTATTGGGAGTATGGCAGGCGCGGGGGAAAGTCACTTGACCTCAGCGGTCAGCATTTCTTTGAGTCTTCCGGCGCTTTCGATGATTTCGAGAAGCAAAGCGTCGTCGATGCGGTCGGTTTTCGATTGGAAGTTGCTGCGCTGGCAGATGATGCTCAGCGCTTCGCCAATCAGGTCAACTTCTTGAAGAATCTGTTTTGTGTCCATCATGAAAATACCCTCCTATGTTCGCAAAATCTTGACTTTTTGCGTCCGGGATGGTATGATGGAAAAGGATTTCATACCGTCCGGGCGGATGAAACTGTGCTGGGCAGTGTGGAGTGCGGATAGAGGATGCGGGCTTTGGTCGGCGTAGCATCTTCTATTTTTTTTCTGCCCGAAGAAGTAATTCAATAGCTCTCCGCACTGCTTCACCGCGCGTAATGCCGCGTTCGGCGCAGTATGCTTGGAGCTGCCTTTCTGTCTGGGCATCCAGACAGATGCTGTAGCGAATCACTTTCGGGTTATCCACCTTGGGTCTGCCCATCTTTGATGGCAAGTTTACACCTCCTTTTCATCACATCTAAAGTATAGCTAAGGTGTGATGAAAAGTCAACCCCTTCTGTTGACTTTTTTCGTCGGAATTGTATCATGCAGAAAAAGGCGTGCCGCTCATTGGAACGGCACGCCTTCTGCTGGTCACGGGATGAGTAGGTCAACGGGAATGCCAAGCGCGGTAGCAAGGGAGCGCATCCGCTCTACGGGAACGGACTGCTTGCCGTATTCCCACAACTGGACGACGCGCTCAGCACTTGCGCCGGTGTAGCCGCACGCTTCGCCGAGGGCGCGCTGTGTCAGGCCGCGCTCCTTGCGTTTTTCCTTGATGAGGGCTGGAATGCTCTCTACCGGCGAATTGGAAGGGTACATGGGAACACCTCCTTTCACTTTTTGCGAATGTCTTTTGTCAGCAACACAGCCAGATAGACCAGGACGCCAAGTTCCGCAAGGTTGATGAGCAGTTCAAGAATTTTCATATTGCATTGGTGAGCGGATTATGATATAATCAAGGCAAGCGAGGGCGGCGCTTTGACGCGCCACCCCGCGCCCGACTGATTAGTCCTTTAGGATTTCGAGAGCCAGCTCAAGCACCTTCAGGATAATCAGCAGAATCGTCGCTGCAAGTTCCAGCTTGCGGCGATTTTTCTTGCCTTTCTTGCTCACCAAGTTCACCTCCTTTCGTTTCTCATTATAGCACAATGATTCCATTGTGTCAATAGGGAAAATGAAAAAAAACTTATCTTTCTTACGAACTTAAATCATTGTAATGAAAAGGCGCGCCGCTCATTGGAACGGCACGCTTTTCATGTTATTCCGCCAGGAACGCCTCGATGGCGCGTTTGAGAACTTGCGCCTGCGGGATACCCTCGGCAGCGCACTTGGCTTTGAATGCCGCTGCCATTTCCTTCGGCACGCTCAGGCTGATGCGGTCATATACCTTCTCATTGTAGCGCCGTTTGACGTCGGTCGAGGTGTGTGTCTTGCGCTTCTGCTTTTCCGGTTCGCTCATGTTCAAAATCCCCCTTGACTTTTTGCCCGCCATCGTGTAGAATGATGGAGGAGGGAAGCGGCGGCGGGTATCCTCTTACCGCTTCCCCGTGTGTCAGCCTAAGCTGGTCAGGAGCTTAGGCTTTTTTGTTGCCCATTTCATCCTCCATGAGCTTGTCGAGGTACTGGATGATTTTCTGTGCGTCGTTGCATTCCTCCGCGTAGAGCTTGATTTGCTTGAGAACCTTGAGAAACTGCTTATCCGTCATGTACATGACCTCTTTCTTTGTGTCTTTCATATTTGACACCCGCCTTTCTGTCAGCTCTTGCTGACACATATATTATAACATACTAATTGTAGTATGTCAATGGGCAAAATGAAGTTTTTTCGGAAAAATTGCAAACTTATTCTCACCTTGACTGCACGGGCGGTGTTGGTGCGACAATCTGCGCGTGGGGCGTACCACATCCGCCGAATGCGGTTGACCGCAGCGTGTGTGCCTCCTTCACTTCGCGTCACCTCAGCATGACGCTGACAAGGTGGCTGCTCATCTGGGCTTAGGGGATGAGCGCGGCGGGCGCGCCTTCTGCGGACGGGAGGCGCGCATATTGTCGAAGAAACAGGCAGACCCGTTTTATTTGTCGCCGCCTTGGAAGGCGATTCGAGTGGCTGCCTTGCAGCGCGACCATTATTGGTGCCAACGATGCCAGAAGCGACCGGCGAAGATTGTCCACCACCTGATTCCACGCACGGTTGACCAGTCGCTGGAATTGGAGCTGGACAACCTGCAAAGCGTCTGCGTGATCTGCCACGAACAGGTGCATCCGGAGAAGGGTGCAAGCAAAAATCCGAAAGAACAGCCCGATTTGACGGGCATCCGGGTTATTACTATCAAGTGAGGGGAGCACATGAATCGGATAGAAACGGGATACAAGCTGCCGGGAGAGCGGGCGCATGAGGCGCGGATGCTGCTGGAAGCAGAGGTCGCCAGCCGATATGGGGAAATTTTGCCGCATCAGCAGGCGATTTTGGATGCTTACGAGCAGACGGAGGCGCTTCGCCTGCGTGCAGTGGACGACGTGAAGACGAACGGCCTGCGCGAAAGCTACACGTCCGGCCGCCAGCGCGTCGTGCGCAAGAATGTCGCGTATGAACAGGCGCTCCGGGCAGCGGCATCCTCGACGAAGCTCATTGCCGCGCTGAAGCTGGATACAAAGAAAGCTGCACCTGATGAGGCAGGTGATGGCGAGGATGAGGACGACGACCTGGACGACTATTGACCCGCATATTGCCGCAGCAGAGGAGCGCATTTGTGCGGACTGGAATCGTCTGCATGGCGATGCTGACCCGCGCATATGGGCATACATTGACGATGTACTTAGCGGGCGCGTGCTGGCGTGTCAAAAAGTCCGGCTTGCCTATGAGCGATTTGTGCGTGACCTGATGCACGAAGAAGAGGGCGATTTCCCGTGGCGGTTCGACGCGGAAAAAGCATCGAAGCCGATTCGGTTCGTCGAAAAGTTCGTCCGACCGCAGGGGGATTATGACCGTCTGACGCTGATGCCGTGGCAGTGCGCCTTTTACGCGGCGCTGTTCGGCTGGGTCAGCAAGAAGGACGGGACGCGCAAGCACAACAAATGTTTGCTGATTGTCGGCAGCGGCAACGGCAAAACGCCGATGATTGCGGGCGCGGCGCTGTACAGCGTCAGCCAGGAAGGTATCAAGAACGCCGAAATCGACGTCCTGGCGAACAGCAAACCGCAGGCGCAGATTTTCATGCACGATGTCAATGCGGCAATCGGCGCGTCACCGGCGCTGTCGAAGAAGTTTCGCGCCCTGCGCTCCTGCGCGGAATACTATGCGGACGGGCAGTCAGACAAGGGACGCAGCGCAACGCCGGATAGCGTGATTCAGGCAATGTCAAACCGTGCGTCGCTGCTTGACGGTCTGCGGCCGACGTGGGGCGTACTGGATGAGCTGCATGAGATGCGCACCTATGATGCCATCGAGCAGATGCGCCGGTCGCTGGACAAAGCCTCGGACGGTCTGCTGCTGATGATGTCCACGATGGGGTATGTGCTGGACGGTGTGTTGGTCAGCGAATATCGGCTTGCTGACCAAATGCTCAAAGGCAGCGGCAATGCGGCGGTGAATGACCGCGAACTGGCGCTTATCTATGAAATCGACGAACAGGATTCGCCGGAGGATTCCAGCAAGTGGGTGAAGGCAAACCCATCGCTGGGCGTACTCCTGCATTTGGACAAGCTGAAGCAGCGCTGGGAGGAAGGCAGGGCGATTGCGGATCGGCGTATTGACTTCCTGACGAAAACGCTGAATGTGTTCACGCGGGCAACAAATGCGAGCTTCTTGGACTTTTCGCTGGTGGAACGCAATCGGGATGTTATTGGCCTGGAGGCAGTCAGAGGGCGCGAGGCCTTTGGCGGATTCGACGTGGCTGTCAGCGGCGACCATTGCTCGACGGCGCTGGAAATTCCGCTGGATGACGGTCGCTTTTATGTCATCCCGCATACGTTTGTGCCGCGCAAGGTGGCAGAGTTGAATGCAGAGCGGCTGGATTACTACGGCGAGGCGATGCAGGGGCGGCTGACGATAGTGGAAGGCGACTATGTGAAGCAAGATTGCATCATTGACTGGTTCAGGAAGATGGGCGAGATTTTCGACATCCGCTGCATCGGCTATGACCCGGCGAACGCAACGCTTTTGGTCAAAACGCTGGAAACAATGTTCGCTTGCGAACCGGTTAGACAGGGCGCAATCACGCTTAATGCGCCGATGAAGCACATCAAAGAGCTGTTTACGGATGGAATGATCGTTCACGACCAAAACACGCTCTTCGAGTGGTATCTGAACAATGTCAAGCTGCGGAACGACTTTTCGACGCGGGATAATGAAAACTATGCGCCGAAAAAAGCGGACAAGTACAGCAAAATAGACGCATTTATGGCGTTTCTGGATGCACATACGGTCTGGCTGCGGCACTGCCCGCCGCTCGGAATGGAAAGCGATTCAGGGGATGCGGTGCAAATCTACGATCTTGACCAACTGCTGGAAAATGGAGGTGATGGCATGTGGGCATAATGGCACGGCTGAAATCAAAGTTTTCCCCACGAAAAGCGGGGAAAACTTTCCGGCTTGAACCATCATGGCAAACAACGGCATCACGGCAGATGCAGGACAGTGAAGCGGTTTTCGGTGCGGTGACGCTTCTGGCGAACACGTTCGCCGCCATGCCTATGACAATTCGCAAGGGCTGGGAAGAGGCGAAAGAGCATCCGTTGCATCGTGTCCTGACGTACCGTCCGGCGTCTGGCTATACGCCTTATACATGGATGCAGGGGATGGAGGTCTGCCGGAACGCAACCGGCAATGCATATTCCTACATTTCGCGGGATGCCAGTGGCAATGTGCTGTCGCTGGAGCTGCTCAATCCGGCAGAAATTGAGCCGATGCGCGACCGTGATACGGGCGACCTGTGGTATCACTACATGCCTGCGAAGGATGCGCCAACCATCTATATTCCGGAGCGGTCGATGCTGCACGTTCGGCATGTGACAGATAATGCCGACAAGGGCATTAACCCGCTGTCGGTGCTTGCCGGTTCAATGGAGTATGCAGTACAGATGCGCGATTTCTCGCTGAAACAGGCGAAGGGAATTGCGGGTGTGCTGGTGCTGGAAGTGCCGGGCAATCCGGGCGACCAACGAAGCAAGGAAATCGTGGAAGGATTCCTGAAAAACTACGCGCGCAGCAACAATTCGCTGGCGGTTATCGGCGGCGGTGCGAAAATGAGCAGCGTGGAGCGCACCATCTCCGAAGGCCGAATGCTGGAGGTTGACCGGATGATGGTCACGCGTGCGTCGCGTGTCTACGGGATTCCTCCGGCTGAATTGGGCGACTACAGCCAGAGCAGCTATTCTTCGCAGGAACAGCAACAGCTGGAGTTCCTTCAGCGCCTGATCCCGACCGCGAAGATGTATGAGGCGGAAATGCAGATGAAGCTGCTGACGTATCAGGATGTTCTGGCTGGCTACCGAATCGAGATTGACTCCTCTGGTCTGACAATCTCGGATGCGCAGACACGCGCGACGGTTGACCAGATGCTTGTCCGATCGGGCATGATGACCATCAATCAGGGCAAGCAGCGCAACGGCTTCCCGCCCGTCAAGGGCGGCGATGTGACCTTTGTCTCCGGCGACCTGCACCCGCTGGAAGACCATTTAGGAGGAGAAGCAGATGGATGACTTTTTCCGTTTCGCAACCATGAAGGGCGGCGGTCATCGCTTGGAGCTGACCGGCCCGATTGTAACCAGCAGACCGTGGTGGTCGGAGGATGGAGAGCAGTTCGCTTGCAGTACAGAGTTCGATGCACAGCTCAAGGCACTGGAAGGCGAAGAACTGACTGTCGTGATTGATTCCAACGGCGGGGATGTGGCGGCGGGAATCGCTATGTATGAAGCGCTGCGAAATCGCAAGGGCGAAACGCATTGCCACATTGTGCGCGCATATTCGGCGGCAACGCTGCCGCTATGCGCCGTTCCGCGCCGAAACAGGATGATTTCGCCGGTTGGGACGATATTGATTCACGACCCGGCGACTTCTGTCAGCGGTACGGCGGATGAACTGGACAAGAGCGTGCGCTTCCTGCGAGCTATCAAAACGGCAGTGCTTGCTGCCTATCATGAAGCAACGGGAAAATCAGAGGCAGAGCTTTCCGAAATGATGACGCGGGAAACGACGATGACGGCAGCGAGCGCTGTCGAGAATGGCTTTGCAGAGAGCATCGCGAAACCCGCAGAGAGCGCCCAGATGAGCCACGAACTCATGCAGGTGTACATGGCAGCATCGCATGAGCAGACGCTGCGCATGGCACAGGCTGCCGCAGAGGCGCAGAAGCGAGACAAAGAGCGGCAGGAGTACCTGCGTTTCTTTGAAGGCATCAAATGATGCGATAGCCGGAAACGGCAGAAAGGAAAAGAAAATGGCTACGATGTTTGAACTTCAGGAGCAGATTGCCGATCTCGACCGGACGATTGCGACGGAGCGCCGGAACGGCATTGACATGGCGAGCGATGCCGGTGCGAAGATGGAGGACATTCGTGCCTGCCAGCAGCGCGTGAGCGACCTCGTGGAGCGCCGTGCGATTCTCCAGAAAGAGTGTGACCGCGTGGCGGCGGAATCTCGTGCGCGTGCTGCCCGTGAAGGCGGTCAGGGCGGCGCAGAAATGACGTTTGAGCAGGCGACAGGCATGTACCTGCGTCATCTGGCGACGGGCGGCAAGAGCGAAATCACCAGCATGGCGTATGAACAGCTGGGCGCGATTCCGGCGGGCAGCGAGGATCAAGGCAATGGCTCTGCGCTTCTGCCGAAGAAGCTTTCTGAACGTCTGCTTCTCCAGCCGCAGAAGGTCAACCCGCTGCGCAGCCGCATGGGCGTGACCAACGTGACGGGGCTGTCCCTGCCGAAGCTGGCATTCACCATTGATGATGATTCGTATGCGGCGAAGGATGGCGAAACTGCGAAGGAATTGAAGGGCGCAGCTGAGACGGTTGATTTCGGCCGCCACAAGATGCACCTGATGTGCAAGGTCTCCACGACGCTCCTGCGTTCCTCTCCGCTGGACATTCAGGGCGCAGTGCTGCGCGGGCTGGACAGCGCCATGACGCTCCGCGAACTGCGCAGCATCTTTGCAACGGCTCCTGTCAGCGGCGAAGAAGGCATGTCGCTTTACGCGAAGAAGAGTTCCAGCTACATCATCAAGCAGATGGAAGCGGAATCTCTGCTCGGCGCGATTGTGGCGGCCGCCGGCGACCTGGAGGACATTTATCAGGATAACGCTTCGATTGCGATGCGCCGGCAGGATTACTATGCGCTGATGATGGCACTGGCGAACGGGTCGGAAAGCCTCTTCTCTGGAAAGCCTGCGCAGATTCTCGGCTATCCGGTGGACTTCGTGGACAAGGCGACCGTGCCGGTTGTGGGTGATTTCAGCTATCTGCATATCAACTACGACTGCGCGCCGTTCATGGACATGGGCAAGAGCGTGGAAACGGGCGTCACCATCTTCACGGAGGACTGCGTGTATGACATCAAGCGCCTGATGGATGCGGCTTTCCGCCTTGCGACGGTCAAGCCGACCGGCGCGGGCGGCTAATCATGGCAACGGCGGCAGACCTGCTGCGTGACTATGGCTACTTCACGCCTGAGTCATCGCAGCAGGCCTTGATGGACATCTGCCTTCGGGCGGCGAAACAGTATCTCTTTGATGCAGATTTGGTTGAACCGGCAGAAGGCGAAAGTGACTCGCTGTACGACCTTGCTTGCATGATGCTGGCAACGCACTGGTATGACAACCGTGGTGTAATCATTGCGGGAAACGGGTCGGCGATGCTCATTCCCAAGGGCATCGACGCGATCCTTGCACAGCATCCGAAAACCCGCAAGACGGAGGAGTAGCCGATGCGTCAAACAGGCGATTTGCACCGTGTGGTGCAGCTCTACCGCCGTGAAGCGAATATCGACACAGGCGACGGACAAGTGGACTATGGATTCCTGTGGCAGAGCTATGCAGAGGTCTACCATCTTAGCGACAAAGCACTGGCAGCAGGCGGCGCTGAATATTCCTCCGGGGTGCTCAGCGTCATCCTGCGAACGCCGCTGCAATGCCGCCTTCTGCCGGGTCTGCGTGTGGTGTATGATGGCGGGGCATATGAGGTAACAGAAGTGCTGCCGGATACGCCTCGGCGCGGATTCTCAAAGCTGCGCTGTGTACTGATGGAAATGGTGGGGAGTGGTGTGCATGACCTTTGATGTGAACGCATGGCTTGCCAAACGGCTTCAAGCGGCTGGTATCACTTGCCCTGCCTGCGAAGAGCCGCTGTCTCCGGATGAAGTCAAGCGCCAGCAGGCGCAGAGCGCTGTATACATCACATGGCGGCAGCTGGGCATTGAACCGCGCTATGCAAGCGGGGAACTGTACGCTGTGTGCTACACGATGGAAATGTCCATCTGGATTCCGCGCGCCGGTACGAAGGAACAGACGGCAGCGTGGAGACAGCTCCGTCACGCGCTGATGTTTGCCTTCGATGTGCAGTGCGATTTGGAGGAGCATGTCACCGGCATCACACACGCACAGGCGCAGGAAGGCGTCTGGGTGGACACGGTGAAGCGCAGGGTGTACACGCAGAGCATCAGTGTGATTTGGCATACAGGAGACTGAAAATGCGCTACTCATGCAAGGGTGACAGCAGTCAGCGGCAGCTGAATCTTTCGGCGGCGGCTTCGCCAGATGTACTGCGCAGTGCGGCAGAAGCGGGCGCGGAGATTGTGCGCACGGCTGTACAGGGGCAGATTCCTTCGCAAGCAAAGAACCCGACGGGCAAGTTGCTTTCTTCTATTACCTATCGTTCGTGGAGTAATGAAGCATCATCCGGTGCAATGCTGGGGTGGGCAAAGATTGCCGTAGCGCGCGCCGGTTATCGCAATCACGGCAGAAACCGTTCAGTCCGTACAACGGACGACTATGGTCGTATCTTGGAGTATTCGTCGAAGCGCGTCCTGCGACACTTTGAGCCGGGCTTTGAAGAAAGCGAAGAAGCGGCACTGAGCGCGATGGAACAGCGTATTGACAGCGCCATTGCATCGGCGCTTGGTGAAGCGGGAATGTAAGCCGCAATGCGGCAGAAAGGGAAAAACAATGGCAACGACACGCATCAAACCGCCCTATGAGTTGACGGTTTACGACTTCTTTGTGCATTTCGATGCGGATGACAATGGCAACGAGGCGCTGGACTTGCAGCTTCCGGTTGTCAAGTCCATCGGTGTTAAGCCGAGCGAACAGAAGCAGACGATTCATGCGTCGGGTGTCATCTATGATACGGTCAGCACGGTTACTGAACCGACGTTGAGCCTGACCAGTGTGGCACTGCCGCGCGAGTTCACCGACCGTGCGGACGGTGCGGTGAAGAAAGGGTGCGCTGCGGCGGATGTTGCACAGCCTATCAAGCCGACGTTCGCCTGCGGGTACTGGTGCGGCAACAGCGACGGCAGCAAGACGTACTACTATCATCCGCAGTGCAAGCTCTCTTACAGCGACGATGAGACCCACCAGACGCGCACCAATGCACCGGTTGACCCGTCTGTGGGGCGCATTGTGGACATCATGCCGACGGATGAAGGCATCTGGCGTGTGCGCTATTACACGAACGGCGTTACGAAGCCGCTGACGCCGCAGGAGTTCTTTGCGAAGCAGCCGAATACGCTGGAAAAGGTTATGGCGCTGGACGGCGCGGAATCGGCAGAATAAGATGAATGGAGCGGCAGCCTTTCGGGACTGCTGCTCCATTTTGCAATGAATAGGAGGAAAAGCATGGATAGTGTGCAGTTTGCGACGGCATATGTGCCGACGGAGATTGAAGTAGCCGGGGCGCATGTGCGCCTGTTCTTCACGCTTCAGGCAGCGATGAAGATGGAAGCAAGCCTGAAACGCCCGTACTTGGAAACAGTGCTGATGATGCTGCAAGCAGAGGATGACAATGGCAAGCCGCAGTCGCTGCCAATGTCGGAGCAGGCGGAAATTGTCCGTATTCTGATGGAAGAAGCAGGTCAGAGTATTTCGGCGAAGACGCTGATGTCGCTGGATATGCGGGAATTTGCGCTGCTGGCGCGTGCGGCGCAGGTGGAGATTGTCGGCAAAATGCCGCGCAGTGCGCAAAAAAAAAACGACGCCGGTGAATGGCGCTGGGAAATGATTCTGCTGGCGGCGAAGAGGGTGCTTGGGCTGACAGTGGATGAATTTTGGCACTTGACACCGACTGTGTTTCATGCACTGCTGGAAGAAACGATCGGTGAAAATGAGCAAGCGCCGCGCAAGGTGCAATTCGCAGACGAAATTGGCTGGTAAGAAGGTGAGAAGATGTCAATCAGGGTAAGCGGCATTACGCTGCGCGTGGAAGGTGCAGAGCAGTTTGCGAGCCAGCTGGACACGGCGAACAAGGCAATGCGCCGGAACGCGGCGGAAATGAAATTGCTGGAAGCGACATATGCCAATTCCAAAAACAGCGACTACTTTGGCAAGCAGTCGGAACTGCTGACGAAGCAGCTGGAGGAGCAGCGCAAGAAAACCGCGACGCTCCAACAGGCGCGGGATGCCTATGCACAGACGCCCGGTGCGGATGCAAGCAAGCTGGAACAGCTGGATTTGAAGATCCTGAAATCGCAGACGGATGAAGCGAAGCTGACAGCGGAAATCCAGAAATGCAATGCGGCGATGCAGAAGGCGCAGGAACAGCAGCAGGCGCTGGGGGATGCGACGGAGGAAACGGGACAGGCGGCGGATGATGCAGCATCCGCACAGGCAAATCTGGCGGAATCAACCAGTGAAGCCGGAAACCAGCAGCGCAGTGCGGCGGAAAATGCGAAGCACTACGGTGAGGCGCTGGACAAGCTGGCGAAAGGCGCGACGCAGGCGGGCAAGGCGCTGACGAAGGTGCTGACGCTGCCGATTGTCGGCATGGGAACAGCAAGCGTCAAATACGGCATGGAGCTGGAAGATGCGGTCTATGAGGTGGCGACGCTTCCGGGTGTGCTGAGCGGCACGCAGGAGCAGCGGCAGCAGCAGATTCGAGACTTGACGGATGAGCTGATAGATGCCAGCAATGATGCGCACACAGCGGCGACGGAGCTGGCAAGCGCGACCTATGATGCCATCAGCGCAGGTGTTGCGCCGGAGGATGCGGCGTACTGGGCAGAGCGGGCGGCTATGGCGGGCAAGGCAGGTCGTTCGGACGCTTCGACGGTCATCAATGGCGCGTCCTCCATCTACAATGCGTGGGGTGCGAAAGCGAGCGGCGGTCTGGATCACATTCTGGACAGCATGATAACGGCGCAGAACTTGGGCAAAACGACGGTCGGCGAGCTGTCCTCGCAGATTGGTCAGGTGTCCGGTCTTGCGCCGCAGTTGAGCTTGTCGATGGAGGAAGTGCTGTCGAGTGTCGCGGCGCTGACGGCAGGCGGCTTGTCTACTTCCAGTGCCATCACGGGCTTGCGCGGTGTGTTGTCTGCTGTTATCAAGCCGACATCCGAAGCGGCAGAAATGGCAAAGGAACTGGGCATCGACTTCTCTGCCGCCGGACTGAAAGCGAAGGGGTTCACCGGCTTCTTGGCAGAAATCGCTTCGGTGACAGAAGGCGATTCGGAGAAGCTGGGCAAGCTGTTCGGCAGCGTCGAAGGCTTGAACGCCGTCATGATGCTTGGCACAACGGCGGCGGACAAGTATCACAGCATTTTGGCGGAAATGACCAGTGCATCCGGCACACTGGATGCAGCGTTTGAGACGCGCGTCTCCAGCCGATCGGCACAGCTGGAAGGTGCGATGAACCGACTCAAAAATACCGGTGTGGAGCTTGCACAGAATCTGTATCCGGCGGTCGATGCTGTTACGAACGCGATTGGCGGCGTCGCGGATTATGTTGGACAGCTGGACGCAGGCACACAGCAGACAATCGTGAATCTGGGACTGATGGCGGCGGCACTCGGCCCGACGCTGACGGGCATTGGGAAAATGATTACGGCAGGCAAGGTGCTGGCGAGCGTCATGACCGGCCCGTTTGGCTGGGCTGCGGCGGGTGTAGCGCTGATCGGCGGCGGACTGACACTGGCTATCAAGGCGGCCGGTGCAGAAGCAGAGGAGTTCCGCCGACATGCGGATGCCTTCGAACTGGATTTTGAGGCACCGGATGCGGTTTCGATGCAGGACGCGATTCAGAAGAACCTCGACCAAATCAATCTGGAATACAAGAACGGAATCAAGCTGACCAGCAACGTCTGGACGGACATCGGAAAACAGGTTCAGGAAGCGTTCGATTCGGCGGTGGCGGACGGGAAAATTGATGCTTCGGAGTATGCGGATTTGTCCGTCAAGGTCGGTGTGCGCATCATGGCAGAAGCAAATGACGGCGCAACCAGCGACGACGTGGGTGTCCGGGAAGTCGCTACGCAGTTGCAGAACGCAGTAGCGGATTATAACGCGCTGCTTCAAACGGTGTACCGCAAAGGTAATTCTGCGACGGATGAAGAACTAAACGCGCTTCAGGCGGCGCTGGATCGCGTGATGGCGCTGCGCAACCAGATGATGGGGCTTGAAGCCGAAACGGAGAGCTTGGAGGCATCCACCTACAAGTCGTATTTCGACCTTGTGGCGAGTGGGCACGGCTCGGAGGAGGCTGTCGCATCCGCAGCGGCATACGCGATTGGCGTCTACCAGCAGAAGATGGCGGAAATTGAAGCCCAGCGTAAAGCTGAAATTGCAATTTCGGACGAACGTCAGGCTGAGGCAAAGGCAAACGGCGCAAGCAAAGAAGAACTTGATGCGGCTGACGTGGCGCGAGCAGAGCGGCAAGCGGAATTTGACCAAGAAGAAGCTGTGCTGAGAGCGGAGTATCAGTCGAACGTTGCAACCTTGCTGGACGGTCTTGCGCTTCGTGATAAGGAAACCAGCCAGTATATCACTGAGGGCGGTCGAGTGCTGAAAGGAATGTCGAGCCTTGCATATGCGGCGGCAAGTGGGTCGGACTACGACAAGGAAGAGTGGCTTCGGCAGAACTTAACACCGGAGATGATGGCGCGTTATTCGGACTATGGCACGCAGTACGGCTTGAACGGCTGGTGGAATGATTGGAATCAGGTGCAGGCATATATTGCGAACCCTGAATTGCTGCCGATGGGACAGTGGGCAGCTGCCTTTAGCGCGATTCAGGCAGGTTATCGGGCGGACTACGACCAATGGATGGATTCTGAAGCGCCGGGCGGCCTGGCAGACATGAACGCACTGATTGCGCAAGCGTTTGATGGAAGCGTGGAGAACATTGACGCCGGCATGGCTTCCGGAACGCTGGCTGACTACATACGCCTGATGCTCTTCGCGGCCAAAGGGGTCGATGCGCTTGGCTCGGACGCGATGGAGGCTATTGGCAGCGGCATCACAGAGAGTTCGCAGGGGCTGCAGGAAACGACGCAGGATGCGGTTGCGCCGGTACAGGAAACGCTGGATGACCTGTCGAACCAGGAGAAAACAGGCAAGGCGGTCGGCGTGTCGCTCGCGGCAGGCATTCTGTCCTCGAAGCGAATGACGCAGCAGGCCGCCGCGGAAATCCGCGATGCGGTCAACAGCACACTGGCGGGCATCGGCTTCAGCGGGACGCTGACGCTGCCGGGCGCGGGGCTGATTCAGCGCAGCGGGCTTCTTCCGTCAACGACCTATGTGGGCGGCAATACGGACTTCTCCACCAACGTGGTCATCCGCAGCGCGAACTTCCAGAGCCAGACGACACCCAGAGTGTTCGCGGAACAGGTGTCGGCGCTCAACCGGGCGAAGCTGGCGGGGTATGGCGTAACATAAGAAAAGAGGGGCGGCATTCCGTCCCTCCGGTGATTAGCTTGCCTGTTCTGCAATCAGCATTTCTTTGAGCCGCCCGGTGCTTTCGATGATTTCGAGAAGCAAAGCGTCGTCGATGTGGTCGGTTTTCGATTGGAAGTTGCTGCGCTGGCAGATGATACTCAGCGCTTCACCAATCAGGTCAACTTCTTGAAGAATCTGTTTTGTGTCCATCATGAAAATACCCTCCTATGTTCGCAAAATCTTGACTTTTTGCGTCCGGGATGGTATGATGGAAGAGGATTTCATACCGTCCTCGGACGCTGTGACTTTCGGGATAACGTGACTGTTTTGTTTGTGAGACGTGGCAGTTACGTTATTTTTTTGTCTCGGCGTAAAGCCTTTCAACCCCCATGCGGAAAATTTCGGATTTGCTCGTTCCGTAGTGCTTGGACAACTCTTCAAGCATCTGGGTAACCTCCGGAGTGGTGCGAACAAGATAGCGGTCAGACTTGGGGTTCTCAGACTTTGGTCGCCCTGTGCGTGGACTCATTGAATCACCTCCTGCGTGCCACAAGTGTATTATAATTCGTGCCTATCAAAAAGTCAAGAACAAATTTTTGATAGGCAAAATTTCAGAAAACCCATTGTCATTAGTGTAACACTATGATATAATAGAACTATCAAGCAGGAAAGGAGGGAAAGCCAATGAGCCGCAAGCAGCAGAAACGCCGCAGCGAGAACAATGACCCCACGAAGGCACTGGTTCTCGCTACGGCGCTGGTGAATCTGGTCGCCGCCGTTGTGAAGCTGATTTCTGAGCTTCTCAATCGGTAACAGATTCGCCGGGTACGGGGGCGCAAGCCCCCGCACCTATCTGAATTATACCACAATCGCTCATTGGTGGCAAGTATGGAAATCGCATTGGACGTGATTCAGGTTGTCCTCGCCGCGGTTCTCGTTGTGCTGGTCTACAAGCTCTACAAGAAGCAATGAGACTGACACCGAGAAAAGGCAACGGCGGTCACATCACTGCTTACTTTGCGACGGTCGGCAGCAAAGAAGCGCGGGATGCAGGGTTTATCCGTCCTGACGGAAAAAGCCGTATCCTGAAAAAAGTGGTTGACGCTGAAAAGGGGACGCTGACTTTCCAAGTGGATTGGGAAGCAGAGAACAATCGAACCGACCTGTGACACAGAAAGAGGATGGCTGCGAACCATCCTCTTTTTGTGTGCGGTTATTTGCTGAACAGGTCGCTATGTGTGCCTGTCCGCGCCAGCGTCAGTACCAAAACGTCGTCCTCAATGCGGTAGATCAGCAGCCAGTCGGGCTGAATGTGGCATTCCCGGTGTCCAACCCAATTGCCGGTCAGCTCGTGGTCGCGATTTTCAGGCGGCAGCGTTTCGCCGTTGGCAAGCAAGGCGATGATGTTTTCCAGCAGCTGAATCTTCCGATTGCGCTTCATGGCGAGCTTGAAATCACGCTTGAAGGCAGAGGTGAACTTGACAGTCAGCTTCGTTCCTTTCACTTTTTCAGCTCTGCGAAAAGTTCGTCAAGGTCATTGTAGCCCTTCACGGACGGGTCTTTCGCAATCCTTTCTGCTTCCAGCATGGCGGCAATGGTGTCCTTGCTGGGCTGGTTGAGGGTGATTTCAAACGGGATGCCGCCGTCGCGGATGGACTGACGAACGAAAATGTTGAACGCCGTGGAAAGGTTCATTCCCAGTTCCCCGAAAAGCGCGTCCGCCTGCGCTTTCAGGTCGCTGTCCATGCGGATGTTGATGTTGGTGGTGGTCATGTTGATGCAGCTCCTTTCTGACAATACTATTATACGCAATTTGCACGAAAAATGCAACACATTGCACGAAAAAAACATGGGCAAATGAAGAAACACCTTGCGTGCATGGATGGTGCAGACGCTATGATGAACAGGAAATGGGGAGGATGCGTATGGCAGGAGATTGCAGCAGGTACCGCGCCGCGTACAATCCGCAGCGGATGCGCGGGCAGATGGCGGGAGCCGAACAGACGGCGAGAATCGACACGTCGCTGCTGTATGACCCGGCGCAGATGAGCCAAAAGCGGCTGCGGGAAATGATTTGCCGCAACGGACACCGGCTGGAGGATTGCAGCGCCTGTCCGGAACTGTGCGGGTACGGGCGTGAATGGCTGCGCAGGAAGGGGGAGAAGAGCGATGTTCAGGGAACGAAAACTGACGGATGATTTCTGCTGGAAAGGTATCTGGGCGAGCCAAATGGGCGTTATCGTCACCCAACAGGCGCAGTACCATCGACCGGCGCTGCGCAGGGAGGCAATCACTGTGCCGGGCAGGTCGGGGACGCTGCGCCTTTTGGGGAACGATGCCTATGAGGATGTTGTCTACGCACCGGCATGTGCCATCGTGCCGGAGGCGGACTGCGAAAGCGTCTGGGCGTGGCTGTGCGGGCGCGGCGAGGTGATTTTCGGCAGTATGCTGGATTACATTTTCGACGCGGAACTGTCAGAAGCGTTCGACTGCTCCGCATTGGCGGAGGGACATCCCGGCAGCTACACGATTTTTACGCCCATCTTCACTTGCAATCCGCTGCGGCGCAGTGCGATTGCAGAGCCAATGCTGGAGATTTCTCCAACGGGCGCAGCGGGGTTCAATCAGGGGAACATTGCCGCCTATCCGCGAATTGAGCTGGCGCTTCCGGAAGCGGGGGAGGTCACGCTCACCATTGCAGGCAACGCGCTGCGTGTACAGGTGAGCGGCGCAGGGAATCTTGTGCTGGATATGGAAACCGGCGTTGTCTGTGATGAAACCGGAGCGCCGTCGCCGATTGCGAGGGAAATGAGCGGAAGCCGTCTGACGCTGCCGGTCGGCGAATGGAAGCTGTCCCTGAGCGGTAATGTGACAGGCGGCGCGATGGACGTGCGAACGCGCTGGGTGTGAGGGGCAAGCGATGAATGATGTGATTCGAGTATACGATGCCCGTGATGCCGACTGTGCAGGAGCAGGGCTTGGTGTCATCAGCCCAACGGAGTGCGAAGTCACGGAGGCAGCGGGCGGGGATTATGTGCTGACGGCTGCCATTCCTATTGCAGACGGTACGGGCTGGGAGCTTGCCCTGCTGGATCGGCAGATTGTGGCGACTGTGCCGGTGGGAGCGGCAAGAAAGCGCCAGCGCTTCCGCATCCATGCGACAACGGTGCAGGACGGCGGCTTGACGATTGCAATTCAGGCGCGTCATATTACCTATGACCTGAGTTACTATGTTCTGCATCAGGAAGAAGAAACGACGGAGAAGATTTCTGCCAGGAAAGCAGGCGAAAAGCTCTGGAATGCCATCGAGGGCGGCGCTGGCGCGTTTACCCTGCACGTCGAGATGGACAGACAGCTGCGCATTTCGTGGGGACGAATCAACGTCATCCGTGCATTGCTTGACCAAACGGGCGGATTCGTGCGCAAGGCGCGGGCACGGCTGCTGCGAGACAATCAGGATATTTACCTGCTGCCGTCGGATGTGCTGGACAGCGGGCTAATTATCCGGCGCGATGTGAACCTGACGGCGCTGTCAGTAGACCGGGACACGACGGAAACATACACGCGCTTGATTCCGACGGGGCAGGACGCAAACGGCGACGTGATTTATCTGCCGGAGAAGAACGTTGACGCGCCGGAAATTGACGAATACGCAATGCCGCGTGTGTATACATGGGTGGTGTCGGGCGCACGGGTCGGGCAGGAACGCACGCGGGACGATGGCACGAAGGAAGCGCTGACGCTGGAGCAGGTCTATGACTTGCTTCGGGATGCAGCGCAGGAGAAACTGGATGCCGGTGTAGGCGCGCCAGAGCAGTCGGGGACGGTCGAATACATCGACTTGAGCCGAACGGAGCAGTTCGCACCCCTTTTTCGTCTGCAAGATGCGTTTCTCTACGCGCAAATCACGGTCGAGAACGCGCTGACTGGATTTCGGCTGAAAAAACAGGTCAGCGGGTACACCTGGGACGTGCTGGGGCAGCGATATACGCAATTGAAGCTGGGCGATCCGTGGACGGATGGCGGCAAGGACAGCTTTGTTACATCAAGCCAGCATGATTCCGCTATGCAGGCGTTGACGATTTCGCAGGAGCAGTTCGATGCAATGCTGAAGCGCCATGCCGTGGCGGTAGAGGACAACAAGCAGAAAATCTCGGATGTCGAAATCAAGCTGGATGCAGCAAAGGCAGAAATCGACCTTCGGACGACAAGGCTGGAATCCGACCTCGGCACGCAGAGGGACAAGATGGATGCGGCAGAAGTACGCATCAGCGCGGCGGAAGCTGCTATCGAACTGAAAGCGAGCAGTCAAACTGTCGAGGGCATGAACCAGCGGCTGAGCCTTGCGGAAGCGAATCTTGATGCAGCGCAAGCAGCGATACAGCTCAAAGCCAGTCAAAACGACATGGACGACGCCATGCGCAGGCTGAATGCGGCGGAAATCAACATTGACGGCGCAAATGCCGCTATCGAGCTGAAAGCGGACAAGAAAGTGACAGACACGCTGGGCAATCGCTTGATGGAGGCGGAGGCATCCATCAAGGCCGCGAACGGCGCAATCGAACTGAAAGCCAGCAAGACGGATGTCGATGGGCTGGCGACGCGCATGAGCAACGCAGAAGCGTCGATTGATGCGGCGAATGCGGCAATTGACCTGAAAGTCAGCAAAGACGGAATCATCAGCGCCATCAATTTGAGCAGCGACGGAGCGGTTATCAGTGCCAACAGAATCGACTTGTCCGGCTACACGACGATGAGTGATTTCAAAGCACTGTCCGGCGAACTGGATCGCATAAAATCGGGTACGGCAACGATTGACCGGCTGAGAGTGGGGACGCTGGTGGCTGATGCTGTCTCCGGCCCGAAATCCATCAACGCGGACAATGGGTGGTTCGGTGCGGTGCATGTCGGAGAAACGGCGGTTGCGCAGCATACGCTGACAATCGGGGGAACATCATGCCAGTTCTTTGCGCCTGCCGATGCAACTTTTGACCTGAGCGACATGCCGGGCTACGATGATGCTCTGGATGCCGCGAGGAGAGAAGGAGCATCATCGGTGCATGTGCAAGAGCTGGAAGCATACGGAGAAAGCTACTATGCAGCGACAAAGACGGTCGTGGCAGACCTGGACATCACGCTGAGCAACAAAGAGACAAGCCAGCATGAGGTGTCGGTTGATGCGTCTGGTGCGTACAGCGCGGGTCGCAGCGACGTGACCATTGGCGAAATCACCTGCGTAGATATTAGTGCGGGTGCTGACACGGGCAGGGTTCGCGTGACCGTTAAAATTAGTAACGGCAAGACGAAACAGCAAGTCTTTACGTTTGCGTAAAACAGGGGGGTGAATTGAATGGATGAGCAGGAAATGCAGCGACTTTTGGATGCACTGCGGCGGCTGCACGTCAGCGACGAACCGGCAGGGAATGTACGTTTACTGACGGTTTGTATTGACTATCTGGCGGCGGGAATCTCCAGGCTTCAGCAGGAGAAACAGAAGAGAGAAGGGGAAAAGACGTGACGATTACAGCACGGCTTGCCTATCAATTGAACCTTCGACGCGGGATGCAGAAGGTACTCCTGCCTGTGTTTGCTTCAGGTGATTCGTTGGCGCACGAAGTTGTGCTACAATGCGGGGCAAACGAAAATGTGTCACTAAACGATGCCAGGGTGTCTGCTACCTTTACCAGAGCGGACGGAAAAACAATGAATATCACGGGAACTGTGGCGCAGGACAAAATCAGCGTTCTGCTGCCGCAGCTCTGCTATGCAGTTCCGGGACGTTGCCTGCTGACGATTAGCCTTGAGCAGGAAAATCAGAAAGTGACGGTGCTGTATGCACGCGGTGCGGTGCTGAGCGATACTTATAATAAGCCGGAACAGCCGACGACAAACGAGACGGCGCTTCTTGGAATGGCGATTTTGGGGAAAATGCGTTTGAATTACAGTTGAGGGGGGAGAAAAATGTCATACCAAAAGCAGAACTTCCGCGATGGGGAAGTGCTGTCGGCGGAGCAGTTGAATCGAATGGAAGAGGGCATTGCAAAGCTCGAAACCAACATGATTACCGCCGAAGAGCCTGCATCATCCGCCGATGTCCAGTCTTCCGTAGAATCCATCCTGAAATCAATTGAGGATAAGGGAAATGGGTTGCTTGCGCTGCTTCAGAAGAAGGGCGACGAAATTCTGGATGCATCAGCACAGAAAGGTGGCAATACGGATGTTGTGTACTGCTGGGGCGACAGCCTGACGGAGGGCGTTGGCGGGGACGTTGCAACGCAGGAAAGTATCCAGCGGTTTATCGTGAGCGCATACCCCGATGTGGTGGCGAAAACGTATCCCTGCGTCAATCTTGGTTGTCGTGGTGAAACAATCCAAACCATCATGGCACGGCAAGGTTCTGACCCGATGGTGGTTGGCGGCTTTACGATTCCGGCATCAGCGGATGAAAATGTCGTCGTCGGCTACCTACGCGGCAGATACTACGACAGCAACCGCCTTGGAATTGCGACACAATCTGGAGATGTGGCGCAGCCATTGAAGGAAACCGAAGCTGGCGTGAACCCGTGTGTTATTGCCGGTATTGAGGGTATTTTGTATCGCGATCATACTGCTGATTCGGATGGACGCTATGCGTACCGCTTCCATCGTTTGAAGGACGGAGAAGCAACTGTTGTGCCGTCAAACACACAGATTGAAACCTATGCCATGCGCAACTATCGGAATGGCGTTGCCGTCATCTGGATGGGCGCGAATGGCGCGGTCAACTCGCACACGGCGTATATCCAAAAACTGAAAGACATGATTACATACGGCAATTACAAAAACTATATTGTTGTAATCGCACGCGAATATGTCAAACAATGGGTTTTCGAGGACGCGAACAGCATCGAAAAGGCATTGACGGACGAGGACGGGACGTGCCATCTGCTCTATCTGCCGGATGAGCTGGTTCGGCGTGGCTATGCGCTGGCTGGCGTCGCTGCGAGTGCGAATGTGCCGGACACATCCGCGTGGACAACGACGGATGCCATCAAGAAGAATGCGCCGCTGCTGATGTATTCATCCGGTGGCAACACGGAGAACAAGTTCGATACACTTCACTTTTCCGCATATGGATACAAAGCCATCGGCAAAATGGTTGTGGAGAAGATTGGGCAGCTCATGAAAACTGGCGGTGGAAGTTCTGGCGGCGATACGCCGACGCCTCCGGTCGATGTTGGCTACGTCAAGGACGGCGAGGACGATTTCGGCGCGTATGCTTTTAAGCTGATACGCCCGAAGACAGGAACGGGCAGCATTTTCAATACGGGCTACAAACCGCATGACGTAGAAAAGAATTGGACGATTGCTTGCCGATTTGCGGATAACATGATTACGACGGCGGAAGCCGGTACGCTTGGCTGTATTTTTGAATCTCGGAAACATTTCTCTGGCGCAGAAAGCAAAAAAGACACCGTAGCTTATTTGCGCCGAACAACGAACAACGACGGCAGTTATTCGTATTCTCTCGGCGGTGGGTTCGGGGCATTCTCTTTCCATCCGGAGCAGTCCAACGGCTATGTTGCGCCGACGGATGGCTACCATGATGCAATCATCCGCAAAGAGGGTGGACTGTACACGTTCTGGATGGATGGCGGCAAGGCGTATAACTCGGCTCTGGATTATACAATCCCCGCAGACCACTACACGGACGAACCGCTGTACCTCTTCGGGCGCGTCGAAGACGGGAACACCTATCAGATTATGACGGGCGAAATCAAGGACTTCCGCGTCTACACGACAGCGCTGAATGACGCGCAGGTTGCGGCGCTGTCGGCACAACTTGGGCAATACTGACAAGGAGGTGGAAAACATGGCAAAGATTAAAACCTTGAAGCAGGGCGGAGAAGAGCTGTTCCCGCGGACGCACGTCAAGGCGGTAATGAGGGCGAACGGCATGACGCTGGAAACGTATCTGGGGTTGCTGGAATCCCGCTTAGCCGCGCTGGAAGCGGGCGGCATTACGGTCACGACCGCCGACCAGCTTGTTTCTGCTGTCACGCTGGATTCGTGGAAGTTCAACCTCGTATCCGCGACGGCGAACACGGCGTATTCCTCGACGGCGGAAGCGGCAGCGGGGTTTGACGACGCAAGCTGGCGGATGGTCAGCGTGCCGCACGACTGGTCGGTGGGGCTGGACTTCAATGCGTCCAGTCCGGCGACGTATGAGGGCGGGTATCTGGATGGCGGCGACGCGTGGTATCGCACGACCGTCAGCGTGAACAAGCAGAACGGGCGGCGGTATGTGCTGTGCTTTGACGGCGTGTACATGGAATCGACCGTGTACGTCAACGGGCAGCAGGTACACAAGAATTATTACGGCTACAACCCGTTCGCGGTGGATGCGACGGAACAGATGGTCAGCGGCGTGAATACGATTGCGGTGTTTGTGCGCAATGAACAGCCGTCCTCGCGCTGGTACTCCGGCAGTGGAATGATTCGCCCGGTGGAGCTGGTGACGCTGCTGGATGACCAGATTCGCATGGAGAACATCCGCGTGACGACCCCGAAGCTGGACAGTGACCAGACCAACGGCGAAACGGTTGTTGCGTTCGACGCGGTGAACAAAACGGGTGCAGAAGCGTCCGCAACGTTCACGGTGGATTTGTACGACCCGGACGGCGCGAAAGTCGGCACGGCGGATGCGTCGGCGGTGATTGCGGCAGGAGAAACGCAGAACGTCAGCGCGACGGTAACGTACCGCAGCCCGAAGCTATGGCACATCAGCGACGCGCAGCAGCGGGATTCAATCGCGAACGGGAAAAGCGCATCGGTATCGGGCAATCCGCTGACGTGCGAGAACGCGCTGGCGGAAAAACCGCTTGGCGCACTGCGCGTCTGGGGCAAAAGCACGCAGAACGGCGTGCCGACCCCGACCGCGCCCGTGCCGATTGTCAGCGCGGGTGACGGCGGAAC